>WNFX01001727.1_pt1 | contig 23917 bp, 22 predicted proteins | sample 5400111 | NCBI WGS metagenome assembly WNFX01 (sample SAMN13153363, study PRJNA577476) | soil metagenome | isolation source: 40 cm soil or saprolite under grassland replicate 1 | place: USA:California | collected 2016-06-15
CGAAGCGTGCTCATTACGATTTCGTCGTCATCGGTGCCGGGCCCGCTGGCCTCGCTGCCGCCGTTTACGCGGCCTCCGACGGCCTGTCGACGATCGTGTGCGACCGAGATGTGCCTGGGGGTCAGGCTTCTTACACGGCCATGATCGAGAACTTCTTCGGCTTCCCGGACGGGATCGGCGGCGCCGAGCTGGCGCGGCTGGCCGGTCGGCAGGCGGAACGCTTCGGCGCCGAGTTGATGCTCCTGCGTGGCGTCCGCGGCAGCCGGCTCAAGGGCCACGACGAACCACACGAGCTGATCCTCGACGACGGCTCCGAGGTGACTGCGTCGGTCGCAGTGGCGGCGACGGGCATGGATTGGAGGCGGCTCGACCTGGACGGCGTCGACGATCTTCTCGGCCACGGCGTGTACTACGGAGCGGGCCGCAGTGAGGCAGCGCAGTGCGCCGGGCAGAGCGTCGTGATCGTGGGCGCCGGCAATTCGGCCGGCCAGGCCGTGCTCAACTTCGCCAACGCGACCGCCCGCGTAACCATGCTCGTGCGCGGCGACACGCTCGGCAAGACGATGTCGGCCTACCTGATCGAGCGGATCGAACAGCACCCACTGATCGACGTCCATTTGGAGACGGAGCTGACTGAGCTGCATGCGAGCGGTGACAAGATCGCGGCCGTGGCCTTCGCCGATGCTGCCGGCAACGCCGAAACGCGCGCGGTGGACGCCGTCTTCCTCTGCATCGGCGGTCTTCCACACACCGACTGGTGTTCGCGCGAGCACGTTCTCACCGATTCCGCCGGCTTCATCCTGACCGGACAGGATCTTCTTGCAACTGCCAGTCCGCCGGACTGCTGGCCACTCGATCGCGACCCGCTCCCGCTCGAGACGAGCCGCGTCGGCCTCTTCGCCGCAGGCGACGTCCGCCACGGCTCGACGAAGCGTGTGGCCGCCGCGGTTGGGGAAGGTTCGATGGTCGCTGCGCTCGTCTTCACCCGCCTCGCCGAGCTCGGTGTCACCGTCTGAGCTCGTCGTGGCTCTCGAGCGTGCGCGACGGCGGACGGAGGGTCTGCTGGAACCGCTCACGGATGAGCAGCTGGCGCGCCAGATCTCGCCGCTCCAATCGCCACTCGTCTGGGATCTCGCTCACATCGGCCACTTCGAGGCGCTGTGGCTACCGCGACACGTCGGCGGGCGGAGCGCAGTGTGTCGGAGTACGACGACCTCTACGACTCGGTCGCTCATGACGCGTTGCGCCCTCGTACTCCGCGATGCGTCCGCCGGAAGCCGAGGTCACGCCAAATAGAGAGGAGGCGGCATGTCTGCAGTCGGGTCAATCTGCAGTCACCTCGACCAGGTCGAAGTGACGGAACTCCCCGAACAGATCGATGGCTGTGAAGAGTGCTTGAAGATCGGAAGCGGCTGGGTGCATCTGCGCATGTGCATGACGTGCGGGAAGATCGGCTGCTGCGACTCATCGCCGAACAAGCACGCAACCGCACACGAACGCGAGAGCGGCCATCCGATCATTCGCTCAGCGGAACCCGGAGAGGACTGGAGCTGGTGCTACCTCGATGAGGTGGCGTTTGCCATGCCTCGGCAGTAGGCCCAGGCACCGGCCGTTTTCGGGCTTGTCTCGACCGTTCGAGCAAGCGGCGTTGAGCGCACGTGCGCTTTGGGAGGATCCCTCGTCGATCTACTTACTGGTCTACCGAACTGAGAAAACGGAGCGGAACCGACACGATCGTGGATGGCTTGAACAAGCCTCTACTCTGCTGCCAGACCTCCGTCACTTATCGCACCCAGGAGGTCGCCGGTTCGAGCCCGGCACGCCGGCGGAGCTGGCATCCGCGCCGGATCGCGGAGTGCGAAGACCCCAGTCGGGTACCAGATCCACACTTGACATAATGCTTGAGTTGTATAATCTTAGCATTGTAATAGCATGGGAGGTCGAATACACAGATGAGTTCGAGGCGTGGTGGGGTGACCTGACGGAGGAAGAGCAGGAATCGATCGACGCGGCGGTCGAGATTCTTGAGGAACGTGGGCCGGCACTTGGACGTCCGCTGGCGGACGTCGTCCGGCAATCTCGACACCAGCACATGAAGGAGCTGCGACCGACCTCAACGATCAGGATCTTGTTCGCCTTCGATCCGAAGAGGGTGGCCATTCTTTTGATTGGAGGCGACAAGCGAGGTTCCTGGAATCGCTGGTACGACCAAATGGTTCCGGTCGCCGACGATCTATATGACGAGCATCTAGCCGACATCAGCAAGACGAGCGAAAGAAGGGAGTGACGAATATGGCCAAGGCATACAAGGATCTACGGGACAAGGTCCGCAGTAATCCTGAGCGCGCAGCGCGCGTTAAGACACGACGAGAGGCAATGGAGGACGCACTCGCGCTCGCCGAGATTCGCGAAAAGCGCGAGCTCACCCAAACCGACATCGCTCAAGTACTCGAGATGTCTCAGGCGAACGTCTCGCGTATCGAGCGGCAGCAGAATCTCTACCTTTCGACGCTCGCTGAATATGTCGAAGCGCTCGGCGGCGAGTTGAAGATCTCTGCAGTGTTTGCTGACGAAGAAGTCGAGATCGGCGTGGGCCGCGAGCTCTCCGGTCAGCGCTAAGGCTTAGGCGTGGCGAGCACGCACTGGCTGTTATCCAATCGCCCGAGGGATTGCACCCGCAAGGTCGCCGGTTCGAGCCCCGGCTAGCTCCATCGTGATCGCCTACTAATCAGCCAGATCAGTTGTTCCTCCGGGCAACGGAGCGGGCGCACATGAAGGAGCCCTCCCTGGACGTTCTCCTCGCGTATGCCGGACGTCCAAGGGAGGAACTCCCGGGCCAGTGTTTAGGCCCTTAGCCGCCGTCAGATCCGGCGAGCTTCAGCTTGCCGGAGATCGTGGACGTGTGGGTGACGGTATTGACCACGTCGTCGCCGGTACCGCGTGCGCCGGCGAAGATCCGGTGCTCGAGAGTCCGTCCACCTCGTACGTACCGGTGATGACGGGGCCTGACGCAGTCGGGCAGGCGACGCTGAACTCGTGGAGGATCAGCATGCCCTCGTCGAGGACGATGCGTCGCGTCGCGGCGTTAGTCTGGCTCCGGTGAGGCGCAGCGCCTCACACGCTGGTCAACTTCTGGTCAACTAAGCGAGGCAAAGAGGCGCAAACGACAGCAACGTGTCGGGCGCCACGAGGCGCATGTTGGAGCCGAATACCCAGCCGTAGTGAGCCGACGCCGGCGAAGCCGGCATCGGCGCCTGATCGCGGAGTGCAAGAGACCCGGGGTGCAAAACCACTGCTGCTTGTTCTGGGAGCTGCTCGAGATCATGCCTTCGACAGGTCTTCGACAGAATGCCGGAGGTGGGTCTTCTCGCCTTGCCGGCCCTAGTCCTCGCGTTGTCGCCGTTCCACTCGGCGATTCAGCCTCTGGCTACCGCGCAGCGCGCGCAGCTCGTCGGTCAGTTCTGGCACGCCGGCTGCCCGGTGCCGCTGTCGCGATTGAGGCTGCTCACGGTCTCGTACTGGGACTTCGAGGGCAGCGTGCAAACGGGGGAGCTCGTCGTCAACCGCAGAGCGGCAGCTCCACTCGCGAAGGTCTTCCGGCAGCTCTACCGTTTGCGCTTCCCGATACGTCACATGCGCTTCGCCGATGTCTATGGGCCGAAGCGCAGCCAACCTGCCGACCGTGACATCAGCGGCAGCTTCGAATGTCGCCGCGCTGTGCCTTCTCCTTGCGGGAGCGGGACCGGCAACTGGTCGCAGCACGCCTTCGGTCTCGCGGTCGACCTGAACCCGATCGAGAATCCGTACACAGGCTGCGGCCGCACGCGCGAACGCTCGAGCCTGCCGTATCTAAACCGCTCCAAGATCCGACGCGGGATGGTGACCCCTGCGGTCGTTCGCGCTTTCCGCTCGATCGGCTGGGGATGGGGCGGATCCTGGGCCGGCTCGACGAAGGACTACATGCACTTCTCCGCCTCTGGCCATTAGCCCCTCAACGAGAGAACTGGTCGTCTGTGTAGAGGATCGGGGTGAGATCTTCTCGGGCCCGTGCGAGGACTTCGGGGACCTCGTCGGGGTCGGTCGGCACGGTTCGGTAGCCGCCGAATGGGCCGAACAGCCGCTCGAACCACGCTTCGGGGTCGAGGTGCTCGAGGATCGCTGCGCTGGAACTGACCGGCGAGAGCTTCCAGCCCGTGGCGGCTGGGATACGCCCGCTATAGCCGCTCCCAAGCAGTTGGATTCCAAATGCGTCGGGCGCGTGCGTGTCTTCGAACGCCTCGCCGAGCTGGGAGAGTGGATTGTTGTGCGGGACAGTGACCCAGTCCAGGTAGAGCGAGATTCCGAGCTCGGCCCCCTCTTTGCGCGATCCGCGTTTGATGAACCCGTAGACCGCCCAGGCACTTGCAGCCTCCAGGGCGTTCCGCAGGTGGTCCAGCGTCGGTTGCCACCCGTCCTGTTCGATCGTCGCCCCACCCTCTGCCAGGGTCAATCGGCCGTTTCGGACGGACACAGCCATCATCCGGAATCGCTTCGGTCCCGCGGAGGTCAGCTGCGTGACTCCAAGGTCGGCCGTCAGTTCGAGGGCGTGGCGCAAATAGGCGCCGAGGTCGTCCTCAGCGCTCAACATCGTGACGGGCGCCAGCCCGACCTTGAGTGCGAGGGGCAAGTCGCGACCGTTCCCGAGGCACCAGCCGATCCCTGCGTCAACGGCAGCGTGAAGGGAAACAGGATCTGCGCGCCACCTCTGGAGGCCGTTCGGCAATCGATGGCGCTCGCCGTTGAGGCGAATTCTGCATTCGAACAGATCGACGCGATCGGGAACATCGACGGTCGTCTCCGGCTGGTAGAGGTCGAACCTCCCGTCGATTCCAGCCGCTCCCAAACCGTCGGCGATTCCCTGGACAAGCCCTTCGAGGTCATCAGGCTCCTCGTCGATGTGGATCACGACGCCGCGAGGGGTCGGTCCGAGCGACCATGATCCGGGGCTGAATGGGTTCTCCCCCGGTGGCGCCTCATCCATTCTTGCCACGCGTCCGACCATGACCTCGCGCGTGGCGCGGTCAAGTGCTTCGAGCGCCTCGTCATGAGAGAGCGTCGAGCTGAAGAGGACATCGATGGCGGGTTCGTCCATGTGCTCATCCAGCAGGCTCTGCCAGTGCTGCTGGATTCGTTCTGAGACTTCGATCACGGGCTCCTCTTAGCCCTCTCGCAAGGATCCGTCAACCGTGCCCGATGCGACGGGCTCTCCTGCTAGATCGCTGTCCGGCTAGCTCCACTCGAACCGAGCACCACTATCGCCAACACTGAGTGCGATGTCGACGGGAGTCTTGTCGAGCTACGTTAGGCTCGTAGGCGATGAGCGTTGCGGAGCGAGCGGTGGCGGTTTGGGAGCGGCGCTTGCGCGCACCGATCTCATTTCTTCCCGAGTGGTCTCCGTATGCGCCCGACCGTTGCGTCTACGCGTCGAACGAAGGAGGCGTCTGGCAGTTGTATGCGTGGGAGCCGGCGACGGGCGAGCGCCGTCAGGTGACCGACAGCGTCGTCGGCGTGATCGACGGGACGCCGACCGTCGACGGGAAAGGAATCCTCTGGTTCGAAGACGAGACCGGCGATGAGTCGGGCCACTGGGTCGTGCAGCCGTTCTCGGGAGGGGAGACGCAAGCGTTCCTGGAGGGCGTACCCGACGGCTGGAGCGAGGGTCTCTCGCAGACCCCCGGAATCGTGGCGGCGGGAATCAGCGACCTCGACGGATTCGCTATCCACGTCTCGCTCGGGGGAGGCCCTGCAACGGAGGTGTATCGATCTGCCGAAGCCGTTCGCATCGGTAGCGTCGACGAGCATGGTTTTTGCCGTGGCGGCCTCTCGGCCGACGGCTCGCTGCTCTGCATGGAGCACGCCGAGCACGGTGACCTGATCCATCCAGCGCTGCAGGTAATCGACCCGCGTTCGGGCATGACCGTAGGCGAGCAGCTCGACCCGAGGATGTCGATTGTCGCTAAGTGCTGGGCACCTGTTCCGGGCGACCAACGGCTGGCGTTCGACCACGAGCGTGAGGGCCAGGCGCGCCCGGCAGTCTGGGATCTCTCCACGGGAGAACGCCGCAATTTCCAGCTCGAGCTTGTCGGAGAGGTTCGCGTCCTGGACTGGTGGCCCGACGGTTCCGCTCTACTGCTGAAGCACCTCGTCGAGGGGCGTCACCGGTTGCTGCGCGTCGAGCTCGCTACGGGAGAACTGCAAACCGTCTCGACCGAGCCTGGCGTGATCTGGAACGCGCGCGTGAGACCGGATGGTCAGGTGTGGTTGCTGCACGAACAGGGCCACCGGCAGCGACGGGTAGTCGACGACAGGGGCGCCGAGGTACTGCCTCTCAACGGAGAGCCGAGTCCTGCTGCACGCGCGTACCAGTCCTGGCACTTCGCCAATCCTCAAGGGCACCGCGTGCACGGTTTCTTTGTCACCCCAGACGATTCCGGCGGCCCGTTCCCGGTGATGATGTTCGTCCACGGCGGCCCGACCTGGCTCGACATGGACAGGTGGCAGCCGGAGGTCCAGGCGTTCGTCGACGTGGGGTTCGCCGTCGGGCTGGTCAATTACCGGGGGTCGACCGGATACGGCAGTGAATGGCGCGACGCTCTGATCGGGAATATCGGCGGCCCGGAGCTCGAGGACGTCAATGCGGGTCTTCGCGACCTGGTGGAGCGCGGCATCGCCGATCCGGAACGGGCCGTCATCGCAGGCTACTCGTGGGGCGGGTACGTGACGCTTCTCGAACTCGGCAAGCATCCCGAGTTATGGGTCTGCGGCGTCGCGGGCGTGCCCGTCGGCGACTACGAAGCCGGCTATGAAGACCTCTCTCCGCTCCTTCGGGCGTACGACCGCGCCCTTCTCGGCGGCGCTCCGAGCGACCTGCCCGAACTGATGCGCGACCGCAACCCGATCAACTTCGCCGACGCCGTCCGTGCACCCGTGTTCTTCATGATCGGCGAGAACGACAGCCGCTGTCCCTATCGGCAGGCCATGGCCTACGTCGAGAAGCTCGCCGCCCGCGACCATCCACACGACGTGTACGTGTTCCCAACCGGGCACTCGCCGTTCGACGTGGACGAGAAGGCGCGGCAGATCGACAAGATTCTCGACTTCCTCGGCCGGCACGTACCCGGAATTCGCACCGCGGCCTGACGTGAGGGTGCGCATCGAGCGTCTGTTGCTCGGCAGCCTGATGTCGGCGGTCGCCTTCCTACTCGACCGCCGCTTACGCAAACTCCAGCGTTAGCGTCGGCGTGCGAGATCGAACGCGAGCCAGGCGCCGAAGACTCCGGCGACGCCGGCGAACGTGATCGGGATCCAGCCCGCCGTTTCAGCGGCCGCGGTCGCCGCCGCGCCGACAAGGCCGGATGCCGTGCCCGCCGACAACGCCAAACGGCGGCCTGTGCTGCGAATCGCATCCTCGATCGAAGCGGCGCCGAGAAAGTCCACTTGCAGCTTTTGGCCCGGTCGCGCGCCTGTCGCGCGCTCGACCGCCTCGACAAATCTGAGAACGCGTAGCTTGATCTTCTCGGCCTCGTAGTAGAGCTGCTGCGGGTCGGCCTGCCTTCGGAGCCGCTGGCCGACGTTGCGAAGGAGAAAGCGCCCAATGACGCGGAACGGGTCAAGCGCGGGATCCAGCTTCGTCACTGCCAGCTGCATCTGGCCGAACGCCTTGCCGCTGAGCGCGAGCGATGCCGGCAGGCGAACGCCGTGGCGGCTGGCGATCTGCAGCATCCCGTCGAGCATGGGCCCGATCTGGATGTCGCGCAGCGAACCGATTCGGAACCGCTCGATGAAGTCCGCGAAGTCGTGTTCCATCGACTCCAGGTCGAGCTCGGCCCGTCGGTCCTCGCCTGCGAGCATGAGGACGGCCTCGGCGAGGAACTTCGGGTCGTCGCGGGCGAAGGCGAGCAGGAGCAGGATCAGGATCTCCCTCACCTCGGGCCCGAGCTCGCCCACCATCCCCAGGTCGAGGAGATAGATCTTCTCGTCGGACCAGAGGAGATTCCCCGGGTGCGGATCCGCGTGGAAGAACCCGTCGACGAGGATCTGCCGGGAGAACGCCTCGAGCAGTTGGTGCGCGGCATCGCGGCGCTCTGCGCTGTCCGGTGCGTCCAGGATCGGAACGCCGTCGATGAACTCGAGCACAAGCAGCCGCGACGTCGAGAGCTCCGGGTAGAGACGCGGCACGTCGAGTCGGTCATAGGGCAGGAGCGCTTCTCGCATCCTTTCGACGTTCGCCGCCTCCTCGCGGAAATCGAGCTCTCGGCGCAGCGAGTCCGACAGATGCTCGACGAGCGCCGGGATGTCGACCGTTTCGCGCAGCTGTTCACGTTTGAGCGCCTTTTCCGCGAAGAGCTCGAACAAGCCGAGGTCACGCAAGATCTCCCTCTCCGCTCGCGGTCGCTGCACCTTGACGACGACGTGCGACCCGTCATCGAGCGTTGCGCGGTGCACTTGTCCGATCGTTCCTGCGGCGAGGGGCTCCGAATCGATCGAGGCGAAGACGTCCTCCCAAGGGACGCGCAGTTCCTGCTCCATGACGCGCACGACCTCGGCCTCGGTCAGGGGCTTGACGCTGTCTTGCAGCTTCTCCAGCTCGGCGACGAATTCCTCAGACAGCAGATCGGGCCGGGTCGAAAGGATCTGGCCGAGCTTCGCAAATGTCGGCCCGAGCTCCTCCAGCGCTGCGCGCACCCGCTGTGCACGTTCGGCCGACGAGATTGTGCCACGGATGTCGAGCCCGAGCCGACTGATGATCCGCGCGATCTCCGCGGCACGTCCGAGCAGCCGCCCTTCGACCGCCGGCGCGGTCGGCGGCTCGGGTGCTGCGCCGTCGGATGTATTGACGATGACGACGGTGCACCGTGCAGTGTGCGAGATTCGGTTCGGCACGTTTCCGAGCAGAAACTCGCGGCGTCCGCCCATGCCGACGTTCCCGACGACGAGCACGTCGGCGTTCTCCTCTTCGGCGGCGCGGACTATGCCGCCGGGGACGTCGTGGTCGACTCGGAAAATCGCGCGCGCATTCGAGAATGCCTCGGCGTCCGCGCGCAGCAGATCTTCGGCAGCATCCTCAGCTTCGGGGCGCACGTTGAGCAGGACGAGCTCGCCGCCGAACTGCTGGGCGAGCTGCGCCGCCCAGGCAACTGCGCGCTGGGCGGTTTCGGATCGGTCGGTGGCAACGACGATCTTCATTCGAGGCAAGGTCTATTTCAACAGACGGCGAGCCGGGGGAGTGCCATGGGGCCCGCGAGTAGATTTCGCCCTACTCGGGTCATATTGATTGGGCGGATTTCCAGATGCGGGCTCGACAGGCCACCGTATGGCATTAGCCGGGTCGCCTGTCAGCCCGATTCGCCTCGATTTTTCAGCCGACCACGGCTACGTAGAAGGCGTGATCCTCTCGTGTGGTTTCGCCGGGGTTATTCGTGATCACCTGAACGTGGTTCGTGTCGTTACTCACGCTGCAGACACTTCCCTCGACCGTGCCGCCACACGGGCCGGCGCTGACCGTGCCACGGAACTCATTGTCACTCGCGCGGCCCGATGAGGCAATGATCAGCTTCCCAGCGACAGAGCTTCCGAAGTCGAGAATGTATTGACCGGGCCCCGGCTTCGCGCTCGCCGTGATCCCCCCTGATTGCACAACGATGCTGCCGTTGGGCGAGACCAGCGCCCATCTGGCCGCCGGCCCGGCGGGTCCGGCGGGACCGGCAGGTCCTGCTGGCCCACGTGCGCCGGCCGGAAGCTGCCCACGCTTGAAGTCGACTCGCAACAGCGAACCATTCCGCACCTGGGCGGTGCCCACACTGTTTCGCGGAAGCGCCGAGACCGCGGCGATGCTCGTACCGCCAAGTGCTACGAACAACGCGATGCCCGCGAGCACAGTCGCAGGCGAAAGCCGTTGGGCTAAACGTCGCATTTTGCGACCCCCTCTAGTTGGACTGGACGAAGCCTTCGTGTTCGCGCTCAGCCTGCCTACTCCTTGCGCCGGTGAAACTTTGTCAACACAGTCGCCGCAAGGCGCGGCATCAGCAGTTGTCGGAGGCTCCCGAGATCTGCGAACAACGCCTGCCTGGCGCGGTTCTCTCCGAGCGATGCGCAGAGATCCGTTAGACGCGGTGGCTGGCCAGCGTCGAGGTCAACGACAGCGGCGCGATCGTTCCGATGATCTACGTTCGCCAATGAGGCGAGATCAGGGAGCACGCCTTCGAATCGCATCCCCTCCATGACTACCAGGCCGACTCCTACCGAAGAGAGCTCGCACGCCTCGTACGATGAGTACTCCTACCAGCCGCAGCACCCTCAAGGATCCGCGCGCAGACCCTTACCGGAGCATCACGACGAGCTTCGCGTTCGCGCCGGCGGCCTGCCGCTCCCACGCTTCCGCGATCCGTTCCATCGGATAGGTCTCGATGTCGAAAACGATTTCGCCGGCTGCGGCGTGACCGACCAGGCGCAGGTATTGCTCGCGGAAATCGTCCCTGGGGACTGCGAAGTCTGTGTAGCCGTACAACTCGCCCATCTTGCCGCGAACCGCCGCCGAGGTCAGGGACGCTTCCGGAGCTGCTGACTGGCCGATCTGAATCGCGCGCCAGCCTGGTGCGGCGGCCTGGATCGCGGCGGCCGCGGGTGGTCCCCAGAGCGTGTCGACGATGTAGGTGGGACCGTTGCCGCCCGCGGTCTCCGTGAACGCGGTGACGAGGTCACCTTCTTCGAGGTTCACGGCCGCGACGGCACCGAGCTCGACCGCACGCTTCAGCCGCTCTTTGTTCCGGCCTGCCGCGACGACGTGCGTCGCGCCGAGGAGCTTCGCCGCCTGCACGGCGACCAGTCCGACCGTGCTCGTCGCGCCGAGCACGAGCACGCGGTCATCCTTTCGCACGGGCGCGCGCCAGGCGACCGGCATCCAGCCGGCCATCCCGGCGATGCCACACGAGGTCGCGATTTCGTCGGACACCGCCTCGGGCAGCGGGATGCCGACGTTGGCCGGTGCGGCCGCGCGCTCCGCCAGCAGGCCGTCGCGGGAGAGACCGAAGCCGTCGCTGAAGAGGTAGACACGCGTGCCGTCGGGGGCGCGGCCGACGCCTTCGCAGCCGGTGACGTACGGAAGCTCCGGATGGCCGCCGAAGTAGCGTCCGGCGCCGACGTTGATGTCGAGCGGATTCAGTGACACTGCCGCGATCTCGTAGATCGCCTCGCCCGCGGGCTCGGGCCGATCCGCGATCTCCGGTGGCCGGCCGAGCTCGGTGATCACCGCAGCTCTCACGATCCGGCCCTCGCGTCTACGGTCGCCTTGGCAGTCTTCACGACTTCTCCTCTCTCCGCTGAAGGGTTGTCGACGCCACTCTTCTATATTGAGCCGCATGGCAGTGGTGCGTGAGACGCCTCGCTGGGATCGGCTCTTTGCGGAGCGAACGCGCGGGGACGTCGGTGAAGGGATCGCCCTTGTCCTCGCGTTCCTTGGCCAGCCGGACCTGATCTCGTTCGCCGGTGGCTTCCCCGACCCGCTGACGTTCCCGCGTGAGCGCGCCTCGGCTCTGCTCGCGGAGTTCGCCGCGGCGGGTGAGTCGGCCGCCTTTCAGTATGCGCCCACACGAGGGCTCGCCGGTCCGCTCGACGCGATCGCCGGCAGACTCGAAGCGCTGCAGGGTCGCCGCCCGGCAGACGACGAGCTGGTCATCACGAGCGGCGCAATCGAGGCGCTCGAGCTCGTCGGCAAGTCGTTCCTCGACCGCGGCGACCTGGTGGTCGTCGAGGGGCCGACTTACCTGGGAGCGATCATGGCATTCCGGAGCTTCGAGGCTGAGCTCGTCGCCGTCCCGCTGGACGAGCACGGGCTCGAGGTCGACAAACTGGAACGGCGCCTCGTTGACGGACTGCGGCCAAAGCTCGTCTACACCATTCCGGACCATCAGAATCCGGCCGGCGTCAGCCTCTCGCGTGCGCGGCGCGAGTTGCTGGTCGAGCTCGCGCGCCGGTACGGCTTCCTCATCGTCGAGGACGTTGCCTATCGTGAGCTCGGCTTCGACGAGGAAGGTGAGCCGAGTCTCTGGAGCCTTGCCCCCGACGTCGTCTTGCAGGCAGGCACGACATCGAAGACGTTGTTCCCCGGTGTCCGGCTCGGCTGGGCGGTTGGCCCGGCCGGCGTCGTGGCGCAGCTCGTTTCGGCGAAGCAAAACACCGACCAATGCGCGGGTGCGCTCGGCCAGCGGCTCTTCGAGGAGTACGTCCGGCGCGGCTGGATCGACGAGCAGCTCGTGCAGTCGCGCTCGCTGTACCGGCGCAAGTGCGAGCGGATGTTGGCGGCGCTCGAGCGCTGCATGCCGGCGGGCACGGGCTGGACATCTCCGAAAGGCGGCTTCTTCTCCTGGCTGACCCTGCCGGACGGCGGGGAGGCCGGCGATCTTGCCAGGCGGGCCGTCGAGCGTGGTGTCGCCATCGTGCCGGGTTCGCTGTTCTTCGCAGACGGCAGCGGCGGCGACAGCGTGCGGCTGTCCTTCAGTCTCGTGGATGAAGCGGACATAGACGAGGGCATCGAGCGGCTTGCGTCGCTTGTGAACCCCTAGTTCAAGGGAGGGACCACCGATGGCGCGGATCGCCGTGTTGGGGACGGGAATCATGGGTGGGCCGATGGCGCGCAACCTGGTGCGCGCCGGGCACGAGGTGACGATCTGGAACCGTACTGAGGAGAAGGCGCGGGCTCTCGAACAGGACGGTGCGCACGTGGCGCTGTCGCCTGAAGCGGCCGTGGCCGGTGCCGAGATCGTGTTGACGATGCTCGCCGACGCGCACGCAGTCGACTCGGCAATGCTCGAGTGGGGCGGCCTCGCAGCGATGGCCGACGGCGCCTTGTGGATCCAGTCGAGCACCGTCGGGATTGCTGCGACCGAGCGCCTTGCCGACCTTGCCACGCGAAGCGGGATCATGTTCGTAGACGCTCCGGTGCTCGGCACGAAGAAACCAGCCGAGGACGGTCAGTTGATCATGCTGGCTTCAGGCCCCGAGGAAGCGCGCAGTCGGTGCGACCCGGTGTTCCAGGCGATCGCGCGGGATCAGGTCTGGCTCGGCGACGCAGGCGCGGGAACTCGCCTGAAGCTGGTCGTCAACAGCTGGATCCTCTGCACGATCGAGAACATCGCCGAGACATTTGTTCTTTGCGAGGCCTTCGGTCTCGATCCACGCCGTTTTCTGGAGGCGATCGGCGGCGGCGCGATGGACATGCAGTACGCGCACTTGAAAGGCGAGGCAATCATGAAGGAGGACTTCTCGGCGTCATTTCCCCTCTACCTTGCGCGCAAGGACGTCGCTTTGATCCTCGAGGCTGCGGGCAAGCTCGAGCTACCGCTCGTGCGTGCGACCTTGCGACAGTTCGACCGGGCACTCGAGCTCGGTCACGGCGACGAGGACATGAGTGCCGTCTACTACGCGACCGCGGAGACCGCCGCAGCGCGGTCATGAGCACGATTCCGATCGATCGTCCGGGCAAGATCGTCTGCGTCGGCCTCAACTACCGCGACCACGCGGAGGAGCAAGGCACCGAGCTGCCGAGCGCGCCGCTCCTCTTTGCGAAGTGGCCGAACGCCCTGATCGGGCCGGGCGAGCCGATCGTCATACCGCGCGTGTCGAAACAGGTGGACTACGAGGCCGAGCTCGGCGTCGTGATCGGAGAGCGCGTCCGCCGCGTCTCGGAGGAGAACGCGCTCGAGGCGGTGGGCGGCTACATCTGTCTCAACGACGTCAGTGCGCGCGACCTCCAGTTCTCAGATGGGCAGTGGACGCGTGGGAAGTCGGCGGACACCTTTTGCCCGGTCGGACCGCACCTCGTGCCCGCGGCGGACGTGCCAGATCCACAGGCACTCGGCATCCGCTGCGTGCTGAACGGGGAGACGATGCAGGACTCGACGACCGCGAACATGATCTTCACCGTCGCCGAGATCATCGCGTACGCGAGCGCGACGATGACGCTCGAGCCAGGCGACCTGATCGCTACCGGCACGCCGGCGGGAGTGGGGGTGTTCCGGGACCCGCCCGTGCTGCTGAAGGAGGGCGACGAGGTGACGATCGAGATCGACGGGCTCGGCTCGCTGACGAATCCCGTTCAGGCGGAGCGCTAGAGGACTACGCGCGTGCGGTACAGCTCGATCGTCTGACGGGTTCCCTCTTGGAGCGTCGTCCACTCGATCGGGCCGACGACATCTTCCAGCTCGCCTTCTTCCATCTCCTCCGGGAAGGGAAGCTGCACGTCGTCGAACGTGATGCGCCCCGCCACTTCGGGCGCAGCGGCTTCGATTGCACTGACGACGTCGCTCGCGTGCGACGACGGCCCGCCCAGGTTGAAGACCGCAGCGCCGCGGTGCTCGGCGCGTGCGGCGGCGATGAAGATTCGTGCGGCGTCGGCCGCGTACTGGAGCTGGCAGCGCCCGCCCCAGCGCATCTCGTAACCTTCGCCCCGCGCGGCGGCCTCCATCGCAAGAGTCGGGTCCGCGGTCAAGCCCTGGTCTCGCCCCGGCCCATAGACGACGTACGGGCGGAGGCCAACGCTGCCGACGCCGTCGTCCTCGAAATAGACGTGCGCCGTTCCCTCGTTCGCGAGCTTGAAGACTCCGTAGAGCGTCGTCGGCTCACCGGCATCCTCGATCCGCGGCCCCGAGCCGGGGCCGTAGACGGCCGCCGAGCTCGCATAGGAGATGCCGCGGACGCCCTGCCTCTTCGCCGCTTCGAAGACGTTCGTCGTCCCGACGACGTTCACCGCGGCGCCGCGCGGTGGATCAGCCTTCACGAGCGGGAGGAGCATCGCCGCCAGGTGCACGACGTGCGTGATGCCGTTCTCTCCGATCGTTCGCTCGAGTTGATCGAGATCGGTGACGTCGCCGTGGAGGAGTGTCAGCTGCTCCAGCTCGTCGCGCGACATGATCAGCTCGAGCCGCTTTCTGTTCGTGCCGAGGTCGTAGAGGAACACCGGCACGTCCTCGCGCACGAGTTGTGCGCACGACCAGGCGCCGATGCATCCGAGCGCACCAGTGATCAAGAAGCGTTCGTCTTTCATAAGTCTTGGTAGACGGTGACGACCTCCGTGTAGAACTCGATCGCCGCGGAGCCCTGCTCGTGCGGCCCGAAGCCTGAGGCCTTGATCCCGCCGAACGGAACGTGGACGTCGGCGCCGGCGGTCTGCGAGTTCACATGGAGCATGCCGGCCTCGAGACGCTTCACGAATTCCTGCGTCGCGTCGAGACTGTTCGTGAAGATGGAAGCCGACAGCCCGAACTCGACCGCGTTCGCACGATCGATCGCCTCGGCGAGCGTGTCGAATCTGTAGAGCGAAGTAACGGGACCGAAGACCTCTTCGCACGAAAGCATCGCGTCGTCGGCCACATCCTCGAACAGTGTCGGCGCGACGAGGTACGACTCGTCGTCGATGCGCTCGCCGCCGGCGAGCACCTTGCCTCCTTCGCGCTTCCCCTGCTCGATCGCCTCGAGGACGTCGTTCATTTGCTTCTCGTTCACGAGCGGGCCGACCTCCGTCTCGGGATCGGCCGGGTCGCCGACCTTGCCGCTGTCGATGCGATCCAGCAGCCGCTGCCGGAACGCGTCGTAGACCGGCGCCTCGACATAGATGCGACGCGTGGCAGTGCACTTCTGGCCCGCCGACCAGAACGCGCCCGCATAGGCGGCCTCGACCGCACGCGCCAGGTCGGCATCCGCAGCCACGATCAGCGGGTTGTGCCCGCCGAGCTCGAGCTGCACGCGCTTGCCGAGGGCCGTTGCCTGGTCGCGCACCAGGTGACCGACGGCGACGGAGCCCGTGAACGAGATCGCGCGAACCCTCGGATGCAGGACCAGTGGCGTTCCGACCTCGGAACCGCGGCCGATGACGACGTTCAGCACTCCCCCCGGAATGCCGGCCTCGTCCAGCGCGGCCGCAAGGTGCAGACCTGTGAGGGGCGCCTCCTGCGCCAGCTTCAGCACCACGGTGTTGCCGTAGACGAGCGCGGGAGCCATCTTCCAGGCTGGAATCGCCGCCGGGAAGTTCCACGGCGTGATCAGCCCGACGACGCCGAGGGGCCGCCGCAGCGTGTAGAGGGTCGAGCCGGTCGCCGACTGCTCGTACAGCTCTCCTTTCGGGCGCCCCGCCTCGCCGGCGAAGTAGCGGAAGATCGCTGCCGTACGAGCTGACTCCATGCGGGCTTCGCGCAACGGCTTGCCCATCTCGCGCGTCATGTCCGCCGCCATCTCCTCGACGCGCGCTTCGATCGCGTCGGCCGCGCGCATCAGCACGGCGGCGCGCGCCGCCGCCGGCAGCCCCGACCAGCCGGGGAATGCCTTCGCCGCGGCCTCGACCGCCGCGACCACGTCCTCCTCGCCGGATGCCGGGAACTCGCCGACGACCTCGGCTGGGCTGGCGGGATTGCGCTTCTCGTACGTGCGGCCACTCTGCGCCGGCATCCATTCACCGCCGACGTAGTTGGCGAGCTCCGGGCGCGCGGGCGCCTCTAGGACGCTATCGGACATGAGTCTTGCTCCTTTCGGCGGGAAGAAGGTCGGCTGCCGCGCCGACCGGATTCACCAGCTTGCCGATTCCTGGGATTCGGATCTCGACCTGCTGCCCAGGTATCAGTGCCACATCGTCGGGCGGGACCAGGCCCGTGCCCGTCAGCAGAACACTGCCTGCGGGGACGGGATTCTCGCGCACCACCCACGCGGCGAGCTCTTCGAACGAACGGCGCATCCTGGCCGTCGAGGTCTGTGCTTCATAGATGACGTCGGCGTCGGGCCCGATGAGGCGCAACTCGATTTCGAACGGCTGCGACCAGTCGTCCGGAAGCGCGATCGCCGGGCCGAGCGCGCAAGCGGCGGCGAAGAGCTTCGCCTGGGGAAGGTAGAGGGGGTTCGCGCCTTCCACGTCACGTGCGGTCACGTCGTTGCCGATCGTTGCCCCGAGCAACTCACCTTCCGCGTCCAGAACGAGTGCCAGCTCCGGCTCCGGCACCGTCCATAAGGCATCGGAGCGGACGCCGACTGACGCACTCGGGCCGACGGTACGACGGCCGTTTGCGTCCTTCATGAACAACTCGGGTCGCTCGGCGTCGTAGACGAGGCTGTACACGTCGCGTGCCTCGACCCGGCTCTCATCGACGCGGGCGTCGCGGCTCCGCTCGTACGTGACGCCGGCGGCCCACGTCTCGGGCGGAACGAGCGGCGCGAGCAGCTCGAACGGCGGCGGCAGCTCGAGTGTCTCGGCATCGAGCGCCTCGATCGTCCGTCCGGTCGCATCGCGCGACCCGCGCAGCACGGTGAGCACGTCGTCGCTCTCGAGCTCGGCCACGGTCGTCGGCGCGTCCGGCTCGACGAGGCCGAGGCGCGGCTCATTGCCCGGCTCTCCGAAGCGGACGATGCGGATCAATAGACCGCTCGTCCGCCGGAGATGTCGAAGCACGCGCCGGTCGCGAAGCTCAGATGCTCGCTGGCGAGGTAGGCGATCAGGTGGGCCACCTCTTCCGGCTTGCCGACCCTCCCGAGCGGGATCTTCTGCAGCATGTAGCCGATGTGCTCCTCGCTGAGCTGACCGAGAATCGGTGTGTCGATGACGGCCGGTGCGATGCAGTTCACGAGCACGCCGGAACCGGCGACCTCCTTGCCGATCGACTTGGTCATTCCGATCACGGCAGCCTTGCTCGCCGAGTACGCAGACGCATTCGGGTTGCCTTCCTTGCCTGCGATCGAGGCGACGTTGACGACGCGTCCATAGTTTCGCTCGATCATCTTGCGCACCGCTGCGCGGTTGCAGAAGAACGTGCCGTCGCAATTGATCGCGAACACGCGCCGCCATTCCTCGTCCGGCATGTCGACGGCGCGAACCGAATCGCCGCCGACTCCCGCCGAGCAGACCAGGATGTCGAGCCCGCCGAGCTCGGAGTCGACTTTAGCGACGGCGGCCTCGGCATCGTCCGATCTCGTGACGTCGCCGCGGATCGGGAGAACGTCCTCGTGGAGGCCGTTAGGGTCGACGTCGAGCACGGCTACCCGTGCGCCGCTCGTGCGCAGCAACTCGACGGTCGCCGCGCCGATCCCGCTGGCGCCTCCTGTGACGAGGGCCACGCGGCCGCCGAAATCGTACGCGTTCACACGCAGTCTTATATCGCGGCCGCGAACGGGGCGCGGGACTGGGACTAAGCTTGGCAGGTGGCGTTCGATCCCATCGCGGACTATCCGCTCGGGACCCAGAGGCCCGATCTGATCCGCACGCCCGGCGGGCTCGGGCTCGACGAGCTCACGCTCGACGCGCTTCGCTCCGGCCGGCTGGACGCCTCGGAGATGCGGGCGACGGCGGAGACGCTCGAGCTTCAGGCACAGGTGGCTCTCGCAGCAGGGCGGACGCAGCTCGCGGCCAACCTCGAGCGGGCGGCCGAGCTGACCGGCGTGCCGGACGAGATCATCCTCGAGGTCTACACCGCCCTACGTCCGCATCGCTCGACCGCCGACGAGCTCGAGGGCTGGGCCGACCGGCTCGAAGGAGAGTTCCAGGCGACGATGACCGCCGCCTTCGTGCGGGAGGCGCGGGCGGTCTACGCCAAGCGAAATCTCCTTCTTCCCGATGAGCCCACGGTCTAGACGCTTCGTCGAGCGCGAGCGTCGTGAGCTGCGGCGCGAGGTTCTGATCACCCCCGATCCCGATCTCGGGCTCGTCGCAATGAACGGTCCGAACGATCCGGAACCTGGTCTGAAGGTCGAGCAAGGTCGAGTCGTGTGGCTCGACGGCAGGAGCGAGGACGAGTTCGACGCAATCGACCACTTCATCGCGCGGCACGGTCTCGATCTCGAAGCGGCGGCCGAGGCGATGGCCCTCGATGACGCCGAGCTTGCCCGTCGGCTCGTCGATGTCGATGTGCCGCGTGAGGAGCTCGTTCAGCTTGCGCGCGGGCTCACGCCCGCGCGACTGGCGCGCGTGGTCTCGCTGCTCGATCCCGTCGAGATGATGTTCGCGCTCAAGAAGCTGCGCGCCCGCCGTGCTCCCGCGAACCAGGCGCACGTCACGAATCTGAAGGAGAACCCGGCGCTGCTCGCGGCCGACGCCGCCGAGGCTGCGGCGCGGGGCTTCGCCGAGATCGAGACCACCGTCGGCGTCTCGCGCTATGCACCGCGGAACGCAATGGCGATTCTCGTCGGCTCGCAGACGGGGAGGTCGGGCGTGCTGACGCAGTGTGCGATCGAAGAGCGACGGTCGCTGCAGCTGGCGATCCAGGGCATCACCACCTACGCGGAGACGCTCTCGGTGTACGGCACCGAGCCGGTGTTCGTGGACGGCGACGACACGCCCTGGTCGAAGGGCTTTCTCGCCTCGGCGTACGCGTCGCGCGGGATCAAGGTGCGCTTCACGTCCGGTGGTGGCTCCGAGGCGCTGATGGGCCATGCGGGCGGGTGCTCGATGCTCTACCTCGAGGCGCGTTGCCTGTCGCTCGCGCGGGCGGCCGGCTCGCAAGGCGTGCAGAACGGGGCGATCTCGTGCGTTGCGCTCGTGATGAGCGTTCCGGCGGGATCGCGTGAGATCCTCGCCGAGAACCTGCTTGCCGCTTGGCTCGACCTCGAGGTCGCTTCCGGCAACGACGCGATCGCGTCGCACTCTCCGACCAGGCGCACAGCCAAGTTGATGGGTCAGTTCCTTCCTGGAACCGACTTCGTCACGTCCGGCTGGAGCGTGATGCCGCGCTACGACAACATGTTCGGGGGCGGCAACTACGACGCCGACGATATCGACGAGTGGCTGACGATCCAGCGCGACTGGCAGGTGGACGGCGGCATCGAGCCGCTGAGCGAGGACGAAGCGATCAGTGTGCGCGAGCGTGCGGCGCGTGCGATCCAGGCCGTCTTCGCCGCCCTCGACTTTCCCGCGATCACGGACGAGGAAGTCGAGGCGGCGACCTATGCGCTCGACAGCCGCGACCTGCCCGATCGCGATCGTGCCGCGGATGTCGCTGCGGCCGATCGGGTGCTGGCAGAGGGAATCAGCGGCCTCGACGTTGCGCGCGAGCTCGACCGGCGGGCCTTCACCGACGTCGCCGAGGCGATCCTGGGCATGCAGCGCCAGCGCGTCTCGGGCGACTATCTCCAGACCTCGGCCATCATCGGACCGACCGGTGCGGTCAGCGCCGCGGTCAACGATCCCAACCGCTACTCGGGCCCCGGAACCGGCTACCGCCTGGACGGCGAACGGTGGGAGCGTCTGCAGCACCTTCCACACGAGCTCGACGCACGCGCGCTGGACGAGGCGACCGAAACGCAGCAACCCGTGGTGATCGAGAAACACGTGGCCGGACTGGGCGACAAAGCGGACGACGTCGTGATCGCACTCGGGCCCGCATTCGCCGACGGATTGCGGACGACGATCGGCGGCCTGGCTCATCATGACGTGCTCGAGGCGCTGATCCAGGGAGTGCGAGACGCGGGCGCAGCGCCGCGCCTCGTCCGTGTGCGCCGCGCGTCCGACGTGGCCTTCATTGGGCACGACGGCGCCGCCCTCGCCGGCTCCGGCGTCGCGATCGGCATCCAGTCGAAGGGGACGACGGTCATCCACCGAGCCGACCTCCAGCCGCTCGACAACCTCGAGCTCTTCGGGATGGCGCCGTCGTTGACGCTCGACTCGTATCGCGCAATCGGCCGCAACGCGGGCGGGTACGCGCTGAAGCAGCGCGTCGGGCCCGTGCCGACCGTGATGGACAACTTCGCGCGCGCGAAGCTGATCGTGCGCACCACTCTGTTACACGCGCGCGAGACGGCCGCGATCACGCCGGGCGCGCCTGCTATCGAGTTGGAGCTCGTAAGGGAGGGCACGTCCCGAACGGCAAGGGTCTGACCCCAGCCGCTTGTGCCGTGCCTAACGGCGGCACGTCCCGAACAGCAAGGGTCTGACCCCAGCCTCTTGTGCCGTGCCCAATGGCGGCACGTCCCGAACGGCAAGGGTCTGACCCCAGCCTTTCGGATCAGGGTGGAGTCTTTTCCGCTGGCCAGGGCACTCCGCCGACGCCCCAGTTCTTCGGCGAGTGTCCTTCGACGACGACCCACGTGTGCTCGCGCAGGCCTTCGGTCGTCGCCTCGCAGAGCGCATCCGTCAGTCCTGCGATCAGCTTGCGGCTCGTCTCCTCGTCCATGCGGAAGTCGAAGAGCTTGACCTCGATCAGCGGCATGGCGTCAGCCCGCGGGCTTGCCCGCGATCCCCCAGTGCTTCGGCGAGACGCCCTGAATGACGACGTGGATGTGTTCCTTGGCCGCGCCGCTCGACTCGGCGAGGGCGTCCGTCAGCGCCTCGATCATCTTGGGCACTGACTCCTCGGTCACGCGGTGGTCGTAGAGCTTCACTTCGATCATCGGCATTGCGTACTCCTTTCTGCCTGCAAGTCAGCGCTTGACGTGACCGGCGCCTCCTTCGGGCCCGAGCACGAGATCGCGGCCCGGATCGGGAACGTGGTCGAGCGGCACGGGCGCGAGTGCTTCGAAGAAGGTCACCCCGTTCTCGGAGTAGAGGCTGTGCTGGACACCGCGGTTGATGACGATCACGTCGCCGGCTTTCACGTCGCGGGTCTCGCCTGCGACGGTGATCTTCACCTCACCGTCGATGATCGCCATGACCTGTTCGGTGTGCTCGTGGTTGTGGTCCGGCACCTGCTTCCCCGGCTCGTACGTCACGCGGCAGAGCAGAATCTGCTCACCGCCGATCGCATGCAGCCTGACGCCGTCGACAAACTGCCAAGCCTCTACGCCGTTCCACGTTCGAAACGGCGTCGAGGCATCAGCCATCTGTCTCGAAGAAGCCCTTGCCGCCGTCCGAGCTCACCGTCCGGATCGAAACCGGATCGTCGAAGATGACGCGCTTGCCGTCGCGCCGTGGCTCCTTCTCTCCGTCGAGCGCACGGAGAACCCGCTCCGGCGTCGCCGGCAGTTGCGTCACCCAGACGCCGACGGCGTCGTAGATCGCGGACACGATTGCCGGAGGTTGCGCGTTGTTCGCCATCTCGCCGATCGCCTTCGCGCCGAACGGCCCGTCCTCGGACGGGTTCTCGATGATCAGGTTGTCGACATCGGGCAGGTCTTCGAGGGCCGGGGCGAGGTAAGCGCCGAACTCGCCGCCGCGGTGTTCCGTCCCCGGGTAGTAGGGATACGCCTCCTCCAGCAGGCCGAGGCCGAGCCCCATCATCGCGCCGCCTTCGATCTGGCCCTCGACGAGAGTGGGATTGATTGCGCGGCCGACGTCGTAGACCTGGATCAACCGCTCGACCGTCACCTCGCCCGTCTCGTCGTCGACCTCCACTTCCGCCACGCAGGCGGCGTATGAGATCGCGGAGTGCGGCTCGATCTCCACGGAGCCGTCCTCGTCGCTGACGTCGGCGTACGGCTTCAGCGCCGCGCCGGTGCCGGTAATCAGCTCGCCATGGTTCCAGGTTGCGGCGGCGGCCACTTCCGGGATCCCGATCTTCCGGTCCGGAGCTCCCTTGGCGACGACCTCACCTTCCACGATGTCGAGATCCCCGGGCGCGATCTCGAGCTCCTTCGACGCAATGTCGAGGATGCGTTCACGTGCTTGCTCGGCCGCGAAGCGGACGGCGTTGCCGCCGATGAACGTGCCGCGAGAGGCGAAGCTCCCGGTGCACACGGCGGACGAGTCGGTGTTCGTGTTGTCGTTGGTGACCCACTCGAAGGGGACGCCGAGCGTGTCCGCGACGATCTGCGTGTGCACGGTCCGCGATCCCTGGCCGATGTCGACCGTGCCGGAGAAGACGTCGACGCGGCCGTCGGGCTTGAGCTTGACCCAGGCCTGGCTCGGGTCTCCGTTCTGGTTCATGCCGGTGGGGTACTCGATCGTCGCGATCCCCCGGCCCTTGTGCTTCGCCATTACCGCCCCCCTCCGTTCGACGAGGGTTCCGGGCCGGCGAGCTGGGCGACTAGATGCTCCGGGAGGAGGTCGCCGGAGCGACGTTCGTTCGTCATCGACCTGTACTCATCCGGGAGGTCGTAGCCGACGCGGTCTGCGGCGGCGAGGACGACCGGGACCGTCGACGGATCCTTGAGCACGACTCGATTCGGAGTCGTGTCTCCGATCCGGTTCGCGTTCTTCAGCCGCAGGTGGAGCGGATCGATCCCGAGCACCTCGGCGATCCGGTTCATGTGCGTCTCCACGGCAAACGAGACCGACGTGACGCCGAAGCCGCGCATCGCCGTCGTCGGCACGCGGTTCGTGAAGACAACGAAGCCGTCGAAGTGAACGTTCGGGATCGTGTACGCGCCGGTGTGGTGGAACGCATGCTTCGTCACGCCGTACGGTGAGAAGCGGGCATATGCGCCCGCGTCGTGGAGCGTCGTCATCCTGCGCCCGAGAATCCAGCCGTCGCTGGTGACGGCGTCCGCCAATTCCATGTGCCACGGCGCGCGGGTCGAGGACACAAGGAACTCCTCTTCGCGTGTCCAGCGCCACTTCACGGGCCGTTTGGCCTTGAGCGCGAGCAGTGCGGAGATCGTCTCGCTCGCGGTGTCGACCTTGCCGCCGAAGCCTCCGCCCACGGTGCCGCCGACGAACTTCAGCTTGTTCAGCGGCCACTGGAGATGCGCCGCGACGACGCCCATCGAGAAGTACATGGCCTGGGTGCACGAGTAGATCGTCAACCGTCCGTTCGCCTCGGGAACGACCAGGGCCGTCTGCGGCTCGATCGGACAGTGCTCGATTGCCTGGGGGCGGTACACGCCTTCCACGATCGTGTCCGCACTTGCAAACGCCGTATCGATGTCGCCCTTGCGCACGCGCCTGTGGTTGTACGAGCCGAAGTGCGGATACACCGGGCCCCACTGATGGATCTTCGGCCAATCGGGATCCATCGCCTTGCGAATGTCGAAGAACGCG
>WNFX01001511.1_pt1 | contig 23904 bp, 20 predicted proteins | sample 5400111 | NCBI WGS metagenome assembly WNFX01 (sample SAMN13153363, study PRJNA577476) | soil metagenome | isolation source: 40 cm soil or saprolite under grassland replicate 1 | place: USA:California | collected 2016-06-15
GTCACCCGTCCGAAGCCGGATCCGGAGCCGTATCTGCTCGCGGCCGCGCGCCTGGGCGCCGACCCATCGCGGTGCGTGGTTCTCGAGGACGCGCCAAATGGGGTGGCCGCCGCGCAGGCGGCCGGCTGCCTTGTGGTCGCGGTGCCAAGCCTCGTGCCCGTGACCGCCGGCAATGGGCGGGCAGTGGTGGGATCGCTGCGTGAAGTGTCCGTGCCATGGATGCGGGAGCTCGCAGCGTCATGGGACCCCTCTATCCCGCAATAGCGTGATTCTTCCGTCGCGTCACCACTGTCAGGGGTTGCCGGCGTAAGGAACCGGTACCTGCCGGTTGAACGAGGTACATGTCGTGGTGCGTTCACGACGATCCCGGATGGTGTGCACAAACATCTCGCGTTACGTGACGCCGCGATATGCCTCCGTATACAACACGGCCGGGTGCGATACAGATTGATCCTCATTCGGTCACAATCGCGCTACGACCCGCATGAGGGTATAGCGCGGCCACGGGTAAGTAGCGGAATCTCCGCATAGAGGACGGCGCACACCGCCCCGGATTATCGCCGCCCGGCGACGGAAGCGCCTGGGTAGGCAACAGGACCGAGCGCAGCGCTGCGGTACCACCGCGGCACCGCCAGTTTTGGAGTGGCCACACAGATGAGCGCACCGCTCGAAATCTCGCCGGTGGAGGCCGGGGCAGCGCCCGAGGCGGTGCTGGTCGGCGCCGGGCCGATCGAGGGTCTTTCGCTCGGCCAGATCGCCTGGCGGCGGCTGCGGCGGGACAAGGTCGCGATGGCCGGCGGCGTTTTCGTGATCTTGCTGATCCTGGTTGCGATCATCGGACCGCACGTCGTGCAGAGCCCGAACACCTATCACCAGGGCCTCATCGACCCGACGTTCAGCCGGCCGGTCGGCACATTCGGCGGGGTCAGCGTCGCGCACCCGCTCGGAGTGGAACCGACCAGCGGGCGCGACGTCCTGGCCCGGATTGTCAACGGCGCGCAGTACTCCCTGTTTATTGCTTTCAGTGCCACCTTCCTCGCGGTGACACTCGGCGTCCTCTTCGGTGTTGCCGCAGGCTACTTCGGCGGCTGGCTCGACGCGTTCATCGCGCGCACGATGGACGTCTTTCTCGCCTTTCCGCTGCTCGTCTTCGCGATCGCGCTTATCGGCGTCATACCGCCGAAGGCGTTCGGCCTATCTGGCAACACTTTGCGCATTGCGTTGCTGATCTTTATCATCGGATTCTTCAATTGGCCCTACATGGGCAGGATCATCCGCGGCCAGACGCTCTCGCTGCGGGAGCGTGAGTTCGTGGACGCCGCCCGCAGCCTCGGCGCGCGCCCGGGTTACATTCTTTTCCGCGAACTGCTGCCGAACCTGGTGGCGCCGATCATCGTGTACGCGACGCTGCTCATCCCGACCAACATCCTGTTCGAGGCGGCGCTCTCTTACCTCGGCGTCGGCCTCTACCCGCCGACCCCGACCTGGGGGGGAATGCTGTCGGACGCGGTGACAAATCAGTGGTTCCAAATTGATCCCGAGGTCATGCTCGTCGCCGGGCTCGCCATTTTCATCACCGTAATGGCGTTCAATCTCTTCGGTGACGGGCTGCGGGATGCGCTCGATCCGCGGACGCGGTGAGCATGTCGTCCACAGACTCGCCCCTTACCCAGACTTCACGGCCAGATGCGAATAGGAGGCATTTCACTCGATGAAGAGACGAACAACATTCGGACTGGCGGCCATCGGCACGGTAGCGGCGCTCGCGCTCGCGGCCTGCGGCGGCAGCAGCAAGCCGACCTCACAGTCAACCACCTCGGCTGGATTCAACGCCGGGATCACCGGCGTGGTGAATTCCTCGAGCCACACGGGCGGGACGCTCGTTTTCGACAACAGCAGCACTCCCGACTCGACGGATCCCGGCAACACGTACTACGCGAACATGTGGAACGTGGCCCGTCTCTACGGACGGGCGCTGGTGACGTACAAGTCGACGCCGGGCGCGTCAGGCGACCAGATCGTGCCGGACCTCGCGACCAGCCTGGGTCAGATCAGCGCCGACGGCCTGACCTGGACCTACCACCTCAAGCCCGGCGTCAAGTACGAGAACGGCACCGCAGTCACCAGCCAGGACGTCAAGTACGCGGTGGAGCGCACCTACGCCAAGGACGTGCTGCCCAACGGCCCCGGGTATTTCCATCTCCTGCTGACCGACCCCAATTATCCCGGCCCGTACAAGGACAAGGCGCCGGACAAGCTCGGCCTGACCGGCGTGACGACTCCCGACTCGTCCACGATCGTGTTCCACCTGCAGAAGCCGTTCGCCGACTTCGACTACGTGGCGGCGATCCCGCAGACCGTTCCTGTGCCGCCGGCCAAGGACACCGGCGCGAACTACCAGCTCCACCCGGTCTCCACCGGCCCGTACATGTTCCAGAACTACACCCTGAACAAGCAGTTCACGCTGGTGAAGAACCCGAACTGGAGCGCGTCGAGCGACCCCAACGCCAAGCAGCTCGCCAGCAAGATCGTGTTCAACCTGAACGTCAACGCCGACACCATCGACAACAACCTGATCCACAACTTCGCCAACGTCGATCAGGAGGGCAGCGGCGTGCAGGCGGCCGCGCGGTCGCAGATCCTGTCCACCCCGTCGCTGAAACAGAACGCCGACAACGCGCTCAGCGGCTTCCTGTGGTTCACCTACATCAACCAGAAGGTGGCCCCGCTCACCAACGTGCACTGCCGGAGAGCCGTCGAGTACGCGGCCGACAAGGTCGCCTACCAGACCGCCTACGGCGGCCCGGTCGCGGGCGGGGAGATCGCCAGCACGGTGCTGACCCCGACCATCGTCGGCTACCAGAAGTTCGACCTGTACAACGCGCTCAGCCAGCCGCACGGCGACGTGGCCAAGGCCAAGCAGGAACTGACGTCCTGCGGCCAGCCGAACGGCTTCTCGACCACCATGGCCTTCCGCGCCGACCGGCCCAAGGAGAAGGCAACCGCGACCGCCATGCAGCAGGCCCTGTCCCGCGTCGGGATCAAGGTGACGCTCCAGGGCTACCCGTCGGGCAAGTACTTCACCGACTTCGCCGGGGTGCCGACCTACGTCCACCAGCACAACCTCGGCCTCGACGTCGGCGGCTGGGCCCCCGACTGGCCGGACGGATACGGCATGCTGTACTACGTCACGGCTGGTCCTGCCATCCAGCCCGCGGGGAATACCAACATTGGTGAGCTCAACGACCCGGCCGTCAACAGCATGTTCGACAAGGCGGTGGCGACCACCGACGCGACCGCGAGGAACGCGATCTGGTCCCAGATCGACAAGCAGGTCATGTCGGACGCGGTCATCCTGCCGGGCGTCTACGCGAAGTCGCTGCTGTACCGGCCCCCGAACATGACGAACGTGTTCGTGCAGCGGTACTACGCCATGTATAACTACTCCACCCTCGGCCTGAAGTAGGCCACCTATTGTGACGAAGGCAGGTGAAGGCTCCGGTGCCCGGGGTTACCCCGGGCACCGGTGCCCCAAGCGGTGATCGCGTTCATCGTCCGGCGGCTGATCGTCACGGTATTCTTGCTGCTTGTGGTCAGCTTGATCACTTTTGGGATTTTCTTTCTGATCCCGCGGCTGGCCGGGCAGAGTACCTACCAACTCGCCGAGCAGTACGTGGGCCGTAACCCGACCCCACAGACCATCCGCCTGATCGAGCGCAAGCTCGGGTTCGACCAGCCGCTGATCGTGCAATATGGCCGGTTTATCAAGGGCATCGTCGTGGGTGCGCACTACAACGCCGGACCCGACAAGACATACTGCCCGCCGCCGTGCTTCGGGTATTCCTTCCGTGATCAGCAGCCGGTGTGGCCGGTGATGATGAGCGACCTGCCCGTCACCGCGTCGCTAGCATTCGGCGCGGCGGTGCTGTGGCTGGTGGGCGGCACCGCGATCGGCGTGCTCTCCGCGCTCAGGCGCGGCAGTTTCTTCGACCGGGCGGCGATGGGCATCGCGCTCGCGGGAGTTTCCCTGCCGATCTTCTTTACCGGGCTGATCGCGCTTGAGCTGTTCAGCTTCCACTGGCCGATCTTCCCGAACATCCAATTCGTGCCGCTCAGCCAGAACCCGTACTTGTGGGCGCGCAACCTGGTGCTGCCCTGGGTCACCCTCGCATTCCTTTACGCGGCGCTGTACGCCCGGCTGACCAGGGCGGGCATGCTGGAGACGATGGGCGAGGACTATATCCGCACCGCGCGGGCCAAGGGATTGCCCGAGCGGAAGGTCATTGTCAAGCATGGCCTGCGGGCGGCGCTGACTCCTATCGTCACGATTTTCGGGATGGATCTCGGTCTGCTGCTCGGCGGCGCGGTGCTCACCGAGTTCACCTTCTCGCTGCACGGTCTCGGCCTGTTCACGGTCCTCGCCATCCAGAACAACGATCTGCCCGAAATCCTCGGCGTGGTCATGCTGGCGGCATTCTTCGTGGTCATCGCCAACCTGATCGTGGATATCCTGTACGCCGTCGTCGATCCGCGGGTGAGGTACTGATGGCGCACGGCGAGCCCGACGAGACGGGCGATGCCATGATGGCGCCCGACGCGCCGCCCTTCGCGGGCATGACCTCGGCGGCGCCGAGCGACTTGCTCGAGGTCAGGGATCTGCACATCCACTTCCCCACCGCTGACGGGCTGGTGAAGGCGGTGGACGGGCTGTCGTTCCACCTGGACCGCGGTCAGACGCTGGGCATCGTCGGCGAGTCCGGCTCGGGCAAGAGCGTCACCAGCCTCGGCATCCTCGGCCTGCATGAGGGCACCAACGCGCGGATCACCGGCGAGATCTGGCTGGACGGCGAGGAACTCGTGTCCACGTCGACCGCGCGGATCCGCCAGTTGCGCGGGAACAAGGTGTCGATGATCTTCCAGGATCCGCTGTCCTCGCTGCACCCGTACTATTCGGTGGGCGATCAGATCATGGAGGCGTACCGGATCCACAACGACGTCAGCAAGAATGCCGCACGCACCCACACGATCGAGTTGCTCGACCGGGTGGGGATCCCGCAGGCGGCGACGCGGGTGGACGACTACCCGCATCAGTTTTCCGGCGGGATGCGGCAGCGCGTGATGATCGCCATGGCGCTGTCCTGCGATCCCGAGCTGCTCATCGCCGACGAGCCGACGACCGCCCTCGATGTGACGGTCCAGGCGCAGATCCTCGACCTGATCTCGGAGCTGCAGGCCGAGTTCGGGTCCGCCGTCATCATCATCACCCACGACCTCGGGGTCGTCGCCGAGCTAGCCGACGACGTGCTCGTGATGTACGCGGGCAAGGCGGTCGAGTACGGCTCCGCCGATGACATCTTCGCGCAGCCCGAGCATCCCTATACCTGGGGGCTGCTCGGCTCCATGCCACGGCTGGACAGAGAACGAGAGGAACGGCTTATCCCGATCAAGGGAACGCCGCCGAGCCTCATCAACGTGCCGTCCGGCTGTGCCTTCCACCCCCGTTGCGCCTACGCGGACCGCACCGGTGGCAGGAGCACGGACGAGGTCCCGCCGTTGCGCGAGACCGCTGATGGCCACCTGAGCGCGTGCCACCTGACGATCAGTGAGCGCCACAAGACCTGGACGGCGGACATCAAGCCGCTGGTGGAAGGCACCAGCCCGTTCGATGCCAGCCAGGAACCAGGTGGAGGAGTGACATGAGCGCACCGCCCAGCGGGGGCGCCGCCACCGCGGCGTCGGTGGCGGCGGCCGGGCGTGGCGATGCCCTGCTGACGGTATCCGGGCTGCAAAAGCACTTCCCGGTCATGCGGGGCGTCGTCTTCCGCCACAAGGTGGGTGCCGTTCAGGCCGTGGACGACCTGAACTTCACCGTTGCTTCGGGTGAGACGCTGGGGCTGGTCGGGGAGTCGGGCTGCGGCAAGACAACCACTGGGCGCCTGCTCACCCGGCTGCTCGAGCCCACGGCCGGACAGATCGTGTTCGATGGTCATGACATCACGCACCTGCGCTCCGGGCAGATGCGCCCGCTGCGGCGGGACATTCAGATGATCTTCCAGGACCCGTACTCGTCACTGAATCCCCGGCACACCGTCGGCTCGATCGTCGGCGCGCCTTACCGCCTGCAGCGGGTCAAACCTGCCCGCGGGGTCAAGCGATCCGTGCAGGATCTTCTCGAGCTCGTCGGCCTGAACCCCGAGCACTACAACCGCTACCCGCACGAGTTCTCCGGCGGTCAGCGGCAGCGGATCGGCATCGCCCGCACGCTGGCCCTGCGGCCCAAACTGATCGTGGCGGACGAGCCGGTATCGGCGCTTGATGTCTCGATCCAGGCTCAAGTGATCAACCTGCTCGAGGACCTGCAGGATGAGCTTGGCCTCACCTATGTCGTGATCGCCCACGACCTCTCGGTGGTTCGCCACATCGCCGACCGCGTCGCGGTCATGTACCTCGGCAAGATCGTCGAGCTGGCCAGCGGCGCTCAGCTGTACCGCACGCCGCGACATCCCTACACGGTGGCGCTGCTTTCCGCGGTACCCTCGCCCGACCCCGGGTCACGGGGGCGGCGTAAGCGCATCAGGCTCGCCGGGGACGTGCCGAGCCCGCTCAACCCGCCGCCTGCGTGCCGCTTCCACACCCGATGCTGGAAGGCGCAGGAGATCTGCCGCACCACCGAGCCGCCGCTCGCCGAGCTCGCACCCGGCCACATGGCCGCGTGCCACTTCCCTGAAGACGTGTCCATCTCGGCGCTGCGGCCAGTCTGACGGTCAGGCGTTCTCCCGCACAGTGCTGGCCCGGGGAGACACAGCGCCCTCCGGGGTGCTGGCGCTGCCGGGGGGGACGCGGGGACCGGCCGGACACGCGGCGGGGTGGGGACTCGGACCGGCCAGCACGTGCCCGGGCGGAACTGGGACCAGGGCGTGTCTGGCTGATCTGCTCGAATCAGATGTCCGGGGCGAAGGACCGTGGTGACGGGATCTCCGGCAGTGGCTCGGCACGGGCAGCAGCGTGGCTATCTGCGGCAGCCGTTTGGGATATGCCTGGGTCGCCGTCCGATTCGGGCAGCGGTGGCGGGGTGCCGCCGAACGCCGGGCAGAGCGCCTTGAACGCGCACCAGTCGCAGATCCGGCTGGGCCGCGGCCGCCAGTCGTGCCGGGAGGTGGCGCGCTCGATCGCCCGCCAGATCGCCTCGGTCTTGCGCTCGGTGGCCCGCAAATCGGCTTCGTCGGGTGCGTACCGCAGGATTTCGCCGTTGCCCAGGTAGATGAGCTGCAGCAGCCGGGGTACCTGGCCCCGCAGGCGCCACAGCACGAGCGCGTAGAACTTCATCTGGAAGAGCGCCCGGGCCTCGAACTCGGCGCGCGGCGCCGTGCCCGTCTTGTAGTCCACGACCCTGACGTCGCCGTTCGGGGCAATGTCGAGCCGGTCGATGTAACCGCGCAGCAACAGCCCGGAGTCCAGCACGGTCTCCACGTAGAGCTCACGTTGCGCGGGCTCCAGCCTGCGCGGATCCTCGAGCACGAAATAACGGTCGAGCATGGAGTGCGCCTCGGCGAACCAGGCCGCCAGCTCTGTGTCGCCCGCGAACATCTGCGAGAGCTCGGGTTCGGCGTCGAGCAGCCGTTGCCATTCCGGTTCGAGCAGCGCCTTGGCGCTTTGCGCCGTCCGCTCGGGCGCAGGCCGGTCGAACAGCCGCTCCAAGACCGCGTGCACGAGAGTGCCGCGGGCGGCGGCCGGGCTTGGCGGTTCGGGCAGCCGGTCAATGACGCGGAACCGGTAAAGCAGCGGGCACGTCATGAAATCGCCGGCGCGGGACGGTGACAGCGCACCTGTCACCGTGGCCTGGTCGGGGGCGGCGTCAGGGGCCGGGGCGGCGTCAGGGGCCGGGGCAGCGTCGGCGGGTGCCTGCGCCCCGGGCGCCACGATATCGCTCATGCCAGGGAGCGTACGGGAGGCCACTGACAGCCGCAGGCTTTCCGCGCGCCGCCAATCTGAGATTATGCAGCGCTGGTTCAGCTTATTTTCAGAATTGGCGTCGAGAATCGCTACGGCGGCGGCCGCTGTGGCAGGCGCCATGCAGCCACTGCTGCGCAAGACCCTTATGGCTTGCTTGCTCTGTCCGTGCCGTCGCACGGCAGGTGCCCAATCAAGGAGAAATCGTAATGTTCTTCACGTACCTGAGGCGTGAACTCCGCAGGAGACGCCGTCAGGCGATGGTGGTGGCGCTCGGTCTTGCTGTGGGCATCGGCTTGGTGATCACCGTTACCGCCGCGTCGGCGGGTGTGAGCAAGGCACAGGGCACCGTGCTGCACTCGCTTTACGGCGTCGGCACCGATATGACGCTCACCGAGGCGCCCGCGCAGAATTCCGCACCGCCGTTCGGTTTCAGGGTCGGTGGCACCGGCCAGCGCCCGGCGGCAGGCACCAAGATCGACTTTTACCGGCTGGCCGCGTCGCCGTCGCTCGGCACGCTCAACGCCACGTCGGTGCAGTCGGTGGCCGGGCTGCACAATGTCGCCGCGGCGGCAGGCGGGCTCACCCTCAACAACACCCATATCTCAGGGACCATCCCGAACTTCTCCGGCGGCGGCAGCTTCCCTGGCGGCGGCGCAGGCTCGGGTGGCGGCAGTTCGGCGCGCGGCTCGCTCACTCCCACCTCCTACAGCGTCAACGGCGTTGATCTTTCGACGGGTGGCCAGGTGCTCGGCCCGCTGACCACGGGCAAGATCAGCTCCGGCCGCACGTTCACCACCTCCGACGCGGATGCGCAGGTGGCGGTGGTGGATTCCGGTTACGCGAAATCGCAGAACCTGGCCGTCGGTTCGGCGGTCACGGTCGGGAACGCCAGCGGCACCGGCACCGCCTTTAAGATCGTCGGGCTCGTGACCGAACCGCAGGGCAGTGCGCCCGCGGATGTCTACATCCCGCTGCGGCAGGCGCAGAGCCTGTCAGGTGACAGCGGCAAGGTGAACACCATCTATGTCTCGGCTGCTAACGCCTCATTGATCAGCACCGTGCAGCAGGAGGTCAAACGGGTTCTTCCCGCGGCCACGGTCACGACATCAAGCGACCTGGCCAGCGAGGTGACCGGGTCGCTGTCCAGCGCGGCGAGCCTGGCCAACAATCTCGGTAAGTGGCTGGCGATCGCGGTGCTCGCGGCCTCCTTCCTGCTGGCCAGCCTGTTCACGATGGCTGCGGTGTCGCGGCGTACCAGGGAGTTCGGCACGCTCAAGGCGCTGGGCTGGCGGAGCCGCCGGGTCATCGGCCAGGTGATGGGCGAAGCGTTCGTGCAGGGCATCGCCGGGGGAATCCTTGGCGTCGTGCTCGGCTTCGGCGGCGCCGCGCTCGTGGCCAAGTTCGCGCCCTCGCTGACCGCGTCGGTCGGCTTGACCACGGGCTCGGCCACGCCGGGGGGCGCCAGGCAGTTCGGCCCGGGCGGGGGCGGCTTCGGCGGCGGCGGGGGCGGGGGCGGCGGCTTCCGCCGCACGGCGGCAGCCGCGGGCCATACCGTCGCGGTGCACCTGACCGCGCCGGTCACGCTCGGTGCGATCGCCCTGGCCGTGGTGCTCGCCGTGGCGGGCGGGCTGATCGCGGGGATGTTCGGCGGCTGGCGGGCAGCGCGGCTGCGCCCCGCGGCGGCACTGAGCCGAGTCGAGTGACGTGCCCAAGGAGAGGAACCTATGTACAAGCTGATCGGCGTCACCAAGCATTACCAAAAGGGCCGAGGGACGGTCGCCGCATTGCAGGGCGTGGATCTGGTCATCGAGGACGGCGAGTGGCTAGCCATCCAGGGCCCCACCGGGCATGGGAAGACCACGCTCCTTCAGCTTCTCGGCGGCCTGGACCGTGCCACCGCTGGCACGGTGGAGTTCGACGGGACGGATCTTGGCGCGCTTCGCGAGGGTCAGGTCACCAAGCTTCGCGCTCAATCGATCGGGTTCATCTTCCAGACGTTCAACCTGGTACCCACGCTGAGTGCGGCCGAGAACGTCGAGGCCGCGCTGGTACCTCTGGCCACGGGGACCGCCAGGCGGCGCGAAATGGCGGCGCGCGCGCTGGACAGCGTCGGCCTCGGCGACCGGCTGCGCCACCTGCCCACCGAGCTTTCCGGCGGCCAGCAGCAGCGCGTCGCGATCGCGCGTGCCCTCGTCAAGGACCCCAAGGTGCTGCTGGCTGACGAGCCGACAGGCAACCTTGACGAGGACACCCGTGACGAGATCATCGGGCTTCTCGAGAACCTGTGGCGCGAGCGCGGGCTGACGCTGGTGCTCGTGACCCATGACAGCTCCATCGCGGCCCGCGCCCAGCGAGTCGGACTGATGAAGAACGGCCGCATGTCAATCCGGATGGACACAAGGTCGAGCCGGACGACGCAGTGATGTGACCCGCCGGTTTAGCGGCCCCACGGCAGCAGCGCCGTCACCGCGATCACGGCGAACAGCAGCGTGAGGTAGGTGATGGACGCCTGAAAGAGCCGCATCGGGTTGGCCGCCGCCCCGCCACGGATCCTCGCCCGGAGCCGGTGGGCGTCCACGACGAACCAGGCGCCAAGCACCGCGGCGCAGCCCGCGTACAGCCAGCCCGCGTCGGGTGCGAGCGCCAGCGTGGCGGCAACCATGAGATACGAGTAGATAAGGATCTTGCGCGCGACCGTGGCGGGTGACGCCACGACCGGGAGCATCGGCACGCCCGCGGCCGCGTAGTCGGCGCGGAACTTCATGGCCAGGGCCCAGAAGTGCGGGGGAGTCCAGAAGAAGATGACAGCGAACAACACGATCGCCGGCACGCCGACGGAGCCCGTCACCGCCGCCCATCCGACGAGGACGGGGAAGCAACCAGCGGCGCCGCCAATGACGATGTTCGAGGCGGTCCGCCGCTTGAGCCCGAGGGTGTAGACGAGGACGTAGAACAGGATCGCGGCGTCCGCGAGCGATGCCGCCATCCAGTTGACACCGATGCCGAGCAGCACGGTCGCCAGTGCGCCGAGCACGATCCCGAAGGCGAGCGCCTCACCCGGGCGGATGACGCCGCCCTTGACCAGCGGCCGTCGCGCGGTGCGGCGCATCACCGCGTCGATGTCCCGGTCCAGGTAGCAGTTGATCGTGTTCGCGCTGCCCGCGGCGAGTGCGCCACCGGCCAGCGTGATCGTGAGCAACCGCACGGACGGCAGGCCTCGCTGCGCAAGCAGCATGGTCGGGACGGTGGTGACGAGCAGCAGTTCGATAATCCGTGGCTTGGTCAGCGCGAACGCCGCCCTGGCGACCGCCGCAATCCCGCGGTGGCCCACCTGGGGAGCCGCTTCGTGGAACATGGGCACACGTATTGCCTGCTGTGCCTTCACTGCGGGCCAGCTGATGACGTACCTTGATCGCCCGGCTCTGGCTCTGCTGTGTCCCCGGCTGTGTCCCCGGCTGTGTCCCCGGCTGTGTCCCCCGCCGGGGGCGCCGGGGCCGCCGGGGGCGACGGGGATGCCCCCGGCGGCGGCGCCGTCACCGTGCCTATGCCGGCCTCGGCAATCGCGGTCTGGGAGCGGCTGAGCCGTTCCGGCCTGAACCGCCGGCTGAGCGGCCAGTCCCAGCCCGCGAACAGTCCCCACAGGATCGCGGCGATCACCAAGAAGAGCACCATGGGGAATACGAACGTAAGGATGGCGCCACCCTGCGAGTTGACGGGGGTTAGAGCGAGAACAGACTCGGCCATTAGTTCACCTCACCGGGTGTCGTCTCAGCACCACCGGGCCGGCTGACCAGTGCCGCACGATGAGTGTTAGGTAACAAGGCACACAGACCTAGACCAGGTAGAAGAGAATCCAGGCCAGGATGGCGATCGCGGCCAGGAAATTCCAGACGGCGGTGAAGCCACTCAGCCCGGCTTGAAACCGCTGCAGGACGATAAAGTCGTCCCTCGCCGCGGGCGGCTCGGCGAACCAGGCAGCGGGAAGCTTGGCCCCGCGCACGATCAGTGTCTCAAACCAGATCATCGCCGCGAGCGCGACCACCAGGTAGACGGGGTAAAAGCCGACGAAGACGCTCGCGAAGCCGCTGCCGCCGGGAAAGAAGGGAAGGCTGAGCAGTTCCCAGATCTGCAGGCCGACCCCGAACAGGCCGAGCACGAGCGCGATCACGCTGCCGAGCTGCCAGGCCGCCTTGGCGCCCACCTTGAGGCGCTGCAGCGCGACCGTCGCCACGGCCGCGCTGACCACGACGACCGCCATGATCAGCGTGCCCGCCCACAGATGCGGCCCGATGAACCCGGGTGGGCGCCACATTCCGTGCGCGTTGATAGAGCGCAGGTAGAAGTAGGCGAAGACGAACGCGCCGAACCCGAACGCCAGGGCGCCCATGAGCAGCCGGGAGCCGGTCCACGCGGCGTTCAGCGCGGCCTCGTGGTAAAAAAGCGCCTCTTCTTCCGCTCTGTCATTTGCGGCTGTGTCGCCCGGCCTGGCCTGGATGTCGCTCATCATCGCACCTCCGTGCCGCGGCCGGCGCCGGCCGGCGCGGCACCGACGAGGGCGCCCGCGACCACGCCAGGTGGCGGACTCAGGTCCGCGACGGGCGGCGCGTCCGCCACGCCGTACTCATAGGGACCGGAGAGCACGACCGGGATGTTGGTGAAGTTGTCCGGCGGCGGCGGTGAGGGCACCTGCCATTCCAGGCCGCGCGAGCGCCACGGGTTCCCAACCTCCCGCTCGCGGGCGAACACCGTCGACCAGACGAAGTTGATGACGAAGATCAGGATTGACCCGCCGAGCAGGAATGCGGAAATCGACACCCAGTCGTTGAGCGTCTGCAGATTCCGCTGGTACTCGAACACCCGGCGCGGCTGGCCGAGCAGGCCGACGGCGAACAAGGGGAGGAAGGTGGAGTTGAAGAACACGAACATCGTGTAGAAGTGGATCTTCCCCAGCGTCTGGTTCAGCTTGATGCCCATCATCTTGGGCAGCCAGTAGTACACACCGCCCAGGAACGCGAAGATCAGCCCACCCATGATCGTGTAGTGGAAGTGCGCCATGCTGAAGAAACTGCCGTGCTCGGTCGTGTCGGCGGGAACGTCGGACAGGAAAACACCGGTGATCCCGCCGATGAGGAAGTTGAAGTACATGCCGAGCGCGAACAGCATCGGCACCGTGAACCTGATCTTCGCCTTCCAGAAGGTTCCCATCGCCACCAGGAATATGAACCCGGTGGGGATCGAGATGAGCTCGGTCGTCAGCATGAACAGCGGCCGCATGTCGGGGTTGATGCCGCTCATGAAGAGGTGATGCTGCCAGACGAAGAAGCTGAGCAGCGTCACCCCGATCATTCCCGCCGCCGCCACGCGATAGCCGAAGAGCGGCTTCCTGCAGAAGACGGGGATGAGCTCCAAGACGATGCCGAAACCGGGCAGCGCGAGGATGTACACCTCCGGATGGCCGAAGAACCAGAAGAGGTTCTGGTACAGATAGCTGCTGCCGCCGAGGTTGTCGACGAACAACGCGGTCTGCGCCGTCCGGTCGGTGATCATCATGTACATGCCGCCGACCAGGACCGGCGCGGCCAGCACCATGAGGAACGACGTAGCCACCATCGACCATACGAAGATGGGCAGGCGGCTCCAGCGCATGCCGGGCGCGCGGTAATTGATAACGGTGACGATGATGTTGAACCCGGCCAGGATCATCGAGATCCCCATCAGCCCGAAGGCGACGGCGTAGGCGTCCATGCCCTGCCCAGCCTGGACGGACAGCGTGGCATACCCGGTCCAGCCGGTGGGGAACCCGCCGAGCAGGACGCCCGACAGCAGGACGAGGAACGCGATGGGGGTCAGCCAGAACGACAGGGCCTCGAGACGAGGGAAGGCCACCCGCTTGGATCCGATCATCAGCGGCACCAGGTAGTTGCCAAACGGCCCGAGGATGACCGACGACATCATCATCATCATCATGGTGCCGTGCTCGCCCACCACCATCAGGTAGGCGTTGGGGCTCAGGAGGTGATACGAGGGCGACAGCAGCTCGGTCCTGATCGCCATCGCGAAAAGGCCGCCGGTGAGGAAAAAGGCGATCATCCCGACGAGGTACTGCAGGCCGACCACCTTGTGGTCGAGCGAGTACCTGAAGTACCGCGCCAGACCCGAGGCCGCCTCCTGCTCGCCGTTGCGGACCGGGCGCCCGATCATCTGGCGCACGATGTCATTGAAGACGCCGAGCCCAGCCAGCCAGCCGATCACGCCGAACGCGTAGCCGAGAATAATCGGCACGTCGTTCGTGTCGGACGCCGCGTTCTGCTGGTAGCTGCTTGACAAGAAGTTGCCGAGCCAGTGACCAAGCAGGTAGCCGAGGACCGCGCCGACCAGCGCCGTGTGGAATGCGGGGCGCAGCCACCACGGCCGGGCTGCCCGCGGGCCGGCCGGTTCCTGACCGCCGGGCTGCTGTGCCTTATCCGGCTGGATCTCGATCGCCATCCGGTCACCTCTTCATCGAACGAATGTCAATGCCAGCCTGGGGACAGGCCGTGCTCACGGCCCGTTCCCCGGGTCCTGCGGTGGGAAGTAGCCGCCGCCAGCTCCGGTGATGCCCAGCTGGACGAGGGCCTGGCCGATCTTCGGGATCACTGCTGGGTCGTAGATCGTGGCGTACGGCGGCAGCATCTTGGTCACGTCTGCTAGCCGCGCCTCAGTGCTGTTGCCCCACGCCTGGAACTGGGCCGGGGTCTCGACCCGGCCCACATTGGTCATGGCGCCGTGGAAGGTGCCGCACAGTTCGGCGCAGCGCACCCGGAACGTGCCGAGGTGCTCCGGCTTGGTATAGGCGACGTTGTTCACGCCCGGGTTCGCATCCGCCTTCACCCCGAGCTGGTAGGCCCAGAAGCTGTGGATGACGTCCAGCGAGGTCACGTTGAACTGGACGTTCTGGCCCTGCGGCAGGACCAGCTGAGTCGTCTCCACGCCACCGAACTGCGGGTAACGGTAGGTGAAGATCCACTGCTGGGCGATGACCTGGACCTGGAGCGGGCTGCCACCGGGCGTCCAGATCGGCGCTGGGCCCTCGCCCGCTCCCGCGCCGGCGGGCGCGATCAGCTCCACGGTGCCGAACGCGAACAGGCCAAGCACGATTACCGAGGTGACGGCGATCCAGATCGCCGAGATCCGCGTGTTGCCGTGGATCGGCGGGCCGTCCTCTTCGTCTCCGTCCCGCTGCCGCCACACGACGAGGGCGTAGCCAAAGTAGATGAGCACGAACAGCAGGACCGGCGCGGCCATCACGGACATCACGGTGAGATCGGACTGCTGGCCCGCGGCCGAGGACGACATCGCGCCCGGTGGCATGTGCGGCCCCCAGACGAACCAGATGAGCAGGTCGGCGACGAGGGCTGCGACCAGCCAGATGACGAAGATGCGCAGCCCGTGGCGGGGCTCCGGCCGGCCAGCCGCGGCCGAAGGCGCGGCGGAAGGTGCCGCGGCCATCAGGATGCCACCTCCATCTGACCCATCATGTAGCCGTAGGTCGACATGGGACCGCCGTTGCCGTAGAGGAATCCGCCGCCGCAGGGAACCCGGCATTGCCAGACGAACGTGCCGCCGCTAGCGGGCGTCCTGAAGCTGAATTGGACGACCTTGTGGGGGCTGCTGAGGGTGCACGGTGCCGTGGCGCACAGATTGTTGTTCTCCTTCACGGTCGTCGGCGAGGCGACCGGCACGCTCAGGCCGAGACCGGGGATGGCGAACGTGTGCTGAACCGTGCACGCGGACCACGAGTTCAGCGTGGTCACCGCCCTCCCGTCCACATACTCGACACCGCCGATCGTGCCCATGACCTTGCCCCACAATGGGTTGCGCAGCGGCGTGCAGCCGTCGTATGCGAGGATCGTCACGTTGACCCGCGTGTTCGCGGGCACCTTGAGCAGCGTCGAGTGGTCCCACTGGCCGGTCTGCGGATTCTTGATGAAATAGGAGACCCAGTCGGGCCTGGTTGACACCGTGGTCTCCGGGGTCGTCTGCAACGTGACGTTGACCTGACCGCCGCTGGCTTTGGAGGTGTAATCCTCCACCGGCGGACCTGCGAGCAGGTAATGCACGACGACGAAGGTGACCACGGCCACCACCGCGGCAAACGCGACAACGAGGGTCACGACTCGAACTCGCAGTGACACCGGTCACCACCTCGCTTCCTCGACTCAGGTGGTACGCCAAGGTGGGCAACCGGTGTTGATTCCGGCTGCACACGATTGCAGATGGCCAACTCTCGAACGCCATGCTCTGCAACACCCGAACCCCCGGCAAGCCCACGCGCCATGCATGACCAAATTGTCATGATCAGATTACGCACGGTGTGGGCTGAGTAGCCGGGGGTTGAGCGGAGGGAGTAGCTCCCGGGGTTGACCGGCGCCTCAGCGAGGTGTAGACGAGCACGAAGGGGGCCCTGCGTACGTCGTGCGGAGGGCGAACGGCCGATGGTGCCCGATATGAAGTGGCGTTGTTGCGATGACTACACGGCAGGCAGGCGATCCCCCCGACGCCGGGCCCCCCGACGGGCCGCGGATCTTGCTGGTCGATGACGAGCCCAGGATCCGAGACTTCGTCGGCCGCGCCCTGACCTCGGCCGGCATAACCGTGGATTTCGCGTCGACCGGCTGGCAGGGCCTCCATCGGACCGTCGAAGGCGACTACGATCTTGTGATCTTGGACCTGGTCATGCCCGATGTGGATGGCCGCCTTGTGCTCGAGCGCCTCATGCACGCCCGGCCGGATCAGCCGGTCCTCGTGCTCTCATGCCTGGCGGACGTCTCCTCGAAGGTGGATTGCCTCGATCTCGGCGCCCAGGATTATCTGACCAAGCCGTTCTCGCTGGCCGAGCTTCTCGCGCGCGTGCGTGCGCGCCTGCGGGCCGAGTGGCACGGGCCGAGCGAGGTGCTGCGCGTCGGTGATCTCGCGCTCGACACGGTACGGCTCCGGGCCAACTGCGGGCACGGCGCGGTGGCACTTACCCGCCTGGAGTTCCTGTTGCTGCGCGAATTGATGGAGCACGCGGGGCAGTCGGTGCCGAAGGATCAGCTCCTCTCCTCGGTATGGGGGTACGCGTTCGACCCCGGCTCGAACGTCGTCGACGTCTGCGTGCGGCGGCTGCGCAGGAAGCTTGGCTTCGAGCTGATCAAGACGGTGCGGGGTGAGGGTTATCGGCTCGCGGCCCGCTGACCAGGCCGCCCGGCCGCTCTGGCCGCCGCATTGGCTGAGGGTGCGGCGCAGGGCGTGGAAAGGCAGGCGTTCCTGGCCCATCGGCCACGTCAGGGTGGAGCTCGTTGACATCGCGTGGGGCCTGTTCTCCCTGGCGAACCTCGTCGCCATGCTCATGTTCGCGCGCTGGGAAACGGTGCCCTTCCACTTCATCTGGATCAGCCTGACCCTCCTATACGGCTTCCGCGTGTGGGCCGCCAGGCCCACAGCGTGGGTGCTCAGCCTGGTGATGGTCATGACGTTCGCGGCGATCCTGCTCGACGTCTCGCGCGGCACCGAGCCGGCCGACGAGCTCAACGAGGTGCCGCTGATGGCCGCCATGTTCGCGGTGATGGTGTGGCATGCGCAGCGCCGGCTCGCCGCTGACCGCGAACGCCAGCTCATCAGCGAGGAAAACGTGCGCCTGCTCACCGCGCAGCGCCGGTTCCTGCAGGACGCGTCGCATCAGCTGCGCACGCCGATCACGATCGCCCTCGGCCATGCCGAGCTGCTCGCCAGGGAACTTGTCGGCAAGGTGGAAGCGAGTGACATTCAGGTGGTCGTCGGAGAGCTGTCGCGGCTGCGCAACATCGGGGAGCGGCTGCTCGTCATCGCCGCGTCGGAGGACCCAGACTTCCTGCGCCCCGAGCCAATCGCGCTCAACAGGTTCACGATGGAGGTGATCCGCCGCTGGCGCCCCGCGGCGCCGCGGCGCTGGCAGCTCGGCCGCCTGGACGAGGTCAGCGTCGTCGCCGACCGGGAACGGCTCGGCCTCGCCGTGGACGCGCTGCTCGAGAACGCGGTCAGGCATACCGGCCGCCGCGACGTCATCAAACTGTCCGCCATATCTGGTAGCGGTGCCGCCGGTGACGGTCCGGACGCTGACATGGCGTCGCTGGTGGTCACCGACGGCGGTGGCGGGATCGCCGCGGCGGACCTGCCGCACGTCTTCGACAGGTTCAGGTCGGGCACGGGAAGCTCGACCACCGATGGCGGGCACCGGGGCACCGGTCTCGGGCTGGCGCTCGCCCGCGCGATCGCGCGGGCGCACGGCGGGGACATCCACGTGCGCCGCAGCGTCGGCGCGGGCAGCGAGTTCGAGCTGATGCTCCCGGCGGTCGGCGCTGCGGGCGCTGCCGACAGTGCGGGCGGTACGGGCGCTGCGGGCGGCGGGCGCCGCGGGCTGGGTGGCGACGACGAGCCAGAGCCGGAACTGACGGTGGCCCCCACCGCAGGGACCGCCGAGCCACTCGGCCATCCGCAGCCCACGCCGGAGAGCCAGCGGAACAAACGGCAGCGGATGCGGCAGAGGATGCGCCAGTGACCGCGCGGCTGGCGCCGGACGGCCGCGTCACCAGCGACACCGGCTGGCCGGTCCGCCGTGCGCCTCGCTGGCTGCTCGCGGCCCTGGCCACGGCTATCGCCGCCGCCGTTCTCGTTGGCCTGGCGCACCGTCCCACCAACGGCCAGCGCGCCGCCGACCTGCACGGCCTGAGACAGACGCTCAACACAGGCATCGAGTCATGCGCCGGCGGCGTGCGGGACTCGCTCACCGCGCTGCACGCGATCCAGGCCGGCACGAGCAACGACAACGCGACCGCGATCAGCATCGCCCGCGACGGCGCGGCGAACTGCTCACCCGCCAACAACCAGCAGCTGGCCGACCTGGCGCAATACCAGGTGCCAGAATCGCTGGCCAGGTTCGACCTCAAGGCCACCGTCAATGAGCTCGTGACCTGGGGGTTTCCGTGGGCTCAGCGAGTTCAGCAGGATATCGTGAACCTGCTGTCGGCCAGCGGGAACGACGCCGGGGCAGCTGCGGCATTGCAGGCCGACTTGCGGCAGCTTGACTACCACAGGTCGGTGGTGGCGACGGCCCTCGCTGGTGCCGCACGGTCGCTCGGCGCCACGGTCGCCCCGCTGAACCTGCCCGGCTAGCAATTCCCATGCTCGCTGCACTGCCTGGCGGGGGGGCGCGAGCGCATAGCATCGTAAGGGTGGCAGAGATGACGCCGGACGGGCACCCGAAGCCAGCGGCCGGGCGGACGCCGCCCGGGCGGCAGCCCGGCGTGCTGATCGGCCGCCCGTTCGGGATCGGGGTCTACATATCGCCGTACTGGTTCGTGATTGCCGGCGTCATCATCTACGTTTACGCGCAGAACGTGGCGGCCACGACGGGCCCGGTCCGTTACCTCATCTCGGGCGCGTTCGTTCTTCTCCTCTACCTCTCGGTGCTTGTGCACGAGCTCAGCCACTCACTCGTTGCCATCCGCTTCCACCTGCCGGTGCGGCGGATCCTGCTTTACCCACTCGGTGGCGTATCCGAGATCGACAAGGAACCTCCCACGCCTGCACAGGAATTCCTGGTGGCGGTCGCGGGCCCACTGCTTTCCCTCGCGCTGGCCGGCGCCGGGTGGGCGCTGACCAAGGTGACCCCCGCCGGTTCCGTGGCCGGGCTGCTTGTGATTCAGCTCATGCGAGCGAACCTCATCGTCGGCATCTTCAACCTGCTGCCCGGTCTTCCGCTGGATGGCGGGCGACTGCTGCGCGCCGCCGTTTGGAAGGTGACCGGGCGTCCCCAGACAGCCACGATCGTCGCCGCGTGGGGCGGACGGGTGCTCGCCTGTGCCCTGCTGCTCATCCCCGTGATCACCGTCGCGGCCGGCGGGCAGCAGACAGACCTGTTCGCGACCGCGTGGATCGCCGTGATCGCAGCGTTCATGTGGCTTGGGGCCGGACAGGCGATCCAGGCGGCACGGCTGCGGGAGCGGCTGCCTGGCCTGCACGCGAGGTCGCTGGCCCGCCCGGCCGTACCCGTGACGGCGGACGTCCCGCTGGCCGAGGCGGTCCGGCGTGCGGACGAGGCGCACGCTGGCGCACTGTTTGTCGTCGATCACGATCAGAACCCGATCGCCATCGTCAACGAAGCGGCGGTCACCGCGACGCCGCTGAACCGCAGGCCATGGATCGACGTGGGCTCGCTCGCGCGCTCGCTCAGTCCCGGGCTGGTACTGCCCGCCGACCTGTCGGGCGCGGAGTTGCTCGAAGCGGTACGGCGGGCCCCGGCCAGCGAATACCTGCTTGTCGAGCCGACCGGAAAGGTCTTCGGCGTGCTCGCGACGCGCGACCTGGACAAGGTCTTCGCGGGCGTGTAGCGACCCGGCCGGGCAGTGCCGGCCGGGCAGTGCCGGCCGGGCAGTGCCGGCCGGGCAATGCCGGGCAATGCCGTGCGGGCAGCGCTGGCCGGGCAGCGCCGTGTCCATCGCCTGACCGGCTGCGCGGACGGGCCGTACGCTTTCGGGCATGACACGACCGCGCCGGGGGCCTTTCATCGAAGGCGACCAAGTCCAGCTCACCGACCCGAAAGGGCGCCAGCACCTGGTCGTGCTCGAGGCCGGAAAGTCCTTCCACACCCACCGCGGCTCACTCGCCCACGACGAGCTGCTCGGTCAGCCCGAAGGCAGCGTCGTGCGCTCGTCAGGCGGCACGCCCTACGTGGCGCTGCGGCCGCTGCTCGCCGACTACACCTTGGCCATGAAACGGGGCGCCGCCGTCGTCTACCCGAAGGACGCGGCCCACATCCTCGGCTTCGCCGACCTGTTCCCCGGCGCCCGCGTGCTCGAGGCGGGCGCGGGCTCGGGCGCCCTCACCTGCTGGCTGCTGCGCGCGGCCGGCGCGGCGGGCCTGGTCGTCTCCTATGAGCGCAGGGCGGATTTCGCCGAGATCGCCCGCCGCAACGTAGAGCGCTTCTTCGGCGGCCCGCACCCGGCGTGGCACCTGGTCATCGGCGACCTCGCCGCGGGCGAGCCAGGCGAGCCGGCGGAGCCGGGCGAGCCGGCGGAGCCGGGCGAGCCGGTGGAGCCGGGCTTCGACCGTGTTGTCCTCGACATGCTCGCACCGTGGGACTGCCTCGGCGCCGCGGGCCACGCTCTCGCGCCCGGCGGCCTGATCTGCTGCTACGTCGCGACCACCACGCAGCTGTCCAGGACCGTCGAGGCGCTGCGCGCGCAGGGCAGCTTCGACGAGCCGAGCGCGTGGGAGACGCTTGTCCGAGGCTGGCACTGCGACGGGCTCGCCGTGCGCCCGGAGCACCGAATGATCGGCCACACCGGTTTCCTGATCACCGCCCGCCGGCTCGCCGATGGCGTGACACCACCAGCCCGCCGCCGCCGGACGTGATGACGCGCCGGCTGGCCGGCCAGGATGTAACGATCACGTCCGCAGAACAGGTCCGGGATCACCATTCCGACCAGGGATTCTTTTGCGGCATGCGGTCAAGCGGGTAAGCAGAAGGGTAAGGCTCGGTTCGGTCAGGTTACGGCAGGCCCGTCGATAGGTAGGGTCTACATTAAGCGGGCTCACGGAAGGAGGTGAGGGGCGTGGCAGGTCGCGATGACGACGCACGCGCCGCGCGGCATGAGCAGGAGGTCTCTGACCTCACCACGCAGATTTCCTTCCTGGAGGAAGAGGTCGCGGTCCTTCGGCGGCGGCTTTCCGATTCGCCCCGTCAGGTCAGGGTTCTCGAGGAGCGCTTGCGCGATGCGCAGGTGAACCTCGCCGCGGTTACCAGCCAGAACGAGCGGATCGCCGCGACCCTCCGTGAGGCGCGCGACCAGATCGTCGCGCTCAAGGAGGAGGTTGACCGGCTCGCGCAGCCGCCGTCCGGCTTCGGCGTCTTCCTCGAGGCGCGCGCTGACGGCACCGTGGACGTATTCACCGGCGGCCGCAAGATGCGGGTCAACGTGAGCCCCGCGGTTGACGCCGAGGAGCTCAGGCCCGGCCAGGAGGTCCTGCTCAACGAGGCGCTCAACGTCGTGCTGGCCCAGGCGTGGGAGACCGTCGGCGAGGTCGTCATGCTCAAGGAGACCCTCGACGACGGCGAGCGGGCGCTCGTCATCGCGCACGCCGACGAGGAACGCATCGTGCGGCTCGCCGAGCCCCTGCGCGACGCACCGCTGAGGGCGGGCGACTCGCTGCTGCTCGAGCCGCGGGCCGGCTACGTGTACGAGCGGATCCCCAAGGCGGAGGTCGAGGAGCTCATACTCGAAGAAGTGCCGGACATCACCTACCACGACATCGGCGGGCTCGGGCCGCAGATCGAGCAGATCCGCGACGCCATCGAGCTGCCGTACCTGCACGCCGACCTGTTCAAGGAGCACCTGCTGCGCGCGCCCAAGGGCGTGCTGCTGTACGGCCCGCCGGGCTGCGGCAAGACGCTGATCGCCAAGGCGGTCGCGAACTCGCTGTCCAAGCAGGTCGCGGCCAAGACCGGCGAGGAGAACAAGAGCTTCTTCCTGAACATCAAAGGCCCGGAACTGCTCAACAAGTACGTCGGCGAGACCGAGCGCCACATCCGCCTCGTCTTCCAGCGCGCCCGCGAGAAGGCCAGCGAGGGCATGCCGGTCATCGTCTTCTTCGACGAGATGGACTCGATCTTCCGCACGCGGGGGTCGGGTGTCTCGAGCGACGTTGAGAACACGATCGTGCCGCAGTTGCTCAGCGAGATCGACGGCGTCGAGGGCTTGCAGAACGTCATCGTGATCGGCGCGTCCAACCGCGAGGACATGATCGATCCCGCCATCCTGCGGCCCGGCCGGCTGGACGTGAAGATCAAGATTGAGCGGCCGGACGCCGAGGCGGCCAGGGACATCTTCTCCAAGTACATCGTGCACGTTCTCCCGCTGCATCCCGACGACCTGGCCGAGAATGGCAGCTCGGTCGGTGCCACGGTGGACGCGATGATTCAGCGCGTCGTGGAACGCATGTACTCAGAGACCGAGGAGAACCGGTTCCTCGAGGTCACCTACGCCAACGGCGACAAGGAAGTGCTGTACTTCAAGGATTTCAACTCCGGCGCGATGATCCAGAACATCGTGGACCGGGCCAAGAAGATGGCGATCAAGGAATTCCTCGAGACCAACCAGAAGGGGCTGCGGGTCGCGCACCTGCTCACCGCCTGCGTCGACGAGTTCAGCGAGAACGAGGACCTCCCCAACACCACGAACCCGGACGACTGGGCACGGATCTCCGGAAAGAAGGGCGAGCGGATCGTCTACATCCGGACGCTGATCTCCGGCAAGCAAGGCACCGAGGCGGGCCGGTCCATCGACACGGTCGCCAACACCGGCCAGTACCTGTGAGCGGGACCCGCCAGGCTCGGCTACTTGCCCGGCGACACTAGGCTTTCTGCATGAGCGTGCGGCGGGTCATGGGCACCGAGACCGAGTACGGCATCTCCGTGCCCGGTCAGCCGGGTGCCAACGCGATGGTGACCTCGTCTCAGGTGGTGAACGCGTACCAGGCGGCGACCGCTGCCCGTGCCCGCCGGGCACGGTGGGACTTCGAGGAGGAGAACCCGCTGCGCGACGCGCGCGGCTTCGACCTCGCCCGCGAGGTGGCCGACCCGTCCCAGCTCACCGACGAGGACCTCGGGCTCGCCAACGTGATCCTGACCAACGGGGCCCGGCTGTACGTGGACCACGCGCACCCCGAGTACTCCGCGCCCGAGACCACCAACCCGAGGTCGGCGGTGGTCTGGGACAAGGCCGGCGAGCGGGTGATGGCCGAGGCCGCGGCCAAGGCGGCGACGGTGCCCGGCTCCTCCCCGATCCAGCTGTACAAGAACAACACCGACAACAAGGGCGCCTCGTACGGCTGCCACGAGAACTACCTCATGCACCGGGCGACGCCCTTCGCCGACATCGTGCGGCATCTCAC
>WNFX01002379.1_pt1 | contig 23902 bp, 24 predicted proteins | sample 5400111 | NCBI WGS metagenome assembly WNFX01 (sample SAMN13153363, study PRJNA577476) | soil metagenome | isolation source: 40 cm soil or saprolite under grassland replicate 1 | place: USA:California | collected 2016-06-15
CGCCGCTGTGGGGCCCGACACGGGAGGAGCCGCCGCGCTGGCCGGCGCCGCGCCGTCGCCGAGGATCCGAACCCGATACGGTTCGCCATCGACTTCGACCGTGAACTCGCGCGCGGCGGCTTCGCTTGGCGCGGCCGGTCCGGGCGCAGCGGGGACAGGCTGGGGTGCCGGTTGCGACTCGGGCGCGGGAGCCGCCACCGCGGCGACGGGCGTCTCCGCTCGGTGCCCGGCGGGGCGAAGGATGTTGGGGGCGTCTTCGGGAAACAGGATATAGGTGAGCACCTGGTCCACGCCGGACGGGTTCAACCCTTGCTTGCGCATCTCGCGCCGCGCGCGGTCGATCCCCGGCTGCAGCAGGTCGGCCGGCCGAAGCGTGATCGCATTCGATGAGCCCAGCGCGCGCTTGCGGACCTCCGGGTCGATGGGGCCGGGCGGCTCGCCGAACAGGCCCTTGACGTAGTCGCGGAAGGGCTGCTCGATGTGCTGGTAGCGCTTCTCGCTCAGCGTATTGGCCAGCGCCTGGTTCGCCGCGATCCGGTTGATCGGCGCCGCCATCGGCGGGTAACCCATCTCCTGGCGCACCAGGAGGAGTTCCTGCAGCAGCCGATCGTAGCGGTCGATAGCATTGCGTTCTCGGAGGTTGCGGATCAGGACCGCCAGCACCGGCGCAGGCAGTTGGTGTTGCAAGACGAGGACATCGTTGCGGAAGGCGATCGGGTCCTGGAACTCGAGATATTCGTCGTGAATCTCATCGAAGTACCGGCTCGCCTGGCCGATCACATTGAGGTCGAGGCCGGTGTCGTAAGGCCCGTCGCGAAGGCTGGCCACCATGGTCTCGGTGGCGGGTTGCGAGGCGCCCCAGGCGAGCGCGGAAAGCGCGGTATCGATCCCGGTCGCCCCGGCTTCGATGGCCGCGAAGTATGAGATCGGCGCCAGCGCCGTCGTGGAGTGGGAGTGAATCGTGACGGGCAACCTGGTCGCGCTCGTGATCGCCGTCACCAGGGCGCGAGCATCGAGCGGAGCCAGGATGCCGGCGACGTCCTCGATCCCGATCCAGTCCACGCCCATCGCCTTCAGGCGGCTGGCGGACTTGACCACGCGCGCCTCATCCGCGGCCGGACTCGGACTGTAGACGAGCGCGCCGATCACGCGGGCCCCGGCCTTGCGGGCAACCTCGACCGGCACCTCGAGGTTTCGCAGGTCGTTGAGCGGGTCGAACATCTTGATCACGCGAATGCCGTCTTCGACCGCCTGCTCGATGAAGGCGCGCACCACGTCGTCCGGCTGGTGGGATTGTCCGAGCAGGGTCTGTCCGCGGATCAACATCTGCAACGGTGTCTTCACGATGGCGGCTCGCAGCGCACGCAACCGCTGCCAGGGATCTTCTTTCAGGGCCCGCACCTGGGCTGCGAATGTCCAACCGCCCCACGCGTCGAGGGCGTGGTAGCCGATGTCGTCGAGGGTTTTCGCGATCGGCAGCACATGTTGCAGCTTGAGCCGTCCCTGCACCAAACTCTGCTGCGCGTCGCGCAGCACAGTCTCGGTGATCAAGACCCTGGGCATCGCCGCTATTGTATGCCCGGTTTTTTATGCCGGTTTCGGCGCCGGGCCAGCCGGCCCGCGCGCGCCGCGCTTTAGTGCGATGCGCGCGTTTGAGGCGCTCTGTTGGCCTCCCGTCGCTTGACCAGCTTCTCCCGCGCGACCGGGTCGTTGAGCGCCAGGATGCCGGTCGCCAGGTGCGCGGCGTTCCTCGCGCCGGCCTCACCGATGGCGACCGTCGCCACCGGGATACCGGCCGGCATTTGCGCCATCGAGAGGAGTGCGTCGAGCCCACCCAGGGCACCCGCGGACATCGGCACGCCAATTACCGGCAGCAGACTCCAGGCCGCCACCACGCCGGGAAGATGTGCGGCGCCGCCCGCGGCCGCGATCAGGACCTTGAGTCCGCGCCCTTCGGCCTGCGTCGCCCACTCACGGCAACCCTCGGGGTCACGGTGCGCGGAGCGGACGACGACTTCGTAGCTGATGCTGTAGCCGTCGAGCACCTCGCAGCAGCGCTGCATCGTCGGACGATCCGACTCGCTGCCCATGACGATCCCGACCAGCGGCGCGTCGCTCATGGGAGAACCGCCGATTCGATTTCCCGCAACGCCAGGTCGTGCCGGTAGGCCATGCCCTCGAACCGGACGCGATCGACGTTGCGGTAGGCGCGGTCGCGTGCCTCGCTCATCGAGTCGCCGAGCGCGACGAGCGTGAGCACGCGCCCCCCGGCCGTCTCATACCCCCCGGGTCCGGCGGTCGTCCCGGCATGGAACGCAAAGACGTCGCGCTCGATCGTGCCGAGGCCGTCGATGGGAAAGCCGGTCTGATACGTCCCCGGATATCCGCGCGAGGCCAGCACGACCCCGACACTCGACCGGGTCGACCACGATGGTGTGGCCCCGCCGAGCGTGCCGCGCGCGGTTGCCTCGAGCAGCGGAATCAGGTCGCCCTCCAGCCGTGGCAGAACGACCTGCGCCTCCGGGTCGCCCAAGCGGGCATTGAACTCGAGCACCTGGACACCAGACGTACCGACCATGAGGCCGGCGTAGAGGCAGCCGCGATAGGGTGTGCCATCCTGGCCCAGGGTTTGCACGACGGGCAGCAGCACTTCGGCGACGGCGCGATCGACGTCGCCCGCGCCAAAGAACGAGACCGGCGAGTATCCGCCCATGCCGCCGGTGTTCGGTCCCTTATCGCCGTCGAGCACCCGCTTGTAGTCGCACGCGGGCGGAAGCGGCACCACGCGATCCCCATCGACCATGGCCATCAGTGAAACCTCGCGGCCGTCGAGCTTCTCTTCGAGGACGATCCGGTCGGCCGCGGCGCCCACCGACTTGCGCAGCATCAGCGTGTCGATGCATTCGAGTGTGTCCTGCGCATCGCGCGGCACCAGGGTCCCCTTTCCCTTGGCAAGTCCATCCGCTTTGACGACGAACGCGCGGCGCTCCCCCCGGACGAAATCCTTGGCACGGGCCGGGTCGTCGAAAACCTGGTAGGCGGGGGTGGCGACACCGGCGCGCGCCATCAGTGACTTGGCAAACGCCTTGCTGCTTTCGATGCGTCCGGCCGCGGCCGTCGGCCCGAAGACCAGCCGGTCAGTCGCCGTGAGCCGGTCGGCGAGTCCGGCGGCGACCGCCGACTCCGGACCGATCACGGTCAGGCTCACATCGCGCTCCGAGACGAAACGGACGATCCCGTCGACGTCGGTGGCCTCGATCCCGGTGTTGACGGCGATCGCCGCGGTGGCCGCGTTGCCGGGGGCGCAATAGACGGCGCCGGTCAGCGGGCTCTGCAGGGCTTTCCAGGTGAGGGCGTGTTCGCGCGCACCGCCGCCCACGATCAGAACGTTCATTCCCACTCGATGGTCGAGGGCGGCTTCGATGAGATGTCGTAGACGACGCGGTTGACACCGGGCACTTCGTTGACGATCCGGCGGGAGATCTTCGCCAGGACGTCGTAGGGCAGGCGCGCCCAGTCGGCCGTCATCCCGTCTTCGCTCTGCACCGCCCGAACCGCGACGACGTTGCCATAGGTGCGGTAGTCGCCCATCACGCCAACACTCTGCAACGGTGTCAGGATGGCGAACGACTGCCAGAGTGAGCGGTAGAGGCCCGCCGCCTTGATCTCATCGAGCACGATCCAATCCGCGGCGCGCAGCGTCTCCAGGCGCTCGCGGGTTACCTCGCCGATGATGCGCACGGCCAACCCCGGACCGGGCAACGGTTGGCGATGCACCATGTCATCCGGCAGTCCAAGCTCTGAGCCGATAGCGCGAACCTCATCCTTGAACAGGTAGCGCAGTGGCTCGACCAGCTTGAAACGCAGATCCGCAGGCAGGCCGCCCACGTTGTGGTGGGTCTTGATGCGGTGGGCATTGTGGGTGTCGTGACTGGTGCTCTCGATCACGTCGGGATAGAGCGTTCCCTGTGCCAGGAAGTCGATCCCGGAAAGCGAGGCCGCTTCGCGTTCGAAGACATCGATGAAGGTGGCCCCGATTCGCCGGCGCTTCTCCTCCGGATCCACGATCCCGCTGAGCGCATCGAGGAACGCGTCGCCGGCGTCGATCGCCTTGAGGTCGATCCCGAGATGACGCTGCATGACATCTTCGACGCGCCGCCGCTCGTCGCGACGCAGCAGCCCGTTGTCAACGATCAGGCACGTCAGCTGGCCAGGGATCGCGCGATGGACGAGGGTGGCACAGACGGCCGAGTCGACACCCCCGGAAAGGGCGCAGAGCACTCGCCCGCTTCCAACCTGGTCTCGGATGGCGCGCGTCGCCTGCTCGATGAAGGCCGCCGGCTTCCAGCTACCGCGGCAACCGGCCACCTGGTAGAGGAAGTTGCGCAGGATCTCGCGGCCCTGTGGCGTGTGAATGACTTCGGGATGGAAGGCGATGCCAAACCGCCCGGACTCGTCCGCCATCGCCGCGATCGTCGAGTTCTCGGATTCCGCCAAGCGGCGAAATCCCGGGGGCGCTTCCAGGATGGTGTCGCCGTGACTCATCCAGACCGGGAGGTCCGTGGGCAGATCGTCGAAGAGCCGAGCGCGGTCCTCGATGCGGACACTGGCAGGTCCGTATTCGCGTTTGCCGGCGGGGGCGACCTTGCCGCCGAGCTGATAGGCGAGCAGCTGCATGCCATAGCAGATGCCCAACACCGGGACGCCGGCATCGAGCGCCGCCGGGTCGCAGCGCGGGGCGGCCTCCTCGTAGACGCTCGACGGTCCTCCCGAGAGGATCAGCGCCTTGGGCGCCCGGTCGCGGATCGTGTCCCACGGCGTGGTCCCCGCAATCAATTCGCAGTAGACGCCCGCCTCGCGAACCCGCCGCGCGATCAACTGGCTGTACTGTGACCCGAAATCGAGGACCAGCACCAGGTCCTGCACCGCTATCGTGCCCACCGCGGTCAACTGGTTCCCTCCCCCGCTCGCGGGGGAGGGTAGGGTGGGGGCTTTCGAGGTTCGGGCGACCGCTATGTCCCCATTCCCACTTGCTGGGCCTGCTGAAAGAGCTTGCCCTCATTCTGGATCGCCGGGGCGATCACCAGCTCGGTCTGCTGGAATTCGCGCAGATCATGGGCACCGCAAACGCCCATTGCCGAACGCAGGGCGCCGACCAGGTTCTGGGTTCCGTCATCGACGCGCGCCGGCCCCAGCAAGACCTCGCGCAGCGTCCCGCGACGGCCGACTTTGATGCGCGTTCCGCGCGGAAGGTTGGGGTCTGGCGTCGCCATCCCCCAGTGAAAGCCGCCACCCGCGGCGTCCGTGGTGCCGGCGAAGATGGAGCCGACCATCACCGCATCGGCGCCGGAGGCGAACGCCTTGGCGATGTCACCCCCTACCCGCATGCCGCCGTCGGTGATGACCTGGACGCGGCGACCACTCTCGTGCAGCCAGGTTTCGCGCGCGGCGGCCACGTCGCTGGTCGCGGTCACCTGCGGGACGCCGACACCGAGCACGCCCCTGGTGGTGCACGCGGCACCCGGACCGACCCCGACCAGGATGCCGGCGATGCCGGTTTGCATCAACTCCAGCGCGGTCTCGTAGTCGACGCAGTTGCCGGCGACGACCGGAATCGACAATGAGGCGCAGAGCTTCTCGAAGGAGAGCTGTTCGTAGGAGCGTGAGATGTGCCGTGCCGTCAGCACCGTGCCCTGGACGACCAGGCAGTCGGCCCCCGCCTCCTGGACCAGCGCCGCCCGGCGACTGGCGTGCGCCGGCACGCTCGAGACGCCTACCGGAACCTGGGCGCGTTTGACGGCGGTGATCCGCTCACCGATGAGCTGTTCGCGGACCGGCGCCTGGTAAACCGTCTGCAGGAGGGCGTTGATGCGGTCGCGCGGCGCCTCGGCGATCTCCTGCAGCACGCTCGTCGGATCGGCGTAGCGGGTCTGGAGTCCATCGAGATTGAGCACCGCCATGCCACCGAGCCGGCCCATCTCGACCGCGAAGCGTACGTCCACGACACCATCCATCGCCGCCGCCAGGATGGGAACGGCGAGCCGAAGCGCGCCCAGCTGAAAGCTGCTGTCAACTTCCTGGGGATTGATCGTCACCCGGCCCGGAACCAGGGCGACTTCGTCGAAGCCGTAGGCGCGGCGGGCCCGTTTGAAGCGGCCCAATTCAACAGTTTCGCCGGCCTCGAAGGCCGAGGGCTTTGCGGGCGCACGCACACTCATCGCCGTCGCCTGCGAAACCGTGTCGAGCTCAAAGGGTGTGCGTGTACCTCGATACGGGGTGGTTTTGGGGGATTATAGCGGATGGCTTTGAGCATGGATCAACGGCCTTCGGCGCCGCAGCGCGTCCGGGCGGCTCTTTCCGCCGCCGGCGTCGCGGCGCGCATCGAAGAGTTCCCGTCATCGACACGGACAGCGCAAGAGGCCGCGGATGCGGTCGCCACCAGCGTCGGGCAGATCGTGAAATCGCTGGTGTTCCTTGCCGGTGGAGCGCCCGTGCTGGCCCTCGTCTCGGGCGCAAACCGGCTCGATACCGACCGCCTTGCCGTCGTGACCGGCGCCCCCATCGCCAAGGCCGACGCGGATGCCGTCCGCCAGGCGACCGGTTACGCCATTGGCGGCGTGCCGCCCACAGGGTTCCCCGCCCCCATCCCGACGTTCATCGACCGCGACTTACTCCAGTACGCCGTCGTCTGGGCCGCCGCCGGCACACCGCGGCACGTGTTTCCGATCGCGCCCAGGGACCTGGTGCGCATCACCGGAGGCCGTGTCGTCGAGCTGGCGAGCGATCAGGGATAGATGCCGCGGATCGTGGTCGCCTGCGCGACCTTGTCGACGGCCAGGACATAGGCCGCGGTCCGCATCATCACCTTCTTCTCCAGGCTCACCTTCAGCACGTTGTCGAACGCCCGCAGCATGATCCGCTCCAGCCGCTCGTTGATGTCGTGCTCATCCCAGAAGAACTCCTGCAGGTCCTGCACCCACTCGAAGTAGGACACCGTGACACCACCGGCATTGGCGAGGATGTCGGGAATCACGAAGATCCCCTTCTTGTAGAGGATCTCGTCCGCTTCCGGAGTGGTCGGCCCGTTGGCGCCTTCGCAAATCACCTTCGCCGTGATCCGGTTCGCGTTGCCGGCGTGGATCTGGTTCTCGAGCGCCGCGGGAACCAGCACGGTGACCGGCAGCTCGAGTAATTCCTCGTTGCTGATGAACGTGCAGATCTTCTGCCGTAGCCGGCCGGTGAGCTCTTTCTCGCGCACGACCTCATCGAGCTCGATGCCGTCGTCGTTGTAGCAGGCGCCGTTCGAATCGCTGACCGCGATCACCTTGCAGCCGGCCTGGGCCAGCAACTTGGCCGTGGTGTAGCCCACGTTGCCGACGCCCTGGACGGCGACGGTCGCATCTTCGGGACGGATCCCCAGGTGCCGCAACGCCGCCAGCGTCGTCAACATGCAGCCGCGACCCGTCGCTTCGGGGCGGCCTTCGGACCCGCCGATACCAAGCGGTTTGCCGGTTACGACCGCCGGTACTGAGTGGCCGGCGTGCATGCTGATCGTATCCATCATCCAGGCCATGATCTGGGCGTTGGTGTTGACGTCCGGCGCGGGGATGTCTCGGTCCGGACCGATCAAGATGCTGATCTCGCTCGTGTAGCGGCGGGTGAGGTTCTCGAGCTCATTGCGGCTGAGATTCTTCGGGTCGACGACCACGCCGCCCTTGGCGCCTCCGTACGGAATTCCCACGACGGCGCACTTCCACGTCATCCACATCGCCAGTGCTTTGACTTCATCCCGGGTAACGCCCGGGTGGTAACGGATCCCGCCCTTGGCGGGCCCGCGGTCGACGTTGTGATGGACGCGGTAGCCAGTGAACATCTGGACGGTGTGATCGTCCATCAAGACGGGAAAGGTGACAATTAGCTCGCGCTTGCACTCTCGCAGCACGCGCCGCATGTTCGGATCCAGGCCAAGCTTGTCGGCCGCGATATCGAATTGACGCTGGGCCATCAGCCACGGATTCGCCTGCTCCGGCGCGACCTGCGCGAAGCCCCTCATCGGCACCGCCTCGATCTTCTGAGCCATTGTTCCTCCTGCCTGTTTCATGCCGGCCGCTCGGCCAACTGGGCGCTCGGGCACCCATTACACTACACGGCACCGTGACGCCGCGGATGACTGTCCTGGCAAGCGTTTCGCTTGCCACATTCCTCGTCACCAGCCTCGCGGCGACCCAGTTCCGAAGCCAGCCACTGCCCCCCTCCAACCGGCTGGCACGAGACGAGGCGCTGCGCCAGAGCGTCACGCAGCTCGAGGACCAGAACCGGGCGCTCACGGCCAGGATCCAGGGACTCCAGGCCGGGGTCAAGGCCGGCGAAGACGAGAGCGCCCGCCGCTCGAGCGCCTTTCAGCAGGTGAAGGCCCAGCTCGATGACGAGAAGCTGATCGCCGGGCTAACCGCACTCCACGGGGCCGGGTTGACCATCCTGCTGCACGATGGCAGCGACCCCAACGACCCGGGCGATCGTTCCCTCGGCTGGACGATTCACTACCAGGACCTGCAGGACATCGTCAACGTCCTGTGGGCGAGCGGAGCGGAGGCGATCGCGGTCAACGGCCAGCGCATCGTGCCGAATACCGCCTTCCATTACGCCGGCGTCAACATCCTGGTCAACAATGCCAGCCGGCTGAGCGGCCCGTACACCGTCATGGCGATCGGCGACCCGTCCAGCCTGTCGGGTGGCATTGGAAATCCCGACCAGCTCGCGGAGCTCAAGAGCCGCAGCCGCATCTACCGGCTGGGCGTCAGCTGGTTGCGCAGCCCTCGGCTTAGCCTGCCGGCCTTCGATACCACCTTCCTGGTGAAGTATGCGCAGCCGCTCGGCTGAAGCAACCGCCCGGGCCCAGCGGCTGATCGTCGTCAGCGTGATCGCCATCGCGCTTGGCTTCCTCGTCGTGGTCCAGCTGCGCTCGCAGGCGGCGGTGGCTCGCAGCCTGGCGGCCCAGGACGATACGAGCGTGGCGCTGCTGATCAACGACCTGAACCGTGCCAACAACCAGTTGCTTCAACAGGGCGTGGCCCTCTCTCAGCAAGAGGCGCAGATCCGGGACGCGCTGACGGCCGGCGGCACCGACGCGAAGGCGATCCAGAAGGAGCTCACGACTTTGCGCGAGGTCAACGGCGAGGCGCCCGTCCACGGACCCGGGTTGCACATCCAGATCCGGGGCACGATCCTGGACTTCGAGCTGCAGGATGCGCTCAACAATCTGCGCAATGCCGGAGCCGAGGCGATCGCGCTCAACGGCCAGCGCATCGTCAGCAGTACGCCGGTCCAGAGCCGCGGCGACAGCCTGCTCATCAATGGACATGCGGTGAGCTCTCCGCTGAGCCTGCTGGTCATCGGCGACCCGGAGCAACTCGGGCCGGCCGCCGACCTCTCCGCCAGCAGCCTGCAGACCCGCGTCCAGGTCGAGATTCAGCGCCAGACCGACCTCGCCATCACCGAGGTGGTCACCCCGCGGCCGCTGATCTATGCCCAGCTGGGAAAATAGGGGCTGGATGGCACGAACCGTAGAGCTGCGCAGCGACACCTTCACGCTGCCGACCGAATCGATGCGCGCGGCGATGGCCGCGGCGGAAGTGGGCGACGACGTCTGGGATGAAGACCCAACGATTCATCGCCTGCAGCGACGGGCCGCGGACATGGTCGGCAAGGAAGCCTCGCTCTTTGTTCCGAGCGGGACCATGGGCAACCTTTGCGCCCTGCTCAGCCACACCCAGCCCGGACAGGAGGTCATCCTCGAGATCGACAGCCATATCTTTCAGAACGAGGTGGCGGGCGCGTCCCGCGTCGGCGGCCTCCAACTCCGACCGCTGGACACCCGGGACGGGCGTCTTCAGCCCGAGCAGGTGCGCCGCGCGGTCCGCCAGCCGGATATCCACGAGCCGGTAACCGGACTTCTCTGTCTCGAGAACACTCACAATCGCAAAGGCGGAACGTGCCTCAGCCCGGCGCAGACCTCCGCCCTGAGCCAGGTCGCCCACGAGGCCGGCTTTCCCGTCCATCTGGACGGCGCCCGAGTCTTCAATGCCGCCGTGGCGCAGCGGATCGACGTCCGCCGGCTCACCGATCCCGTCGATTCCGTGATGTTCTGTCTCTCGAAGGGGCTCAGCGCGCCGGTTGGCTCCATGCTGGCGGGGTCGAGTGCGTTCATCGAGCGCGCGCGGCGCAGGGGGAAGATGCTGGGCGGCGGGATGCGCCAGGCCGGAGTGGTGGCCGCGGCCGGCCTGGTCGCGCTCGATGAGATGGTCGAGCGCCTCGCCGAGGACCATGGCAACGCCCGCCGCCTCGCGGAAGGCCTGAGCGGGCTGCCCGGCGTCGAGATCGATCTGTCGAGGGTGGAAACGAACATGGTCTTCGGCGATTGCCACCCGCCGCTGACCGCCATGGCGTTTATCGACCGCTGTCGCGAGGTCGGCGTGTTGCTCGACCAGGCGTCCCCCTCCCGTTGGCGCATGGTCACGCACCGAGGGGTTTTACGCGAGGACGTCGACTACGCGGTCGAGGCTATCCGCCGGGCGTTCGGCTCGCCGGCGGCGCCGGCGCTTCGAGCGACGGGCTAGCGCACCGGCAAGCCGGTCATCGCGTCGAACGCGGGACCCGCGAAGCTCGCATCGGGCAGCAGGAGCATGCTGCCGAAGGCCTGCCAGTCGCCGCTCGCATCGGTGAGGATGCCGGCGGGCGCCTGCGCCGTGCCAGCCAGGGTCATCGCCGCCGGCTGACCCGGCAGCGGCCACATGGTCGGGAGCGCCGCGAGGGCGGCATCCGCACCGCCGAAGGCGTGCACCGCGCCACTGCTGTCCAGGGCAAGTCCCGAATGCGTTCCCGGGAACAGCGCGGCGTCGACGACCGTGCTGCCGGCGGGCAAGCCCGCCGCGACACTCGTGCCGCTTCCTGCAATCGCACCGGCCGCGTCGACGACCATAACCGTGCCGTCGCTCGCCGCCAGCAGCCGCACCGGTGTCGGCACGGCGAATCGCGGACCGGCGGCGCCGGCGCTGTCCCAGGTGGTGCCATCGGTCAGGAGGCGGAGCGGACCCGATGCCAGGCTGACGACGTCGACGGCCGGGGCCAGCGAAGTTGGCGCGACGGCTGGGGTCACATGGTCGTGGCCCAGGGCATGCAGCGACGCGTCGGCGTCGAGGAGCAGCGCGCCGGCCGCCGATGGGTGCTCCTGCCTCACCCCCAGTACCGACGGTGCGCCGTCAGGCTGCGCCGGCAACGGTCCGAGGATGGCGCGATCGGCAGCGGACGGGGCAGGGCCGGCACCGGGCGGGACCGATTGGTTGAGAACGACGGGAGGCGCGGCGTTCCGGGCCGCGTCCCGGACCGTGAGCCGAAACTGGTAGCTGGTGCCGGCGTCGCCGAAGAAGCGCACGGCTCCCAGCGTCTTGCCAGCCAATGGCTGGTCGGCACGTTGAGTGAACCACGGGCGGAAGGCGAGCCCGCCCGCGCCGACCTCGATCGCGACATCCTTGACGCCGGAGAGCTGATCGTGCCCCGACCAGTGAAGGTTCAGGGCGCTGCCAACCGCTGGATCGACATTCAGCGCCGAGGTGGGCGGGTCGACGTCATATAGATATAGGTAGGTGATGTCGGCACTGGTGCCGGCACGATCGAAGACGCGCAGGTGCAGCGTATGCGATCCAGGGCCGGGCACCGCCGCCGAGCCGCTGGTGGCCTGCGTTCGTGGCGCCCCCGTCCCCGGGTCCTGATCCCATTGGGCCGCGAATCCGGCAAGGCCGTGTCCGCCGTCCCGCAAGTGCCAGCTCACCGGCGGCGGCGGGCCGTCGTTGCCGTACCAGTAGTTCCAGCGCGCCCCACCCGGGAACGCGAGCGGCAGGAGGAAGGGCACCGGCGTCCCGTTCGCCCACAGGTTGCCCATGTCCCAACGCCATGGGTCCGGTCCCGGCCCGGTCCAGCCGTAGGGGTCGATGGAGTGCCACGGGGTCATCAGGTCCCGGACTTCGAAGTGCACGTGCGGCCCGGTTGAGTTCCCGGTGCTCCCGCTGAGGGCGATCAGCTGGCCGCGGGACACGTGCTGGCCGGGGTAGACGAAGAGCTGGTTGTTGTGGAAGTAGGCGGTGCGATCGTAGGCGTGGTCCATCACCACGCCCCAACCGCCGCTGTCGCTCCACTCGCTATAGATGATCGTGCCATCGTCGGCCGCCACTACCGGTGTATTGGACGGCACGGCGTAGTCGATCCCACGGTGACCGTCGTACGCATAGCCGGTGGCGCCGTCGAACCGGATCATCACCCCATCCGACTGCCGGTCCGGGTAGTGATGGTCCATCCAGGAGGTAATGCGCGGGTTGGGGTTGGCGAAGGGCAGCGTCAGGTTGCCCGCCGCCAGGGCCGGTTGGGTCGTCGCCAGGGCGACCAGGAGGGCGACGGTCACGGCACCGTCGACCCTTAAGGACCGTATAACAACAGCCCCGTAACGAGTTCTGAAAGAAGTCCGCAACAGGCCCGCGACGGCGCCGTCACGATGCGAGCCCCCTCTTGGGGTCGCTACAGGCTTTCGCATAGGCTGGCGTTGAATTGCGAGGGAGTGCACCGACCGCACTTTTTTTGTCATGGCGTTTGCTGCCGCGCAGCGGCGATTCTAAACGTACGCGAGAACAAGGCATGACGCAAGCACACTCACGTTCCAAGCCGCGGAAGCGGGCCCAGGCGCTGGCCGAGATGGCCGTGATGGTCCCCTTCCTCGTCATCGGCATGATGGGGATGCTCGACCTCGGCCGGGCCTTCTACTACCAGATCGCCATCACCAACGCCGTACGTGAGGGGGCGCGTTACGCGGTGCAGCCCTACTACCTGGGCTTGAACCCGAGCTGCGCCACTCCGCCCCAAAACCCCGGCGCGAACTGCCAGACGGCTAGCGATGGCCTGATCCAGCAGCACGTGCTGGACGAACTCACTGGCACCGGGATCACCATGACGTCGTCTGACATTCAGGTGACCCCGGATCAAGCCGGCCGCGTCAACTACATCATCGGCGCCACCCCGACATCCCAGTATCCGGTGACGGTCTCGGCCAGCTTCAGGTTTTACTTCATCACGCCGATCATCGGCAGCCTCATCGGCGACCCGCTCACGATCAACACCAGCTCGGTGTTCAGGGCGGACTACTGATGCGCAAGTGGCTCATCCGCCGCCACAGCGGTCAGTCGATGGTCGAGTTCGCCGTGCTCGCGCCGGTTTTCTTCCTGCTACTGCTGGGCACGATCGACCTGGGACGCGGCATCTACATCTACAACTCCATTTCGGACGCCGCGCGCGAAGGCACCCGGGCCGCCATTCCGTTCGATTCCCCGCTCCCGACGAATGCGGCGGTGTTCGCCGCGGTTCAGAGCAAACTGGGTGGCGGCTTTACCCTCAAGCTCGACAACGCCTGCGCCGGGCTGCCGGCCGGCGGGAGCTGCCCGACGGTGCCAACCGATCCCAATACTGGCTACATCTGGTACGGGCCCGGCATCGGCACGCCCGGCCGGGGCCCGGTTACGGTCAAGATCTCGTTCCTCTTCCAGCCATGGGTCCCGGTGGTCCGCGATGCCGCCGGAAACGGGGTCGTGATCTCGGCGCAATCCACGATGGTGACGGAGTACTGAAATGCTGATCAAACTTCGCCGCGAAAAGCGCGCGCAGAGCCTCGTGATCGTGGCGCTGTCCGCGACAGCACTCTTCGGGATCATCGCCCTCGGCCTCGACGCCGGCCGCCTGTACTTCCAGCGTCGGGATGTGCAGAACGCCGCCGATGCCGGGGCCCTGGCGGGTGCCCAGGAATTGCTTCCCAACGCGGCCGATACCATCCCAACGACGGCGATGATCGCATCCGCCGGATGCCAGGCCTCGGTGTACGCGCTTAAGGGCCTACAGGACACCCCGAGGGACACCAGCGGCACCGACTGCAAACCGGCGCCGGGTGCCTACATTCCCGGCTTATACGGTGGGGGCATCACCGAGCCCGCCGCACGCATCTCGGCAACCGTCCAGGTCTGGACACCAAGCCGGAACAATCCGAATGAGATCCACGTGCGGGTGACCTACAACGTGCCCCTGACGTTTGCCGCCATCCTGGGCTTTACGACATCAGCCGTGGTCGCCGACGCGTATGCGCATGGCGGCTTCTTGAACAAGACGTACACGGTGTTTGGATTCGATGCCGGCGGTAACGGCAACGCTGTCAACTTCGACCAGAACGGCAACGCCCAGATCGACGACGGCTTCAACGGCAGCGACATCTGCCAGCCGAATCCGGACCAGGGCCGCCTTGTGTCGAACTCGAAATGGCACGCGCCCAATCCGGGAGGGGACTGGATGAACCTCAATGGGCAGTTCTACTATTCGCAAGCGTCAGACACGCACGCGCTGATCGAGTACTGGTACAAGAGCGTAGGAACATCCCAGCCGATCGAGGGGTCGCCCAACTACGAGCCGCCCCTCAGGCCGGGCCTGGATGCAAATCCGTCCACGACGTCTGGCAATGTCGTGACCTACTATCCCGGGCTGTATCGCAACCGATCGATCACCCTGAGCCAGAACAACCTGCGTTATCAGTTCAGCAACGGGATTTATTACTTGCAGGACTCGGACTTCACCATCACCGGCGGAACCGTTTCGAACACCTCTGACGGCCAGCCGAAGTTCGGCCCATATGGCGGCGTCTCGGACCTCCCAGCCGCGGCCGATAAGACCAACGGGGTGATCTTCGTCTTCGATGGCAACGCCAAGTTCACGGCGAGCACCAGCGGAAACACCTCACCGAGCGTCTTCTTCGCCGCCCCCTCCTTTGTATCCAGTGGCACCGACAGCATCGCCTTCTTCATCAAGGCGACCGATACGATCAGCGGCCCGAATGGATCGCCCTGGGACGAGGAGATCGATGGCACCAAGTCGCCCGCCGGAGGCTACCCCTTCCAGATCTGGGGCTCGATCTTCAACGCGGACAACAATGGCTCGCATGGATCGGTTGTGACGCTCCAGGCGGTCAGTGCGTCAAACGGCACGAAGCCCCGCTACGCGGTAACCGGTGAAGTGGTGTCGCCCCAGGTCAACCTCGATGGCGGCAACCTCGTCACCGGGCCGTACACGCCCAATACGCCGGGGGTCCCGCCCGCCTGCAAGTCCACGGACTATCAGCAGAGCCCGGCGGGCTTGCTGGTGCAGTTCAACTCGCACTACGTGCCGCACTGGCGCGGGCTGTCGTACCTGGTCAGGTAACGCCCCCACCCTACCTTCCCCCGCACGCGGGGAAGGGAGATTTGAGGACGACCAACGCCCTACAATGCGGGGGACGTGGCGCACGCCATCTACTGTTTTCTCGACGGCGAGACGTTGCACGGTGATCCTCCGAAGCGGGAATTGGACACGCCAGTCGTCGAGACCCGGGTTCACAACCTCGGGACCAACAACCGGGGGGCTTTCGTGCCGCTCAGCAGCCTCAAGTACGTCCTTCTCGACTCGCGTCCCCCGTCGGATGCGGTCGACATCGCCCGCTATCAGCGAATCGCCATCCATTTTGTCGACCACGAAGTACTCCGCGGCTACAGCGACCGCCAGTTGCGGACATCCCGCTACGGCGTCACGCTGTCCCTGGTATCGCCCGATCAGAGCGAGGTGAAGGAGCTGGCGATCCCGTTCACCGCCCTGAAGGGGATCTTCTACCTGAAGACCTGGGAGGGCGGCGAGCCGGCGATGCTGGAGTCGGACTGGGTACCCCGCATCCTTGAGGCGCGGGAACGGGAGCAGGTTCGGCGACAATACGGCCCGGCGGGCAAGCCACGGCACAAGATGCCGTTACTCGAGAGGATCCTCCGCCGTCGAAAGATCGCCGAATAAGAAGATCCCGCCGGCCGGTCCCTGATATGTTGAAACCCGAGATGCAACCGGCGGCGGTCCCGCCGCAGGCGGCGGCCCCACGGTCCGCGCTTCGCGAGCGGCTCCTCGATCCTCGCACCCTGATTTCGTTCGCGATCCTGGCCGTCGTCCTCTTCGTCGTGCTGACCCATGTGCAGCTTGACTACGGCGAGAGCCTGCGAGCGATCAGCCAGACGAACCTCTACCTCTACGCGCTGGCCTTCGCCGCCTTCTACTTTTCTTTCGTGGTCCGCACGGTTCGCTGGGAAATCCTGCTGCGCAACACCGGTGAACGCAATCGGTTCGGTGAGCTGTTCCACATCATCATCCTCGCCTGGTTCGCCAACTGCGTCCTCCCGGCCAAGATGGGCGACTTCTATCGCGCCTACCTGCTGCGGCAGAAGACGGAGGTCTCCGGCTCCAAGGGCCTGGGGACGATCTTCAGCGAGCGCGCCCTGGACTTCCTGGTATTGATGAGCCTGCTGGTGGTCAGCGGCCTGATCAGCTTCCGCGCCCAGGTGCCAGAACGCTTCGTCCCGGCTTTCATCGTTGGGCTCCTGATCGCCGCCGGTTTGATCGCCGGCCTGCTCGTGATCCGCTACAGCGAGGGTCGGCTGTCGCGTTTTCTGCCCGAGGGCCTTCGCGAGCGCGCCACCCGCTTCAAGCACGGGCTGCTGAGCGCCTTTGCCGGCCGGCTTCCGCTCCTGCTCGGCCTCACCGTCCTGGTCTGGCTGGCCGAGTCCACCCGTCTTTTCCTGGTGGTCCAGGCGTTGCCGTTGCACATCTCCCTCAGCCTGGCGCAGATCATGTTCATCGCCCTGGTCGCCTCTCTGCTGACCACGATCCCGGCGCTGCCCGGTGGCCTGGTGCTGGTCGAAGGCGGGATCATCGCCGTGCTGGTCTTCTTCGGCCTGTCCGCCTCCCAGGCACTCTCGGTGGCGATCCTCGACCGACTGATCAGTTACTGGAGCCTGATCGCGGTCGGGCTCGCCGTCTTCCTGATGAGTCACCGGCGTTGAAGGTGCTCGTCACCGGGGGCGCGGGCTTCATCGGATCCCACGTCGCCGATCGGCTGCTGGCCGACGGTCACGACGTGGTCATCCTCGACGACCTCTCGACCGGGGGTGTCGAGCATTTGCAAGCGAACGCGCGCTTCTACCAGATGGATCTAGGGTCGCCCTGGATCGACGAGCTGTTCCGCATCGAGCGGCCCGAAGCCGTGGTCCACCAGGCGGCCCAGGCCAGCGTGCGCCGTTCCGTCGACGACCCGGTCTTCGACGCCGGCGTCAACGTGCTGGGAACCGCCGCCTTGCTGCAGGCCAGCGTGCGGCATGGCGTGCGCCGCTTCCTCTTCGCCTCCACCGGCGGTGCGCTCTACGGCGATGCCGATGTGACGCCGACGCCGGAGGATTACCCCACGTTGCCGGTCTCACCCTACGGCGCCGCAAAGCTGTCGGCGGAGGTGTACCTGCGAACGTTCAATGCGCTGCATGGGTTATCGTATGCGGCCCTCCGCTATGCCAATGTCTACGGGCCGCGACAGAACCCGCACGGTGAGGCCGGCGTGGTCGCCATCTTCGCGCGGCGGCTGCTGAGCGGAGAGAAGGCCCGCATCAACGGCGACGGCAGACAGACGCGCGATTTCGTTTACGTGGGCGACGTGGCCGAGGCGAACGCCCGCGCCCTCAACTCGGACGCGGTCGGCTCATTCAACGTGGGCACCGGGATCGAGACCGATATCAACACCATCTTCCAGACGTTGAAGCGACTGACCGGAAGTAACCAGCCCGAGGAGCACGGCCCGCCGCTGCCCGGGGAGCAGCACCGCTCGGTGGTCGACGCGCGAAAGATCGAGAAGACCCTGGGCTGGCAGCCGAAGACGAGCCTCGACGCCGGCCTTGACGCTACGGTCCGGTATTTCCGCGCGGCGCGTCCGGCATCGCCGGCTGCTTCCGCTCGACCTGCGTAAGGACGGCGTCTCCCGCATCCATCAGGCGGCGGGCGGCCTCCAGTACCAGCGGATTCTGGGCGCTCTCGCTTCCCAGCATCCGGCTCGCCCAGTCATACGCCTCACAGGCGCGGCCGATTGCGGCCCGGGCATCTGCTGCCAGATCCGGTCCGCTGGCGGGCCGCAGGCGTAGCGTCTGGTAGTAGGCGGTCTGGAAGATCTTGCGGGCGGCGGCCGCCTGATCCTCCAGCGATTGTCCTGGTCCTTCGTCAAGGGACTGCCGCAGCCGCGACGCGGCCCGTTCGACGCTGGTTGCGATGTCCTCGAGAACCACGTCGTAGTCGCGTGGGGCAAGGCGCGATGGGGTGCCGAGCACCCGGTAGGCGACAACCAGTGCGGCTGCCAGCAGCAACAGGATCAGGGCATAGAGCCAGACCACGGTCAGCTTTATTTTCCTCCCCTCGGGTCAGGCACTTCGAATCCCTCCCCCTCAGGGGGAGGGCAGGGTGGGGGCTACTTGTAGCGGAAGGTAATCCGGCCGCGGGTGAGGTCGTAAGGGGAGAGCTCGACCCGGACGCGGTCGCCGATCAAGATCCGGATGTAGAACTTGCGCATCTTACCCGAGGTATACGCGAGGATGGTCTGGCCGGTCTGTAGCTTCACCTTGAACATCGCGTTCGGCAGCGGCTCGACCACCTCGGCGTCCATCTCGATCGTCTCCTCTTTGCCGGCAGGGGTCTCCTTGACCTCGAGCGTGTCGATGCCGGGCCGCAGCGTGGTGGGACCGCCGCGTTTCTTCGGATAGCTACGTTTCTTGCGCAAACCGTCGACATATTACCCGAGTTGCGCGTGAGAGAATCGGGCGCGTGCAGATCAAGGCCGAGCTGGCGGGCAATCTCTGGAAGATCGTGGTCCGCGAGGGGCAGCAGGTCGGGGCCGACGAGACCCTGATGATCCTGGAGTCGATGAAGATGGAGATCCCGGTGAACGCCCCCGACGCCGGCCGGGTGGCGAAGATTCACGTGCGTGAAGGCCAGACGGTTCAGGAAGGGCAGCTGTTGATAGAGGTCGAGTAGGCGCCGGCGCTGCTACGCGGCCGCTTGCTCGGGATGGCTGGGCACGAAGAAGGCGATGCCGACCACCGACATGCCGCGCTTGCAGGTCGGGCAGAACGTCACAGCCACGCTCTTTCGCGTTTCCACCAGGTCGAACATCATGTCAGCCATGTCGCCGCGACCGTATCACCGATCGCGTTCTCACCCGGCAACAGACCGCCCACGCCGGTGTAAGGACATGTAAAGCGGATCGTTGTCAGTGGAGGAGTTGGTCGATCGCCGCCTTCAGCTCATCACTGGCGGTCGCGCCCTCGAAGCGGGATTGGATGACGCCCTTCGAATCGATCAAGAACACCCATGGCTCGGTCTGCAGCCGCCAGTCGACGACCGCCTGGGCCAACTGGCGTTTTGAGGGGTCCGGCTTGTAATCCCGGTAGATCTCGACGTGGATGAATGCGAGCCGGTCCCGATACGCCGGCTCGAGCCCCTGGACCACCTTGATCTCGGGCCCGCAGGTCTTGCTGGTGCAGAACGCCGGCGAAGCGAAGACCACGAAGGCGGCCCGGTGCTGCTGAATGGCGTCGGCGATCGAGAGCTGGTGCATGTCGTCCGGCGGCCGGCCGGAGTCGATCGTCTCCACGTCAGCGACATCCGCAACGGTTGGGTTCTTCGTCAGAGGCGCTGGCTGGCCGACCCCGGGCACGACCGGGAGCGCCAGCACGTTCATGGGAAGCCGCGCGGTCGTCCGCGCCCCGTTCGGCCGGGAGGCGGTGACCTCGACCCCCCAGGCGCCGGCTCTGTCGAAGTCCAGGTGCGCGACATAGGTACCGGCTCCCTGCAAGCCCTCGCCCTTGAAGGGCGCGTCGGACTCCCCTTTGAAGGTGCCGATGGACCCGTTGAGCACGAAGGAGCGGACGTGCACCGTCGCGTCGCTCACGGGGGTGTTGTGATCGGTGATCCCAATTGGGACCCGCTGCTGTTTGCCGACGACCAGCTCGGACGCCACCACCACCGCTTGCAGCTGCGAGCTGCTCGGGGAGGACGCTGTCGCCACCGACGAACCACAGGCGGCGAGCACGAGCATCAGCGCCGCTCCGACTCCGACCCTCCACGAATGCGGGGAGGAGATCGCAGGTCTCACCGCACCCTGGCGCGCTCGATGTAGAGCGGGGGTCGCTGGATCTCCGCCATGGTCGGCAGCCACTGCGGTCCTTCCCAGACGCGGGCTAGCAGCTCCTTCCCGCCGGCGTCGCGGACCTCGCGGCAGAATCGCTCGCCGATGACGTACTGGCGCATCTTCATCTCCAGCCCTGTGAGGCGCAGGAACGCCCGCTCGAGCGGCGTCCGCCGTTCCTGCCGCCGGCGGTAGGCGCCTTCCAGCAAGGCGAAGTGCGGCAGTTCTCGCCGGCCAACCTCGTTCATGACCAGGTTGCTGTAGCCCTCCAGCAGGCTCATCACGGCCTGCAGCTTGGAGATCGCCTTCCACTGCTGGCCCACCCCCACCGTGAGGGTCCGGATCAACTCCAGGCGGGTCGGCTGGTGCCCGTCACCGAGGCGCCCGACCAGCACTTCCTTGAGCAATCCCTCGAGGTACGCCTGCAGCCAGGGGTGTGCCTTGAACTCCCAGGCATGCGTCATCTCGTGCATGGCGAGCCACCGGCGAAGCTCGTCGATGGGCAACTTGTCCTTCTGTGCCCAGGCCTGGACATTGGGTTCTACCAGGATCAGCGAGGTCGTTTCCACCGGCTCCCTCCCCAAAAGCGCTGGGTCGTACTGCCCCAACACCCGGCGGCCGAGCAGCCCGAGCATCAGGCCGAGGTAGCGGGTCAGGCCCTTCTGGCCGAGGCTCAGCATCAGCGACCCGGGGATGAGCCGTTGCAGACCCTCGAGCGGCTCGAACATCTGCCGGAAGATCCGGATGTTGAAGCGCACCCACTGGCGGCGGCCGACCGCGGCGAGGCCCGGATACACACGGCTGCCGGAGGCCGCAGTACCCGGACCGAGCGCCTCGGCGAGCAGCGGCTCCAGCTGGCCGGCGATCTGCTCGTACATCTGGTCCGTCGCCGGATCGGCCGGCAGGTCCCGGGGTTCGCCGCAGCGGGCCAGGGCGATCTCCTCGACCCGTTCCCAATCGATCAGGCGGGCCGGTTGCTCGCGGGGCCGAACCAGCTCCCGCAGCACCACGGCGCCGACGCCGATCGCGACCCCCCAGGCCATCGCCCGGCCCACGCGCCGGGGAGTGGGGGTGGAGTCAGGAATACTCATGGGGAGGGGCGGCCGAGGCGACCGAGCTCATTCTACCGAGGCCTTCTCCGGTTGGCGCTCGGGGAGGTCGATTGCTAGCACTCGACGCTCCAGAGTGCTAAAATCGTGGGTGCTTACCGCCTCGCAATACTGGCTGTTTGCTCACCCAATCATTCGCAGGAAGGAGGACGATCAATGGCGAAACAACTGGCATACGACGCCGAGGCCCGTTCGGCCCTGAAGCGCGGCGTCGACAAGGTCGCGGACGCGGTTCGAATTACCATCGGCCCCAAGGGCCGCAACGTCGTACTCGACAAGAAGTTCGGTTCCCCGACGATCACGAACGACGGCGTCACGATTGCGAAGGAGATCGAGCTGGAGGATGCCTTCGAAAACATGGGCGCCCAGCTCGTCAAAGAAGTCGCAAGCAAGACGAACGACGTCGCGGGTGACGGCACGACCACCTCGGTGGTGCTGGCCGCGGCGATCATCGGCGAAGGGCTACGCAACGTGACCGCCGGCGCCAACCCGATGCTGCTGAAAATCGGCATCCAGAAGGCCGTCGACGAAGTCGTCAAGGCCATCAAGGAGCAGTCGGTCCAGATCTCCGATCGCGAGAAGATCGCCCAGGTGGCGACGATCTCGTCCGGCGACCCGAAGATCGGCGACATGGTCGCCAACGCGATGGAGAAGGTCGGGAAGGACGGCGTCATCACCGTCGAGGAATCTCGTGGGATCGAGGACGAGCTCAAGCTCGTCGACGGGATGCAGTTCGACAAGGGCTACATCTCGCCCTACATGGTCACCGACGCGACGCGGATGGAAGCGGTCCTCGAGGATCCCTACATCCTGATCACCGACAAGAAGATCTCGGCGATCGCCGACCTGCTGCCGGTCCTCGAGAAGGTGGTGCAGAGCGGCAAGCCGCTGTTGGTCATCGCCGAGGATGTCGAGGGCGAGGCGCAGGCCACCCTGATCGTCAACAAGCTGCGCGGTACCTTCACCGCCGTCGCCGTCAAGGCGCCGGGCTTTGGTGACCGCCGCAAGGCCATGCTCGAAGACCTCTCGATCCTAACCGGCGGTCAGGTGATCTCGGAGGAGCTCGGGCTCAAGCTCGATTCGGTCCAGCTGAATCAGCTGGGCAAGGCCCGCCGCGTGACCATCACCAAGGACGACACCACGATCGTCGAAGGTGCTGGGAAGGCCGACCAGATCAAGGGGCGCATCAACCAGATCAAGACCGAGATCGAGAAGACCACGTCGGACTGGGACAAGGAAAAGCTCCAAGAGCGGCTGGCCAAGCTGGCCGGCGGCGTCGCCGTCATCAAAGTTGGGGCTGCGACCGAGACCGAGCTCAAGGAGAAGAAGCACCGGATGGAGGACGCCGTGTCGGCCACCCGCGCCGCGGTCGAGGAGGGCATCGTGCCCGGCGGTGGCGCCGTCCTGGTGCACGCGCAGAAGTCGCTCGACAGCCTCAAGCTCGAGGGCGATGAGGCGACCGGCGTCGCGCTGGTCCGCCGCGCGCTCGAGGAGCCGCTCCGCCAGATCGTCAACAACGCCGGTTGGGAAGGCTCCGTGGTGGTGGAGAAGGTCCGCGGCCTGCCGAAGGGCCAGGGCTTCGACGCCAACAAGGGCGAGTACACCGACATGGTCAAGGCCGGGATCATCGACCCGACCAAGGTGACCCGTTCGGCGCTGCAGAACGCGGCCAGCATTGCCGCCATGCTGCTGACGACCGAGGCGCTCGTCTCCGACATCCCGGAGAAGAAGTCGGCCGCTCCCGCGCCGTCAATGCCGGACTACTAAGCCGCAGAGGCTTTTAAGGAAGAGCCGCCCGAAGGGGCGGCTCTTTTTTGTGCCGCGCCGGTTGCGAGCGGATAGCATGGCGGCATGAAGCCGAGCGGCATCGTGACGCTGCTGACCGACTTCGGTCTGGACGACGCCTACGTCGGCGCCATGAAGGGCGCCATCCTCTCCGTCTACGCCAAGGCGGCGGTGATCGATATCACCCACGGCGTGCGGCCGTTTGCGGTGCTCCAGGGCGCCTTCCTCCTCGACAGCGCCTGGCGGAGCTTTCCGCCGGGAACGGTCCACGTCGCCGTGGTCGATCCCGGCGTCGGCACTGATCGCCGCGCGATCGCCTTCAATGCCGCCGAGCATTACTTCGTCGGTCCCGATAACGGCCTCTTCACGTTTCTCAACGATCCCATCCGCGAGACGGTGGAGCTGACCACACCTCCCGAGGCCGCGCCGACCTTTCACGGACGCGACGTTTTTGCTCCGGTGGCGGCCAAGCTGGCCGCCGGCGCCGCGCTCGCCGCGATTGGTCGCCCGCACCGGGGTGAGCCGCTGCGTTTGCCCGACGCCTGGGCGTCGAAGGTGGGCGAGGCGTGGCGGGCGCAGGCGCTGCATTGCGATCACTGGGGCAACGTCATCAGTAACCTGCCGATCCGCGCGCTGGCCCGCATCAAGCAGGCCAACGGGATGCGCGTCCGGACCGTCGAAACCTACGAGGATGCCCAGCCCAACGAGGTGGTCGCCCTGGTGGGCAGCAGCGGCCGGATCGAGTTTGCCTTGCGCGAGGGATCGGCCGCCACACGCCTGCACGTGGCTCCCGGCGAAACGCTGCTCGTCACATGAGCTGGCCGGCTGTCTTGAGGGACCGAGTGGGCTCGGTCTCCTCGGCCGCGCTACGCCGGGCCGACGCCGAGGCCGCCGCGACCTTCGGGATCGAGCCGCT
>WNFX01001513.1_pt1 | contig 23895 bp, 17 predicted proteins | sample 5400111 | NCBI WGS metagenome assembly WNFX01 (sample SAMN13153363, study PRJNA577476) | soil metagenome | isolation source: 40 cm soil or saprolite under grassland replicate 1 | place: USA:California | collected 2016-06-15
CTTCGAATTTGAGTTCTTCGTTTCCTTTGGTCGCGGTCGCGGTGACACGGCCATTGTCGATCTTGACCGCGCTGACTTTCGTTTCGAGATGAAACGTGATCCCCTGCCCAGTGAGCGAGCGCTGCAACAGATTCGAGAGTTCGAGGTCAAAGCCAAGCGCGATCCGCGGCAAGACTTCCAGGATGGTTACTTCGGAGCCGAGCCGGTTCCAAACTGAGCCGAGTTCGAGACCAATCGCGCCCGCACCGATGACGAGAAATTTCTTCGGTAGTTCGGTGAAAGTAAGCGCTTCGGTGCTGCTGACGATTGTTTTGCCATCGAATTTCGCGAACGGCAGCTCGACCGCCACGCTTCCAGTAGCAATGATAATGTTTTTAGTTTCGATCTCCTGAGTCTTTCCATCCGCCGATTTGACCGAAACTTTTCCCGGCGCCGTTATCGTGCCGAGTCCTTCGAACGTCGTCACCTTGTTCGTCTTCATCAGCGAACGGACGCCGCTGTTCATTGTCTTCACGACCTTGTCCTTGCGCTGCTGCATCTTATTAAGATCGACATGTGCGTTCTCGATCACGATGCCGTGCTTCTCCGCTTCCTTTTTCGCGAACATGAAATGATCGGTTGAGGTCAGGAGCGCTTTGCTCGGGATGCAGCCGACGTTTAAACAAGTGCCGCCGAGTTCCTTGTCCTTCTCGACGATTGCTGTTTTTAAACCGAGTTGTCCCGCACGAATCGCGGCGACGTAGCCGCCCGGCCCCGAACCAATGATAACGACATCAAATTTTTCCATTTTAGAAGTCGAGCGGCAACTCTTTTGGGTCCTCGATGCATTCTTTCACTTTGATCAGGAACGTCACCGCTTCTTTGCCATCAATCGCGCGGTGATCGTAGCTGAGCGCGAGATACATCATCGGCCGCACTTCCACTTTGCCGTCGACCGCCATCGGTCGCGGCATGATTTTGTGCATCCCGAGAATTCCGCTTTGCGGCGGATTCAGAATCGGTGTGCTCAACAACGACCCGTAAACGCCGCCATTTGAAATCGTGAACGTGCCACCGGTCAAATCTTCGATCTTCAATTTGCCTTCGCGCGCTTTGGTTGCGTAGTTGGCAATATCGCGCTCGAGATCGGCGAAAGATTTTTTGTCCGCGTCGCGCACAATCGGCACCACCAGTCCGCGCTCCGTTCCAACAGCTACGCCAATGTCGTAGAAGTTGTTCTGGATGAAATCTTCATCTTCAATCCGGCCATTCACTACCGGCACGGCTTTGAGCGCTTCGACAGATGCTTTGATAAAGAACGACATGAACCCCAGCTTCACCCCGTTGTTTTTCGTGAAAGCATCCTGAGATTTCGTCCGCAATTCCTGAACCGCGCTGATGTCGCACTCGTTGAATGTGGTTAGAATCGCAGCGGTGTGCTGCGCCATTACCAATTGCGCCGCGATCTTGCGCCGCAGCGGCGACATTTTTTTCCGAACGATGCGCCCGTCAGCTGATTGTTCGCCACGACGAATCCGTCCTTCGGCGGGTCGATCTTCTCCGATATCGATCTTTTCTTCGGTGGCGCCGCGATTTTGCGCCGCGGCGAGCGCGTCCGCTTTGGTTAAACGACCGTCTTTACCGGTGCCTGAAATTTTTTCCGGCTCGAGATGTTCTTCGTCAACAATGCGACGAACAGCGGGCGATAGAGTTTTTGCGTCGGCTGGTTTTTCTTTCGGAGGCGCGGATGCTTTTGTTTCGGCCTTTTCTTTCTTCTTGTCCGCCGGAGCAGCGTCGGCCGGCTTCTTCGAATCGTCGATCGTGGCAACGACTTCGCCGATTTTTACTTCCTGACCTTCGGGAACGATCGCGTCAAGCACTCCGGATGTTTCCGCCGCGATCTCGGTGGAAACCTTGTCGGTCTCGAGCGTGAAGAGCGCGTCACCGGCATTGACGAAATCGCCGGATTTTTTATGCCAGACCGAAACGATTCCGCTCGAGATCGATTCGCCAACGGCGGGGATTTTTACTTCGACACTCACTTGCGCCTAACTAAGCGCAAAAAATCGATATTGCTACAACTCAGACTTTGAACGCGTCGGCCACGAGCGCGGCTTGTTCGCGCTTGTGCAAGGCGAGCGAACCGACCGCGGGACTGGCGCTGGCGTCGCGCCCGGCATACGCGATTTCGCGTTCGAAGAGTTTGCGTAAGCGCGGCTCGATGAAACTCCACGCTCCCATGTTTTGCGGTTCTTCCTGACACCAGACGAGCTGCGCGCTTTGTGAAAATGCTTTCATCGTCGATTTCAGCTTCGTTTCGTGCAGCGGATAAAGCTGCTCGACGCGAATAATGGCCGCATTGTCGATCTTCTTTTCCGCGCGATGATTGAGCACGTCGTAATAAACTTTCCCCGAACAAAAAATCACACGTTTCATTTTGCTGGCAGGTCCGACCTCGGGTGAGCCGAGAATTTCTTCGAACTTTCCGCTGGTGAATTCCTTGGCCGAGGAAGACGCGAACTCAGCGCGGAGCAAACTTTTCGGCGTCATGATCACGAGCGGTTTGATGAAGTCGCGTTTCATCTGCCGGCGCAAAATATGAAAGTACTGCGCTGACGTCGTGAGATTGCAGACCTGGATGTTGTCCTCGGCGCAAAGTTGGAGAAACCGTTCGAGACGACCGCTCGAATGTTCGGGACCTTGTCCTTCGTAACCGTGCGGCAGGAGTAAAACGATCCCGCTCGGCCGCTGCCATTTCGATTCCGCTGAAACGATGAATTGATCGATGATCGTTTGTGCGCCGTTAACAAAATCGCCGAACTGCGCTTCCCACAAGCAGAGCATGTTTGGATAATCGAGCGAATACCCGTAATCAAATCCGAGGACCGCGGCTTCGGAGAGCAGGCTGTTGTAAATGCAAATGCGCGCCCGCTTTTCGCCCAAATGCATCAAGGGCACATACGGCGCGCCGGTTTTCGCATCATAAAGAATCGCATGGCGGGTGCTGAAAGTTCCCCGCGCGCTGTCCTGGCCGGACAATCGAACCGGCGTTCCTTCCAAGAGGAGCGCGCCGAAGGCGAGCAGTTCGGCGTAATGCCATTCGAACGGCCCGCCGTTTTCAAAGACCTTGCGCCGATGCTCGATGATGATTCGTTTGATCTTCGGCTGAATGTTGAAATCGTCGGGCACGTGTGTGAGCGCATCGACAATCGTCTTGAGCGTTTTCTCATTGATGGCCGTCGCAACCGGCGAACTCTTGTACTCCGGTTGAAAAACCGCGGTTGATTCCTTGAACTTCGCCTGCTTATCGACTTTCTCTTTTTCGATTGCCTTGACGTTATCGAGCGCCATCTCAAGGCGCAGATCCATTTCGGTCTCGAGCGAAGCAGCATCGTCCTCGGTCAACGCGCCAGATTCGAGCAGCTCGCCTTTGTACAGTTGCGCGACCGACGGGTGCTTGTCGATCTTCGCGTAAAGATCGGGCTGGGTGAACGCCGGCTCGTCGCCCTCGTTGTGTCCGTAGCGGCGGTAACAATACATGTCGATCACGATGTCGCGTCCGAATTCCTGCCGGAAATCGAGCGCGAGTTGGCTGACCTGCATGCACGCGAGCGGGTCGTCGCCGTTCAGATGGAAAATCGGCACCTCAATCATTTTGGCGATGTCGGTGGCGTACATCGATGAGCGCGCGTCTTCCGGCAGCGTGGTGAAACCGATCTGATTATTTACTACCAGGTGCACCGTGCCGCCGGTCCCGTAACCATGCAGCTGAGACATGTTCAGTGTTTCGGCCACAATCCCCTGCCCCGCGAAGGCCGCGTCGCCGTGAAGCAATAACGGCAAAACTTTGCGCCGATGCTCAGTGTCACCTCGAATCCGTTGACGCGCGCGCGCCGTTCCTTCCACGACTGGATCGACCGCTTCGAGATGGCTCGGATTTGCGGCAAGACGAATTTCCACCTCCGCGCCGGATGCGAGTTTTCGCACGGTCCGATAGCCGAGATGATATTTCACGTCGCCATCCCCGGCGACGAGCTTGGGAATGTAATTCTCGCTGAACTCAGTGAAAATAACACGGAGCGATTTCTTCAAAAAATTCGCGAGCACGTTCAGCCGCCCACGGTGCGACATGCCCATGCAAATTTCCTCAACACCAGCGGGCGGACATTTGTGAAGGATCGTGTCGAGAATGACCATCAACGATTCGGCGCCTTGGATTGAGAAGCGTTTTTGGCCGACGTAACGCGAGTGCAGGAAAACTTCGAACGACTCGGCTTCCATCAATGCGCGGAGCAAAGCGATTTTCACCTGGCGGGGCGTGGAATCTTTGTCCGGGCGCGATTCGAGCCGGTGCAGCACCCAGTTCCTCATCCGCGTGTTTTGAATGTGCATGAACTCTGCGCCGATCGAATCCGCGTAAATTTTTTGCAGACGTGCGATCATTTCGCGCAACGTCATCTCTTCATTGTCGGCGAAGAATTTTGAGGAAACGCGAAGATCGAGATCCTTTTCGCTGAAGCCGAGTTCGCGCAGTGTCAGCGACGGATTTTCCGGGCGCTTCTCGGCCAACGGGTTCACGCGCGCAATGCTGTGGCCGAGGGTGCGATAGGCGTAAACGAGCCCGTCGATTCGCGTCTGCAGCGGACTTTCCCGCGTGACTGCGCGCGGTGCCGCGGCGGCGGCAGCGCCGTTTCGCTGCGGCAAATTGCCCAGCTCGAATCCCTCAAAAAACGCCGACCAGCTTGGATCAATCGACGTCGGGTCCTCCTGCCAGCGCTGATAATTCTGGTCGATCAGCTCCAGATTGGCTCTAGCGGCGATTGAAGTGGGCATGGCACATTTAATCTGCAACCGTTACGCGGAGCAGCAAGTTGACAGTGCGAGGGCAGCTTCGTTACTTGCACCGCACAAATGGGAACTCATGGGAAAATTTGGCTCGCCCTAGTCGCGGGCTGCGCGTTTGCGCTGGTAAGATCGACATCGTGCTTTGCCCAGACCGATCCGGCGGCGGAGCCTGCGGTCCTCGCGATCGCGAAAGTTTTGCCGGCCGTAGTTAACATCAACACCGAGCGTGTGGTTCGCCGCACGGTGCGTGATCCGATCGAAGATTTTTACGCGCAATTTTTTGGTTACTACCGCGGGCGTCCGCGCGAGATTCGACAAACGCTGCAAAGTCTCGGGTCCGGGTTCATTGTCGATCCTGCGGGCTACATCGTGACCAATCAACACGTGGTTCAGCGCGCGGCCGATCTGAAAATCCAGGTGACGACGAACAACGGCAAAACTTACAGCGCGCATTACATCACCGGCGACGACAAGAAGGACCTCGCCTTCATCAAGATTGATTCAAAAGATTCGTTTCCGTTCATCAACCTCGACAACATTTCGCCGAACTTGTTGGGCGAAACCGTTCTCGTTGTCGGTAATGCTGTCGGTTACGGAAGCTCGATCAGCCGCGGCGTGTTGAGCGCGACCAAGCGCGATATCGCGATCGACAACATCGAATACAAAGATCTCGTGCAAACGGACGCGGCGATTAATCCGGGCAACAGCGGCGGGCCAGTCATCGATATCTCGGGACGGTTGGTCGGAATCAGCTCCGCTAAAATGGCGTTCACTCCGCAAGGCGTGCCGACACAGGGACTCGGGTTCGCCATTCCGGCCGACGTCGTGCGCGATAGCGTAAAAAACTTCAAGACGTTCGCTGAGAAACATCCCGGAGGAAAAAATCAGCCCGCGACTGAGCAAACATCGACATCGAACGCCGAGCAAATGTTTGGGATACAATTGCAGGACTTAAACGAGGAATTAACTAACGCGCTCGGTTACGAGCCTGGACGCGGAGTGTTGATCAGCGCGGTGGAACCGAATAGTCCGGCCGACCAAGCCGGGATCGAGCGCGGTCTGGTAATTTATCGCGTCGGAAAGCGCGATGTGAATTCGATCAAAGACGTCGAGAACCTGCTTGGCCGCGCCAGCAGCGGGACGAGCGTCGACTTCGCAGTCGGGGTTGTCCGTGCCGGAGGCGCCGGACAGCGTGTCGAAACCGTTACGCTGGCTGCCCGTTGACAGCCGAAAAAATTTTGGCAACGCATTAGCACCTCAGTTGGCTCATCAAATAATTTGGGAATGATTAAAGTTGAAAACTTAACCAAACGTTACGCCGGGCAGACCGCGATTCGGGATTTAAACTTCGAGGTCGGCCAGGGCGAAATCATGGGTTTTCTCGGACCGAACGGTGCCGGCAAGACCACGACCATGCGAATTCTGGCGGGATTCATGCCCGCTACGTCGGGTCGCGCCTCGATCGCGGGCTTCGATGTTTTCGAGCAATCGCTCCAGGCGCGGTCGCGGCTCGGTTACATGCCGGAAAACGTTCCGCTCTATAGTGATATGCGGGTAACCGAATATCTCGATTATCGCGCGGCGCTCAAAGGCGTGCTTCACCGTCGAGTCGCGGAACGCGTCGGCGACGTCAAAGAACTGTGCGGTTTGCGCGAAGTGGAAAGAAAATTAATCGGCACACTTTCCAAGGGTTATCGGCAGCGAGTCGGCTTGGCCGATGCGCTTGTGAGCGAGCCAGATCTTCTTATTCTCGACGAGCCGACCATCGGACTTGATCCCAACCAAATCCGGCAGGTGCGCGAACTGATTAAAAATCTCGGCAAGCAACACACGATTTTGCTTTCCACGCACATTTTGCCGGAAGTGGAGATGACCTGCAGCCGCGTCATCATTATTCATAAGGGGCGGATCGAAGCGTGCGATACGCCAGAGAATCTTCTGGGTCAGATTCGCCAGGCCGGCGGCGTGGTGGTTGAAGCAAAAACCGGCAAGGACGATGGCGCGGAAGAGTTGAAGAAAATTTCCGGCGTCCGCGAAGTCATGACCGATCAGGACGATGATTGGAAAATATTTTCGCTGCGGGTGGAATCCGGCGTGGATGTGCGGGAAGAAATTTTCCGACTCGCGGCCGCGCGGAAGTGGACACTGCGCGAGCTCTCGCAACGTCGCGCGACGCTCGAAGACGTGTTCGTCGAAATCACGCACTCAGATCAAGCGGAGATGTCGATCTAAGCGATGAGGAAATTTTACACACTGCTGGTTCGCGAAGTGCGCGGCTATTTTCATTCGCCGATCGCGTACGTCGTTCTTGTGTTTTTTCTGCTCGTGAGCGGAGTCGACTTCTATTTTCAGGTTTCGTTCATGAACCAGCGGCCAGCGTCTTATTCGGTCCAGGAAGCATTTTTTAATTCCGTGTTCTTCTGGTTCGCGTTCGTTTTGATTTTTCCGTTGATCACGATGCGGCTTTTTGCCGAGGAATTTAAGCTCGGCACGATCGAGCCGCTCATGACCGCGCCGGTGCGCGATTTGCAAGTTGTGCTGGCAAAGTTTTTCGGCGCGCTCGCATTTTACATCGCGCTCTGGCTTCCAACGCTCCTCTACTTCGGGATCTTTCAAAAGATCACGCAGCAAGCAGCGGCGAATTCAGCCGGCGCTTATTGGGGTTCGTATTTGATGCTCTTGCTGCTTGGAATGTTTTATCTTTCCGTCGGCTGCCTCGCCTCGGCGGTGACGAAGAACCAGATTGTTGCCGCGATCATCTCTTTTTGCGCGATCACGCTGTTATTCTTTCTCGGGCTGATTCAATTCATTCTGCTCGACGTCAGCTCCGGAATGCGCGACGCGCTCGGCTATTTCTCCGCGATCGAGCATATGGGCACATATTCGCGCGGCATCATCGACACGAGACCAGTTGTTCTCTATCTGAGCATGACCGCGCTGCTGCTGGCATTGACTTATCAAGCGTTTCAATCGCGCAAGTGGAGGTTGTGACCGATGGCTGAAGTTACAACGAAGCCAAAAAAAATTCAGCGCCTCCAAATTGGGCTGAATCTTTTGGTCCAGCTCATTCTCATTTTCTTTTTGATAATCGCAGTGAACTGGATCGGCTTCCGGCATTACAAGCGCTGGGATGTATCGCGCGATCAGAAATACGCGCTCTCAGATAAAACGAGGCGCTTCTTGAGCTCGATCAAAGGCAAAGTGCGGATCACGGTTTTCTTTTCGCCGAACACGCCGATCAGTGGCGACGTTTCGAGTTTGCTCACGGAATATCAATACGCCGCCAAGGCTAAGATCGACATCGAGAACATCGATCCGCAGCGAAATCTCTCCCGGGCCAAGGAGATGTTCGACAAATATAAAGTGGTCAGCGACGAAAGCTTGATCGTGATCGATTACGAGGGCCGGAACAAAACGGTGAAGGCTTCGGAGATGGCTGACATCGATCAGAGCGGGATGGCGCTTGGCGAAGGGCCGCGCGTGACCGCGTTTAAAGGCGAACAGGCGATCACCGCCGCGATGATCGATTTAGTCGAAGGCAAAAAGAACACAATCGGCTATGTCACCGGCCACAAAGAGCCTTCGATCACAGAACCGTCACCGCTGGCGATGATTAATCAACAGCAGCAAACCGGTAGTCCGATTTCGGTGCTGAAGACATTTATCGAGAACGAAAACATCAAGTTTCAGGAACTGAATCTGTTCACTGAGCCGCAAATCTCCGCCGAGATAAAAACGGTGATGATTATCGGCCCGCAGTACGATCTCTCCGACCGCGAAATCAAATTGCTGCACGATTTCTGGAACAAACAGGGACGGATCCTGTTGTTGGTCGATCCTTCGGCGAAAACACCGAAGCTGAACGCGTTCCTCAACGAACTCGGCGTGAAAGTAAACGACGACCGGTTGATGGCTTTCGTCCGCACTGGAATTGAAGAGCTCGCGCTGATCCGCGATGTGCAGGCGCGTTTTCTCAGTGAGAGTCGAGTGACGAAACGCCTCGCTAATGTCCGCGCTTTGTTTTTCGGCGGGACATCGTCAATCACGCTCCAGCCGGAACGCGTTCGCGCGACGAATATCCGACTCCAGCCGCTGATTGAAGCCGAGAAAGGTTATTTCGCTGAAACCGACTACAGCACCAACGACCAGGCAAAACTACAAGCGGACGCAAAAAAAGCGGGCACCGCGCCATTGACCATCGGAGTGTCGGTCGAGAAAGGCGGCAGCGCAGACGAACGGGTGCAAATGAATTCGTCCCGAATGGTGGTGGTGAGTAACGCGACTTTTGTTCAGGACAACGCACTGACCCAGGACCAACAAGCGCTCGATTTCATTTCCGCGAGCGCAAACTGGCTTCTTAGTCGTGAGCAGCTCATTGGCATCGCGCCGAAAGTTCCGAAAACGCTCACTTTTAGCCTGAACGAAGATGCTTTGCGAAGTTTACGTTGGATGGTTCTGGTCGTGATCCCGCTTGTCTTTGTCGCTCTCGGCACCGCCGTCTGGTGGAAGCGGCGCGCCTAACAATCACGGAATCGTCATGAAGTGGAAAACGACATTGACCCTTTTCGTCATCGCGGCCGGCGTTTTCGCCTACCTCTATTTTATCGAAAGGAACCGGCCCGGCACCGAAGAAGCAGCACGCCAATCACAAAATGTTCTCAATTTTAGCCGGGAGAAAATTGACGGCGTCGTTATCCAAAACGGCGACGATAAGATCGACATCCGCCGCCGTGCCAATAAATGGCGGCTGGAAACTCCGATCAAAGACCAGGCGGACGCTTCGTTAGTGAACAATTTGCTTCTCGATCTCGAGAACTGGCAAAAGGACGCCGCCATTTCCGCTAAAGAAATGGAAGCGGACAAAAATAAGCTTTCCGACTACGGCCTGGCGAACCCGAAGCTGCGTCTGAAGTTGCTCGGGCCTGATGCGCCGCCGGAAATCTTTTTCGGCAAAGACGCGGCGCTCGAAGGCAAAATGTATGTCCGGTTCGGAAATTCGAAAGAAACCTTCCTCGCCAGTCAATCGGTCAGGAAAGCGATCGACAAGAAGCCGGAAGATTTCCGGGATCGAAAACTAACCGACTTGATCATGGCGCAGGTAGTCCGCGTCGTGCTCAAAACTCCGGCGGGCGAATTGGAGCTGCAGAAAAAAGGCGACCACTGGGACATTGCGAAACCGTTGCACACGCGCGCTGCCGATCAGAAGATCAGCGACCTGATCGCACAAGTGACGACGGCGCGCATTCAGCAATTTGTGGCGGACGATCGCGGCGATCTGCATCCTTATGGATTAGCCGAGCCCCGCAGCGCGCTCACGCTTTTTGCGCAGGACGACAAACAGGGCCAGACGCTTCAAATCGGCGGCGTTCCGGAAAAAGAGAAGGACCAAGTTTACGTGCGCTTCTCACCGCGCGCGTTCGTATACACCCTGCCGAAAAAAATTGAGGAAATCCTGAACAATAAACCGAACGATCTGCGCGACCGCCACCTTGTTCGAGTCGACACAAAAATTCTCGACCGGCTAACGATCGACGCTCCGGGAAAGGGCAAAACAGTTCTGGCGCGCAAGGATGAAAACTGGACAATCGCCAGCCGCAATAACGCGCCCGCAAACTCAAGCGAGGTGCGCCGGCTCATCGACGGTTTGCAAAACGAGCAGGTCGCAAAGTTCGTCGAAGATGTCGCTTCGAACTTGCCGAAGTATGGCCTCGATAAGCCGCAGTTAATTGTCACTTTTAGTTCGTTCGCTTCGGAAAACACCGCCGAAACCAAAGCCGGCGAGCAGCCGTTCGCCTCGATCGCGTTTGGCAAAGTCGAAGGCGACAATGTCTACGCGCGAGTCGGCGATGAGCCGTTCGTCGTCGCCGTGCGTCGCGGTTTACTTGATCAGATTTTCCCAGACCCGTTGCAGTGGCAGGAATTGTCGATTTTCAACTTCAAGCCGGAACAAATTCATCGCGTCACGGTGACGACGGACAAAGAATTGGCGTTGGTGCGCGGCGCGAACGATCAATGGAGTTGGGCGAAAGGAACTGGGCCGATCAATCAGCCGAACGTGCAGTCGCTTCTCAATACCTTGTCGACATTGCACGCGGTACGCTGGATTGGATCGACAACTCCGGCGCATGCTTTTGACAAACCGCAACTGATCGTCGCGTTCACAACTTCGCCAGACGACAAAGCGATACACAAACTGACTATTGGCGGCGCAACGCCGGATGAAATGTGGTTTGCAAAAGTGGACGAGCGCGAAGGAACTTTCGCCATCGGCAACCCAGACTTGAATGCGCTTAAGCTGACGCTCGTTGCTCAGGAATCACCGACGCCGTCTCCAGCTGCGACAGCAACTGCGACGCCTTAGCCGTTTTTGTTCGCGGTATAAATCGTAACGATTCCGCCCGTCAGCGATTCGGACGCGGCGTCGCGAAATCCATTTGCCTCGATTAAACGCAACAGTTCTTCGCCGCCTGGAAATTGCTCGATTGATTCTCCCAAATAATCGTAAGCGGCTTTCTTTCGAGTAAGAAAAGATCCGAAAATCGGAAGCAACCGATGAAGGTAAAAACGGTAAAGCGATCGCAAGATCGACAATCGCGGCAACGAGAATTCCATGACGAGCAAATTGCCGTTTCCAGTTAGAACACGCGCCATTTCGCGCAACGCCGCGTTCCAATCTTTGATGTTCCGCAACCCAAACGCGATGGTCAGACAATCGAATGAACGATCGGCGAACGGAAGCGCGAGCGCGTCCGCAACAATAACTCGACGAACCCCTTTGGCCCGCGCTACCGCCAGCATCTCTTCGGAAAAATCTGCGGCGACAACTTCCGAATGGGGTAACACTTTTTCCAGAGCTAACGCCAGATCTCCTGTCCCAGTGGCAAGATCGACAATCGTGTTTGGATTCAAATCGGCGACAATCTGAGCAGCACGTTTGCGCCAGATAAAATCGCAACCACAACTCAAAAGGTGATTGGCGCGATCGTAGCGTCGCGCGATGCCGCCGAACATGGCGCGGATCACTTCGGGACTGCGGGCATCAGGGCTGATCTCGAAAAAATTCAGAGATGTCGATTTTGATCTTTCGGCTGAGTTAAAGCCAATCCAATCGCAAGCCATCCCGCTGGCATCACGTGCAGAAGAAGACGCGAAACTGAGGAAGTCATATGAGCGGTATAACTTGGCCACGTGCTAAAAAGGTAGATCAGCGAGTAAAAGGCAATTGGAAGAAGTACCGCCATCGCCAGAAGTATCTTCTCCAGTTTGCGAGACGCAAACAGATAAACTACAGCCACGGCGACGAGTAACCAAAAAATGCTCCAGTGAACAGTTTCACCTAGTTCCGCCAGGAGAATGCTCCCTATATCAGCAAGTCTGCCGAAGTTCCCACGAAGTAAACTGAAAGTAGGATGCGAGAAATCCGAATGTGGAAATATAAGCACCAGCTTGAGGTAAAGTCGCCAACCAAGAATGATGAGTAATCCCGGCGCGATCGAGACTAAAAAGGGCCCGACTCGATGCTTCGACAAGCTCATAGTTAGGCCAAGCAAGGCTAGAACGAACCATAATAATACACCTTCCGATTTGATCCAGGGGAGAAACGCGGCACAAGCCGCAAAGGCAACGATAGAACAAAGCGCATTGTTCGCAGACCAACAAAGAAGATAGCCCAGCGCTGCGAGGTAGAACACACTGATTGGAACATCGACATATCCAACGACAATCCCCCCAGGGCTCGCGCTGATTGAAGGAACAAACGGAAGGAGCGATGCGATCAATAAACCGACCCAGCGTTTACCTGACAAGCGCGCTGTGAGTAGGGCGAGAAGAAGTGCACCCGCGGCGTAGAATAGCGGAAAAATTATCTTTACCCAGAACTGGTGCGGCTCGCCCATCCACAAGTACAGCCAAAGCTCCGTAAACGGGATTCCTAGGGGATATTCGGGATGACTGAACGCGCGCCCGCCGCTTGAGTAATACGACTGTGGAATTACTCCACCATTAAGAAACGCGTAACGTGCTTTGATTTCCCAGTTGAGCAGACCGTCCCACCCGAGGGTATGTTTGAGCGAAACAAAGAAGAGTATTGCGATCTCGCCGAGAACGAGAATTGTAAGGAGCCACTCAGTTACGTTTGCAGGCGATGGTAGCACAAACCTGGCGGTTACATGTTGTCTGGCTCGCCAGCCTACAATTCCCAAAGCTAAACACGCGATCGTGACGATGGTCTGAAGGGCGAGTCCCGAACAAAACGTGCCGCAAACCCATAAGAGCAGAGAAACAATCCCGCTGCCCAACAGCCATCCGAGACAAGTGCATTCTATTAGATTGAGACGGCCCGTGCGCGCGAAGATTGATAAGGCAACGCCTAAGCCAGCCGTGAGGATCGTGAAAATGGCCGCCAATAGCCCAAGTAGAATCATGGCGCAGTTTCGGCTAATGGGACGAGAACAATGCCAGAACCTAACCGGACGCGTTTCTCCAACCATGCTGGCGGGTTGACCGAGCAAAAGACCAGCCCCGCCACGGAATCACGATTGACCTCCGCTAGCTCTTTTTCAACCGTCGGCGTCGCTACTGTGACCAGTTGAACTTCGCGCGGCCACGAGAGATAACCAATCATCATCCCGAGAAACTCGCTCTGCGAGTTCTCATTGCGGACAAAAATTATGAGTGGCCCTGCCTTCGGCAAACGCCGGAAGGTATCGGGAAGCTTTTCGGAGCCGCGTTCAATGCCGATTAGAGCTCGAACGTAAACGTCGATCGACCGGTTCACTTCCACCGGACCGATCCGATTTTCCATCAAGGCGGGTCCGACAATCGGGATACTCAGAGCCAGAAAAACGGCAAATAGTGCGCACCAAAGTCCGACGTGAGAATAAAAGCGGATGCGCATCTTAATTAGATTGCCGCTGATGGTTACAACGCAAGTGGGCGTAATCGTCGAGAAGATTGCTCACGAGAGGACTCGAACCTCCACGGGTTGCCCCATACGGTCCTGAGCCGTACGCGTCTGCCAATTCCGCCACGTGAGCTCGAAAAATGGGCCGGTTAAATTGCGCGGCCAAATCACGCGCGCAAGTCGAAATGAAAGATGTGATCTTGCGCGGAACTTAGTCGCGCCGGCGTTTGCGGGCCCGCGCTTCAAGCTGCTGCGCTTTGCGGGCTTTGCCTAACGAACGAAGCAAATCGGCATAATTCGCGGCCACGATTTCGTAATCCTCGGACGGCTGATCGGTCGCCTCTTCCCAGCTCTTGAGCGAGGCGCGGTAAAGCTCGGCTGCTTTCGGATAATCGCCGCGAGAATGATAGACCACCGCCAGATTGCATTTCGATTGCGCAATGTCGGGATGCGTCGGTGGGAACGCTTTTTCCCGAATGCCAAGCGCGCGAAGGTGAGTTTTCTCCGCCTCAGCGTAACGCTTCTCATTGGTGTAAAAGACCGCGAGGTTGTTCAAAACCGAGGCGACGTCGGCGTGCTGGGGCCCGAGTTGCTTTTCGTAAATGTGAAGCGCATGCAAGTAGTACGGCTCGGCCGCCTTCTGGCGGCCTGACCTTCGGAAAATGAGCGCGACGTTGTTAAGCATCGTCCCTAAATCCGCATAAGGCAGGTCGTCCAACTGCGTCCCGGCGGCGATCGCCTTCTCGTAATAACGGATCGCTTCTTCCTGTTGTCCGAGGTTATCGCACAAAAAAGCCAGCCGCCGCGCAGATCGATAAAGCAGGCGTTGATCGGGTGGTTTGGCTTTTTCGAGAACGCCGTGTGCCTTTAGCAAATAAGGCTTCGCTTTCGCGCGGTCCCCACTTTGGTCAAGAAGCTGCCCCAGTTTTTCGTAACTCAGTGCCAACGCATTGTCGTCATCGCCAAAAGTGCGCTTGGCCAGTTCCAGTAAAGTTTCCGCGACGCGAACAGCTTCCGGCAAACGACTGCTGGCGCGCAGTGTCTCGAGTTTGTCGTTAAGGATACTCCAAAGCTTCTCTTCACCTTTCATGCCCGGTCACCAGCCTTCGCTCAGCTGCGTGACCAGCCGGCTGGCCAACTCTTCCGTGGCCAATGGCAACGCCTGCCGTTCGTCCGTTGTGACATCGGTGCCGACAAAAAAGCTGGTCGTGCCGACGACTTCGCCGGAAGGCCCGAGCGGTTTCCCATCAGGGCCCACCAGTCTGTACTTCAATCGCATAGCGAGATTAAATTCGCTCGTCGCTAACACATTTCCGCGAATCGAGCGCGCTGGCGATCTACTAATGCGAATGATATCTCCCTTGAGCGTGGCGTCCGCCAAATCGCCACCTGAAATTCGAAACGTACCGTCCTGCTGAAATTGTTTGATCACGGTATCAGTCACCAGTACTTCCACGCGTGGAATGAGAGTTTTGTTGGTGAACGTCGGGATCGCGATCGTGTGAATGTCGCGTAGATAATAAGGCTTGGCCGGCCCGACGTGATAGCCGAGGCAACCGCTCAAACCGAGGCAGGCTAGCGCCGCCGCAATTGAGTTTTTCACGGCGTCGGCGAGGCCGTTGCTTCAGATGAACCGGAATCTTCAGGCGACGACTCTGGCGTTGTCTTGCTTCCCGGCTCGGTCGAAGACGCGGGAGGCGCAGTTGTGTCACCCCAGTTCGAAGGTGGTGGAGGAAGTGCGCTGTCCAAATCCGGCGGCAAGATGGACGCGGAATTGGGGGCAGGCGTACTTTCCCCGGCGCTCTTCGTTTTCCCCTGATCAGTGCTTTTCTTTTTTTCCGCTTCCTTTTCTTGTAACGGCTGGAGCACCTTGTCGCCGAGTTTTGCCCGCAATTGATCGATTCGTTTTTTCGCTTTTTCGCTTTCGGCTGATCCGGGCTGCTGTCGGATCACTTCATTATAATAAATGACTGCGGCCCGATATGCTTTCTGTTTGTCGTAATAGCGTGCGACGTCAAATGAGCTGCTAGTCGCTTTGTGTTCCAATTGTTGAAGATTGGCGCGCGCTTGCGCTGCTTTTTCGCTGTTCGGGTAACGAAACAAAAAATCCTGGAATGCAGTTCGCGCGTTGCTCGTCGCCGCGATGTCCTTGGTGCCATGGCGCGAAGCAGTGAACCAGATGTAACCAATTTGATATTGCGCGTCCGCCGCTACCGGGTCATCCGGAAACTTATCTACCACTGCCGTGTAGGCCTGGAGAGCGGCATCATTCGCTCCCTGTTTCTCGCGCGCCAGGCCGATGTCGAATTGCGCCCGGGCGGTATATTTTCCGTAGGGCGCGGTCCGAACCACCGCCGCAAAAATTTCAACCGCGCGATCCATTGAAGTTGCGAAAGGAATACCGAGCAATTTCAGTTTCTTCCCGGCCAGATACATTTCGCCGACCCGGAACTGCCCTTCGATCGCTTCGTCAAAATGCGGACTGGTAGGATAATTGGTCACCACCAATCGATACGTACCTGCAGCTTCGAGATATTGATGCACCTGCTCGTACAAGACAGCGCCTCGAAACGCGGCCCCCGCTGCCAGCGCATCACGCGAATACTTTCGGACAAGTTGGCGATACGCGCGAATGGCTCGCTTCGGGTTGCCTTCTTTTTCTGCCTTCTGTCCAATTTCAAAAAGCTCCGCCGCATTCCCGTTCAATTCTTCTTCACCCGGCGCAACATATTTGGCTTTTTCACCGGGCCGAAAAACAACTGCGGCATCGGTCGATTGAACTAAAAATAAGCCCAGTGGGACCAACAAAAACACTGGGAGAACTCGGAATTTCATCGGGACTGGCAGGGTAATTGACTTATCCACTCCGTCAAGTTGCGCCGCACGCGAACCGGCCGTTGTTCGCGCCCCTCTAATTGCTCGCCCCCGGACGAGTCCGTCCGTTGGCGGACAAGAATCGACCGCTTCCCGCGCGTTCCGATTTAGCTTAGATTTCCGCTCGATTTGAAGCTGACCGACCAACAAAAAATTCGAATCGGCGCCTGCGCCTGGAGCTTCCCGGAATGGCGCGGAAGTTTTTATCCGTCGGACTTGCCCGAATCCGAACGGCTCGAATTTTATGCGCGCTATTTCCTCGCCGTTGAAATTGATTCGACTTTTTACAGCGTACCGGCGGAGAACGCGGTCCGGCGCTGGGTCGAACTCACTCCTGCTTCCTTTCGCTTTAGTTGCAAACTTCCGCGCGAAATCACCCATGTCTGCCGGCTGCGCGATTGCACCGTCGAACTGAACGCCTTTCTGCGCGCGATCGAACCGCTCGAGTCGAAGCTCCAGGTTGTGTTGATCCAACTGCCGCCCTCTTTCACACCCAAGGATGGCCGACAGATTTTGCGAAAATTTCTCATGCAGTTGCCCAGAAGTTTCCGGTTTGCCATTGAATTTCGTCACGCTGGCTGGCATCGGCCCCAAATTATTCGGCTGTTGGAACAATATCGCATCTGTTGGGTTTGGGCCGACACCAGTCCGCTCAATGAACGCAATCTTGCGCCGTTCGAATTTCTGCCCCGGACGACCGATTTTCTTTACCTGCGTCTGCTCGGCGATTACGCGACCAAGTATGATAGCGCCGGCAAATTCGTTCACCGCTACGATAAGCTTCTTTGGAAACGCGAAGCCGCCTTAGAAAGCTGGTCGATGAAGATCGAGCGTCATCTTGACGAGGTCCGAAACGTGTGGGCATTTGTCAGCAATCACTTCGAAGGGTTTGCTCCCGAAACAGTGCGGCGTCTCGCGCAACGACTCGGTTACGAGTTGCTCTTGCCGTCAGAAATTGAAAAACAATCGGCTCTGCACGACCGATCGCAGATGGATCTCTTCAACGAACCAACAGCCTAGTCGAGGATCCCTCAGACGCCACGTGAAAGTCCGAACAAATCGGCCAGACAAACCGGATCGCACCACAAGTGAGCGACAGCGACGATCGCTCTTCGTCGCCGCTGCGATCGTTCTTGCCGGTTCGCTCGTTTTATTGCTGGGGGTTGGTTGGCTGCAGCATGGCGTTTCAAAGATGGCCATCTCCGCACTCGGTGCGCTGCTATTAATCGGCGCGCTCACCGGGATCTTTCGCACGCTCGACTTTTCGACGCCGCGATTAGTAAATGGAACTCCGCGACAACTGGCCTGGATTCGCATTCTCGTTTGCCTTACCGCGATCATTTTTACTGTGATCGAGGACTTGCCGGCGATTGCTTCGTTGCCCGTGGGAATGCAAAGCAACTACCAGTTTTGTCGTCTGCTCAACATGCTTCCCGGCTACTCCGCGCTTCTGGCGAACCCATATTTGTTAGGGGGCTTGCAATGGAGTACGGCAGCTTTGCTTTTTTTCGGGCTGATCGGCTTCCAAACGCGAGCCACTCTGTTCCTCGGTGGTCTTGGGTTCCTTTTAATCCAGGCGATCCTTCGACAGTACACATATTTTTTCCATTCGGGTCTCGTTCTGGTTTACCTGGCCCTGCTGCTTCCGTGGACGCCTTGCGCGGCAGCGTGGTCGTTTGATCGATGGCTGAATCCGAAAATGCGACAGCCTCATGCGCAATCGGTTGGTTTTAGCGTTTATGCCTGCTTCACCGTGATGGCAGTGATTTATCTGCTGTGCGGACTGAGCAAAATGCGCGACTCGGGATTAGATTGGTTCAGAGGAGACAATATCGAGCAAAAACTAGTCCGGGATGCTTTGGAACCAATCTTCCTGGATTACAAATGGAAAGCGACCCTCTGGCTGGTCCAACATCATACTCCGGACTTCGTCTTCTCCGTTATTGGAACTGCCGGCCTTATCGCCGAGCTGGGCTATTTTACGGTTCTGTTCTCGCGGATCGCCCAAATTATCCTGCCGGCAATTATGTTCGGTGTGCACTTGGGCATTCTCCTGTTTCAGCACATCCTGTTTCTCGATTTGCTCATCTTGCAGTTCATCTTTCTGGATGCAGAGCGGTGCGTGAATTTCTGGCGTCGTCACTTCTCGAAAAATAGTGAGGCCGCACGCCTGCAAGTGAGCAACGTTAAACCAGGGCCGGCGCTTTCGTACGTTCCTTTTACCGCGACGGCGTTGATGATCGTTGCCTTTCTACTCGGGTGGGTCTGGCGGGTAGAATTCTACCCATTCAGCACCTGGCGCATGTACGCTTATCCGGAAAGGAAGGGACCCGTCTTCTACCATAAGATGGTCGCGACTTTGGAAAATGGCAATTCCATCGTTATTCCAATCCGCGGTTATTTTCCCGCCGCCATGCCAAACAGCCGCTTCTTTTTGATGAGGTTTTTCCGCGCAGGCCAGCGCAGCAAATCCCTCGACCAGTTTCTCGCCGGTTACGTTCAACGATGCAACCGCAATCTCGCTTTCGACTCGGCTATCTCACGGATCGAAGTCCAGCGCTGGCGATGGAATTATGTCGTGGACCCAAACGATCCACGCTTCGGATGGGTGACAGACATCTATCCCTTTGATGCTCCCGCCGAACCTTCACCGCCCCGCTAGCACAAAGCTCAACCGACCACTCGAAGCTTTCGCTACTTGATCTCACCCCCGCCAAAATAGGCCTGCAACTTTGTCGGGATTCGAATCGAGCCGTCTGGTTGCTGATAATTTTCAATCAAGGCCGCGAACAATCTCGGCAACGCCAGCCCCGAGCCGTTGAGGGTGTGACAGAATTTGTTTTTCCCGTCCGCGCCTTTGTAGCGAAGATTCATCCGGCGCGCCTGAAAATCTTCGAAATTGGAGCAGCTCGAAACTTCGAGATACGCGTCCTGCCCCGGCGACCAAACTTCGAGGTCGTAGGTTTTCGCTGAACCGAAACCGAGATCGCCGGTGCAAAGTTCGATCACGCGATAATGCAATTCGAGCAGTTGCAAAACGCGCTCTGCGTCCGCCACTAAGGATTCGAGTTCTTCGTAAGATGTTTCTGCGGTCGTAATTTTCACGAGCTCGACTTTGTCGAATTGATGGACCCGAATGATCCCGCGCGTTTCGCGCCCGGCTGATCCGGCCTCGCGCCGAAAGCACGGCGTGTAAGCGACAAATTTCTTTGGCAGGTCGACAATCGCCAAAATTTCTTCTCGATGAAGATTTGTCACTGGCACTTCTGCGGTCGGCGCCAGAAATAGTTCGCCGTTTTGCAAGCCATACATGTCTGATTCAAACTTCGGGAGCTGGCTCGTGCCGATCATGCAATCGCGTCGGACGAGAAATGGCGGGCTGATTTCGGTGTAGCCATGCTCGCGAGTATGCAGATCGAGCATGAAACCGATCAGCGCCCGCTCCAGCCTCGCGCCCGCCCCGGTAAAACAAATGAATCCGCTCCCGCTCAATTTCGTCGCGCGCTCGAGATCGAGGATTTTAAATTTCTCACCAAGCGCGACATGATCGAGCACTTTGCCGGCGAGCTTCCCCTTCTTGCCCCACTCTCGAACGATTTTGTTCGCGCTCGGATCCTTGCCGATCGGCACGCTTTCATGCGGAAGATTTGGAATTTCGAGAAGCGGACCAACCGTACGGTCCAGCAAATCTCTCAGCCGGGAATAATCAGCAATGTAATTCTTAATTTCTTCGGCGCGCTCTTCTAAAGAGTCAGTCGATTCTCCGCGTGATCGTTTTGCGCCGATCTCCTTACTCAATTTATTTCGTTCAGCTTGCAGCTGCTGCAACTCCGTCTCTTTTCGCCTTCGTTCAGCGTCTTCCTTTAAGATCTCGTCGACTTTAGCCTCATCGCCCCCGCCGCGGGTCGCGAGTCGTTCGCGAACAAAATCCGGCTTTTCGCGAAGCAGACGAATGTCGAGCATGGCGCGATTGTAGAGGCCGCCATCGCCATCGGCAACTGTAGCCGTCCTCCTCTGAGCGCGACGGCGTTCGACTTTTTGAATCGCGCTTCGGAGAGCGAAGCGGCTACAATCAAAGCGTGAAAAACGATTCCCCCCGCTATGAAGATCTGCTTGCTTCTACCCGTGTCCGCGAACACGCCCTTTTCCTTCCGCTGCGCACGCCGAAGGAACTCGAGTTGCAAGCGCGCTGGTTCGCCGGCGATTTTGGGAAAAATTTTGTCAGCTCGACCGGTGACAAGATCGACATCGTCCAATTCGGGACCTGGAATCGCGAAGCCGGCCCTGATTTTTGTGATGCCGCCATCCGCGTGAATGGCAGAGAACCGCTGCGCGGCTGCATCGAGATCGATCTCGTCGACCGGAATTGGGATTTGCACGGTCACTCCGTTAACCCCGCGTTCGAAGAAACTGTGCTCCACGTTTTCGTCGACAAAAGTGACCGCGAATTTTTCACGCGCACAAAATCGAACCGAAACGTTCCGCAGGTCCAGATCGACCCCGCGATTTTGCCGGAGGCGTTCAGCGCCAATATTCCGCTCGCACGGCCGGGACGGTGCCAGGCGCCGTTGGGAAATTTGCCGGAAGAGCGGGTTCGCAGCGTGCTCAATGCCGCGGCGCAATTTCGTTTACAGAAAAAAGCCGCGCGCATCCGCGCCAAGATCGACAATCACGGGCGCGATGAAGCGTTGTTCCAGGAAATCGCGGGCGCGCTCGGCTACAAAGAAAACAAACTGCCGTTCACGTTGATCGCGCAGCGGCTCTCATTAAAGTCGTTGCTCGGAAAAATGCCCGACGCTGAAGCGATCCTTTTCGGACTCGCGGGTTTTCTCGAGTCGCCGGATCTCGCCGTCTACAAAAAGTCCGCAAAAAATTACGTCCGCGAACTATGGGACCGTTGGTGGCCGCATCGCGACGAATTACAGCGGCTGATTTTGCCGCACAAGGCATGGCGCCTGAGTGGCACCCGCCCCGTCAATCATCCCCAGCGTCGGCTCGCGGCATTGTCGATCTTGGTGCGAGATTGGCCGGCATTTCGCCACTCGCTAGGCAAACAAGACGCGGCCGCCGTCGAAAAGTTTTTCGCAGGCTTAGATCATCCATTTTGGAAATTCCGCTACACGTTAACGGCGCCCGCTTCGCCGGAAGCGATGGCGCTCGTCGGTCAGTCGCGCATTGCGGATATCCTGGCCAACGTCGTTCTGCCGTTTTGGCGCGAGGAGGATGTCGATTGCTGGCCGCAATACGCGAAGTTGCCGGCGCGTTTGACCAACCGGCGGCTCGAAACCGCCGCCACGCGCCTGTTCGGGAACGATCCTGGACGGCGCGAATTCACAAAAACCATCGCGCACCAGCAAGCGCTTTTACAGATTTACGAAGACTTCTGTTTACAGGATAATTCTGATTGCGCCGACTGCCCGTTCCCCGAGCAGATGGCGAAATGGAGATAACAACGAAAACGCCGAACGCCCAACAAATGCCACTCCGGCTCAGAGCTACATCCAACGTCCAATGCAGAGGAGCGTACACGCTGCTTGAACTCCTTGTCGTCATCGCGATCATCGGCACTCTCGCCGCATTTGCTGTAACTGTATTGAGCGGCATTCAAGAGAAAGCGCGCATTACGCAAGACATGAACAACCTGCGCCAGATAGCGCTCGCTACGCAGACATATCTGAACGACAACGACGGCGCCTTTTTCTTGCCCACTGGCGGGACAAGTCCATGGATGAATTCATTGCATCCGAAATATCTTTCGAACTGGAAGATTTTTCAGTCGCCGTTCGACAAGCGTGCTCCGTCCGAGAATAATACGACGGCGCCGGTGAGTTACGGTTTCAACGCGAATGCGCAATCGAGCGGCGTTTCGCTGCTCAGCGACAAGATCACGAATCCAAGCACGTTTATACTGTTTGCACCGGCACAGGGCACTTTAACGACCGTCAGTTTTACCGGGACCGCTGCAGCCTCGGTGACAGTGGACAAAGCGAGCGGCTCTCAAGGCACGGCTCTTGGCGGGACGCATAACAATCGAAAGCGAATTAATGCTTGTATGGCCGATCTTCACGTCGAAAACACGTTGTGGACTGTTTTCATCAACAACACAAACTCCTCCAGCGATCCATCAGCCAGCCAGCGATGGACACCATGACGTTTCTCTAACAAAAAGCATGCACGCTTTACCTCGATCTTTTCGCGGCGGAGGCTTCACGCTCATCGAGCTGCTCATTGTCATCGCGATCATCGCGATTTTGATCGGCCTGCTCTTTCCGGCTTTCAAGGGTGTGCAAGACCAAGCCAAAAGGACCCAAGCCAAAAACGATCTCACCCAAATCGTGACCGCAGTAAATGCGTACTACACCGAGTACGGTAAGTATCCAGTCTACTATGCCACTCCGCCCGCCACTGTGACAGACTCCGATTTCAGCAACAGCGGCGCCTCCGTCATCAATGGGGGCGATACTTTCACGAACATGGGTGACAATAGTTTGGTCGTCGATGCCTTGCGTAATAACCTTAGCGCTACAGGTACCAACTTGACATGGGTGCAAAATCTGAACACACGCCAGATCTCATTTCTTCAAGTGCCTATCGCAAAGGTTGCCAATACTCCGAAGTCAGGCGTGGCTCCTACTACCTCCACGCTTCCCGGAACGTGGTATGATCCATGGGGTAATCCGTATCGAATACGCATTGATACTGGGTATAATAATATGGTTGACGGGCCCTACGCCGCAAATGCGGGGACAACGTCGACTAATCCTAACGTGTCCGGCGGAGTGATCGCTTGGTCGATCGGAACGGACGGGCAAACGAGTTCTACCGATAAGAAAGTAGGAACCGCTGACGACGACGTGATTTCGTGGCAGTGATTGTTGTTTCGGTTGCAATCGAGAATCGGAAACCTACAATCTGCAATTCCGTCGCGGGTGTAATTCAATGGTAGAATGGCAGCTTCCCAAGCTGCACACGGGGGTTCGATTCCCCTCACCCGCTCCCGCCTTCGCTTGGCGTAGCCTAAAATGAAGCGGGAGCGTCCGCCGAAGCCTTGTGCGAAGGCGGACTTTTCAAGAGATTCGGCTATGGCGGGAAAGCGCGCGTTCTCAAAGCGCCACTTCCAATAGTCCCTTCTACGGTCTACCGCCGAAGAATTTCTTGAAAGACTGGAAGAGTTTGTTCGGGATCTCGCCAGCTTTTTTTCCAAAGTCGTTCAGCTTTTGCGCGAATTGCATTTGTTCGCCGCCGTGAACTTCGCAGGCGGCGGCCGGAACTTTGTCAGCCGGAAGATCGATTTC
>WNFX01007113.1_pt1 | contig 23884 bp, 21 predicted proteins | sample 5400111 | NCBI WGS metagenome assembly WNFX01 (sample SAMN13153363, study PRJNA577476) | soil metagenome | isolation source: 40 cm soil or saprolite under grassland replicate 1 | place: USA:California | collected 2016-06-15
GGCGAGCTGGTCGAGATCGGCCGCAGCGGCGAGATCGAGATCCGCGCGCCGAGCCTGTTCGCCGGCTATTGCAACGATCCCGAAGCCACCGCGGCGGCGATGCGTCCCGACGGCTTCTTCCGCACCGGCGACATCGGCCGCCTGCGCGCCGACGGCAGCTTCGTGTTCGAGACCCGACGCGGCGATGCCATCCGGCTCGGCGGTTTTTTGGTGAGCCCGGTCGAGATCGAGGACGCCTTGAAGCGGATCCCCGCGGTGGCGGACGCCCAGGTGATCGGCATAGAGCTCGATGGCCAGATGCGTTGCGCCGCCTTCGTGATACCGGCCGATGGCCCCGCTCCGCGCGAAAGCGAGATCATCTCGGCCGCAGCGTCGATCATGGCCGGCTTCAAGGTGCCGGCGCGGGTCTGGTTCCTCGATGCGTTTCCGGTGACGCAGAGCGCGAACGGCACGAAAATCCAACGCAACAAGCTGCGCGATATGGCGATCGAACGCCTGCGCCAATCGCATGCGGCGTAATGGCAACAGCGCCTCGGCGGCCATAGATGGAGCCAACACCAGGAGCCGCGTCATGAGCAGTTCCGAGCAGACGGCCGAAGCCCGAAAAACCCTTACGCCGCATCCGATCGATCGCGGGGTGCGGATCGGGCATGTGCACCTGAAAGTCGCCGATCTCGAGCGGGCGCTGAAATTCTATTGCGGCGTGCTCGGCTTCGAGTTGACGCAGCGGCGCAGCGGTGCCGCCTTCGTGTCGGCCGGCGGCTATCACCACCACATCGCGATCAACACCTGGGAGAGTCTCGGCGGATCGCCGCCGCCGCCCGGGACGACCGGGCTCTATCATCTCGCGATCCTCTATCCGACCCGCGCCGCGCTCGCGGACGCGCTGTGCCGCTTGATCACGGCGGGCATTCGGCTCGACGGCGCCTCGGATCACGGCGTGAGCGAGGCGCTCTATCTGCGCGATCCCGACCAGAACGGGGTCGAGCTCTATTGCGACCGGCCGCAGCAGCTTTGGCCGCGGACGCCGGACGGCAAGCTCGACATGATCACGCGCCGGCTCGATCTCGACGATCTGCTGCGCGAATCGCCGGCCAAGCCGAGGACGGAAGATCGCGCAGGCGAAGTGCGCGACCTCTGAGTACCGCTCCCAACTCCCGCATCAACTGATCTTGCCATGGCGCAAACCCAAGACGTCCGCACCGAGGCTGCGCCGCACGAGCCTCGCGGCGAGCTTTCCATCCGCACGCTGGCAATGCCGGCCGACACCAATCAGAACGGCGACATTTTCGGCGGCTGGGTGCTCGGCCAAATGGACATCGCGGGCGGCATCTTCGCCTCCAAGGTCGCCAGGGGGCGCTGCGTGACCATCGCGGTCGATGCCATGACGTTCCGCAAGCCGGTCTATGTCGGCGACGTGGTGTGCGTCTATGCCGGCTTGATCCGGACCGGCACCACTTCGATTACGGTGCGGGTCGAGGCCTGGGTGATCCGGCGCAACGAGACCGGTCGCATTCTGGTGACCGAAGGCAATTTCACTTATGTGGCCATCGATGAAAAAGGCCGGCCGCGGCAGGTGGAAAGATGACGTTTGTCGGAGTCTGCACGGCCGAGCGATGTATCCGTCGCCGAGGCCCAGGGCTACCCCCATGGAGCCTCGGAACTTTTGGTCGGATGCTCAGGTTTACGGCGGGGGTGCTTCTCCGCCCCGAGCTGCCACCATGAGATGGCGAGAAGCATTTCGATGAGCAGCAAGACCTCGACAGGCTATGCCGCGCGGAGCCCGCAGCAGGCTGCGACCGAACGGCACAACCTCGACCGGCTCGCCATCGACACCATCCGCACGTTGGCGATGGATGCGGTCGAGAAGGCGAAGTCCGGGCATCCCGGGACGCCGATGGCGCTCGCCCCGGTCGCCTATACCCTGTGGCAGGACCTGCTTCGGTTCGATTGCGAGGATCCGCAGTGGATCAACCGCGACCGTTTCGTGCTTTCGAACGGGCACGCCTCCATGCTGCTCTACGCGCTGCTCCACCTCGCGCAGGTGAAGGACGAGCACGGCAGGCCCGCCGTCACCCTCGACGACATCAAGGCGTTTCGCCAGCTCGGCAGCCGCTGCCCCGGTCATCCGGAATACGGCCACACCGCCGGCGTCGAGACCACGACCGGACCCTTGGGCCAAGGCTGCGGCAACGGCGTGGGCATGGCAATGGCGCAACGCTGGCTCGCCGCGGAATTCAATCGTCCTCAATTTCCGCTGATCGACTACAACATCTATGTCTTCTGCAGCGACGGGGATCTGATGGAAGGGGTGGCGAGCGAAGCCGCCTCCATCGCCGGTCACCTCAAGCTGTCGAACCTGTGCTGGATCTACGACAACAATCACATCACCATCGAGGGCGATACCGCGCTCGCGTTCAGCGAGGACGTCGGCACCCGCTTCCACGGCTACGGCTGGGCGGTGTTTCACGTTCCCGACGCCAACCACATCGAAAGCATCGAGCAGGCACTGGCGATGTTCCAGTCGGAGCACGACCGCCCGAGCCTGATCATCGTCGATAGCCACATCGGTTACGGCGCGCCGACGAAGCAGGACACCGCGGCCGCGCACGGCGAGCCGCTGGGAGAAGAGGAAGTCAGGCTCGCCAAGCGCAGCTACGGCTGGCCCGAGGACGCGCATTTCCTGGTTCCGGAGGGAGTCTACGAACATTTCCGCCACCGTATCGGCGAGCGCGGCAAGCAGGCACGGCAAGAGTGGAACCGGCTTTCCGAGACGTACCAAGCTCGCTATCCCGACCTCGCCGCGCGTCTGAAGAGTATCGGGCGGGGCGATGTGCCGAACGGCTGGGATGCCGAGCTTGCCTCCTTCCCGGCCGATGCCAAAGGGGTCGCGACCCGGGCATCGGGCGGCAAGGTGCTCAATGCCATCGCCCGGCACTATCCGTGGCTCGTCGGCGGCGCCGGCGATCTCGGCGTGTCGACCAAGACGCCTTTGACGTTCGAGGGCGCCGGCGATTTCGCACCGGGGAGCCCCGGACGCAATTTGCATTTCGGCATTCGCGAGCACGCGATGGGCGCCATTCTCAGCGGGTTTGCGGTCAGCCGGCTGCGGCCATTCGGCGCGACCTTCCTGATCTTTTCCGACTACATGAAAGCCTCGATCCGGCTCGCGGCGCTGATGCGGCTGCCGGTCATTTACGTCTTCACCCACGATTCGATCGGGCTGGGCGAAGACGGCCCCACGCATCAGCCGATCGAGCAGCTGGCCGGATTGCGGGCGATTCCGGGGCTGGTCACGATCCGTCCCGCCGACGCCAATGAAGTCGTGGAGGCCTGGCGGGTGATCGTGAACCAGAAGCACCGCCCTGCCTGCCTGGTGCTGAGCCGCCAGGCGCTGCCGACCCTCGACCGCAGCCGTTATGCGCCCGCATCGGGACTGGCGCGCGGAGGCTACATATTGTCCGAGGCTCCCGGCCGGAAACCCGACGTGATCCTGATCGGCACCGGCAGTGAAGTGCCGGTGTGCATCGCCGCCCAGGACATGCTGCAATCGCAGGGACTTGCGGCCCGCGTGGTCAGCCTTCCGTCCTGGGAGCTGTTCGAGGACCAGGACGAAAGCTATCGCGAGAACGTATTGCCGGTCGCGATCAGGGCGCGCGTATCCGTCGAGGCTGCCGCCACATTAGGATGGGAACGTTACGTCGGGCCTGAGGGCGCCAGGATCGGCATGCACGGCTTCGGCGCCTCGGCGCCGGCCAAGGATTTGATGAGGCACTTCGGCTTCACGCCGGACGCGATCGCGGCGGCGGCCAAGGCCCAGATTTCGAAATGGAAAGCAGCATGAATCCCTCCCAGGCGCTGCGCGCGAAGCCGGACCTGAGCCTCGATGAGCAGGGGATCTTGCTCGGTGACGAGCTCGAAGCCGAGCTCGGCGAGGTCCAGGAGGCTTGGCGCGCCGAGGACAAGGTCGGCCGGCTCTGGCGCAAGGACGCGAAGCTGTGGACCGGACATGACGAAAGTAAATGGCTCGACTGGCTGGATATCGTCGACGTGCAGCTCGAGCAGATCGAACCGCTGACTTCCTTCACGCGGGAAGTTCGCGCGGAAAATTTCCGCGATGTTCTGCTGCTCGGCATGGGCGGATCGAGCCTGGGCCCCGAGGTGCTTGCACGATCGCTGGGCTCGGCTGCCGGGTTTCCGGCGCTTCATGTGCTCGATTCGACCGATCCTCGGCAGATCCGCGCGCTGGAGGACGGGATCGATCCAAAGCGCACGCTGTTCATCGCGTCGAGCAAGTCGGGCACCACGCTCGAGCCCAACATCTTCCTCGATTATTTCTGGTCGCTCGTCTGTGCGCTCGTTGGCGAGCGGCAGGCAGGCAAGCAGTTCGTGGCCGTCACCGATCCGGGCTCGCGCCTGCAGAAAGTCGCGGAGCAAGGAGGCTTCCGCCGGATTTTTCCCGGCGTGCCGGGCATCGGCGGGCGCTATTCGGTGCTATCGAATTTCGGCATGGTGCCGCTCGCGGCGTGCGGGCACGACGTGCGGGTTTTTCTCGAACGCGCCCGCGCCATGGTGCGCGCCTGCGGTGGCGACGTTCCGCCCGCGGAAAATCCCGGCGTCCGGCTCGGGCTTGCGCTCGGCGTGCTGGCGCGCCGCGGGCGCGACAAGGTCACGATCGTGGCCTCGCCCTCGGTCGGCGATTTCGGCGCCTGGGCGGAGCAGCTGCTGGCGGAATCCACCGGCAAGAACGGCAAGGGCCTGATTCCGGTCGATGCCGAGCCGCTGGGCGAACCCGTCGTGTACGGTTCGGATCGGGTGTTCATCTATCTGCGCGATTTGCAGAGACCCGAGCCGGCGCAGGACCGCGCGATTGGGGCCCTGCAAAAAGCCGGGCAACCGCTCGTGCGCCTGAGTATGCAAAATGCCGGTTTCCTCGGGCAGGAATTCTTCCGCTGGGAGATCGCGACTGCCGTTGCCGGCGCCCTGATCGGGATCAATCCGTTCGATCAGCCCGACGTGGAAGCGAGCAAAATCGCTACCCGCGAGCTTACCGATGCCTACGAGAGGGAAGGATCGGTTTCGGCCGAGAGCGCGGTATGCGAGCAGAACGGCATCGCACTGTTCACCGATGATGCCAACGCGCGCGCGCTCGAGGCGGCGGGCGCCGGCGACACGCTCGAGAGCTGGCTGGGCGCGCATTTCGCCCGCATCCGCGCCGGCGATTATTTTGCCGTGCTCGCCTATCTCGAGCGCAACGATGCGCACGTTACATCGCTGCAACGGCTGCGGACCGCGATCCGCGACCGCAAGCACATCGCGACCTGCGTCGGGTTCGGGCCGCGCTTTCTGCACTCGACCGGACAGGCTTACAAAGGCGGGCCCAACAACGGCGTCTTTCTGCAGGTTACCTGCAAGGACGCGCTCGACCTGGAAATTCCCGGCCGCAAAGCGAGTTTCGGTGTGGTCAAGGCCGCGCAGGCACGAGGCGACTTTCGCGTGCTCGCCGAACGCGGCCGCCGCGTGCTGCGGGCGCACATCGTGGAAGACGTCAGCGCGGGACTGGCCGCGCTCGGCGCGGCTGCCGAGCCCGCGTTGAGCTGAGGAGCAAGCCCCATGCAACTCGGTATGGTCGGGCTCGGCCGAATGGGTGCCAATCTCGTCCGGCGGCTGATGCGAAACGGACATCGCTGCGTCGTCTTCAACCGCACGCGCGGTCCGGTGGATGCGCTCGCGCGCGAGGGAGCGATTGCATCGAGCTCGCTGCAGGACCTCGTCTCGAAGCTCGACAAGCCGCGTGCGGTCTGGGTGATGCTGCCGGCGGGCCGGCCGACTGAGGACACCGTGAGCGAGCTCTGCCGGCTGATGGACCAGGGCGATGTCGTCATCGACGGCGGCAATTCCCTCTATAAGGACGACATCCGGCGCGCCCAGGCGCTGCAGACGCGCGGCATCCATTACGTCGATGTCGGCACCAGCGGCGGCGTGTGGGGCCTCGAGCGCGGCTATTGCATGATGATCGGCGGAGATACCGAAGCAGTGCTCCGGCTCGATCCGATTTTTGCCGCGCTCGCGCCCGGGCCGGGCAACATCCCGCGCACGCCGGGTCGCGACGGCCGCGATCGAAGAGCGGAATCCGGTTACATCCATTGCGGCCCCTCCGGGTCCGGGCATTTCGTGAAGATGATCCACAACGGGATCGAGTACGGCCTGATGCAGGCCTATGCCGAGGGTTTCAGCATTCTGCGCGCGGCTGCGGAACGCCCGGGCGTCGAGCGCTACGAGCTCGATCTCGCCGATATCGCCGAAGTTTGGCGCCGCGGCAGCGTCGTCTCGTCCTGGCTTCTGGATCTCACCGCGACCGCGCTCGCCTCCGATGCGAAGCTCGAAAGCTTCGAAGGCTATGTCGAGGATTCCGGAGAGGGCCGCTGGACCTTGATGGCGGCGATCGATTCCGCCGTCCCCGCCAATGTGCTGTCCGCCGCGCTCTACGCCCGCTTCCGCTCGCGCGAGGAAAAGAGCTTTGCCGACCGCATGCTCTCGGCGATGCGCAAGGGCTTTGGCGGCCACGTCGAGCCGAAGGCGCGAGGCTCGTGATGGACGTTGCGGCGCGAGAGACTGCCGCCCGGCAGGACCGGCCTCGTCCGCCCGATCCGTGCACCTTCGTCATCTTCGGGGCGGCGGGGGACCTCACCAAGCGGCTGCTGGTCCCGGCGCTGTACAACCTCGCGGCCGAGCGCCTGCTGCCGGAGCATTTTGCCGTGATCGGGCTCGCCCGCGCCGAGATGTCGGACGGGCAGTTTCGGGACACGATGCGAGCTGCACTGCGCGAGTTCGCGACCGGCGAGATCAAACCAGGCGTGGCCGACCGGCTGCTGGAAACGTTCTCCTACGTGTGCGGCGACTTCAATGATGACGCGACGTACCGTCGGCTGTGCGACCGGCTGACCGCGGTGGAGCGCGATGCCGCGACCGGCGGCAATTGCGTGTTCTACTTGGCAACGCCGCCAAATGTGTTCGCGACGGTCGCGGACCATCTCGGCAGATCGGGTCTCGCGCGCGAGGACCGTGGCTGGCGTCGCCTCATAGTCGAAAAGCCGTTCGGAACCGATCTCGATTCGTCGCGGGAGCTCAATCGGAAACTGCTGTCGATCTTCTCCGAGCCCCAGATCTATCGCATCGACCATTATCTGGGAAAGGAAACCGTTCAGAACATCATGGTGCTGCGGTTCGCCAATGGCCTGTTCGAGCCGCTGTGGAATCGCGAGCATATCGATCACGTGCAGATCACGGTCACGGAGACGGTTTCCGTGGAATCCCGCGGCAAGTTCTACGAGCGCGTCGGCGCATTGCGCGACATGGTGCCGAGCCATCTCTTCCAGCTGCTGTCGCTGACCGCGATGGAGCCGCCGATCTGTTTCGAGGCCAATGCGGTGCGCACCGAGAAGAGCAAGGCGATCGAAGCCATCCACCGGCCGCGCGCGCAAGCGGCGCTCTCCGACGTAGTGCGCGGGCAATACACGGCGGGCCAGGTGAGGGGTGAGGCGGTGATCGCCTATCGCGATGCCGCGGGGGTCGACCGCAACAGCACCACCGAGACATTCGTGGCCATGCGGCTCATGCTCGACAATTGGCGCTGGGCGGGGGTGCCGTTCTATCTGCGCACCGGCAAGGCGCTCGCCGCGCGCAGGACCGAGATCGCCGTCAAGTTCAAGCACGCGCCGTTCGCGATGTTTCGCGATACGCCGGTCGAGCGCCTTGCGCAGAATCTGTTGGTGCTGCGGATCCAGCCCGATGAAGGCGCCTCGCTGCAGTTCAACGCCAAGATTCCCGGGCCCAGCATCCGCATCGACGGCGTGCGCATGGATTTCAAGTACCAGGATTATTTCGATGCCGCGCCGAACACCGGATACGAGACGCTGATCTACGACTGCATGATCGGCGATCCCACGCTATTCCGGCGCGCCGATGAGATCGAAGCGGGCTGGCGGGTGGTGCAGCCGATTCTCGACGCGTGGCGGGAGCGCGCCGAGGGACTGAGCTTCTACGCAGCGGGCAGCGACGGGCCGGACGCCGCCTCCGAATTGCTGTCGCGCAGCCGCCGCGAGTGGCGCGAGATCTAGGAGGCGCGATGTCCGCGGCGCGACTCTCGCCGGCCGGGATCCGATTGGTGATCTCGGATGTGGACGGGACGCTCGTCACCGACGACAAGCGGCTGACGCCGCGCGTGCGAACCGCGGCGCGCGCCGTGCAAGAGGCCGGCATGGCGTTCGCCGTCACCAGCAGCCGGCCGGCGTTCGGCATGCGCATGCTGATCGAGCCGCTGCAGCTCGAGACGCCCATTGCGGCCTTCAACGGCGGGCTCATCGTTTCGCCCGATCGCCTCGAACCGATCGAGGGCAACGCCGTGCCGGTGGAGATCGCGCGGCGGAGCATCGAGTTTCTGGCCCGCCAAGGCGCGGAACTGTGGATCCATACCGAAAAGCATTGGCTCGTGCTGGATGCGGAGGGCGCCTATGTCGATCACGAGATCCGCACGATTCAGACCGCGCCCACGGTCCTGGCAAGTTTCGATCCTCCGGGCGCGATCGACCGCGCCTACAAGATCGTCGGCGTCAGCAAGGATTTCGAGCTTCTGGCGCGCTGCGAACGCGAGCTCGCGGCCGAGCTCGGGGCAAGCGCGACCGTCGCCCGATCGCAGCTTTATTATCTCGACGTGACTCATCCGCTCGCCAACAAGGGCCATGCGGTGCAGCGGCTTTCGCAGCTGCTCGAGGTTCCGGCGTCGGCGATCGCCACGATCGGTGACGGCCGCAACGACGTAGCGATGTTTGCGGTATCGGGGCTGGCGGTCGCGATGGGCAATGCCGAACGCCAAGTCCGGGACGCCGCGGATTTCGTCAGCATGAGCAACGAGGAGGACGGGTTCGCGGTCGCGGTCGAGCGCTGGATTCTGCCGCGCGCCGCTGCCCGCGCGGCTGCGGTGTCCGCGCCGGACGGCGCGCCGTGAGCGCGGAGCGAAGCGCGAAGGCGAGCGCGCCGCAGCTCCGGCGCTTCGATACTCCCGAGGCGCTGGCGAGGGGCGTTGCCCAATGGCTGCTCGGCAGGATTCAGGAGCGCGGCGGCACCTGCGCCGTCTGCCTGGCCGGCGGCTCGACGCCGCGCCGCCTCTACGAAGTGTTGACCGTGCCCCCCGTGGTGACCCGATTTCCCTGGGACGATGTGCACTGGTTCTGGGGCGACGAGCGCTTCGTTCCGCCGGACCATCCTGACAGCAATTTCCGCATGGTCGACGAGGCGCTGCTCGCGGTCGCTCCGATCCCGCGCGAGAACATCCATCCGATCCCGACCGAAGGCCTGTCCTTGGCGGATGCCGCGGCGGCCTACGAGGCGGTTCTGAAGAATTTCTACGGCGAGGACCGTCTGGATCCCGGACGTCCGCTGTTCGACGTGACTTTGCTCGGCCTCGGTCAGGACGGACATACCGCCTCGCTGTTTCCCGGCACGCCCGCACTCGCCGAGACCGAACGCTGGGTGCTCGGCGTGGAGCCGCCGGGTTTGGAGCCGCGGCTGACCTTGACCTATCCGGCGCTCGATAGCAGCCGAACCGTTGCCTTCCTGGTCGCAGGCGCGAGCAAGCGCGAAATTCTCTCCCGCGCGCTTGCGGGCGATCCGGAATTGCCCGCCGCTCGCGTGCACCCGGCCGGCGACATCGCATGGTTCGCCGACCGCGCCGCGGCGCCGTCATGAACGGCCAGCATCTTGCGCCCGCCGTCCTCGTCATCATGGGCGTTTCCGGATCGGGCAAGACCACGATCGCCAATGAGCTCGCGCGGCAGCTCGGCTGGGAATTCGAGGACGGCGATTGGTTTCATCCCGCGGCGAACGTCGAGAAGATGCACCGCGGCATCGCGTTGACCGACGAAGACCGCTGGCCGTGGCTTCGCGCGATCGCGCGCTGGATCGACGAAGCACGTGCCGCCGGCCGCCACGGCATCGTCGCCTGCTCGGCGTTGAAGCGGCGCTATCGCGCCATCCTGATCGGGGAGAGGCCGGACGTGCGCCTCGTCTATCTCAAGGGCGATGCATCGCTGATCGCGCGCCGCATCGCCACGCGGCACGAGCATTTCATGCCCGCGCGCCTGCTTGCGAGCCAGTTCGAGGCGCTGGAAGAGCCCGGCCCCGACGAGCATCCCGTCACGGTGTCGATCGAGCCGAGCCCGCGCGAGATCGTGGCGCGGATCATCGCAACGCTTGGGCTGCGGGCGAACGAAACGCTGATGCGCTGACACAGCGGAATTCGTTGACAATTGGTATCACAATACGATACCAATGCGGACCGAAGACCGGGATCATGATCCGAAGCTTCAGGGGCAAATGGGCCGAGCTGATTCTCTCCGGTCGTCAAGTGCCGAAAGGGTTTCCTCCGGATGTGGCGAAGATCGCCCGCCGCAAACTCGTTCAGTTGAACAATGCCGCAGAGCTCAAGGACCTGGCCGCTCCACCCGGCAATCGTCTTGAATCGTTGAGAGCTAGCAAAGCAGCGCGATCCGTGTGAGAGGAAGAACCATGGGAAAGAAGCTCCCGCCCGTTCATCCAGGCGAAGTGCTGCGGGAGGATTTCTTGCGGCCCACGAAGCTGACCGCTTACGCAGTGGCAAAAGCAGTCGGCGTTCCGCGGACCCGAATCGAGCGGCTGGTGCGTGAGGAGACGCCGGTGACGGCCGATACTGCATTACGGCTTGCGCGCTATTTCGGAACGACGGCGTCGTTCTGGATGGGTCTTCAGGCCCAGTATGATCTCGAGCGCGCGACCGACAATCTCGGCAAGAAGCTCGAGCGCATCGAGCCGCTGCGCGCGGCATGAGGCGGCGCTACTGGAATTCTACGCGCGCGCCGCTGCTCGCGGGCGCGTGAGATCTTACTCGACCACCTCGTCCGCCAGCGCAAGCAGCGTTGGAGGAACCTCCAGACCAAGCGACTTCGCGGTCTTCAGGTTGAGGACGAACCGAAACCGCGTCGGCTGCTCGAATGGCAGCTCCGCGGGCTTCGCTCCTTTTAGAATGCGATCCACGAGGGCGGCCACGCGGACAAAACTTTCGCTCTGGTCGGGACCGTATGACATCAAGCCGCCGTCGCGGACGTAACGGTCGTCCTCATAGACAGCCGGCAGCCGATGTGCCGCCGCGAACTCGAACACCCGTTTGCGGTTGAGAAGGGTGAGCGCGTCGGAGACCATGAGGATGCCGTCCGGCATGTCGCTCTTCATGGCCGCGAACGCCTGCTCGAAATCGTTGGGCTCGCGCACGCCCAGCGCCTGCACGCTGATGCCGAGCGCTTGCGCTCCGGTTTCCGACGCCCGATACCGTAGCGTCATCCCCAGATCGTCGGCGTTCCACAGCATCGCTACTTTGCGCAGCCGCGGCGCAATCTGCTTGAGCAGCTCCATCCGCTTGGGCGTGACTTCCGCCGATACGTCCGAAATTCCGGTCAAATTGCCGCCGGGTCGCGCGAGGCTCGCGACCAACCCGGTGCCGACCGGATCGCCGGCGCCGAAGACCACGACCGGAATCGTCGTCCCCCTTTGGGCGACGGCCGCCGGAGGGTAACCCAGCGTAATGAGCACATCGACCTTGCTCGCCACCAATTCTTCGAGGAGGCGCGGCAGGCGGTCGGGGTGCCCTTCTGCGCCGCGGCGCTCGAGGATCAGGTTCCTACCAAGCTCATAGCCGTGCTCTTTGAGCCGGCGAGTGAGCGTAATGGCTAGCGGGCTGTTCTCGGGAAGCGGCATTCCGGAGCTGAGCAACCCGATGCGGTGAACCGGGTTTTGGGCGGCGACCACGCGCGGCCAAGCGATGGCGCCGCCGCCGAGCAGCATGATGAAATCTCGCCGCCGCATTCGATCCCCCGCCGGTAGATGCGATCCGCAGCCCGCAATCGGGCGGGCGGCAGCGTACCACGCGCCTGCAGGCGCCACCATTGCAGCGGAGCGGCCCGCCCATTCATCCGCCGATTGCCCAAATCCTGGGCAGCCCGCGGTTCTTTCCGCGGCCGGCGCGGTACTTTTGCCTGGCGCGGCGCTTGCAGATAGGTTCGTCTGGCGAGCCGCGAAGCGCGAAGTTACGACCGCCGGGGAGGGCGCATCGATGGGATAGCGACTGCGGCCGAAGCCGGGCAAAGGCCGGTCATGGCGTCCGCGTTCGATGAGATGCGGGGAGGCGGCGACGGCGCAATTCGTCCCGCCTATGCCGAGCTCGCCCGCTGGCTCGACAGCATGTCCCCGGAAGGGCTGCTCCAGCGCCGGCGCGAGGCCGAGCTGCTGTTCCGGCGCATCGGCATCACCTTCGCGGTTCACGGCGAGGCCGAGGCGCAGGAACGCCTGATCCCGTTCGACGTCATCCCGCGGATTCTATCCGGCGCGGAATGGGCCACGCTTGCCCGCGGATTGGAGCAGCGCGTGCGCGCCCTCAATCTCTTCCTCAAGGACGTGTATTCGCAGCGGGAGATCTTGCGCGCCGGAATCGTTCCGGAGGATCTGATCTTCCGCAATCCGGTGTTCCGCCCGGAGATGAACGGCCAGAAAGTGCCGCACGATCTCTATGTGCTCATCGCCGGCATCGATATCGTGCGGGTCGACGCCGACACCTTTTACGTGCTCGAGGACAATGCCCGCACCCCCTCCGGCGTCTCCTACATGTTGGAGAACCGCGAGATCATGCTGCGCCTGTTTCCGGATCTGTTTTCCCGGCACCGGGTGGCGCCGGTCGAGAATTATCCGGACGAGCTCTTGGCGACGCTCAAATCGGTGGCGCCGGCGAGCGCCTCGCGCGATCCCACTGTCGTGCTGCTTACCCCCGGCGTGTTCAATTCGGCCTATTACGAGCACTCGTTCCTGGCCGACAAGCTCGGCGTCGAGCTGGTCGAAGGCCGCGATCTTCTGGTCCGCGACGAGGTCGTGTTCATGCGCACGACCGAGGGCCTCAAGCGCGTCGACGTCGTTTACCGGCGCGTCGACGACGATTTCCTCGATCCGCTGGCGTTCCGCCCCGACTCGCTGCTCGGCGTGCCCGGGCTGATGTCGGCCTATGCCGCCGGGAACGTCACCCTCGCCAACGCGGTCGGATCCGGCATCGCCGACGACAAGGCGGTGTACAGCTACATGCCGGCGATCCTGAAGTTCTATCTCGGCGAAGCGCCGATCCTGCACAACGTGCCGACCTATTGTTGCCGCAACCGCGAGGATCTCGCCTATGTGCTCGACCATCTTCCCGAGCTGGTGGTCAAGGAGGTGCACGGCTCCGGCGGTTACGGCATGATGATCGGACCGAAGGCCGATCGCGGCACGCTTGCCGCCTTCCGCGCCAAACTCGAGCGCCAGCCGCACGGTTTCATCGCCCAGCCGACGCTCGCGCTTTCGACCTGTCCGACCTGCGTGCAAGAAGGACTGGCCCCGCGCCACGTCGACCTGCGACCGTTCGTGCTCATGGGGCGCGATCGCGTGCGCATCGTGCCCGGCGGGCTCACCCGCGTGGCGCTCGAGCCGGGCTCGCTGGTCGTCAATTCGAGCCAGGGCGGCGGCACCAAGGATACCTGGGTGCTGGACGGATAGGCCTACTGGCTGTCGCGCTATGTCGAGCGCGCCGAATATCTGGCGCGCATCCTCGAGGCGACGCATCGGGTGGCGACCCTGCCGGTCGGCTACGCCGGCTCGACCAACGAATGGGAATCCGCGCTGTCGACCGCGGGCTGCGCCGCGGCGTTCTTTGCGGTCTATAACGACGCCAACGAGGAGAACGTCACCGAATTCCTGGCGTTCTCGACCGCCAATCCCTCCTCGATCCGCCATTGTTTCGAGATCGCGCGCACCAATGCGCGGGCGGTGCGCACCGCGCTGACCATGGAGATGTGGGACGCGATCAACGGCGCGTGGCTCGAGATCAAGGGCTTCGGCGCCGGCTCGCGCACGCGCGACGAGATCGCCCGCTTCCTGCGCCTGGTGCAGGAATCCTCGTTGCTGTTCGATGGCTCGGCCTATCGGACCATGCTGCGCAATGATGCCTATTGGTTCACGCGGCTCGGGGTGTTCATCGAGCGTGCCGACAACACCGCGCGCATTCTCGACGTAAAATATCATCTGCTGCTGCCTGCCCAGCAGCACGTGGGCGGCCCGCTCGATTATTTTCAATGGGCGACGATGCTACGCTCGGTCTCGGCGCTGACCGCCTATCACTGGGTCTATCGCGAGAGCCTCAAACCCTGGTTGATCGCCGATCTGCTCATCCTCAATGACCAGATGCCGCGCTCGCTGGCGAGCTGCTACGAGAATTTGGCCCGCAACCTCGACCACATCGCCCGCGCCTATGGCCGCCAGGGGCCGGCCCAGCGCCAGGCGCGCGCCGTCCGCGCCCGGCTCGAGAACAGCCGGATGGACGAGATCTTCCAGAGCGGGCTGCACGAATTCATCAACGAGTTCGTCGCCGACAACAATCGGCTGGGCGCCACCATCGCCCGGCAATATTTGATGTAATTGCCGAATCAGTCTCTGCTTGCCGCATGCGTATTCGGATCTCCCACGAGACTACTTACCGCTACGAGAGCCCGCCGGCGGGCGTCATTCAGGTGCTCCGCCTGACCCCGCGCAACCATGATGGCCAGTATGTCACCGACTGGCGCATCGACCTGTCGCAGGAGTGCCGGCTCGACAGCCACGAGGACGCGTTCGGCAATCTCACCCACACGTTTGCGGCGGCCGGCCCGTTCACCGAGCTCGCGGTGCTGGTGGAGGGCGAGGTCGAGACCGAGGACACCCAGGGCCTCGTCCGCGGTGCGATCGAGCGCTTTCCGCCGACGCTGTTCCTGCGCGAGACGGCGCTGACGACGCCGGACCCCGCGATTGCCGATTATGCCCGGGCGCTCCGTGACCAAGCCGGGGATGACGCCCTCGCCATTCTGCACGCGCTCCTCGAGCGCCTTCACCGCGATGTCGTGTACGACACCGAGCCGACCCATGCGGCCACGACCGCGAGCGAGGCCTTCGCGCTCCGGCGCGGCGTCTGCCAGGACCACGCCCACATCTTTATCGCGGTCGCGCGAACGCTGGGTATTCCGGCGCGCTATGCGGGCGGTTATTTCCGGCGCGCCGACGGCCTGGTGCTGCAGGAGGCGGGGCATGCCTGGGTGGAAGCCTATGTTCCCGAGCTCGGCTGGACCGGGTTCGACCCGGCGAACGGCATTTGCCCGACCGACGCGCACGTGCGGGTGGCGATCGGACTCGACTATCTCGGCGCCGCGCCGGTCCGCGGCAGCCGCTACGGCGGCGGTGCCGAAGCGCTGACGGTCGCCCTGCGTGTCGACCAAGCCGCTCGCCAGATGCAGGACTGATTGCGGTGCTCCGTGCGGGATCGGTATAAGCGCGGGTCGAGCCCGGCGCATGGGGAGCCCGGGGCGAGGACGTGCCGATGACCTATTGCTGCGGAATTCTGGTTCGCGACGGTCTGGTCATGATCGCGGATACGCGCACCAATGCCGGGCTCGACAACGTCTCCACCTTCCGCAAGCTGCACGTGTTCGGCATCCCCGGCGAGCGCGTTCTGGCGCTGGCGTCATCGGGCAATCTGGGGCTGAGCCAGTCGGTCGTGAGCACGCTCAACGAAGGCTTGACTCATCCGCAGACCGGGGAGTCCGAGACGCTGCTCAATGCGCCGACCATGTTCCAGGCGGCGCAACGCATCGGCCGCGCGCTTCACCAGGTTCACGAGCGCGAGGGCAAGGCGCTCGAAGCCTCCCACGTGCAATTCGACGTATCCTTCCTATTCGGCGGCCAGATGAAGGGCGACAGGCTGCGGCTCTACATGATCTACAGCGCCGGCAATTTCATCGAATGCACCACCGACACCCCGTACCTGCAGATCGGCGAGCACAAGTACGGCAAGCCGATTCTCGATCGCGCCATCACCCACGGCATCGATCTCTACGACGCGCTGAAGATCGGGCTGATCTCCATGGATTCGACCATGCGGTCCAACATCGGGGTCGGCATGCCGATCGACCTGATCGTCATGCGGCGTGACACCTGCACGGCCGAGCTCGCCTACCGGATCGAGCCGGGCGAGCCGTATTTCCACGATTTGCGCGAGCGCTGGTCCGCGGCCTTGCGCGCGGCCCACAATGCCATTCCGCGTCCGCCGTACAACGTGCCCAAATAGGCACGCAGCGGCGTGCCCACGCTTTGGTCGGCGCCTTTGCACGCGACGGCGGCACGAGCGAGAAACCGGTATTGCGTATCGCGCATAACGGATCCGCAGCATTGGGCAATTCATCGCCGAGCAGCACAAATTCATGATGGAAAACAAGCGAATAGGCCTGCAGGTCCGATTCCTCCATGCTGGTGCTGAATGGCTTATCACGGGCGGTAATGCGCCGAATAGTTTTTCTGCAGCCGGAACCGTTTCGAGCGGGGGCGATTAGTGAGAAGCGCGAATGCTACAAAGGACGGGATTGTCCATGCCTATCACCGATTACACCCACGCCCGCCGCGGGCTGTCGGCGCTCGAACTGGGGCTGCTCGCGTTCAGCATCGCGATGATCGTCGCGATCACGCTTACGCTTTGATTTTTTCACACTGATCGACGGGACAAATCACTTCCGCCGCGGCCTGTCGAGCTTCGCCTCGGCCTCCAGCTCCTCGCTTATGAGATCGCCCTTCGGGGTGATCTGTTGCTCCCCAAGCCGTTGGCGCATCATGTCATGGATGCGTTCGGCCACTCGGGGCTCGCGTTCCATCAAGGCGTGGAGATCTTGTGCGTCGAGCACGAGCAGGCTCGTGCGCGACACCGCAGTCACCGTCGCGGAGCGGCGCGACTGGCGCAGGACGGCGATCTCGCCGAAGAAATGCCCGATGCCGAGCCGAATGCGCCCGTCCTTGAGCTCGATCTCGACTTCTCCGGCGGCGACGAAATACATCGAATGCGCGACATCGCCGCGACGCACGACCACATCGCCCGGCTCGACGGTCTGCGCGCGCATCAGCCGCATGATGTCGGCGATCTCTCCCGCGTTGAGTTCGGCGAACAGCGGCACGCGGGCGACCATGCCCCAGGTGACCATGAAATCCCGCCGGTGGATCTCCTCGGCGAACGCCGTGGCGATGATGCCGACCGGCAGGGCGATCATGATGAGGCCGCCGAAGATCGTGACGCCGGCGACGAGACGGCCCAACGTCGTGATCGGCACCACGTCGCCGTAGCCGATGGTGCCCAGCGTCACGATCGCCCACCACATCGCGTCCGGGATGGTGCCGAATTTCTCCGGTTGCGCATGCTGCTCGACGAGGTGCATCGCGGTGGCGGAGATCAGCGCCGCGCCGAGCAGGATGACGAAGCAGCCGATCAGCGCCCGGCGCTCCGCATAGAGCGCATCGAGCAGCGAGCGCATCCCGGGCGAATAGCGTGCCAGCTTCAGGAACCGCATGATGCGGAACATCAGCAGCACACGCAGGTCGGTCGGCAGCACGAAAGCGAACCAGAACGGCAGCACCGCCAGGAGGTCGATGATGCCGGCCGGGCTGCAGACATAGCGCCACCGCGCCTTCGCGGTCGGCTGGTGCCGCTGTGATGGATGCTCGCCCGCGACCCAGATCCGGACCAGGTATTCGACGCTGAACGCCAGCAGAGAGGTGATCTCGATGGCGGAAAACAGCATGCCGTAGCGCGCGGAGAGACGCGGCACGGATTCGAGCGTCACCGCCACCAGATTGACCAGGATCAACAGCACGATGAGGCGGCCGACGATCCGCCCCGGCTGGTCTCCGACCTGCTCTTCCAGGACCTCGGCGAGCCTCCGCTTCAGCTCGATCCGGGCACGGGAGTTGCGTCGCAACATGAACTCTCTCGCGAATTCCGCCGGGCATCCCGGATCCGGGACCGGTGGCAGCCAGCTCGGGCGCCGGCTCCCGGTTTGCTTCCGAAGCCCTGGGCATTTTGCTGAAAAATCAGGGTCATGGAAGCCGGAATCGGATGCTGCAGCGGCCCGCCGAGCGGCCCAGCATTCAAAAATCGCCTCTGTGGGCACGCGCTGGGCCCCCTCGCTTTCGCGGGGCAAGCTTCGCTCACGCCTGCGGTGCCGAGCGTGTGGCGGCTGTTCTCCGCTAGATTGTGATTGGTAATAAAACAATCCATGGACACATTTCAGCGAATTGAAATGCCTTAAGCGCCTGAAATGCCGGCATTTTGTCAAAAATATACCTCCCGAAAACGACGGTTTTTGCCTCACGCGCCGCGTTCCAGGGTCGGTGGCGGGATGTTAGGCAGGCAAAGCCCAGCTGGGATTTCAGCCCAACAAGAGCGCAGATATGATCGCGCCAATCGCACCCGGAGAACCCGTGGAGAAGAAGAGCATCCAGCGCAGGCTCGCGGCGATCCTGGCGGCGGACGTCGTCGGCTATAGCCGGCTGATGGGCGTCGACGAGGTCGGCACCCTGACTTCGCTCAAGGCACACCGTCGCGAGCTCGTCGACCCCGCGATCGCCGGCCACAGCGGCCACATCGTCAAGACCACGGGCGACGGCATGCTGGTCGAGTTCGGAAGCGTCGTCGACGCGGTCGGCTGCGCGCTCGCCGTGCAGCGGGGGATGATGAGCCGCAATGCGGCGGCGGCGGAGGATAAGCGCATCGTGTTCCGCGTCAGCATCAACGTCGGCGACATCATCATCGACGGTGACGACATCTTCGGCGACGGCGTAAACATCGCGGCCCGGCTGCAGACGCTGTGCGAGCCGGGCGGGCTGTGCATCTCCCGCACGGCAAACGATCAGATCCGGGACAAGCTTTCGCTGGCCTTCGCCGATCTCGGCGAGCAAACCGTCAAGAACATTTCGCGCGCGATCGGGGTGTTCGGGCTCGGCGCCAAGGAGATCGAGGCGCTTCCGGAGATGGAGCCACCGCGACCGCCGGCAGCGGCGGATCCCCCTGCCGCCGCTCCGCAGCCGGAGCCGAGATTCGAGCAGGAGATTCAATTCTGCACGTCGCAAGACGGCGTCCAGCTTGCCTATTCGCGGATCGGTCGAGGACCGCCGCTGGTCAAGACCGGGAACTGGATGACCCATCTCGAATTCGACTTCGAAAGCCCGATCTGGCGGCATCTCTATCGCGAGCTCTCGCGGGATCATACGCTGATCCGCTACGACGCCCGCGGCAACGGCCTTTCCGACCGCGAGGTCGAGGAGGTTTCCTTCGAGGCCTTCGTGCGCGACCTGGAAACCGTCGTCGATGCCGCCGGCGTCGAGCGCTTCGCGCTGCTCGGCATCTCGCAGGGTTGCGCGGTATCGATCGCCTATGCCGTACGCCACCCCGAACGCGTGACCCATCTGATCCTTCACGGCGGCTATCCGCTGGGCTGGAGCAAACGTATGCGAACCGAGGCCGAGAAGGAGGAGGCCGCCGCCATGCTGACCCTCATGCGGCTCGGCTGGGGGCAGGAAAATGCTGCGTTTCGCCAGCTCTTCACCTCGCAGTTCATCCCCGGAGGGACCAAGGAGCAAGCCGATTGGTTCAATGAGCTGCAGCGGGTCTCGACGTCACCGGCGGATGCGGTGCGGAACCTCAAAGCCAACGGCGAGATCGACGTGACCGCGTTGCTTCGCAAGGTAACGGTTCCGACTCTGGTGATGCACGCACGCGACGACGCGCGCGTGCCGTTCGATTCCGGCCGGCGCCTAGCCGCAGGCATTCCCGGTGCTCGCTTCGTGCCGCTGCAGAGCCGGAATCACTTGATCCTGGAGAACGAGCCGGGCGTTCGGCCGTTTCGTCCAGGAAATACGAACCTTCCTGGCAAGCTAGGGCACGACGCCGCGGCACGCCCACGCCACGGCCGCAAACGAGCGCGGCCCATCGGGCGCGTTCCCCTCATAAGCGGCGCGCAATGCCTGCTCCAACCGTTGCTTCTTCTCATCGGAGATGCCCGCCACATATTTGCCGAGCGCGGCTTCCCCGGCGGCGATCGGGGCCCAGAAATCGGCGAAGTTCGAAAACTCCATGCGGACCATCAGCTCGGTTTGCTCGATCTGCCGCAGCCCGACGCGCATCCAGGTTTCCTTGAGTTCGTTGCGCCGGGTCATCGGCCGGAAATAATGTTGGCCCCGCGCGATCGCCGCTGTCGGATCGAGCACGGCCGCGGTGTCCCAGAACATCCGCTGGCTCGCCATGCCGCCGAACGTGTCCCACACGGTCGCCGCGACGATCCCGCCTGGCCGCACCACGCGGCACATCTCGCGCACCGCGCGCTCGGTCTCGGGAATGAAATGCAGGACCAGGAGCGACATCGCCCGGTCGAAGCCTGCGTCCTCGAACGGCAGCGCGCAGGCGTCGGCGCGCTCGAAGCTGATCCGCGGGTCCTTGTTCTTGGCGCGCGCCGCGTCGAGATAGATTTCGGAAGCATCGATTGCCGCGATCCTCGCCACCTTTGCCGCCTCGGCGAGCGCAAACGCCAAGCTGCCGGTGCCGCAACCGACGTCGAGGATCCGCTCGCCGTCCGCCAATCCGGCAAACGCGATGAAGGATTCGGCGAGGCGCCGGCTCCAGCGCCCCATGAAGTGCTCGTAGGCATCGGCATTGCGGGCATGAAACGTGGTGGACATCGGATCCTCGCGTTTTACTGCAGCCGGAACAGCAGGCGCTCCCCGTTAGCACCGGCGATCCGGCGCGCCCGGCGGGTTGCGCCGGCGCCGCGGAGCCCTCACATTCCGATCAGCTCGGCCTTGCGCAGCGTATTGTTGAGGATGCGGATCGAGGCGGCATCGACCATCAGGCCGTCGACGTTGACAGCGCCCAGCCCTTCCGCTTCCGCCTTGGCGTAGGCCGCCGCGAGCTTGCGCGCGCGATCGACCTCTTCCTGCTTGGGCGTGAAGATTTCCAGCGCCGGCTCGATCTGCGCCGGGTGGATCGCCCACTTGCCGACGCAGCCGAGGATCATCGCCCGCCGGCATTCCTCGCGAAACACTTCGGGGTTGCGGAAATTCGCATAAGGTCCGTCGACCGGGTCGACGCCGGCGCTCCTCGCCGCCATCACCATGCGGAAGCGCGGGTAATGCCAGATATCGCCGGGATACGGGCTCGTGCTGCCGATCGAGCGAATGTCGATGCCGTGGCTCGCCGAATAGTCCCCCATGCCGAAGATCACGCACTCGAGCCGCGGATGTGCCTTGCAGATCTCCTCGACGTTTTCGAGCGCCTGCACTTCCTCGATCAGCACTTCGATGCCGATCGGCCGTTTCAATCCGAGCTTCTGTTCGATCTGGTTGAGCAGCGTGGCGGCGAAATACACGTCCTTTCCGGACAGCACCTTCGGCACCATGATGGTGTCGAGATATTGGCCCGCGCCCTCGACCACCGCGACGATGTCCTCATAGGCGTATTTGGTGGAAAGATCGTTGACGCGCACGCAGCGCGTCTTCCTGCCCCAGTCGAGGGTGCGCAACGCCTGGACGATTTTTCCCCGCGCGTCGACCTTGGCCGAGGGCGCGACCGCGTCTTCGAGATCGAGGAAGACGTGATCGGCGGCGCTCGCGGCCGCCTTGGCCATCATTTTTTCGCTCGAGCCGGGCACCGAGAGCTGCACCCGCCGAAGCCGCCGCGGTCGTTCCATCACTCCCTCCCAATCCAACACCTGTCATGTCCCGCGAATGCGGGGCACCCAATATCCTCTGCAAGCAAGGGCCGTGCGACAGTGCCTCAGCGATGCGCGGCGCTTACTGGGTCGCCTGCATGCGCGGGCGATGACGCCGCTGAGTACTGATACTCACTTCACCACCTGCTCCGCCCTGAGCCGATTGATCTGTTCTGGCGAGAATCCCAGGTCCCGCATCACCTCGTCCGTCTGTTCGCCCAAGAGCGGGGCGCGCCGAAAGACGCCGCCGGGCGTTGCCGAGAGTCGCACCGGCACCCCGGCAATCGCCAGCTTGTCGTCGACGCCGGGATGGTCGAGCTCGACCACCATGTCGCGCGCGCGAAAATGCGCATCGGCGACGATGTCGCTCACGTCGAATACCGGGCCGAACGGTACGTGGCCGCCGAGGATCGCCATCAGCTCGCGCCGAGTGAATGTTTGCGTCAGTGCGCCGATCTCCGCATACAATGCATTCTGATTTGCGGCCCGCAACTCCCGCGTGAGGAAGCGCTCCTCGCGGGCGAGCTCCGGATGACCGAGCTTCTCGCACAGCGCGGTCCAGAACTCGTCGGCATGGCAGGCGAGCGCGATGAAGCCGTCGCGCGCGGGCAGGAGCCCGAACGGCGCCAGGAACGGGTGGCGGTTGCCCTCCGGGCCCGGCACGGTCCCGCCGTACGAATATTGGTGCAGGATGCGCTCGCACATCGACAGCACGCCGTCGACCATGCCGACGTCGACATATTGACCGGCGCCGGTGCGATCCGCCCGCCAGACCGCCGCCATGATGCCGTAGGCGGCCATGATCGCCGGCACGATGTCGCCGACCCCCGGCCCGACCTTGGTCGGCGTCGCCGGATCCGGGCCGGTGATCGCCATGATGCCGCCGACCGCCTGCGCCACCACGTCGAACGCCGGCCAGTTCAGATACGGGCTCTTGCCGGTGTGCGGATCGCCGAAGCCGCGGATCGAGGCGTAGACGAGGCGCGCGTTGCGCTCGCGCAGGGCCTCATACGCGAGCCCGAGGCGCTCCATCACGCCGGCGCGATAATTCTCGACCACGACCTGCGCGGTTTCGATCAGCTTGCGGAAGACCTCGCGGCCCTGCGGCTGCTTGAGGTCGATCGCGATCGAAGATTTGTTGCGGTTGACGCTCTGGAAATACCCCGTGAAGGCGCGCAGCCTGTCGTGCGGATGGAACGGACCGATCTGGCGCGTGCCGTCGCCTTCGAGCGGCTCGACCTTGATCACTTCGGCACCCTGGTCCGCGAGCATCATGGTGCAGAACGGGCCGGCCAGCATCTGGGTGAGATCGATGACGCGCAGGCCCTCGAGCGCGCCGCGCGGCGCAGCCGCGCTCATCGCTCCGCCCAATGAGTGCGGCGCTTGATCAGCACGCGGCGCTCGCCCTCGAACACGATTTTTTCTTCCTGGTTCACGCCCCAGTGGCGGAAATGCACGATGCCGGCGTCCTCGCGATCCGACGGGGCGACCGCCAACACCTGGGTGAACGCGTAGAGCGTATCGCCGTGGAACACCGGATGCGAGAAGCGGATCTTGTCGAGCGAGAGCTCGGCGAGCGCATTCTCGGCGGTGTCCTGCGCGGAAAGCCCGATGATCAGCGCGAGCGTCACGCCGCCGAAGGTGAGGCGCTGGCCGAAGCGGTTATTCTTCATGGCGTGCTCGTTGAAATGCGCCTGCGCGGTGTTCATCACCAGATTGGTGAGGATCACGTTCTCGATCGCCTCGACGGTCTTGCCGCGGGCATGGCGCATCACGTCGCCCGGCACGAAATCCTCGAAATAATTGTCCTTGCCGGTGAGCGCCGCGAGCTTCATGGCGGTGGGACCAGGCTGCTGGCTGTTCGATGCGGCGAGGATTTGCCTGAGCGGAAACGCAATCTCCACCTCTCCCCGGCGGGGAGAGGTCGCCCGCGCAGCGGGCGGGTGAGGGGGGCCGGAACTATGTTGAGCATCGTTTTCCCCTCACCCCGAACCCTCTCCCGTGCGGGGAGAGGGAGCCTGCACTCGCAGCTGGCCGTGAACCGGACCACCCGGATACGTGCCTGTTCGATTCTCGCTGCGCACTCTATTCATCCGCTCGGCCTTCCCAGCAAATGGTCGGAGATGATGCGCAGCTGGATCTCGGAAGTGCCCTCGAAGATCTTCGTCAGCCGCGCGTCGCGCCAATAGCGCTCGACCGCGTGCAGCTTGGTGTAGCCGGCGCCGCCG
>WNFX01003938.1_pt1 | contig 23875 bp, 16 predicted proteins | sample 5400111 | NCBI WGS metagenome assembly WNFX01 (sample SAMN13153363, study PRJNA577476) | soil metagenome | isolation source: 40 cm soil or saprolite under grassland replicate 1 | place: USA:California | collected 2016-06-15
AGCTCGAGGCGCGACTGGATGGTGCCGGTCACGAGGCTCGCGAGCAGCGCCACCTTCCAGAGCAGGTCGGAGGCTGCGGGCTCGAGGCGCCGGCGCCGGGTCACGAGCCACGCAACGCCGAGGAGCACAGTGCTGTGGATCAAATACGTGAGAAGCCAGGCGAGCAGGCTGGAGGCGAGGGCGCTCATTTGGTCTCCGGGGCGTTCGTTTCGAAGCGGTCGATCATGTCGCGGATCTTGGCGATGTCACCCGGGCTCACGTCTTCGGCCGAGAGCAGGTGCTGGACCAGCGCCGTGACGTCGCCGTCGAACAGCCGCTCGGTCAGCTCACCGACCATCGAATGCTGCACCTCCCGCTCGGTCACCGCGGCGCGGTAGTGGTACTGGCGGGCCTGGGGGGGGGCCCGCCGGGTGACGACACCGCGGCGCTCGAGACGCGACAGCATGGTGGCGACGGTGGTTTGGGCGAGCCCTCGCTCGGCGTGCAGGGCTTCCCAGATGTCCTGGACCGTTGCTTCGCTCCGGTCCCAGACGACCCGCATGATGGCGAGTTGCAGCTCGGTGAGTTGATGGCGACCTGGCATGCTCGGCCTCGCGGTTGATCTACAGGCGTAGATTTACAACTGTAGTTTTAGGTTGTCAAGCGGGGGGGATCCTCCGCTCGCGCACATTTTGCGCGCTCGCTCAGGATGACACCGCCGTCCGGCTCCGGGAATTGAAAAGGGAAGAGCAAACGAGCCTGTCATCCTGAGCGCCGCAGGCGCGAAGGATCTGCTTCTTGGCAGGGGGTGAGGACTACGCCACCCTCCCGATCGGTAACCGCCGAATTCGTTTCCCTGTGCCGGCGAAGATGGCATTGCATACCGCCGGCGCGATCGGCGGCAGCCCCGCCTCGCCCACTCCACCCGGCGCCGCCTCGCTTTGCACCAGCTGCACCTCGATCTCCGGCATCTCCGCGAGCTTGAGCATCCGATAGTCGCTGAAGTTGCTCTGCGCCACCCGCCCGCGCTCGATGGTGATCTCCCCGTACAGCGCCGCGGTCAGACCGTACACGATCGCGCCTTGCAGCTGGGCCTCGACCGTGTCGGGGTTGACGAGGATCCCGCAGTCGGCCGCGCACACCACGCGGTGCACCCGGACCCCCCCGTCGGACCCTACCGACACCTCGGCCACCTGGGCCAGGTACGTCTCGCCGAACTGCCACAGCGCGATCCCCCGTGACCGACCGGCGGGCGGCGCCGATCCCCAGCCCGCGCGCTGCGCCGCCAGGTCGAGCACGCCGACGAGGCGCGGCTGGCCCGCGACCAGCTCGCGGCGGTACGCGTACGGATCCTTCCCCGCCGCGTGCGCCAGCTCGTCCACGAAACTCTCCACCACCCAGCCGTTCTGCGACGGGCCCACGCCGCGCCACGGCGCCACGGGAATGCCGGGGTCCTCGATCACCCGCTCTAGACGGAAATGCGGTACCGGATAGATCAGCTCGTCCGCGCCCCGGGTGATCAGGAACGGCCCGCCTTCGGGCCCCACCAGGCGGTGGCTCCACGCCAGCGGCGCGCCGCGCGCGTCGAGCCCGCCGCGCAGCACGTTGTAGGTGGCGGGACGATACAGGGCGTTTTGAATGTCGTCCTCCCGCGTCCACACGACCTGGACAGGCCCGGTAACCTTCTGCGCCAGCTCCACCGCCTCGGTCGCGTAGTCCACGGGTCCGCCGCGCCGCCCGAAGCCGCCGCCCAGGTAGGTCACGTGCACCGTTATCGCCTCGAGCGGGAGGCCCGTCACCCGCGCCGCCGCGCGCTGAATCCCCTGCGGATTCTGCGTGGGCACCCAGATCTCGCAGCGGCCGTCGCGCACCTGAGCGGTGCAGTTCATCGGCTCCATGCAGGCGTGGGCGAGATAGGGCGCCTGATACACCGCCTCGACCGTGTGCGTGGCGGCCTTGAGATTCGCGTCCACGTCGCCCACGGTGCGCACCACTTGTCCTTCTCCTTGGGGGCGCGCCGCCGCCGCGGCGAACGCGCTCCAGATCCCATCGCTGCTCCAGCGCGCCGTCGGCCCCTCGTCCCATTCGATCTTGAGGGCCTTCTTCCCTTGAAATGCGGCCCACGTGCGCTCGGCCACCACCGCCACGCCGCTCGAGATCTGGACCACGCGTTGCACTCCGGGCACGGCCAGGGCCGGGGTGGGGTCGAACGTCTTCACGCGCCCGCCGAACACGGGGCAGCGCGCCACGGCGGCGTACACCATGCCCGGGACCCGCACGTCGAGGCCGAAAATCGCTGCGCCGCTGACCTTGTCCGGCGTGTCTACCCGCAGCACGCGCTGCCCGAGGATGCGGAACTCGGACGGTCGCTTGAGCGGCGGGTCCGCCGGCACAGGAAGGGTGGCGGCGCGGGCCGCCAAGTCGCCGTAGCCGAGCCGGCGGCCGGTCGGCACGTGCTCGACCATACCGTTCCGGGCCCGACACGCCTCGCGCGGCACGTTCCAGGTGACTGCCGCCGCGCCGATCAGCAGCTCGCGGGCCGCGGCGCCGGCCTTCCGTAGCGGCTCGAAGCCGGAGCGGACGCTGCGGCTGCCGACGGTGAACTGGTCGCCGTACGCCGGGTCGGCGTCCGCCTGCGCCACGCGCACGCGCGTCCAATCGGCCTCGAGCTCCTCGGCCACGATCATGGGCATCGCGGTCCGCACCCCCTGACCCATCTCAGAGCGCCCGGTCCAGATGGTGACCGCGCCGTCGGGTCGGATCTCGATCCAGGCGTTGGGCTTGAATGGCTCGCGCGCCGCCGGCGCGTGCGAGGCGCTGGGATCCAACGTCGGCAGATACAGCCCGATCACGAGGCTGGCTCCGGCGGCGGCGCCGGTCTTGAGAAACTCCCGCCGGTTGACGGTCGCGTGGCTCATGTCACTTGACGGTGTGCGTGGCTCGAATGACGGCGAGGAGTTCTGGGGCATGGTGGACCTCCGACTCCGATCAACCTACGAGCGGTGTCACGACCACGTCAATCTGCTAGCGGCGGCCCGGGATCGGCAGGTCGTGCGGGTCGATCCGGATCACTACATAAGTCGCCGAGTCAGGACCAGGGTTGCGCAACCCGTGCAGCTCATTCGACGCCTCGAAGATCACCGCGCCCGGACCGGCGTGCCGGGTGACCTCGTTCTGCAAGACCTCGAGCGTACCGCTGCGGACGATCATCAGCTCCTCGTGCGCGTGGCGGTGCGGTGGGTGCGGCGACCGTCCCGGCCCGAGCGTCGTCACGTGGATCTCGAGCCGACTCAGATTCGACGTCACTGTGTCAACGAGCGCACGAAACACACCGGCGTCGGTCGCCCGTACGCGCCCCGTGTCGGCGGGGAAGACCGCCGATCGGAGCGGCGGGCCCGACGGCGCACGCTCGCCTACAGCTCGTGCTGGTGGCGATTGCGCGGTCGCGCCACGCGGCGTGGCGAGCCCGGGCAGGATCAGCACCGCCGCGACGCAGGAGACGAGCGGGCAGAGCGAGGTCGGGATGGAGAGCATGGTTCGCCCCAGTCAGAGGTGGCGCCGGTTTTCTGATCAAGCCACGCAGGCGCGACACAGGTCCTAACGTCCTGACGAACCTACCCGTATCATTATCGGCCGCCACTCCCACACCTCGCGAGCTCGTCCGACATGATCGCACGCACCACCGTCCCGCTCCGGTTCTCCGGCTTCGCGCTCCTGCTCGTCACGTTTGGTACCTTCGCCGCCCACGCTCCCCCCGCCCGCCCGCCGGTCGCTCCCGGCCTCCTCTCCGGGCTCGTCTGGCGCAACCTGGGACCCTTCCGCGGCGGGCGCATCGCCGCTGTCTCAGGCGCCATCGGCCAGCCCGGCGTCTTCTATGTGGGGCTCCCTGCGGGCGGCGTCTGGAAGACCACCAGCGCCGGCGAAACCTGGACTCCGATCTTCGACGGCATCACCGCAGCGTCCTCGGTCGGCGCCGTCGAAGTCGCCCCGTCCGACCCCAACGTGATCTACGTCGGCATGGGCGACCTGATCTCGGGCGGCGGCATTAACGAAGGCAACGGCGTCTACAAGTCGGTCGATGCCGGCAAGACGTGGCAGCACCTCGGCCTCGACTCCACCAAGCAGATCCCGTCGATCCTGGTCGATCCGCACGATCCCAACCTTGTGATGATCGCGGCCCAGGGAGACGTCCATAGCAAGAGCGCGAGCCGCGGTGTGTTCCGCTCGACCGACGGCGGCAACACGTGGACCAAGACTTTGTACGTGGACGATTCGACCGGCCTGCAGAAGCTCGCCTGGGCCGCGGACCACCCCGAGATCGTGCTCGCGACCAGTGTGCGGCACTACGTCGTGCCAATCACGGGCCCTGCCCGCGTACCGCCGGCCGGGGGAGGTGGTGGAGCAGGTGGAGGTGGGGGAGGCGCGACGGGCCCCACACAGACGAAGCTCTTCAAGTCTACCGACAAGGGTCTCACGTGGCACGAAATCACCGGAGGGGGCCTGCCGCGTCTCAGCGGCCGGACCGCGGTGGCCGTGGCGATGAATACCAACGCACAGCGGATGTTCCTGATCGGCAACTTCGGCCTGTACCGCTCCGACGACGGCGGCACCACCTGGCGCCAGATGGACGCCGCCGACCGGCGCATCGCCAACGGGCAGGGCGGCTACAACTGCGGTGTCTACGTCGACCCCAAGAACCCCGATGTCGTCTACACCATCAACACCTCCAGCTACCGGTCCACCGACGGCGGCAACACGTTCACCGGTTTCAAGGGAGCCCCCGGGGGTGACGATCCGCAACAGATGTGGATCGACCCCACCAACGGCCAGCGCATCCTCCTCGGGCTCGATCAGGGCGCCGTCGTTACGCTCGACGGCGGTATGACCTGGAGCTCCTGGTACAATCAGTCGACGGACCAGGTCTATCACATCGCGGTGGACAACTCGTATCCCTACTGGGTGTACGGGTCGCAGCAGGACGCGGGCGCCATCCGCACCCGCAGCCGCGGCAACTTGGGCGCCGTCACGCCGCTCGATTGGAATCCGGTGTCCGGGTGGGAGTGGGGCACGACGATTCCCGATCCGTTGAACCCCGACGTCGTCTACGCGAGCGGCGTGGGGATCCTGAAGATCACCTACCCGAGCGAGCAGTGGATCAACGTGAGTCCCAATGTCGATCCCACGCTATTCGGACGAACCACCATCTCGCAGCCCCTCGCCTTCGCGCCCTGGAACCAGCACGAGCTGATCGCGGGCTTCCAGTTCGTGATGGCGACGCTCGACGGCGGGCTGCATTGGACCAAGCTGTCCCCCGACCTGGGCTTCCCGAAGGACGTCACGCCGCCCCCTGACAGCATGCGCGGGCGCGGCGCGCCCGGCAGCCCCATCGGTGGCGCGATCCAGTCGCTCGCGCTGTCGACCGTACGGCGGGGCGTGATGTGGGCCGGGACCAACAACGGCCTGATCAAGCTGACCAGGGACGAAGGCAAGACCTGGGAGGACGTGTCGATTCCCAACCTGCCGGTCCCCGGACGGGGCGACATCCTCGCGATCGCGGCGTCGCACTTCGATCCAGCCGCTGCCTACGCCGCGGTCGACTTTCACGCCACCGGCGACTACAAGCCGTACTGCTTCCGCACCCACGACTACGGCAAGACCTGGACGGCGATCGTGCACGGCCTGCCCACTGATCAGCCGAGCGGCAGCTTCGCCCGGGTGATCCGCGGCGACACGAAGCAGGCGGGGCTGTTGTTCGCGGGCACCGAGAGCGGGATGTACGTCTCGTTCGACGACGGCGACGACTGGCAGTCGCTCCAGCTCAATCTCCCCAACACGTCGTATCGCGACATCGCGATTCACGGCAACGACCTGGTGGTCGGCACCTACGGCCGCGGCATCTGGGTACTCGACGATTACTCGCCGCTGCGCCAGATCACGGCTGCCACGGCGAATCACCCGGTGCATCTGTTCGCGCCCGGGGACGCCGTGCGCGTGCGCCGCAACGTGGGCGCGGACACGCCGTTCCCGCCCGAGGTCCCGCACGCGCTCAACCCGCCCGATGGCGCGATCATCTATTACTACCTGGCCTCGCCGCCGACCGGGGAGATCTCGCTGGACGTCCTGGACGCGGGCGGCGCGGTCGTGCGCCACCTCTCGAGCGCGCCGGTCGAGCCCGTCAAAGAAGCCGCGCAGCCGCCCGAGCCCAATTTCTGGATCGCCACGCCGCAGCGGCTGGCCACCGCGGCCGGCACCAACCGGGTGAATTGGGATCTGCGCGCCGAGGCTCCGGCGGCGTTGACCCACACGTTCGAGATCAACGCCAATCCGGGCCTGACGCCCCCGTCTCCGGTGGGGCCGCTTGTGCCCCCGGGCGTCTATACGCTCAAGCTGATCGTTGGCGACAAACCCTACACGCGGAGCGTGACGGTTGTGAACGATCCACGCTCTCCCGCCCGGGCCGCGGACGTGCGCGCGCAGTACGACTTACAGACGAAGATCATCGCCGGCACTAAGCAATCGTGGGACGGCTACCACCAGGGCGCAGCGCTGCGCGCCGCGGTGGCGGCGGATACCGCGCCAGCTCTGCCGGCAGCGGTTGTCGCGGCGGCGAAGGCCTTCGACTCGACGCTCGCCCTAGTGGCCGGCGATCCGGGGGGCGGGCGCGGCGGGGGGGGCGGGGGGGGCGGCTTCTTCGGAGGCGGTGCTCGGCCGGCGCCGACCTTCGTGAGCGTGAACGGCAATCTCGCAGGCCAGATCAACACGCTCGAGAACGGCGACATGGCGCCGACGCCGGCGATGCAGGCCGCCTACGTCGCCGGCTGTAGGGACCTCCAGACCGTGGTGACGACGTGGACCGGGATCAACGCAGCGCCGCTCGCCACGTTCAATGCCGTGCTGACCCAGAACAACCTCAAGCCGGTCGCAGCGACCGGCCCGGCGCTCGTCGCTCCGGTGTGTTCAAGGTCGTGAGGCGCGGGAGATGAAATGTATCGCACTCGGCTTCTAGCGCTTGCGCTGCTCGCGGTCGCGCCGGCGAGCCTGCTCGCCCAAACCCAACCGGCGGCGCGGAGGGGGGGCGCGCCAGCGGGCTTTGCGCCCGCTCGCTTGGCGCGCATCGACCGGTTCATGCAGCAGTACGTCGACTCCGGGCAGATCGGCGGCGCGGTCGGGCTGGTCCTGCAGGACGGTCGCGTCGTGTACCAGCATGCAGTCGGCTGGCTCGACAAGGAGTCGGGGCGCCGCATGACCAGTGACGCGCTGTTCCGCATCGCGTCGCAGACCAAGGCACTCACCACGGTCGCGATCCTGTCGCTCGTGGAGGAGGGGGCGCTCGCGGTCGGCGACCCGGTGAGCCGTTACATCCCGGCGTTCGCACACACCACCGTCGCGACCAAGAGCGACACCGGCCTGGTCACCAAGCCCGCCGCGCGACCGATCACGATCCGGGATCTGCTCACGCATACGGCCGGCATCTCGTACGGCACCGACGGGCCGGCCGCGCCGCTCTATGCCGCCAAGGGGCTCGGGTCCGCGGCGGGATGGGGCTGGTACACCGCCGACAAGGACGAGCCGATCTGTACGACGATGGAGCGGCTGGGCTCCCTACCATTCACCGCACAGCCCGGCGAGCGCTGGGTGTACGGCTACAACACCGACATTCTCGGCTGCGTCGCCGAGCGCGCCTCCGGGATGCCGCTCGACGAGCTGATCCGGACCCGCATCACCGGTCCGTTGCAGATGAACGACACGTATTTCTTCGTGCCCCCAGGGGCGAGTGGGCGGCTCGCGACGGTGTATTTGAGCGACTCGACCAATCACGCGCAGCGCGCCCCCGCTGGCCCGCGCGGGCAGGGGAATTACGTGGATGGTCCGCGCAGGAGCTTCGCGGGCGGCGCGGGGCTGGTCTCGACCGCGGCCGACTACGCCCGCTTCCTCGAGATGCTGCGCAACGGTGGCGAGCTGGGCGGCGCGCGGATCCTGGCGCCGCACAGCGTGGACCTGATGACCCACAACCAGGTAGCCGCGCTGTTTGACTCGACCGGGGCACGCGGCTTCGGGTTTGGGTTCCAGACGACCGAGCGCTACGGTGCCACTGGGATGGCGTCGGTGGGCACGTTCAGCTGGGGTGGGGCGTACGGCAGCGGGTATTACGTCGATCCGGTGGAGCACCTCGTCATCGTGTTCATGATCAACCAGCTGCCGAACCGGACCGACATCGGGGGGAAGTTTCCCACGCTGGTCTACCAGGCCCTCGTGACCAGCCGGCGCTAGCGAGGGGACGCACTGTCCACCGCGCACAGCGCGGTGAGGCAGGCACCGATGTACCCTCCTCCAGACACCGTGGAGAGATAGTCGGAACGGGCCAGGGTGCCGCGTTCGCCGAGCGCCTGCAACAGGCCTAGGTTGAACGCGGCCGACCGGATGCCGCCGCCCGACAGCGCCAGGCCGGCGAGGTCCTGCCCCGGCATAGAGCTGTCGCCGCGTCGGGCGGCGATCAGCGCCAGCTCTTTGGCGTAGACCTCCTCGAACCGCGCCAGTCTGCCTCCTCAGTGGAACAGTACGCCCAACTGGACCGTGGCGAAGCGTGTCACCGGCTTCGTTTGGATCTGGTGGATGTCGATTCCAAATTCAAGGCTGAAAGGCGCGATGGGGCCTTGCGCGCCCAGGCCGACGTTGAAACCGTTCTGCGACGGGCCGGACTTGGGCCAGTACCTGCCGGGGCCGGCCTGCAGATACGGCCGCAACCCGCTGGGCGTCGGGGGAAACACCCACTGGACGTTCGCCGAGAGATTGACCCACCGCGGATGCGCGGTCGGCACGAAGGGTTCGGCTGTGAACTGGTTCAATCCCACGTAGAGCTTGAGGTTGAAGTACCCTTTGGTGGGCAGGAAGTTGAGGCGGTAGCCGACGTCCACGTCCGCGTGGATGTTGGCGTCGTTCAGCGAATCCATTGTCCCGAGTGGATGCGCCGAACCCACGTGAAAACTGTACGTCAGCCGGCTCGCCGACGCTTGCGCGGCGGCAGGCGTCGCCGCGCCGACCCCTGCGACGATCAGGGCGAGCAATCCGATGAGGTGATCCCGTACCGTGGACACGGTGCCTCCGTGGTGAGGAGCCACGATGCAGCGGCCGCCGGGAGAGGGCTATCACAGTTTGTGCGCAGGGCGCGCGTCCGTAGCCGGCGGTGGCTGGCACGTGACTGCGGCATGACTCGGCGACTCCAGCATTCGTCGCACATGCTCGCCACATCCCTGTCCGCCATCCGGGCCGCGCGGCCCACCTTGGCGCCCGTGCCGCGCGCGATCGTCGAGGCCATCTGCCTGGCGGAGGGCTCGATCGGCCCGGCCGAGCGGGTGGCCCAGACGCTCGGCCTGCGCAACCGCTTCGAGCTGGCACGCCTGCTGCTGCGCGAGCGGCTGCCGTCGCTGCCTCGCATGGCCAAGTGGGCGACGGTGCTCGCCTGGGTCGCGGCCGCGGAGCGCGACGGCGTGTCCCTCTGCCGCATGGCGTTCCGCGCCGACCGCTATCCCGCCGCGTGCTATCGTCTGGTCAAAGAGGTGACGGGGCTGTGCTGGGCAGAGGTGAGGATCCGGGGGTCGGCGTGGGTGGAGCGAGAGTTCCTGCGAGAGTTCTCACCCTCTTCTGAACGACGTCAGGCAGAGGTCGCCTCGAGCGTCGCGAGCCGTCCGTCGCTCAAAGCGTTATAGCTGCGAACGCGCAGCCTCCTGATCCTTCCAGTTGGTTCGTACCTATCAGTCACCACGTGGTTAGTGCAGTAGTTGGGACACCGAGCGTCGCCTGACTGCCGCTTGACTCATCGTCTCTAGCATTTGCCCTGATTCAAGCGAAGGCCATCGCCGCGGACGATGAACGGGCGAGGACGGTCATCATGGGGGCTGGTAAGAAGCGTTCTCTCGCCAAGAGCACCACCGCTCGGCGACGCAGGGGCCAAGCCCTGAAGCCAGCGCATCCGCCCGCAGACGACCCCGGACGGCGGCACGAGGAACTCAACCTCGACCGGCGTGTCGAGGGTGAGCGGCTGCAGGCGAGGTTGCCAGTGCGGAAGAAGGCCGGTCGCCCTGCCACGGCACCAGGACCTCTGCAACCGTACCCGCAACTGCGCCTCGACGCGTTGGGGGACCTGCGACGGATGGCCGGCGCTCGGCCGGCAGCGGCTGGCCCGGGCGCAGTGCCCCCGGCGCCCGGTGCGAGCAACTGGGTGCAGCTCGGGCCGACGGCCATACCGAAAGGGCAGACTTACTCGAGTGCGCGTGTACTCGTCACCGGCCGTGTTACCGCCATCGTCGTTGACCCGACGGATCCAGCCACGATCTACCTCGGTGCGGCGCAGGGTGGGGTATGGAAGACGACGGACGGCGGCAAGAGCTGGGCCGCGAAATCAGACCATGAGGTCTCGCTCGCGATCGGCGCAGTCGCGATGGATCCTGCGAATCGCCTCGTACTCTACGTCGGAACCGGCGAAGGCAACTTCTCCGGCGACAGCTACTACGGCAACGGTGTTCTCAAGACGCAAGACGGCGGCGACACCTGGGCTACGCTTGCGCAAGGCACGTTCACAGGTACCCGCTTCTCGCGCATCGCGATCACGCCAGGCACCTCTTCCAGACTGTTCGCGGCCACTGGGAAGGGCCTTTACCGGAGCACGGACGCGGGACTGAACTGGACGCAACTCGGCGGACTCCCGACGTGGGGAGGGACGGACGTCGTTATCGACCCGACGACGCCGACGACCGCGTTCGCCGCTTTCTACGGGGGGGGTGCCTACCGGACGACCAACGCCGACGCCGGCGCGCCCGTGTGGACCAAGCTCGCCGGGGGGCTGCCAACGGCCGACCTCGGCCGCATCGCGCTCGGGCTGTCGTCCTCGAATCCGCTGGTGCTCTACGCGCTCATCGCGAACGACAGCGATTTCAAGATCGCGCGCTTCTATCGATCGACGGACGGTGGAAACACATGGACTCCCATCGCGCTGCCAAACGGAGACATCGGGGCCCAGGGCTTCTACAACCTCGCGGTAAACGTCGATCCGGCCACTCCCGACATCGTCTACCTCAGTGCGACGTCCCTCTGGAAAGCGACCCGGGACGCGATGGCCGACACGTGGACCATCACCGACATCGGGGGACCGTTCCATCCGGACAACCACTGCCTGGCATTTGATCCTAACAACCATCTAACGATCTACGCCGGGAGCGACGGCGGCATCTATCGGTCCACGGACGGCGGCGCGACATGGTCGGACACGATCAACGCGGGACCATGCATCACTCAGTTCGAGTTCGTGGACGACCACCCCTCATCGGACGCGGTCGTCTTCGGCGGCACTCAGGACAACGGCACCGAGCAGTTCCGGAACAGTCCAGTGTTCGCTCATGCGGACGACGGGGACGGGGGCTTCTGCGCCGTGGATCACTCCCAGCCCCGCAACGTTGTCAGCACCTATTACTCCGCGACGCCTAAGCGCTCGACCCAGGGCGGCCTCTTCGGCAGCTGGGTTGACGTGAGCGGTGGCATTCAGGGAAGCGCGCTTTTCTATCCGCCGCTTGCGCTCGATCAGCAAAACTCGAGCAACATCGCGATTGGCACGGACCGCGTCAGCCTCGACAGCGCCCAGGGGACTGGGGGCTGGCCGACGCAGGTCGCGCTGCCGGGGATCGCCGGCATGGTGTCGGCGATCCACTACGTGAGCTCGACACTGATCTACGCTGGCACGACTCAGGGTGAGGTGTACCGGCTCATTTTCCAGAACGCCGCCTGGTCCGTCACGGCGATCCACGCCGCGCCGCTGCCGAACCATTGGGTCTGGGACGTCGTCGCCCGCCCCGACGACGCCAACACCGTAATTGTCGTAATGTCCGGCTTCGGCATCGCCCACGTTTGGCGCGGTGTTGTGCCGCCCACGGGTGGCGCTACGGTGTGGACGGACGTCAGCGGTACGGGCGTGGCCAGGTTGCCTGACATCCCCGGGAACGCGCTGGCGATCGACTCGAGCGTACCGAACACCTACTACATCGCGACCGACGTCGCGGTTTTCCGGACGACCGACGCGGGCACCACGTGGTCGCCTTTCAGCGAGGGGCTGCCGAACTGTGCGGTGTTTGACCTACGCCTGCATGGTCCGTCGCGCCTCCTCCGCGCGGCGACGCACGGGCGCGGCTTGTGGGAACGCCGGCTTGATACCCTCAACATGCCCGATGTCGACATTTTCCTCCGCGATAACTTGATGGACACCGGCCGCACGACGCCGGCGCCGTCCAACGTGCCGGCCGCCTTTGAGGATCCGCTCCAGTATGTGTCGCTCGGCGATTCTGTCTTCTGGTGGCAGTGTGCGGACATCAAGGTCGACGCCCTGGAGGGGAAGCCGCCGGCGTTTCAGATGGCCGTGTCTGATGTGGATTACATCGCGTTTGAGAGCCGGCTCCAGCACTGCAACCCGCAGCGTGGGAACATCAACCGCGTGTACGCTCAGGTCCATAACCGAGGACGTATCCCGGCGACCAATGTCACGGTGAAGCTCATGTACGCGGACGCCTCCGCCGGCCTTCCGCCGCTGCCGAACGATTTCTGGACCGCGTTCCCCGGAGACCCCGCCAACACAGCCGTCTGGAAGCCGATCGGAGCGGCGAAGGTCGTCCCGTCGGTTTCGGCTGTCAGGCCGGAGGTCCTGGCGTGGGACTGGAACACGCCCATGGCCGCGGCCGACCACAGTTGCGTGCTCGCCGTGATGGAGTGCGCGGGCGATCCCATTCCGCAGGCGGCGAAGCTTCTCGACGTCAACGCGCTGGTGAGAAACGAGAAGCGTGTAGGCCTCAAGAACCTGCACGTTGTGAACGTGCCGCCGCGCACGACTCGCTGGACGGGCGTTTGGTTCCGCCGTGTTGGGAGGAGGGCGCCGACTATCCGGATCCTTCCGGTCAAGGGCCGTGGCTGGAACCTGGGCATCTTGTTGCCGAAAGCCGTGGTGGACGGCTTCCGTCGTGCACGCCCGGGAACGCCGATTGAGGGGCTGGCTGCGAAGCAGCCCACCGCCGCAATGCTCGAGAGCCTCAAACGACAACGCCCTCCCCTGCTCGAGACGTACGATCTCTCGCGCGTGTATGTCCTGGAGGACTGGCGCAAGGGCGCGAGAATCGTAGGGCTTGCCGTCCCCGAGGGCGGTGTGCACGTGCTCTTCGGTTTCACGGCTCCCGCGGCGGGCCCGTCCCTCACTTTTACTCTGGCGCAGGAGGAGGGCGCAGACCTCGTTGGCGGGAACACATTCGTGCTCCGCGTCAGGGCGCGGGCGTAGGGTCGCTGGAGGGCAAGGCGGACGAGCGACGCCGTGATCAGCTCGCTGACGCTCGTCGCGTTCGGCACAGTGTTCGCCACGGAACTGCTGGCCGACAAGGTGCTATACACAATCAGCGCGCTGGTCACGCGCTTTCGCGTTGGACCCGTGCTGTGCGGCGTGGTCGCCGCGTTTATGGGCAAGACGCTCGCGGCGGTCGTGATGGGCCGGGCGCTTGCCTCGCTACCTACGCCAATCGTCGAGGGCACGAGCGCCGTGGCGTTTCTCGGAACCGCCGTCGTCCTGTTGCGGCGCGGGTCAACGGGCGTGCCCGCCGTCGGCGTGCCATTGTCAGGCTGGGGGCGGGCGATACCGGTCTCGTTTGCTGCCGTGTTCTTCTCGGAGTGGGCGGATGTCGGACAGATCACCACGGCTGCGCTCGTGGCGCGCTACCAAGCTCCCTTGTGGATTTGGCTCGGGGCGACGCTGGCGTTGACGGCGAAGGCAGTTCTCGCAGTGACGGTGGGCGTCGGGTTGCGCCGGTACTGTCCGCAGCACCTCTTGCGATATGTCGCGTTCGCCTTGTGCGGCACAATAGGAATCATCAGCTTGTGGCTCCGTTGACGGGTTGCTCGTGCCGGAGCCCTTGACCGTTGTGTCCCGCTGTCACAGCGTGCGGTGTCGCATGGCCTGTGCGGAGTGATGGCGACACCGAACCGGACTCAGCCCGCTACCCTGCTCGCGGAGCTGCCACAGCCCTCCACCGCGTATAAGCGCAGGGTCTGGCTCGCCGTCGCGGGCCTGGTGCTCTTCCTGGCGCTGTATTTCCTGCTGGCCGGCTGGTTCCTGTTCACCGCCTACCGGCTCACTGCGGGGGCGGACTCGCCCACCTTCAGCGGCTACGCGGTGGGCATCTGTGCGCTGTTCCTCGCCGTCTTCATGCTCAAGCCCGTGTTCTTCGTAAGGCACGGCCGTGTGAACGACTCTGTCGAGGTCACCGCACAGCAACAGCCTCGCTTGTTCGCCTTCCTGTACGAGCTCGCCGACGCCGCGGCGGCACCGCGCCCGCATCGGGTGTTCATCTCGCCCCAAGTTAATGCTGTAGTCTTCTACGACTTGTCGCTCCTCAACCTCGTCTTCCCGTCCCGCAAGAATCTGGAGATCGGGTTGGCGCTCGTGAACGCGCTGACGCTTGGGGAATTCCGCGCCGTGCTGGCACACGAGTTCGGGCACTTCACCCAGCGGTCGATGGCGGTGATGCGCTGGGCGTATATCGCGCAGCAGATCGCCGCGCATCTGGTGCTCCGGCGGGACAAACTAGACGACCTGCTGCGAACCCTATGCCATATCAGCTTTCGCGTGGCCTGGGTGGGCTGGTTGCTCAGTCTGATCGTGTGAAGCCAAGAGCCGCATATCGCGGGACGTGTTCGCGCTCCACTCCCGTGTGACCGAGCGCATGGGCGACATCCTGGGCGACCCGGGATACGGCCGGGTGACGCCCGTGCCACGCGAGCGGCCCGCCGAGCACCGCGTGTTCCAGCCCGACCTTGCCCAGCCTCCCTGGATGTGGCGGACGCACCCGCTGAACCACGAGCGGGAGGCGAATGCCAAGCGTCGCTACGTGGGCGCGCCGATCGACGACCGGAGCGCCTGGATCCTGTTCGACGACGACGCTGCCCTACGGGAGCAGATCTCGGCCGTGCTCCAGCAAGCCCAGGGGAAGGAAACCGTGCCGGTGGACGAGTCGCTCGCGGCCTTGAACGAGCCGTTCGACCGCGAGCACTTGAAGAGCCGGTACCGCGGGGTGTACTTCGGCCGCTCGGCCGTGCGCGGTGCGCCTCGGCCCGAAGCTCTGATCGAGGCGGCTCCAGCGGACTGGCGCCAGCAGCTCGATCAGCTGTACCCGTCGACCCTGGTCGACGAGGTGGCCCGCTTGCGCAACCTCGAAAAAGAAGTCGACCAGCTGCGCGCTCTCGCAAGCGGAGCGTTCACACCGTCCGAGGGCGTCATCCGGCATCGCGGTCGAACCATCACCCGTGCAGAGCTGCCGCGCGCCATCGAGACCGTGCAAGCCGAGGCGCGGGCCGTCGAAGAGCGGCTGCGAGCCGGCGACCGCATGCGTCGGGCGGTCCACCTGGCGGCGGCCGCCGAGCTAGGGGGAGGCTGGGATCCCTATCTGCGAGGGCTGCTCGCGGTATTGCATTACGCCGACCACACCGGCGCCAACCTGCGGGATCTGCACGGCGTGTTCGCGCATACGCTGGGGGTAGTCACGGTGACCCGGCGCATCAGCTCACGCGGCATGCAACGGCTGCTGGATAGCGCCAACGCGCTGCGGGACGCGCTGAGCGACCTGTTCCGGATGAGCCAGCTGGTGACGCTGGACACATCGCTCACCGGGCGGCTCGCCATCGGCTCGTGGACCGAATCATTAGGCACGTTTGCGCTTCCCCCGGCGGACACGGACAACATCGGCCAGTGGTTGAAAGTGATCGACGGTTGGGTGACGCAGGCCGAAAACAACTGCGCGGCGCTGAGCACCGCGGCGCTCGAGCAGCTGCTGCTCACCGAAGCCGCCCTCGCCGAGCATATCCGGCGCGGCACGTCCCCGGGACCGGCGCCGGCGCCGTCAGTGGTGCTCGCGACGTACGACGTCCTTCTGCCCGGTGCGGAACGTAAAGCCCCGGCCGGCCTGAACTGGTGGGAGCGCTTCCAGATCGCCCAGGGCACCTTGCCGACGCTGGCGCGCGCGGCCGTAGCCGCCGGGATCGTGGCGGTCGTCCTCGGGTTCGGGACCAGCGTCGGCACCGCGACCATCACGATCTACAACGGCCTGGCGCTTCCCGTCGTCGTGCATGTCGGCGGCCATTACCTGTCGCTGCGCGCACGGTCCTCCGGTGCCGTCGAGGTGGACGCCCGGGTCGCCCATCGTGTCATGACGCGCACGCGAGCGGGGCAGGTGATCGACAGTTTCGATGTCGCCCCGCCGGGAAGCTTCGCCAGCTTCATCTACAACGTGGGCGGTGCTACTCCCCTGGTGGAGTGGACCGCCGTTTACGGCAAGGTGCCACGCCGCCCGGAACACAGGCTGGGAGCCCCGCGATGGACCAGGAGCTCGGCGGACGTGCTGTTCGAAGACCCGCCGGAATCCATCACGAGCAGCGACAGCGGCGGTGCGCGCCTGGTCCTGTCGGGCATGGCCGACGCGTCGCCGGGGGTGCAGCTCAACGCGCTCACGAGCGACACCGATCGCCTCCGCGTGATCCGGGCGCACGCGCAATGGGACGACACGAAAGGCGTCCAGGCGTTGTCCTGGCTGATGATCGCCCAGGCGCGGTTGCCGGACTACCGTCAGATCCTCGCGCGGCGGCTCGCGGACGCGCCCGGCGATGTCGTGCTGTTGCGGCTGGAGCAGGACGGCGCGGATTCGGCCGAGAAGGTCCGCGTGTGCGCCCGCCATCAGGCGCGATCCGACGGCGCGCCCGATGACGCCGATCTCAAGTACGTGGCGGCGCGCTGCATCGGCGATTCACGGGCGATGATGCAGGCCTTCTTGGAGGGCCACCGGCGCTGGCCGCAGCACGGCTGGTTCGCGAACGGGGCCGGCTACAGCTATGCGGACGCCGGTCAGTGGCAGGAGGCCGGCGCTGCCCTGGAAGCCGCTCTCGCCGCGCTACCGCCGGTCGCGGAGTTTGTTGCGGTGGACCTCGCCCGCATCCGCCGGCTCACCAACCCGGATCCCGGCGCGATCGTGGGCCATTTGGCCAAGAGCTCAGAGCGCCTGCGCTACGTGCTCGCGCTGGAGAACGGTACCGGCGTCGATTCGGGGCCGTTGCTCGCATACGCGGAGCTGGCGCGGGGCCACCTCGACCAGGCGGTGCTTCTTGCCCACGCCGATGCCACGGTCGAAGCCCGGGTACTGCGCCTGGCGGGGGCCTCGGACGGCGCGTCGGCGGCGCTGATGCGGCGCGCCCGGGCGCTCGATCCCGGGGCTGGGCTGGATGACGACACGCGCTGGGCCAGCATCGGGCTGGCGACGCGCCTGGGTCGGGACGTCACGCCGCTGCTCGACTCGCTACCAGCGCGCCCCGAGTACCGCCAGCGGTTGCGGAGCTTCATCGCGCAGGTGCGCCGCGGGGCGAATCTCTCCGCTGCCGAGCAGCAGTTGAGCGGCCTGCCGCTCGCCGCGCGCGGTCAAGCGTACAGCGTAGGCGTCATCGTCTTGGGCGGTCGGGCACCCGCGGCATGGCGTCACGCGGCGAAGCAGCTGCTGTTCGCCCCGGAGCGTCCGTACTTCAAGTGAGTGGTTCACGAATCCGGGTGCCGCAGTCAATTCGGTGCCGCAGTCAATTCCTAGTGCTTAAAGATGCGAGACACGGACCTCCGTACGGTGGCGTTGGCGTCACGAGCGGTGGGGGATTGCTCACAAACCTGGTTATATACGCGTTGGCCTCTTGCGCGTTCGCTTGAGCGTATTCCAAAGCCGTACTCGGAGGGGAACAGCCTATTCCAATGTTCAAGTATCCCGTTGCCCAGCTTGACTGTAGCCAGTACTGGACGCCGTACGCGCTGAGATTGTTGAGGTCGTAGGTTAGGTCGCAACCGAGCGGTCCTGTAGGGAGCGGAAATTCCGGGCATCCGGTGGTGTGTGCCGGAGCACCGGCGTCGGCGTGGCGGATTTCGTGAGCGTAAAACGCCAACGTACCCGCAAGGCCGGGCCAGGTGCGCTTGAACTCCCGCTGCCCCGCATCCTGTCGCGATGTCGCAACGTAGAGTTTGCCCTCGATGACGTCGCAACAGTACAATTGACCTGGACTCGTCTTCAGGTTCACGCCGGCGACGTTGGACGACATCCATACGTACAGAGCCTTCTGTGTCCAGGGTAATTTGCCTTCCGTTCCTTGGCTCATGTAATACGCCGTTCGGAGCACTTGCAACGTGACGAGCTCGTCGGTGAGCTGATCTATTGGCAACAATGAATACGGCTCACTGCAGGGAATGTCCGCGGTGACGACCTGGCCGTCCGCGCGGAGTTCGAAGTCTCGTCGTATCTGGACGTACGCCGCATCGTTCGTCGGGCAGCGTTCGAGGAACGTGCGGATATCCCTGATGCCCGTGATCACAAAGGGCGTCTCAGTCCAGATCGCCACCCGGAGCTTAGAGCCGGGCTTTCCCACAAGTCGCACGACGAGTGTATTCCGATCCGTCAGCCGAACGGAGTCGCTGAAATGCTGCGTTGACGCATTCCCAGTCCCGCGGGGTGTGAGGAGCGTGTCGTCATTGAGCATGACGCTCGCGTCCGCTCCTCGACTTCCGAGATCATCGAGATCGACCATGTACATCGTCCCCGCGACCGCGGAGAAAGTGAGGGTCTCCGATCGCGGGGCGCCTGGGTCCCGCACGAAAGTGACTGGGCCGACGACGCAGCCCGTGCAGTTGCCGGAGGCATCGAGGCCGTCGGCAGCGCGCTCCGCGATGCGGAGGACCGGTTCCGCCACAACCGGGCTGCCGGTTGGAGAGTCCAGTTGACACGCCGCCGCGCCGAGACAGAAGGCGGTGACGAGCGCCAGACGTGCGCACTGCCGGTTGTTTTCCATGACACCTCCGGATCTCCAAGGTGGGCGTGCGGTAAAGGAGGTGTCAAGTTGGGGAATTCTTGGTGAGATCGCGATGGCGGCCCAAGGTCTGGGCTGCCCTTGTTGAGACCGCGGGTTCCGAATATGATGGCGACCAATCGTGTGGACCCTCAGCCGTTACCTGTTGCGCCGGCACCTCGCGCCGTTCGGCTTCGCCTTCGCGGCCCTCACCGCACTGATGCTCAGCAATCAGATCACAAAGCTGGTGCCAGGCCTACTCGGCAAAGGGCTGCCGCAGAGCGAGATCGTCGCAGTGTTCGTGCTCTCGCTGCCCTTCATCGTCGCGGTGACGCTGCCGATGGCAGTCCTGATTGCGGTGCTGCGCGTGTTCACGCGCCTCGGGGCGGACAGCGAGCTCAGGGCGATGAAGCCGGGCGGCGTCAGCGCGCTGCACCTCATCACGCCCGTGCTTGGGGGTGCGGCGTGCGTCGCGGCGCTCTCGTTCTTGTGGAACGACCAGGTCCTGCCCCGCGCGAACTACCGGCTGCGCACGTTGCAGGTCGCTATCGAGCGCAAGGACCCGTCTTTCACGACCGAATACAAGAGCGACCGCGAGATGACGATCGCCGAGCTGCGACGGGGGGCACGGAGCGCCCGCGAGGACGCGGACCGCGCCGCAGGCGACGGGCGCCAGGCGATCGAGCGCGCGGGGCGCCAGCGCGCGGCGACGTACGAGGTGGAGATCCAGAAGAAGTACGCCATCGCGGCCGCGTGCTTCGTCTTCGCCCTGGTCGGCGCGCCGGTAGCGCTCTGGTTTCACCGCCGCGGTGTGCGGCTCGTGCTCGAGATGAGTTCTGGCCTGTTCACCCTGTATTACGTGGGGCTGATCGGAGGCGAGGAGCTCGGGGACCGCGGGATCGTGTCGCCCTTCTTCGCGATGTGGACCCCCAACCTCATTCTCGGCATCGTCGGCCTCGGCGCGGTGTGGTGGGTCCGCAAGCGGACGAACGCCTCTCCTACTGGCAGCTCAGCCACATACCGCGTTGGCAAGGGCGACGCATCGATCTCGCAGGCGCAGACGCAGGAAGAGGGGGACAAATAACGGTGGGCGCAGCCGGGCCAGGTGCGACGGCGACGTGCTGTGCACAGCGCCGATGCTCGGCGACACCACGGGATTTGCCTCGAACGGCGCGCCGCCCTCCGCGTCGCCGCCCCACGGGAACAGGACGTGTCGCTACAACTCCTTGTACTGCCACGCCCCCACCACCGCTGCCAGCGGCACGCACACCAGCGCGGCGAGGGTGGTGACCACGTACAGGCGGTGCGGGAAGATTCCCATCGGTGCTTCCGCGATCGCGTGAAAGAACGCGATCAACAGCCACGTCGCCACGCCGGCGTAAACCGCCGTCTTGGCCCCGGCGCCGTAGCGCGGCCGGATCGCGGCGTACAGCCACACCATGAAGATCCCGACGAGGAAATCGTAGATCACGAACCACTTGATCAGCGCGGCATCCATCTGGCCCTTGCCGAGCGCCTGCATCGCCGCGTTCCAGTCGTTGCTGAGCCACACGCCGTTCACGAGGAAGTCGAGCAGGTTGAGCACGAGACCGGCCAACAGCCCGCCGACGACCACACGACCCCGGTTGATCTTGCCCATGGTCACCTCGAGAGAGGGGGAACGGATCAACGGCCGCGGCCACAGTACGGCGTGAGTGGCCCCAGGCGCAAGGACGCGTCCGGACGTCCATGACGAGCAAGGCGATGGTGTTCATGCTTAGTCGCTCTGCCGACGAGGACGCACGGGATCAGGAGATCCGCAGTTGACCGTCCGTTGACGCGTTGCCCCCAGCGTTCCCGTTGCCATGCCCGCCGAGCGCGCCTACGTTCCGAACATGGCGTCCCCCGCCCTCCTGACCGCGGAGGAGCTGTTGCAGATTCGCCTCCCCGATAGGCGCGTGGAGCTTGTTAGAGGCGTGTTGCTCGTCCGCGAGCCCGCCGGCTACAGGCACGGGAGGGTCGCGATGAACCTCGCGCTGAAACTCGGAGCCTATCTCGAGCACACAGGCGCTGGCCAGCTCTTCGCTGCGGAGACCGGCTTCACGTTGGCCCGCGGACCGGACACCGTCCGCGCGCCCGACATCGCCTTCGTGCGGCGCCCGCGCCTCCCCGATCCCGAGCCGGGCGGGTTCCCCGACCTCGCCCCGGACCTGGTCGTCGAAGTGCTGTCCCCCGGCGACCGACCGGGCGACGTGCTCGCCAAAGTCGCCGACTGGCTCTCCGCCGGAACGAGGCTCGTGTGGGTCGTCGACGCCGAGCGCCGCATGGCCCGCGTCTACCGCCACGACGGCAGCGAGCAGATCGTGAGCGCGGATGGGGTTCTGGACGGAGAAGACATCATTGTCGGGTTCTCCTGCCGCCTGAGCGCCGTTCTGTAGGTCTGACGGAGCTGAAGCGAGTGCGCCCCCCTCACCTTCCCCCAACCGCCTTGTACAACGCCGCGTACGCCGTCGCCGCGTCGATCCGCCCCTGGGCCAGGCGATCCTGAGCCTCGAGCTCGGTCCGCTCCGCATCCAACACCTGAAGAAAATCAGTGACCCCTTCGCGGAACCGCAACCGCGCCAGCTCGGCGGCTCGCTCGCTCGCGGCGCTCGCCTCCTGGAGTCGTTCCACCTGGAGTCGCGCCGCGCGATACCGGGTGAGGCTGGTCTCCATGTCTTCAATCGCCGCGAGGACGACGCGACTGTATTCTGCGCGGGCCGCCGCCTCCCGCGCCTGCGCCGCGTCGGCCTCCGCCTTCACCCGCCCCAGGTTGAGACCAGGCCAGGTGATCACCGGCCCGACCGCGTAGCGCAGCGTCCCCTGGTTGCCCACCGCATTGAATTCGGGCGCGGCATAGCCCACGCTTGCCCCGATGGTGAGCCGCGGCAGGTAGCTCGCCTTGGCCGCTCCGACCAGCGCCCCCTGCGCCGCGGCGAACCGCTCGGCCGCGGCCACGTCGGGCCGGTACCGGACCACCGCGTCCGGTGTCCCGATCGAGGTCACCTCGGGAAGCGGCGGGAGCTGCCCGGTCTGCTCGAGCTCCCGGGCCACGTCGGTCGGTGAGCGGCCCACCAGCGCACCGATGCGGTACTGGGCCGCCGCCACCTGCGCCTCCCGGGCGGGAATCGATGCCAGCGTGGAGCTCAGCTGGGCCTGCGCCCGGTCGGTATCGAACGCGCTGCCGCGCCCCGCGTCGAGGCGCTGGCGCGTGAGGTCGAAGGTGCGCCGCTGGTTTTCGGCGTTCCGCCGCGCGACCTCGAGCTGCTCCTGCGCTCCCCGCAGCTCGAAGTAGGCGCGGGCCAGCTCCGCCGTCAGCGTCACCTGCACGTCGCGCAGCTCTTCCTGGGCCACGCCCACCAACGCGCCCTGCGCCTGGACGCTGTGGCGGATGCGGCCGAACACATCCAGGTCCCACGAGGCATTCACGCCGGCGTCCCACACGCTCTGGTCCGGAAAGATGCCCGATGCGCCGGGGAAGCTCGCGCTGGACAGGCGTTGCCGCGCGTAGCCGGCGGACAGCGTCGTCGACGGCGTCAGGTCCAACGCGGTGCGGACCCGATCCGAGCGAGCGGCGCTCACCCGGGCCCGCGCTGCCCGCACGTCGAGGTTACCGCGCGCCACCTCGCCGATGAGGCGGGACAGCGTCGTGTCGCCCAGCTGGTCCCAATAGTCGGTCGAGACCGCGGGCTCGTCCTTCGTTCCCCCTCTCCCGGAGAGCCCGCCCTGAGCGAAGCGAAGGGGAGAGGGGGCCAGGGGGTGAGGACCCTCTCTCCCATCGGGAGAGGAGGCCGGGGGCTGAGAATCCTGGGTCACTTCCCGGAACGACGCCGGTGGCTGTACCGCCGGTGATCGGTAGCCCGGGGCCGAAGCGCATCCGGAGAGCGCGAAGAACCCCAGACAGTAATAGACGATCGCGCTACGCATTGGCCGCCTCCCCCACCAAGACAGGTTCGAGAACGAGACGCTCGCTTGCCTCTTCCGTTTCGGGACGGTGCTCGGCCGCGATGAACGAGTAGAAGACGGGGACCACGAATAGGGTGAACAGCGTCCCCACCGTCATGCCCGCCACCAGCACGGTCCCGATGCTGTTGCGCGCCGCCGATCCCGGCCCGGTCGCGAACACCAGCGGCAGGTGCCCGAAGACGGTGGCCGCCGAGGTCATGAGCACGGGCCGGAGCCGGGTGAGCGATGCTTCGCGCAACGCCGCGAGCTTCGCCATACCCTGCGACTGCAGCGTATTAGCGAACTGCACGATCAGGATGCCGTTCTTCGCGATCAGTCCCACCAGCGTGATCAACCCCACCTGGGAGTAGATGTTGATGGTGGTGAAATCGAGGTAGCTGAACACCAGCGCCCCGGAAATCGCGAGCGGCACCGAGCCCACCAGCACGATCAACGGGTCCCGGAAGCTCCTGAATTGCGCCGCGAGCACCAGGTAGATGAGGATCACGGCGAACCCGAGGGTCACGGTGAGCGCCGCCCCTTCGAGGCGGATCTGCCGCGATTCGCCGGCGTAGTCGAGCCCGACACCCGGCCCAGCTGCGGCCGCCGCAGCGGTCTCGAGGACCCGCAATCCCTCCTCCTTGGTGACGCCAGGTTTCACGCCGCCGAAGATTCTGACTGCGTTTCTCTGCTGAAAGCGGTTCAAAGTGCGCGGCGCGGTGCTCGACTCGATGTGCGTGAACGTCGAAACCGGCACCAGCCGGCCACTCGGCGTCTTGATCTTGAGATCGAGCAGCGGCCCCACCGTGGTGCGGCGCTCGTCGCCGATCTGGGGGATGACCTTGTAGCTGCGGTCGTAATAGTTGAACCGGTTGACGTACGCGCCGCCCAGCAGCGTGCCGAGCTCGCGGCCCACGCTGGCGAGGTCGAGCCCCAGGTCGGCCACCTGGTCGCGATCGATCACGACTCGCGCCTCGGGCAGATCGATCTTCAAGTCGGTGTCGACGTACAGGAACTTGCCGCTCTGCCAGCCGGCACCCAGCACGGCGCC
>WNFX01003198.1_pt1 | contig 23833 bp, 22 predicted proteins | sample 5400111 | NCBI WGS metagenome assembly WNFX01 (sample SAMN13153363, study PRJNA577476) | soil metagenome | isolation source: 40 cm soil or saprolite under grassland replicate 1 | place: USA:California | collected 2016-06-15
AGCGCGCGCTTCAGGCGAGCTTTGGTCCAGCAGCTCCGGAGAAAGTTCCTTCGCGAGCGCCGGCTTGGAAATCAGGCATTGGAGCAAGATACGGACCAGCCTCAGCTCCGGGGCCTGCGCTCCGCGGTCCATCCCGCGAGCCGGAGCGGCGAGTCTGGTTTTGGTGAGTTCTTGGGTGAGCTGCGCAGCTTGACCCTCGTCCAAGTATCCCGTGGCCGCGATCATCTGAATAAGTTGCCGCTGTAACGTCCGAGCCGAAATCTGCTTGAGCAGCGGTTTCGCTTCGTGCACAAGCTGCGCGCGCCCCTCGTATGTTTTCAGATCAACACGCCCCATCAGCTCCTCTACAAAGAACTCCGACAGCGGCCGGGTCGTCTCCAGTATCTTCTCGAACGCTTCTTTGCCCTTTTCCCGCACGTAACTGTCGGGGTCGTGTTCCGGCGGCAGGAACAGAAACCGCATCGCCTTGTTGTCGGCAAGATGCGGTAGGCTCACTTCGAGCGCGTGCCAAGCCGCCTTGCGCCCAGCCGCGTCGCCGTCGAAGCAGAAAACGACTTCGTCCGTCTGGCGCAGAAGCTTCTGGACGTGTGTGGCCGAGGTAGCCGTTCCGAGCGTCGCGACCGCATATTCGACCCCGTGCTGCGCGAGCGCCACCACGTCCATATAGCCTTCGACCACGATCACCCGGCCTGCCGCGCGGATTGTCGACCTCGCCTGGGCAAGACCGTAGAGCTCGCGTCCCTTCTCGAAGAGCGGGGTCTCCGGGGAGTTGAGGTACTTCGGCTCCCCTTCGCCCAGCACGCGGCCGCCGAAAGCGATCACCGACCCGCGTTGATCGAGAATGGGGAAAATGATACGGTCGCGAAACCGGTCGTAGCGCCGTCCTCCGCCCTCTGGATCGATCACGAGGCCCACATCTTTCAGCGCTTTATCAGCATAGCTCGGAAAAACACTCTCCAGGTTCTGCCAGCCATCGGGCGCATAGCCGATTCCGAAGCGCGCCGCGATCTTGCCGGTCAAGCCGCGGCCCTTGAGGTATTCGATAGCGCGCGGCGTTCCCTTCAACTGCTCGCGATAGTAGTTGCCGGCGCGCTCCATGATCTCGTACAGATCCGGCCCGCCTTCGGGTTTCTTGGTACGCGGTTCAAACTCCGGCATTTTCATGCCGACCGATTCGGCGAGATCCCTCACCGCTTCGACGTAGCCAAGACCCTGGTACTCGATGAGGAAGGAGATCGCGTTTCCGTGAGCGCCGCAGCCGAAGCAGTGATAGAACTGCTTGGTCGGGCTGACGGTAAACGAAGGCGTCTTCTCGGCGTGGAACGGGCAGCACGCGAGATAGTTCGCCCCGCCCTTCTTCAGCGGGACGTAGCGTTCGATCACGGCGACGATATCGACGCGATGGAGCAGTTCTTGCTTGAAGGAATCCGGAATCACGGCCGGAATGCGCTCTGATGGAGCGCCGCGCCAGCAAGCGCGCCTCGATGAATGGGCCGCCGGGGCCTCTGCCTACTCACCATCTTTCCTTTATAGGCGAAATTCGCCGGAGCGCAAGCCGCACGCGCAACATTCCCCTCAGCCGGCAAGCTTCGATTTCACCAGCGAGGAAACTTTTCCCATGTCGGCGCGCCCCGCGAGCCTGCCTTTCAATGCCCCCATGACTTTGCCCATGTCGGACGCGCCTCTAGCGCCTGTCTGCGCGATTGCTGCGGAGACCTCCTGCGCGATCTCGGCGTCCGTCAGTTGCTTAGGCAGGTAGCCCGAGAGAAGATTCAGCTCGTAGGTTTCGCCGTCGACGAGGTCCTTGCGGTTGGCCGCCTGGAACTGAGTGATGGAGTCGCGGCGTTGCTTGATCATCTTCTCGATCACGGCTACGACCTCGGCGTCCGAAAGCTCCTTTCTCTCGTCCACTTCGCGCTGCTTGATCGCGGCGAGCAACAGGCGTATCGCCGACAGCCGCTGCGCCTCTCTCGCTTTCATGGCGGCCTTCATGTCTTCGCTGATGCTTGCCTTTAGCGACATGCGCTTGGTTTCCTCGAAGGTCGGGATCCTCAAAATGAAGCGGCGCGACGAGCGGCTTTGTCCACTCCATCGCGCCGGGTCGGTCCGGCGGCAGCGCCGGCCCGCTCAATAGAGCTTCGGCGGCAGCGTCTGGCTGCGCAGGCGCTTGTAATGCCGCTTGACCGCGGCGGCGAGCTTTCGCTTGCGGTAGGCAGTCGGCTTTTCGTAGAACTCGCGGGCGCGCAGTTCGGTGAGAAGCCCGGTCTTTTCCACGGTCCGCTTGAAACGGCGCAACGCCACCTCGAAGGGCTCGTTTTCCTTGACGCGTACTGTCGGCATGCGGTCTTGATCCCAGGGCAATGTTGCAGCAAGGGTGCGAATTCTAGACTTTTTTGGGCCGAGACGCCAGCAGCTTGCGTACCCTATCCGCCAAGCTTGCCGGTCAATCCCAAGATCCGCAATTCCTGTCCGACGGTTGCCGCGCGCAGGTCGACTTCAGTCAGGCGTGCGTCCAGGCGCGAACGCGCCGAGTCGATCAATTCCAGGAGGGAACCGCGACCAAGCCGATAGGCGTCCTCGGCCATCTGTTTGAGCGCGGGGATGCGCTCGCCGACATTTTGCCGGAACCGTTCAAGGGCGGCTCGGCGCTGAGAGAGCGCGTCCACCAAGCGCCGCAGCTCCACGTCAGCCTCCGATTCGATCGCCTCACGGCGTTTCTGCGCGGCGCGAAGATCCGCTGCGGCCTTGGCGATCAGGCCGCGCCGGGCGTCGGACAACGGGATCTCGGTGGACAGGCCGACAAAATTGGCGGCACCAAACGGATCGCCGGTCCATGTCCTGCCCAAGCTGAGCACCGGTACCGGCCAGCGTTCGCGCTCGGTGCGTTTGAGCGCTGCCTGCGCCGCTTCCTCCTCGCGACGCGCCGCGATGATTTGCGGGTTACTTGATACCAGGGACTCGCGCCACTCGGCGACGCTGGTCGACAAGCCGGCGGGTGCAGCGGTGCCGCTCGCGGTGGGGCGCCAACCCGACGCCCCAAGCAGCGCCGCCAACCCGGCCGATTTGTCGGAAAGCTCGGCGCGCGCATCAGCGAGCCGTGCATTCATCCCGGCAAGTTCGACCTCAACCCGCGTCAAGTCATAGCGGCTTGCCGCGCCGCTCTCCAGTCGTCCGGAGACGATCGTAACGACACGCTTTATTTCGGCGACCGACTCGTCAAGCATCGAAGCTTTTTCCTGAGCAGCCTGAAGCCCGATAAACAGGTCGGCCGCACGCAGCGCGAGCTCGTTTCCGGCCAGCCCGACGCGAGCGCGTGCTGCCAGCAATCCCTGCTCGGCGGCTTCGATCCGCGCGCCGCGCTGGCCGCCAATCAGCAGCGGCAAATCCACAGTCGTCTGCTGCTGCTGGCTACCATTGAACTGGGTTCTGGCTCCTCCCGATGGAGTGAAACGCCCGTAGGAGACCGTGGGATTGGGCAGCGCACCGGCGCTGATTCGCTCCGCCTCGGCCGTGTCGATTGCCGTTTGCTCAACGGCGAGCCTGGGACTGCGTTCCGCCACCAGACGCAGCAGGATCGTCAGCGTCAGGCGTTCGGGAAGCGCCGACGCCGGTTCCTGTGCCCGGATGGATGCTGCTGACATCGCCGAGACAGCCAAAAGTATCGCAATCCGTCGATTGCTCATGGCTTGACCTCTAATAGTTCGTCCTCTTCCTCCGGAATCGTCAAGCGCCGCGGGGTGATGTAGCTGTATATGATCGGCAGCAGCCACAGCGCGATTGCCAGTGTGGTCAGCATCCCGCCCACGACCACCAGAGCGAAAGGCCGCTGCGTCTCGCTGCCCACTCCGGAACCCAACGCCATCGGCAGCAGCCCGACGAGGGCGAGCAGTGATGCCATGAGTACCGGTCGCAGCCGCTCGCTCGCGCCTTCGATCAATGCCGGCCATAGCTCCTCACCGCTTCGCCGCCGTGCTTCCGCTGCGCTCAGCACCAAGAGGCCCATTAGCGATACCTGACCGAGCAGCGCGATGAAACCCACCGCCGCGCTCACCGACAGAGGCACCCCGGCCGCCAGCAGCGCAAAGGCGCCCCCGGTCAGGGCGAACGGGACGGTCAGCAGGATGGCGAGAGCGCTGCGTCCCGAGTTCATGGCCGCATACAGGAGGCCGAGCACGGCGAGCACCGCCAGCGGAACCACGATCTTGAGCCGGGCGAGCGCGCGCTGCTGGTTTTCGAATTCACCGCCCCAGGCGAAGTAATAGCCTTCGGGCGCAGGCACGCTGCGCTCTACGGTGGCGATGGCGTCCTTGACCACTGATCCCATGTCTCGTCCCTCGATGTTGAACTTCAAGGCGAGGTAGCGGCTGTTGCCTTCGCGGTTGATCGACGCCACGCCGTTGGCGACCTGGATCGTGGCGAGATCGCGCAGAGGCACGCGCGCGCCGGACGCAGCGGTGAGTGTGACCGCGCCTATCCTTTCGGTGTCGTCGCGGATGTCGAGCGGCAGCATCAGCCGCACCGGCACCGGGCGCTCTCCCTCCCACATCGTGGTCGTGACGCGCCCGGCCAAGGCGGTTTCCAGAGTGCGCTGCGCGTCCTCCATCGCAATGCCTGCCCGAGCGAGCGCCTGCCGGTCGAAGCGCACCTGCAACTGCGGTGTCGAAGCGTCCCGGTAGAGATCGAGATCGACGATGCCCTGCAATGCCTTGAGCGCCTCCTTGGCATGTTCCAAAGTAGTGCGCATTCTCGCCAGATCGGGACCGAAAATTTTCAACACCACCTTGCCGCGCACGCCGCTGACCGCCTCCTCGACGTTGTCCTTCATCGGCTGCGAGAAGTTGTAGCGCACGCCAGGGATTTCGGTCAGCGAGGTGCGCATGTCGTCTATGAGCCGCGTCTTGTCGTAACCCGAGCGCCATTCGCGCACCGGCTTCAGGCGTATGAAGGTTTCGCTCATGTTGACGCCTTCGTTGTCGGTCCCGTCCTCGGGTCGGCCCTGCTCGCTCAGGGTTTTGCTTACCTCGGGGAACGCGAGGATCCGCCGCCGCACTTCGAGAAGAATATCCTGCCCTTTTTCCAAAGCGATGCTCGGCGGCATCTCGACGAACAACTGTATGTCGCCTTCATCCAGCTCTGGCAGGAACTCGGTGCCGAGACGCGTGAGCGTCAACACCGCCAGCGCCGGCAGGACAAATGCCGCGGCGAGAACCTTCCCCCTGCGCTCGAGCAGCCATGACAAGGATCGCCGATAGCGTGCCCGCAGCCGTTCGACCCAGGGCGGCTCCTCGAGCTTGGCGTGCCGCGGCCGGAACAGGGCCGCGCACAGGGCCGGCACCAAGGTGAGGGCGAACACCAAAGCGCCGATTAGGGCAAAGGAGTAAGTGAGCGCCAGAGGCCGGAAAATGCGTCCCTCGACCGATTGCAGCGTAAACACCGGGACCAACGCGGCGATGATGATCAGCATTGCGTACAGCGTGGGGCGCCCCACGTCCACCGCTGAACGCACCACCAGCCGCAGCACCTCGCGCCGATCGGTGGGGCGATCCTGGCGCAGCGCATGGATGACGTTTTCGACGAGCACCACAGCCCCGTCGACCAGAATGCCGAAATCGATGGCGCCCATCGAGATCAGGTTGGCCGGGAGGCCCAGCGCGTAAAGGCCGAGGAAGGCCACCAGCAGGGAGAGCGGTATCACGACGGCGACCGCCGCTGAGCCTACTACGCTGCGCAGGAACAGCCATACCACGCCCACCACCAGAACGAACCCGCTCAGGAGATTCTTGTGGACCGTGGAGAGCGTCAGCCCCACGAGGTCGCTGCGGTCGTAGTAAATTTCGATGCGCATGCCCTTGGGCAGGATGGTCTCGTTCAGCTCGCGTACCTTGTCGTGGACGCCGTCCAGCACCAGCGAAGGGTTCTGGCCGCGCCGCATCCACACGAAGCCTTCGATGCCTTCCTTTTCCAGGCCGACGCCCACGGTGCCGCGCCGCGGCGTGAAGGACTGCACCACATTGGAAACGTCGCCCAGCGTCACCGCGGTCCCGTCTTTGCTCTTGAGCAGAATGCGCTTGATGTCCTCCGCCGACTCGAGGAAGCCGATGCCGCGTACCGTGAGTTCCTGATCGCCGTGCCGCAGAAACCCGCCGCCGACGTTCAGGTTGGATTTGGCGATCGCCTGTTCGAGGTCGCCCAAGGTCAAGCCCAGGGCGAACAGGCGCGCGGGGTCGGCTTCGACGTGTATCTCCTTGAGGTAGCCCCCGAAGGGCACGATGTCGGCCACACCGGGTACCTGGCGCAGGACGCGCACGATGTTCCACTGCATTTCAGAGCGCAACTGATAGAGATCGTGGCGGTCGCTCGTGACACGGAACTGGTACACCTCGCCCAGGGGTGTGGCTTCCGGCGCAATCTCTGGAGTCACGCCTTGGGGAAGATCGGCGGCAGCGGCCCGTTGCAAGACCACGGTTCGAGCCGGGAAGCTGGCCGTGTCGTCCGAGAAAGTCAAGGTGATCAGCGACAGGCCGAACAGGCTCTCGCTGCGCATCAAGGTCATCCCCGGCGTGCCGTTCAGCTCGCGCTCCAGCGGCACGGTGACGCGCCGCTCGATCTCCTCCGGCGCGTTGCCGGGAAGCTGGGTGATGACCGTGACCTGGGTGTTGGTGACATCCGGGTAGGCCTCGATGGGCGTGTCGAGGTAGGCGCGCAGTCCAAAGGCCGCGACGATCAAAGTGGCAAACAACGCCGCAACCCGGCGGTGAACGCAGGTTTCGATGAGGAGGCGGAGCATGGTCAGAGCAACTGCTCTGCCTGGGTGTCGAGCAGCAAGGCGCCGCGTACCACCACCCTTTCGCCCGCCGTGAGCCCATGCAGAATCACCACCTGACCGTCCTGGTTGCGGCCCGTCTGTACCTCGCGGGCCTCGAAGCTGCCGTCCTCTCGCTCCACGTAGACCACGCGGCGTTTTCCATCCTTGATCAGCACCGCCGACACCGGGACCAAGACGTCCGCCTTTGCGCCCACACGCAGGGCGACCTGGGCTAGCATGCCGGCCCGCAAGCCATCGATGCGCTTGGTCAGCGCCAGATACACCTGGCCGCGACGCGATTCCGGATCCACGCGAGGATTGAAATTCTCGACCCGTGCTGCGACACGGGCGGCGAGCGCCGGCAGTTCCACGCCCGCTTCCTGGCCGACGGAAATTCGGCGCAAATCGCTTTCCGGAACCTGCGCGACCACCTGCAGGCGGGTGGGATCACCGAGCTCCAGTAACGCTTCGCCGCCAGGCGCGACCGTGGCGCCGACCGCGGTGCGAATCGTTATCACCACACCGTCCGCGGGTGCTCGAACCGTAACCCGTATGCCTTGCCCGGATCCGATCAGGTCCGCGGCATTCCGCGCCCGCTCATATTCCGCGCGCGCTTCCTTCAGCCGCGCTTCGGCCTCCTGTCGCTCGAACTCCAGGCCGACGCCTTTTTCCACCATCTCGACCTGGCGCCTGAAGACGCTCTCGGCGCTGCCCAGCCTCGTGGCTGCCTGATCGAGCGTAGCGCGCGCGGTCCCCGCGTCCGCGCTTTCGATGGTCAAGAGCTCCGTCCCGGTCTTGACTACTTGTCCTGCCTGAACCAGCACGGCAACGACGCGCCCCGCCGTTGTGGTTCCGATCGCGGATTGTGCCTGCGGACGGAACGTCACGCGGCCCGGCAACGCGAGCAGATCGACGACCTGGGAAACGGCGACGGCCTCGATGGAGAGATACTGTTTCTGGGCTTCTGCTATCACCGCCGAGCGAGCGCCGGCATCAGAAGGCACGGACGCCGGTGCAATGACGGCCGTGGATCCCTTCTCGCATCCAGCGGCGAGCAGCGAAAGCCCGATCAACGCGACAAAAAAATCTGTTCGATTCATTCCCGAAAGACCTCGGTTTCCCGCTCAAAGCACGCACGAGGACGCGTATTCGTGCAAACATGTGAGGGCGCGATTTTAGAGGAACATGCTGACTGCCGGCTGACACGACGGTTCGAAGAGCGCTGAAAAATCATGCTTGTCCTGGGCATCGAGACCTCCTGCGACGAAACCGGGGTGGCCGTCTACGATAGCGGCCGCGGCCTGCTCGCTCACGCGCTGCATTCGCAGGTGGCGCTGCACGACGCGTACGGGGGCGTCGTGCCGGAGCTTGCGTCTCGGGACCACATTCGGCGTCTGCTCCCTCTCGTGCGCGAAGTCCTTCGCAAAGCCGGTGCCCGAGAGTCGGATCTGGACGCGGTCGCCTACACTCAGGGCCCGGGCCTTGCGGGAGCGCTGCTCGTCGGCGCCGCTGTCGCGAACAGTCTCGCGTTCGGCCTCGGAGTCCGGGCGATCGGCGTGCATCATCTCGAGGGGCATCTGCTTTCGCCTTTGCTGGAAAAAAAAGCCCCGTCTTTCCCGTTTGTCGCGCTGCTGGTCTCGGGGGGCCACACTCAGCTTATGCGCGTTTCGGGAGTCGGGGAGTACGAGATGCTGGGGGAAACCCTGGACGACGCCGCAGGGGAGGCCTTCGACAAGACTGCGAAACTGCTCGGCCTCGGATACCCGGGGGGGCCTGCGCTCGCCGAGCTCGCGCGAGAGGGCAGGCCCGATCGCTTTGCGTTTCCGCGCCCCATGCTCGAGCAGCTGGAGAAAAACGGCGATCTCAATTTCAGCTTCAGCGGGCTCAAGACGGCAGTTGTAACGCTCACGCGCACGCGCGCCCTCGACGAGCAGACGCGCGCCGATGTGGCGGCCGCGTTCCAGGAGGCGGTGGCCGATGTCCTCGTGGCGAAATCACTCGCCGCGATGCGCAGAACAGCCCTGGATCGTCTCGTCGTGGCCGGGGGAGTCGGCGCCAACATTCGCCTGCGCTCCCTGCTCGATGCCGCCGCGTCGCGCGGCAAATTCAGCGTTTTCTATCCGGCGACGGAATTCTGCACCGACAACGGCGCGATGATCGCGCTAGCAGGATGCCTACGACTGAAAACCGCCGAGGCCACTCGGGCGCTTCCGCTCGGATTCACTGTGAGGCCGCGCTGGGACCTGGCAGACGTAGCGGCCTGAATCGCTGGAGGGGGTAACGGGGGAACCCCTGGTTCCCCTGTTCGTATCAGTGCCTCAGGCGCTCGCCGAATCTCGCTTTTCGCCGATGCGGCGTTCCTCGCCCGCGACGAGCTTGAGAATGTTCGCCTTGTGGCGCCAGACGAGCAGTGCCGCCATGATGATCAGCGCGGGCAGGACTTCTCTCGCGCCGAACAGGAAAAAATAGTAGAGCGGCGCAAATACAGCGGAGACAATGGACGCAAGCGACGAGTAACGAAAGAAGAGTGCGACGACGATCCAGGTCGCAATCGCCGCGAGACCCAGCCAAGGATTGACGGCAAGCAGGATCCCGCCCGCGGTGGATACGCCTTTGCCGCCCTTGAAGCGGAAGAACACCGGGAAGAGATGACCCAGGAACACCGCGACCGCGCAGGCCGCGACGCCGGTCGCGTCCACTCCGTATTCGGCGGCGTAACGCAATGCGAGGAACACGGCGAGCCAGCCCTTTCCGCCGTCACCGATCAGCGTGAGAAGCGCCGCGAGCTTCTTGCCCGTGCGCAGCACGTTGGTCGCGCCGGGATTGCCCGAGCCGTATGAGCGCGGGTCGGGAAGCGCGAAGGCGCGGCTCACGATGACGGCGAAGGACAGCGAGCCGATCAGGTAGGCGGTCAAAATAAATACTGCGGTCGCCATGGTGTTCCACTAGAATTCGCGGCAAGAGTTTAACTCCAAATCCGCTCGAGACACCCCGCCTTGGATACCGTTTTCATCCGCCAGCTGCGCCTACCGGCATGGATCGGGCTTTACCGCCACGAAAAGATCGCTCCGCAGACGATCGAAATCGACCTCGAGGTCAACCTTCCGGGGGACGCCGTTTTCAAGACCGGAAAGGTGGGCGACACGATCGACTATGGCGTGGTCGTGGAGCACATCCGCGCGCTCCTCGCGAAAGAGCGCTTCGGCCTCGTCGAAAACCTCGCCGAGCGAATCGCCGGCCTGCTCCTGGAGGACTTCAAATCGCCGCGCGTCAAGGTCAGCGTAGCCAAGCTCGGAGCGCTGCGCGAGGCCCAACGCGTGGGCGTCACGATAGAAAGACCGAAATCGCGAGCGTAGTCCCGATCACCCGCGTGGGTGATGGTCCTTGTGCAGCTTTTTCAGCCGCTCGCGCGCCACATGGGTGTAAATCTGCGTGGTCGAAATATCGGCGTGGCCGAGCAACATCTGCACGACGCGCAGATCGGCGCCGTGGTTGAGCAGATGCGTGGCGAAGGCGTGGCGCAGCGTGTGGGGCGAGAGCGATTTCCCCGGAAGCGCGGCCGCGGCGCGCTTCTTGATCAGATGCCAGAACGCCTGCCGCGTCATGGGGGCGCCGCGCCCCGTGACGAACACGTAATCACTGGCCCGCTTCCTCAAGAGCAGGGGTCGGCCTTCCTCCAAATAGCGCGCGAGCCAGGCGAGCGCTTCCTCCCCGAGAGGCACGAGACGCTCCTTCGAGCCCTTGCCGAAAACGCGCACCACGCCCATGTCGAAGCTCAATTCGGCGAGCTTAAGGCGAACCAGCTCCGAGACGCGCAGCCCGCTCGCGTAGAGCACTTCCAGCATTGCACGGTCGCGGAGCCCGAGCGGCATTCCCGGATCAGGCTGCGCGAGCAGCGCTTCGACATCGACCTCCGAGAGCGTCTTGGGAAAGCGTGGCGGATTCTTCGGGGGATCGAGCTTGAGCGTGGGATCGATCTCGATGCGCCGCCCGCGCGCGAGGAACCGGTAGAAGCGCTTGAGACTCGAGTGCAGCCGCGCCTGGGTGCTCGAGCGGATACCGTGCTTCTTCCCGGAGGAGCGCAGCGAATAACGCCAGGCGAAATACTCCGCGAGATCGGCTTCGGTCGCCTCTAGCAGCGACGCGCGCCGCCGCTGCTCGTGCCAATCGGCGAACAGCCTCAGATCGCGGCGGTAGGATTCGAGCGTGTTTTTCGCTAGGCCGTCCTCAAGCCAGACGGCATCGCAGAATTCGTCCAAGAGGGCGGCGTTGTCCGTGTTCATTGTTATACGCGCGCGGAGCCCTCGTGCGCGAGCAACCAGCGCTTCACCGAGAGGTGGAATCCGCCTTCGTGGTGAGCGAATCCCCCGAGGCCGCCCGCGGCGAGCACGCGATGACAGGGCACCACGAGCGGAACCGGATTGGCGCCGCAGGCCTGGCCCACGGCGCGCGGCGAGGAGCCCAGCTCGCGCGCGATCTCTCCGTAGCTGCGCGTGCGCCCCGCGTCGATGGCGGAGATTTGCCTCCAGACGCCGCGCTGGAACGGCGTGCCTTGAAACGCGATCGGCAGATCGAAGCGGAATTCGCAATCCTCGAGGTAGCGCTCGATTTGCGCGCACGCCCGCGCCGCAAGCCGGTCCCGCGGCGCAAGCGCTCCGGCCGATTTCGGCAGGAGCGTGATTTCCGCGAGCACATTGCCTTCGGTGCGGATACCGAGGAGCGCGAATGGCGTCGGCAGTTTCGCCTGATAGGCTGCGCCTGCGGTGCGCGTGCGCGTCACCAGGTTCATGCGGGCTGGCGTGCGGCGCGAATGCGAAGGAGCTGGATCGCGACGACCACGGCGAACAGGCCCAGGCCGACGATATCAGCCGTAGTGGTCGGGTACACGAGCGCCAGTCCTGCGACGATCAGCATCACCCGTTCGATCCAGGTCGTGCGCTTGAACAGCCAACCTTGCACGCCGCCTGCGAGCGCGGCGATGCCCAGCGCGGCGGTGATCGTGACGAGAGCGATCGACCCCCAATCGGCGTTGCCGAGCGTTTTGATCGAGCCCGTGAGGAGCAGTCCCACGCCAGAGGGATCGAGAACGAACATGAAGGGCACGAGAAACGCGGGCATGGTGTATTTCCAGGATTGCAGCGTGGTGCGGTACGGATCGCCGCCGGTGATCGCGGCGGCGGCGAAGGGCGAGAGTGCGGTCGGCGGCGAGACTTCCGAGAGGACCGCGTAATAGAAGATGAACATGTGCGCGGCGAAGTCGGGCACTCCCAGCTTGATCATCGCAGGCGCCGCGATCACCGCGCAGATGATGTAGGACGCGGTCACCGGAACGGCAAGGCCTACGATCCAGACAATGAGCGAAGTGTAGATCGCCGTCAGGAGCAGCGAGCCTCCGGCATATTCGATGATGATCGAGCTGAATTTGAGGCCCAGACCCGTGAGCGTCACCACGCCGACGATGATGCCGGCGCCGGCGCAGGTGGTTGCGACGTTGAGCACCCCGGTCGAGCCCGCCTCGAGCGCCTTGAAGAATTTCGACGCGAAGATTCCCCGTACCAGCGGCTCGCGCCCGCGGAACAGGTCGTAGGAGAACAAGGCGCAATCGCGATGCAAAAAGCTCGTTGCAAAAGAGAACACCGTCGCCCAGAACACCGACAGCACCGGTGAATATCCCATGAGCATGAATACGACGATCGACACCAGCGACAGGAAGTGGAACCAGTAATTTTTCGTCAAGCTCCACAGCGATTCGACCTGCACATACTTCACAGTGCTCATGCCGAATTTGCGCGCGTCGATCTCGACCATGAGATACAACGCGAAGTAGTAAAGGCAGGTCGGGATCGTCGCCATCAAGAGCACGTCGAGATAGGAGATTTTCAGGAACTCGGCGATGAGGAAAGCCGCCGCGCCGAGCACAGGCGGCGAGATGATCGCGCCCAGGCCCCCCGCCGCGAGCAGCCCGCCCGCCGCGTCCTTGCCGTATCCGGCCTTGACGAGCATCGGGTAGGCGACTGAGCCCAGCGTCACCGTGGTCGCCACGCCGCTCCCCGACGGACCGCCGAGCAGGAACGAAGCGAGCACCACCGTACGGCCTGCGCTGGTGGACTTTCCACCCATGGCGGAGAACGAGAAATCGATGAAGAACTTGCCCGCACCGGAAAACTGCAGGAACGCCCCATAGATCGTGAACAGAATGATGAGCGAGGAAGAGACGTCCACGGCGACGCCGAAGATGCCTTCGAGCGTCATATACAGATGTCCCACGAGCCGACCGACTTCGTAGCTGCGATGCGCCCAGGATCCGGGAAGCTGCTCGCCGAAAAGTGCGTAGACGACGAAGGAGGCCACCACGATCGGCATGACCCAGCCCGAGGCGCGGCGCATGCCTTCGAGGATCAGGAGGATCAGCGCGACGCCGAAGACGATGTCCCAGTTGTCCGGCGAAGTGTTGCGGTCCCAGATATCATCGCCGCCCTGAAGGATGTACGCGATCACCGCGACGGCTCCGAACGCGGCCACCCAGTCCCACCACATGATGCGGTGGCGGTAGCGCTTCGAGGCGGGAAACAGCAGGTAGCTGAGAAACAGCACGAAGCCGACGTGCACCGGGCGCAGCACCTGCGTCGGCACGATCGCGTACGCGCTGTAGAGGTGGAACAGCGACATCACCACCGCCGTCGCTGAGACGAAGACACCGAGCGCGCCGCGCAACTTGTTGCTAGCGCCCTCCTCCGCCTCGATGAACTGCTCGGCTTTTTTCAGCGCCTCGGCGTCGATTGCCGGCTCATCGGCTGCCGGCCTCGCGATCTCGCTCATCCGCCCTCCTCGGCGCGCATGCTAGCACAGCCCGCCGGCGTGACACGCCGCTTGCCCTGCTCATTTGGCTGGGCGATCCGATCCTCAGGGGGTCTGTTGATTTTCTCTGCCCAGCGCGGCGAACTCCAGATCGCCAACCATCAACGACGACAGCACCGAGAGTTGATTCTTCGCCTGAATCGGCTTGCCGGCCCGCCAATAGGCAATGGCCAAGTAGCGGTGCACTTCCTGAAATCCCCGGGTCAGGTCCTGCGCCCGCTCAAGAGCGTTGACGGCTTTCGAATAATTCCCTTCCTGGAGGTGAAGGAGTCCGACGCCGAGCCAGTAATACGGGTCCTTCTCTTGCGTTGCCTGCAGAATTTCCGCGTACTTCAAGGCTTCCGATTCGCGACCTTGGGATACCAACAGCTGGTGCAGCGAACGCAACGCGATATCCGCGTCATCGTTGAGTGCAACCGCGTACAACAACAATTGTTCCGCGCTCTGAAGGAAGCCTTTTCGCGCATAGAGTTGCGCCAGATTGCTGTAGCTCGGTGAATAGCCCGGGTCCGCGAGCACCGCCGCCTTGAAATGGGCATAAGCCAAAGTCAGGTCGCCTTGCGCCAGATATTCCGCCGCAACGTTGTTGTAAAAGCGCGCAAGGATACCGTCGTCCGACAGGACCGTTCCCTCTCTTCCCGAAGCGACTTGAGGTTCGAAATCGATGATCACGTCACCCGCTCGCAACAATCCGTCCTTGACGTACAGCCCTCCATCGCTTCTGCCGCTGATGAGCACATTCACGTGGCGGTTGAGAAACTCGACGCTGCCGCGTCGGTCGAAGACGACGGGGACACGGACTTCCTGCATCTGGACCGACATGTCCAGAGCTTTCGCCAGGGAATAGGACAGGACGGTCAGTGAAAGACAATCACCGCTTTTTCGACGCCACGTTTCAGCGGCGATCGTCGAATGGTTTCTCGAATAGGAAAAATCTTTGGTCTCCGGCTCAAACAGGAGCGAGACCAGGTGGTTCAGACGATACTGCGCGCTCGAATTTTGAATTCTTGGATCGCGCAGCTTCGATAGAAGCCCGGCGTCAAGCTGAAAGAGGTCCCGTTTGCTGACCGAGACCAGAGCCGGATCGTACTCAAAGGCCTGGTCCTGCCACAGAAGATGCGCAGGCAGGGGCGCAAGCGGCGCTGCGGCACATCCCGCGAGAACGATGAGACTCCCTCCGACCCACAGCGCCTTGAGCAACATGAATAAGCTCGCCCCTCGCGAACATTCTGCGCCTCGAGCCCGTGGTCCCGCAAGCGGGCCCGCGCCCTGGAAGACGCGGGCCGTACCCAGCCTTAACGAATTCTTACGCCCCGCTCGGCAAAATACTTGACCGCGCCGGGATGGAAGGGAATCGGCGAGGCGGCGGCCTTCTGGTTTTCCAGCCTGAAATTCTCCGCCTCCTTGTGCACGGCGATCATGTCGTCGCGCTTGTCGAAGATGGTTTTGACGATGTTGTAGGCGGTCCGGCTGCTCAGGTTCTCGTGCGAAACGAGGATGTTCCACACGGTGGCCTGCTTATTGTCCGCGTCCATGCCCCTGTAAGTCGCCTTCGGGATGACATCCTCTATGTAGAGCGGGCCGTACTTCCTGTTCATCGCGGCGACGGCGTCGGCGTGGTCGATCATCCTGATCTTGATACCGGGCGTGTTGGCGAGGTCGGTCACCGCCGCGGTCGGCAGCCCGCCCACCCAGAAGAAGGCATCGATCTTTCTGTCCTTGAGCGCGTTCACCGACTCGGCGACGCCGAGCCGCTCGCGTTTCATGTCGCGGTCCTTGTCAAGGCCCGCCGCTTCGATGACGCGGAACCCCATCACCTCGGTCGCGCTGCCCGGCGAACCGGTCGAGATGCGTTTGCCCCGGAGGTCCGCCATCTTCGTGATGCCAATGCCGTCGATCGTGACCACGTGCATGCGATTGGGGTACAGGACCATCAGGGTGCGCAGGGGCACCTTCGCGCCCTTGAACTTGTCCTCGCCGCGGTACGCGTCCTGGCCGGCGTCCGCCATGGAAAACCCGATGTAGGGCTTGCCGGTCGCTATGAGCTTGAGGTTGTCGACCGAGCCGCCGGTCACCTCGGCCGTGGCTTGCAGGCCCGGCACGTACTTGGACAGGATGTTCGCCATCCCGCCGCCCAGCGGGTAGTACACGCCGCCGGTACCGCCGGTGGCTATCGACAAGCTGTACTTTTCCTGCGCCTGGGCAACGCCCGCCAGCGCAAGCGCGGCTCCGAGAGTGACTGATGCAAAGACCTTCATCGATTTCCCTCCTGTGAAGTCTCTTCCCCAACCGCTTCCGACCGCTGCTGCGGCCTGTCCGGTTCACCCGGAATATACGCGGACGCCCCTTCCGCGCCAAGTGGAGCAGCGCTACCTCGGCGAACACCCGCGGACCGGTTCAGGCCGGCCCGACATTCCTGAACAGCGCGCCGTCACGAACGAGATCGCCGGAAGCGCGCACCTCGACCTTGCTGCGCTCGGCGAAGGCGAGCATGCGATCGATCGGACGGTACGCGCGGCGACCGATTTCCGGATCGATGTGGATCTCGTTCGCGCCGGTCTCGAGCGCTTCGGCGAGGTTCGTGAGGCCGTTCATCGCCATCCAGGGGCAATGCGCGCAGCTCTTGCAGGTGGCGCTCGCGCCCGCGGTGGGCGCCTCGATGAAGCGCTTTTCGGGCATCAACATCCTCAGTTTGTGAAGCATCCCGTTGTCGGTCGCGACGGCTCCAGCGCCTTGAATTCCTCGTGCACAACGCATGCGCCGTGCCACAACAGCATGTCGGCGCCCGTCCGGCTCCGGACGTAGGCCCCGAGGTGACGGTCAGGCGCCCAGAGGATCTTTTCCCCTCGTTCGTGCAGGTGGCGCACCACCTCGAGCGCAATGGCCGAAGTGACCACCCAGTCGGCACGCGCCTTGACCGCTGCGCTCGTATTCGCATAGACCACCACGGTGCGCTCGGGGTGTTGGTCGCAGAAACGGGAAAATTCATCCGCCGGACAACCCAGATCGAGCGAGCAGCTCGCATCGAGGTCGGGCATGAGCACGCGCTTCTCGGGATTGAGGATCTTCGCGGTTTCGCCCATGAAGCGCACGCCCGCGACCACCAGCGTCGGCGCGGTCTGCGCCCGCCCGAAACGCGCCATCTCGAGCGAGTCCGCCACGCTGCCGCCGGTCTCTTCGGCGAGGTCCTGTATATCGGGCTCGACGTAGTAGTGCGCGAGCAGCACCGCGCTCCGCTCCTTGAGCAAGCGTTTGATGCGCGCCTTCAGATCGTGACGCTGTTCCACGCTCGGCGCTAAGGGGAGTTTTGCCCACGCCCGCGCCTTGCACGCAACACCGGCAAGCTGGTGCTCGAATTCGACGACTTGGCTGGTGTGCATGTGTGTTGGACAGTTTTCAGCCTGATGCGTTGCAACGGTACCGCAGCGGATCTTGCTTATCAATCTCGGGGCGGGATGAGTCCGGAAAGGTAGTCGGCGAGTATTTCGATGTCTTTTTCCGAAAGCAGCTCCGCCGCCGAGGTCATGTTGCCGTCGAAATCGGCTCGGGTCCTTGCCTTGAAACCGCGCAGCTGTGTTCTCAGATACGCGAACTGCTGGCCCGCAAGCCGCGGGATGTGTTGCAAGCCCAGGAGCGCGGGGCCGTGGCACTGCACGCAGTGGTGCTGCTCGGCGAGGCGGCGCCCCGCTACGGCATTTTCCGGAACGGTCTTGCGTGTCGGGGCCGCCGGTTTTTGCCTGGAAAAATAGGCCGCCAACTCGTTCATGTCGGCGTTGGAGAGGCTGGAGGCCGTCGGCGACATCTGCGGATCCTTGCGGTTGCCCTCGCGGAACATGAAGAGCTGCATCGAGATGAATTGCGCCGGCTGACCGGCGAGCGAGGGCAAGGCCGGATCGGTCGAGTTTCCGCCGGGGCCGTGACAGACGACGCAGGCCTGGGCCTTTTGTGGGACTTCTTCGGCGGCGGGAGCGGCGCAGTGGGAAAAAAAAGAAAGCGCGGCGGCAAAAATCGCCGCCGCGCTGCGGTCACCGTTCACTTCGTACCGTAGCTCACGCGGTAGATGATTCCGTTTTGGTCATCCGATACGAGCAGCGAGCCGTCGCGCATCACCATCACGTCGTTCGGACGGCCCCACATGGGCGGATCGGCCTTCTCGTCCACCAGGAACCCCGTCAGGAACGGCTCCATCTTCGGTTTACCGTCGGCATCGAAGCTCACGCGCGTGACGTTGTAGCCCTGCTTGATGCTGCGGTTCCACGAGCCGCGCATGGCGATGAAGATGTTGTTCTGGTACTCGGCCGGAAACATCTTGCCGGTGTAGAAGCGCATGCCGATGGGCGCGATGTGCGCACCGAGCTTCAACGCCGGCGGCGTGAACTCGGAGCACGAGCGGTTCTTGCCGAACTCGGGGTCGAGCGTGTCGCCCTGGTGGCAATAGGGATAGCCGAAATGCTGGCCCTTGCGCGTGGCCACGTGCAGCGTGTCGTTCGGCGACTCATCGCCCAGCCAGTCGCGTCCGTGATTCGTGAACCACAGCTGCTTGGTCTGCGGGTGCCAATCGAAGCCGACTGAATTGCGCACGCCCAAGGCATAATTTTCGATGATCCCGGTCCTGGGGTCGACCCGCGAAATCGCCGCCTGGAAATAGGCCGGCATGACGATATTGCCGGGCGCGCCGACGTTGTAATACAGCTTGCCGTCGGGCCCGAGCGCGAGGAATTTCCAGAAGTGGCCGGGCTGATTCTGCGGATCGAGGCCGTCGACCACGACCTTGGCTTCCGGCGGGTTGTCCAGGCGGCTCTCGATGCCGTCGTAGCGCGTGATGCGGTGTCGCTCGGCGACGTAGAGCGTGCCCCTGCTGAAAACGACGCCGTTGGGCGACTCGAGCCCCTTGAGCAAGGTCTTCACCTCGCGCTTGCCGCCGCGGTCGACGACCGCATAGACGTCCTTCAACTGGCGAGTGCCCACGAACACTGTGCCTTTGCTGCCGAGCGCCATGGAGCGCGCGCCGGGGAGGCCGTCGACCCAGACTTCGACCTTGAAGCCGTCTGGGACCTTGAGCTTGTCTACCGGGACTTGCTTCGCGGACTTGCCGGTGACCTCGATTGCGAAGGGGTGCAGGGGCGATTTCTCCTGCTCGGCGTTGCGACCTTGCTGCCAGGAGGGCGGAGCGGCGGCGGGCGCCTGCGCCTGCGCCGCCGCGACGGCGAGCGCGCACACGAGCGCGGAAGCGAGGGAGATAAACGATCGGAACGGGGCGGGCAACATGGAATATCCTCCTTTTCCCGGGTGTTGTGGTCTTCGAGGGGGCGCCACGGTGCAATCGACGGGCCGTAATGGCATCATAGCTACGCTCGATCCCGGGCGCAACCGTGTAAGAAAGGAAGCGGCGCTCCCGTCCCCGGCGCAACTCACGACCACCCTTGGCGCGCCGCATCGGCCCGGCGAGACGGCGGCCAAAGCCGCGTCAATTCGCCGATACGCGATGCCGGTCGATCCAATAGGCACAGGGAACAAAGATGGCGAGCGCGATGAGCCCCGCGATCGCCACCGTGTTCTCGCTCGGCGGCGGCGGTGACCACGGTGCCGGAACGTACAGCGCGAGAAGCAGCGCGATCAGGGCCCACCACGCGGTCGTACCGACGCGGTCCCTGCTCCGCGTCGTCCGGAGGTAGAGCACGACAGCGGCCGCGAACATCGCCCCCTCGACGGCAAAGGTCGCCGGCCACGACTGCCACAGAGCGAGGCCCAGCCGCTCGCTTCCGGCGGGATAGAGCGGCATGTCGGGCCGGTGGGTGACGCAGTCCAGCACCCAGTGGCTGGCGACGACGATTCCGACCCACATGGCCCCGGCGCGATCGCCTTTTACCGTTTGATAGACGATCGCGAAGAGCACCGCCCAGACCCCAGTCATCAGCATGCTGTGCGACCACGGGTAATGCAGGAACTCGAACGGATTGATCGCGGTGTAGCCCGGCACGATGCGGAAGCGCTCGACCCCGAGCAGCACCAGGACAGGCCACACCGCATCGAGGAACACCGCCGCGAAAACGAGCGTGCCGAGCGACGCCTTGGGCGCGACTTTCTTGGCGGCGAACGCGACGGCGAAATGTCCGATGAACAAGTCACCTCCTCCGCATCGGGCGAATTCAGGCGCTTTCGTACAGTCGCGTGAGGACGAACTCGCGATGCCCGAGAGCTTCCGCGGCGGTGAGCCGGCCGTTCGCCGTGCGGAGCATCATCTCGAGGAGCTTGTCGCCCGCCTGATCCATGTTGATCTCCTTGCGCGTGATGCCGGACACGTCGACGTCGATGTGTTCGGGCATGAGGCGCACCGTGCGCGGATTGGCGCAGATCTTGATGACCGGCAGGATGGGATTGCCGATGACGTTGCACTGGCCGGTGGGGAAGAAATGCACCACATACCCGCTTGCCGCGCACAGCGTCACCATCTCCGCCGCCGCGGAGGAGGAATCCATGAACCACAGACCCGGGCCGCTCGGAACCTCGGCCTTGTCGAGAACGCCGTCCACCATGCACTTCTTGCCGATCTTCTGGATGTTGCCGAGCGCCTTTTCCTCGATGGTGGTGAGGCCGCCGGCGATATTGCCCTTCGTCGGCTGCGAATCCATGAGGTCGCTCGTTTTGTGGCGGTTGACCACCTCCTGATAGCGATTGAACATGAACATGAACTTGTCGCGCACCTCGGGCGTCCTGCAACGGGCGGCGACGAGCTGCTCGCCGCCGGTAAGCTCGGTCGTTTCTCCGAAAACGAGTGTCACCCCGTGCTCGTAGAGCTTGTCGAAGGCGTTTCCCACGCAGGGATTCGCGCCTATTCCGGAAGTGGTATCCGATTCCCCGCACTTGGTGGATACCCACAGATCCCTCAGAGGCCGCTCCTCGCGACGCAATTCCGAGGCCCATTGCATGTAATCCTTCGCGGCTTTGGAGGCGCGGCGGATGGTCTCCGTGTCACCGTGGCCCTCGATGCCGAAGAAGGACACCGGCTTCCCCGCCGCGGCGATGCCGTCGGCGACGCGCTTCGCCCAGCCGTCCTCGATGCCGATCACGACGACTGCGGCGACGTTGGGATTGGAACCGGTGCCGATCAACGTCTTGAAATGCAGCTCGAGATCCGCACCGAACTGCAGCCGCCCGTAGGGATGCGGAACTGCGAGCGTTCCCTTGATGTTGTTCGCCACCGCTTCACAGGCGGCGTTGGAGAGATCGTCGACGGGCAGGATAAGGACGTGGTTTCGTACGCCGACGCGACCGCCGTCGCGTTTGTATCCCCGGAATGTCGCTTTGCGCAGATCCATGCTCCGACCTCAAACGAAACGTTGAATTGCTCTCACCAGCGCTTGGTCTTGATATTGTGCACGTGGGCGTGCTCGCCCACCTTGATGGGCGCAATGGTGCGACCGATGTCCACCCCGTATTTGATCACCGTCTCGCCACTCTTGAGTTCGCGGATCGCGAGCTTGTGGCCCATGGGAACGTCGCTCTGCGCGCGGACCTTGATCTCCCTGTCCTGGTCCATGATCCATCCGGTCAGTTCCTGCCCTGCCTTCATACCCTCGACGACGACCACTCCGACGGAGTCGTTTTCATCGTGCACTACGAAATGAATCATGGATCGGTCAGCGGCAGAGCAGGTTGCCCGCGTTCGGATCAACCGGCCGGGTGCAATCCTGGATGTTGATCTTGCGCGTCGGATCGGGTTCGGGCGCCAGGACCGAGGCCTTGCCGTCCGGGCCGAGCCGGTAGTAGTGCACCCCGTCGGCGAGCATCACCCCCACGATGATCGCGTTGCCGAGCGGCGAGCCGCTAGCCACGCTCACTTGGGAGGTCGTGGTGCCGCCCAGACCCGAGGCGCGCTCCTCGGCCGAATACCGGACCGTGCAGCCCGCCACAGCAACCGCAACGACGGTGCAAGCCGCCAGAATCCCGCGCATAGGTTGAAAACTAGCACGCGCCGAAGCGTTTCGCCATATTCGCCGAGCCCGCTGCTAGAATTGTTCCTGAAGCGGAGGTTGCGCTATGAACAAACCCGTTGAATCCTTGCCGGCTGAGAAGCTCGAATATCTCAAGCGCCGCACCGACAAGTATTTCAGCAAATCGCGGCAAATCGTGGAGAAGTTCGGCGACCGGACGGTCACTTACGGCGTGTTCCTGCGCCGCGGCGTGATCTGCGCCGTCAACCCCGCGATCGACGTCCTGCGCAGCTACTATTCCGCGAAGGCAGAGCCGCTCCGGATCACGCGCCTGTACGAGGAGGGCGCGTTCGTCCCCGACCAGAAGGCGCTCTTCACGTACACCGGCTCGTTCGCGGCCCTGGTCGAGCTCGAGACGCTCATCCTGCAGCGCGTCGGCGTCGCGTGCGTGTCGGCGTACAACGCCTACAAGATGGCGATGAACCTGAAGAAGGTCGCGTTCATCGACATGCACGCGCGGCACTCGCCGGGCGACGACCTTTCGCTGCTCGCGGCTTACGGCGCCTCGGTCGGGAGCCGAATGGCAAAGCTCGGCGGCGCGATCGGCTTCATCGGTTCCTCGCAGGACCTTACCGCGCACTTCTATGGCCACGACAATGGCATCGGTACCATGCCGCACGGCATCATCGGCTACGCGGGCTCGACCCTGCGCGCCGCGCAGATGTATGTCGAAACCCTTCCCCAGGACAATCTCACGGTGCTGATCGACTACTACGGGCGCGAGTATTCCGACGCCCTTGACGTCTGCCGCTGGTGGTACAACGAATACCTGCCGCGCGATGAAACGGGCGCGCGAGCGCTCGCTCTGCGCATCGACACGCACGGCGAGCGCTACGCCGAAGGCCTCGACTACGAAAAATCGACCGAGGTCGTGGTCAACTGGCTGCACGTGCCGAACGAGTACGAAGCGGTGCGCTACGTGATGGGAGAAGAGGCGTTCGACGCCGACAGCCTGAACATCGTCAAGGACCGCGTGCGCAAAGTTCTGTTCGGCACCGGCGTCTCCGTGGCCGCGGTCATCCAGCTGCGGCAGACGCTCGACGCGAACGGTTTCAACGCCTGCAAGATCGTGGGCTCATCGGGATTCAATCTGTTCAAGTGCAAGATATTCGCCAACAGCAGGGCGCCGCTCGACGTGATCGGCACCGGCTCCTTCATCCCGGAGAACTTCAACGACACTTTCGCCACGGCGGATATCTTCATGTACGACGGGAACCCGGGCATCAAGCTCGGCCGGGAGAAGCTGTTCCAGGGGCTGAAACCGTAGCTCCATGTTGTTCCCTACGACGCTCGTCGGCAGCTACCCGCAGCCGGAGTGGCTGATCGACCGCAACAAGCTCGCCGGGCGCTTCCCGCCGCGCGTGCGCGCGAGGGAACTGTGGCGCATCCCCGATGCGCTCCTCGCCGAAGCGCAGGAAGACGCGACGCTGCTCGCGATCCGCGCCCAGGAGGAAGCGGGCCTGGACATCATCACCGACGGCGAGATCCGGCGCGAGAGCTACTCCAACCGCTTCGCCACTTCGCTCGAAGGCGTGGACATCGACAATCCGGGTACGGCGCTCGATCGTTCTGGACACCCCAACCCGGTGCCGCGCATCGTCGGAAAGATCCGCAGGATGCACCCGGTGGAGATCGAGGATCTGAGGTTTCTGCGGGCCCACACGAGGAAGGCGGTCAAGATGACCGTGCCCGGTCCCTTCACCATGAGTCAGCAAGCGCAGAACGATTTCTACAAGTCGGAGGAAGAGGCGGCGATGGACTACGCGACCGCGGTGAACGAGGAAGTTCGCGATCTGTTCGCCGCGGGCGCCGACATCGTACAAATCGACGAGCCCTATATGCAGGCGCGGCCGGAGAAGGCCCGCCGGTACGGCCTTGCGGCGCTCAACCGCGCCCTCGAAGGCATTTCTGGAACCACGGCGGTGCACATCTGCTTCGGATACGCCGCCGTCATCCACGTTCGGCCCTCCGGCTACTCGTTCCTCGGTGAGCTTGCGGGCTGCAGCTGCCGTCAGGTTTCAATCGAGACGGCGCAGTCCAATCTCGACTGTTCGGTCCTGAAGACCCTGCCCGGCAAAACGATCATCCTCGGCGTAATCGACTTGAACGACATGACGGTGGAGACGCCGGAAAAGGTTGCCGCGCGCATCCGCCGCGCGCTGCCTTTCGTCGCGCC
>WNFX01002000.1_pt1 | contig 23829 bp, 19 predicted proteins | sample 5400111 | NCBI WGS metagenome assembly WNFX01 (sample SAMN13153363, study PRJNA577476) | soil metagenome | isolation source: 40 cm soil or saprolite under grassland replicate 1 | place: USA:California | collected 2016-06-15
CCCGTGGAATCAAAGTAGCCACGATGCGCGCCAACCACACGCAGACTCGGGAAGCGCGCCGCGATTTTCTCCCGCGCGCCACGCAGTTCGGCTTCGGTGCCGCCGAGAAGAAAAACGGTGGCGCCGGCCTCTTCCAGCGCGGTCAGCATCCGCCAGGTGAGGTCTACTCCGGCCATGTTCTCGGCGAGAGGTCGTTTAATCGAGGACGGATTGAGCGCGATGGACGCGAGCGATAGTGGCAACTGCCACAGAGCACGAAGTCTGCCGCCGCGAACCGACAGGTAGTGCGCTGCCCAGAGGATCCCCATGCCGTCAGGCAGACAGAGGGCGGCGCCGTTGAGGAGTTGGCGAATTTCCGAGTCTCCGGCCGCGCGCGGCATGAATTCCGAGTAGGGCTTGACGACGTACGCTTGATGTCCGGTCTGTGCCAATGAGGCGATTGCATTGGCGGCTTCCAAGCGACCGAGGTTGTGGAAGCGAACACCGAGCACGTCGACCGTTTTCGTCGAATTCATGAGCCGCCGGCGGAAATACGGGCGAGCGCTTCGTCCAGCGGGCGATAGGCTATCTCGGCGACATAGCGTTTGCGGACAAGGGTGCGCGCACTCTCGCTAATGGCTTGCCATCGGTCGCCATCGCGCAGAAGCAAGACAACAGCGTCGATAATCTCCGCTTCCCTGTCTGCGACGAGCAGGTGCTTCCCCGGGACGACCTCGAGACCTTGCGCGGCGAGGGTGGTCGCGACGACGGGGATGCCACGGGCGAAGGCGTTCAACACCTTCAGGCGGGTACCACCGCCGCTGCGAGTTGCGTCGATGAGGACGCGGGCGCTGCGGTACAGCGGCTCCGGGTCATCCACTCGACCGCGGAACTCCGCGCCCTCAGTTGCAGCCACACGTTCGGCGAGCGTTTGCGATGCACCCACACCGGCGACGATCAGACGAGCGTCCGGCACGTGCCGCCGGACTCCGGGAAATATCGAAGTCAGTGTTCGCTCGAGACCCTCGATGTTTGGTTGCCAGCTCAGTGTGCCGAAGTAGATGATGACTGGTCCCGTGTCCGCGAGGGATGGAGCCGCCTTGTCAAGCAAAGTACGGTCGGGGATGTTGGGCAGGACACCCACTCGGCCCGGCTCGGCACCCAGTTCAATGAGCATCCGGCGGTCATCATCTGAAACTGCGAAGACCGTATCGAACTGACGGACAATCGACGCCTCGTAGCGGCGCAAGCGGGCTGCCTCGCTGGAGGCAACCCAGCGCCGCGGGCCGGACTCGATCTCGCTCTGGCGTTGCCAGATCACGTATTCCGCGTTGTGCTCGTGTAGAATGCCCCGTCGCCGGAGCCGATCAGGGACATACTGGGCCATGGACAGGCCATCGACGAACAGCACGTCTGGTCGGAGAGCGTTAAGTTGAGCCTCGACCGCGCGGGCCATTCGGCCGCTTCGGTTGCGTTCGATTCTAAGTGGGACGCGGGCGACGTAGCTGCTCAGAAGGCTCCAGGCGTTGCGCGGTTTATTCAGTTCGACTGTCCGAATTCCGTCGAGATTAGCGGCCCACTCTTCCTGCACTGGGCTGAGGGGGCCGCGTCGAAGCGACAGGAGATGAACCTCGTGGCTGGCGCGTACATGTTCGAGGAGGCTCAGGGTCTTGATCGCGGCGCCGCTAATAGGTGGATACGGGAACTGGAAGGTGAGGAAGATGATTCGCATACGAGCAGGATCAAGGAGCCAGGAGGAAGAAGGATGGGAGGGGGAACGGATGCTTCGACAGGCGCAGCACGAACGGGGTCGAGCGTCCCTGCTAGCGGGCGCCCTTCTTGCTGATGACGAGACTGATGGTCTTGACGAGGATCTTCAGGTCGCGCGCGATAGGGTGATGACGGACATAAGCCAGGTCATACCGGACCTTTTCGTAGTGTGTGATGTCCGAGCGGCCGTTTACCTGCGCAAGGCCGGTCATGCCGGGACTGACTTTGTGGCGCTGGCGGAATTCCTCGGGCCAGGCGGCGACGATCTGCGGCATATCCGGCCGAGGACCGACGAGGCTCATGTCGCCTTTCACGACGTTCAGGAGCTGGGGCAGCTCGTCGACCGTCGTCTTGCGCAGTGCCCAACCGACGGCCGTGGCGTTGCGGGGGCGACCGCGAGGGCTGAGAAGGCGGCGGGTGAGGTCGCCCAGGGGGAGGCGGTCGAGGATGTCGCTCTGTTTCTTGACATGGTGCATCGTGCGGAACTTGAGGAAGCGAAACTCGGCACCGTTTAAGCCGATGCGCTTCTGGCGCACGAAGACAGGGCCGGGCGAATCGAGCTTGATGAGGACAGCGGCGAGCGCCCATATAGGCCAGAGGACGCCGATCATAAGGCCGCCGGCAACGATATCTATTCCGCGCTTGGCCACTGGAGTTGGGCCGCATTCAACATCCGGGGCGATGCCGGAGTAACCATCGACAGGTGGCGCTTCTACATCAGATGAGGCGATCTCAATATCGATTTCCTCGCGGAGGCGCCTTTGAGTTTGATTCTGCGAGCTTCGGGCAGCGGCCGGCGGCGCGTAGGCACCTGGAGCTGCCGCGGCGGCACGCATCTCAGACTCTGACTCTTTTCGCGTCATGAACGCGTCCCCTGAGCAACGGCCGCCTGCAGATGCTCGGCGAGCGCCTCCCGCCAGGGACGCATCGTAATACCCAGCGTCTTCGCGTTCACGTTAGCCAGCGCTGAGAACGGGGGTTTGCGGAAGGGCGCGCCGAACTCCGACTGAGTGGTAGGCTCAACCGGAACGTTCTCGGCGGCCAAGCGGAGGACCTCCTCTGCCCATTCCTTCCGCGAGCAGTACCCGTCGTTTGTGAGGTGGAATATGCCGAGCGCGTCCTTTCGTAAAAGGCTTGCGATGGCCTGGGCAAGGTCAAGGGTCCATGTGGGCGAGGCGATTTCGTCGGTGACGAGCCTAAGGGACGCCTGCTCGCTCGCGGCCGTCAAGATCTTTTCCGGAAAGCTGACGCGGCCCGGGCCATAAAGCCAGGAGGTGCGTACTATGCAATAGCGTTCGAGCACCGCGCGAACGCGCAATTCGCCCTCGAGCTTGGAGCGCCCATAAGAATTGATCGGGTTGGCAGCGTCGTCTTCAAGATAAGGGGTAGGCTTGTCGCCGTCGAAAACCTCATTGCTGCTTATATAGACCATAACAGCGCCGATCTCCCGACAGGCTTTCGCCACGAGGCCGGGCGCTTCGCCGTTTTCGCGCGCCGCCCGGGCGGGATCGTCCTCGCAACCAGCCGTGTCGGTCCAGGCAGCGGCATGGATGACCGCATCCGGCTGCCATCGTTCCATCGCCTCTCGTACCTGTTGGCGGTCGGTTACATCGAGTTCCGAGCGTCCTGGGGCCGCGATGTGCTCTTCCTTGAGGACAGTGTGCAGGGCGCGGCCGAGCTGACCCAGCCCGCCGGTAATCAGGATGTGCATGCTTGCCGTTTCGGAATGTGATCGCTATCGAACTGACAGCCGCTCGCGGTTGGAGTCAAGACAGCGTCGCGATGGCAGGCACCGAAGAGCCTCATTCCTATTTGTATTCGATCTCCCAATTGAAGGGGATATCCGGGGAGTCCCAGGGCACCCGGAACTCGTCCGGCTCGGCCGGATCGTACAGCTGAGTGGGAAAGTTCACCAGCAAAGAGGCCTCGACGCCGATGGTCCTGTAGCCATGAGCAACACCGACTGGAATTCGCAGAACGATGTTGTTGTTGTCCCCGAGGTAGTGGGCTTCCGCCAGGCCCCGGGTGGGAGAACCTTCGCGCATGTCATAGAGGCCGACTTTGCACATGCCTTTGACGACCACGAAGAAGTCTTCCTGCTTCTTATGGTAGTGCCAGGCGCGAATGACGCCCGGGTAGTTCAAAGTTACATAGCACTGCCCGAAAGTCGTGAAGATGTCGTCGTCGTTGCGAAGCAGCTCCATGAGATAGCCGCGCTCGTCGGCATGAGGCGTCAGTTTCTTTATTCGTACGCCATCGATCACCGGCTCGCTCCGCGCGCGGAATATGGTCTCGCGTCCGCCAGACGGTGGCCATACTGTTCTCGATAGTACTCTTCAAACTGGCCGTCGCGCACGGCCTCCCACCACCAGCGGTTCTGAAGATACCACTCCACCGTCCGCTCTAGCGTGTGCTGGAAGTCGTGTTTTGGAGTCCAGCCGAGCGCTTGGATCTTAGAAGAATCGAGGTAGTAGCCGCGGTCATGGCCCGTGCGATCCTCGACGAAACGGATAAGCGAACGCGGCTTGTCGAGCAGGTCAAGAATCAACTCGGCGACAATCAGATTCGGGCGCTGGTTGCCGGCACCGATGTTGTACCCCTCAGCCGGCTCGCCTTTGTGCAGGAGCAGATCAAGCGCTTCGCAATGGTCGTCCACAAAAAGACGGTCGCGTACCTGCTGACCGTCGCCATAGATCGGGATGGGCTGATCGTACAGAGCGTTAGTTATGCAAAGCGGTACGAACTTCTCGATGTGCTGGCGCGGCCCCACGTTGTTCGCCGGCCGGGCGATGATAGTTGGGAGGCCGTACGTCTCGATATAGGCGCGGCACTGCATCTCGCCGCCTGCCTTGCTCGCAGCGTAGGGGCTGCGTGGGTTGAGGGGGTCCGTCTCAACTGACGGCGCATCAGCCGACGACACCTCGCCGTATACCTCATCGGTTGAGATGTGGAGGAAACGGCGGAGGCGCCCGGTCTGGCGCGCCGCCTCCAGAAGGGTGTAGGTGCCAAAGACGTCGGTCTGGATGAACGAGCCGGGCTCCATTAGCGAGCGATCCACATGCGTCTCGGCCGCGAAATGGACGACGTAATCAGCCGCTTGCATGAGATCGTGAACTGGCTGGCCGTCGCAGATGTCGCCTCGGACAAACCGGTAGCGCTCGTCACCGTCTATGTCGCGAAGGTTCGCTGGGTTCCCGGCATACGTGAGCTTATCCAGATTGATGACGCGGGCATCAGCGTGTTCTCTTAGCAGCCGGAGGATGAAGTTGCTGCCGATAAAACCGCTCCCGCCGGTGATGAGATATGTCGTCATGAGTCTATCCGTCCGGCATCTCGATGCGGCTGTAGTCGCCGAGCGTGAGGCTGTAGAGGTTATGGCCGCCGTGGAGCTCCACAAACCGGCCGATCATGCTTTTGGCCACAGGCCAGTGGAGGCGCTCGAGGCGGCTGTCTTCCATGACGATACTGTCTTCGATACGGCAGCCGACAATTCGGCAGCGCGCGTCGATGGAGGTATTGGGTCCGACGTATGAGTTAACAATGGCAGTGTCACGGCCGATTACCAGAGGTCCCCGCAATACGCTATCCTCAACCGTAGCACCACTCTCGATGACGACGGGTGCGTGGATCTGGGATTTGTCGTCGATAGATCCGTCGCAGCGCGGCTCCATCGCGCTCAATACCATCCGGTTGGCGTTAAGCATGTCGTCCATCTTGCCTGTATCAATCCAGTAGCGGTCCATGACCTCGGCGTCAACGGCGAAGCCGCGATCAATCAGGCCCTGAATCGCGTCGGTAATTTCGAGCTCACCACGCCACGAAGGCGAAAGTCCGCCGATGACATCGTGGACGGATCGATCGAACATGTATATCCCGACGACCGCAAGATTGCTCTGGGCGTTCCGGGGCTTCTCGACTATTCGAGTCACCCGCCCTGCGGACATCTCAGCGATGCCGAAAGCCTCTGGGTTTGCTACGGGATGGAGCAGGATTTGCGAACAACTGCCGTTGGCCGTGAATTTGTCAACGTACGACTGAATCCCGCCCATCACGAAGTTGTCGCCGAGGTATAGCACGAACGGCGAGTCGCCCAGGAAATCGCGCGCAGTCGCGACGGCATGGGCAATACCCAATGGAGCATGTTGTTGGATAAAGGTCGTCCTGGCGCCGAATTGCGAGCCATCGCCGATCGCCGCGGCCACTTGGTCACCCGTATCGCCGACGACTATGCCAATCTCGGTGATGCCAGCCTCAACCAGTTGCTCAATCGTGTAGAAGATCACGGGTTTGTTGGCGATAGGCACAAGTTGCTTCGCGTTCGTGTAGGTGAAGGGACGCAGGCGGCTGCCTTTGCCGCCGCTGAGCACAAGCCCTTTCAGTGAGCCATCTCTTCCGGCGTCTGTCGCCGTATGTTCGCGCTTGCTCGTAACCGTAACCGTGGTGGCCATGCTTTGTTTACAAAAACGGCCTTCGCGGTTGCTGGTTACTGGCGTGCGAGAGCAGCGCCTTCAGCTCCGCCGGGACTCTCCCTATCTTGCTCGGGTGAGTCAAGAAATAACGCGGGCCGTAAAAGAATATATGCACGAGGAGAGCAACTACTCGATGAAGCGGTGTCCCGCGCTTCCGCACGAACATTAACGCATTGCGGCGATACAGAAAATAGTACTGGTTGGTGGGCGATTGAACGCGAGCGGCCTTGTGCCAGATCCTTGCGTCCGGGATGTAGTAGCAGCGGAATCCCCCGGCGCGGGCGCGCGTGCACCAGTCCGTCTCCTCCCAATAGGCGAAGTAGTCCTCGTCGAGGAGGCCAATGGTTTCGAGCGCCCGGCGCGGTATCAACATGCATACGCCGTCCGCGTAGTCGCGAGTCGCAACGCGGTCGAACTGCCCGGAGTCCCGCTGGCCACGGCCGATCTGCCTGGCAGTAGCAGTCCAGATGCTGACGGTGCCGCCGGTGGAGTAGATCATGTCGGGCTGCGCGTAGAAATAGGTTTTTGGGCAAAAAGCCGCTCCATCACCGCGGGACTCGGCGGCCTCGACCAGCGCGGTCAGGAACGTCGGCTCGACGGTAGTGTCATTGTTAAGCAAGAGTACGTACTCCGCTCCACTTTTGAGTGCGTGCCGAATGCCCAGATTGGCACCGGCAGCGAAACCAAGATTAGTTTCGTTTTCGATTACATCCGAGACATCGCCAAACTCATCCCGGAGCGCCGCCGCCTCACGCGCCGCGGAGCCGTTATCGACTACGACAATGCGTCGGTTTGAGTATCCGATGCGCCGAAGGCTCTGAAGGCACTCCCGCGTGTCCTCAAGGCCGTTCCAGTTGAGGATAACTATGCTTACAAACGGTTCCAAATTCGGCAATGGAATCCTTTGAGGGTGAACGCGGGCGCCGGCCTGCTGATGCCCTAGTGTGGTTGGATGCGAGCGATGCGTCAACTCAAGAGGAGGGCTCGGCGCTACCGGCCGCTAGGTCGTCCGTGCGCTCCGGCAGCAGCCGAAGGCGCAGTCTGTTAGAGGCAGCGCTCGTAATGGAGAGCGCCCAGCCGGCGAAGAGAAGATAGAAGGCGTTGCCGAGGATGCCAGCGGCGGATTCCGAGACGCACGAGACGATGAACAAGCCCAGCATCGCCCCTGCGAGCACCAGGGGAATGTCGGACCAGATGCCGCGCCGATTCCAGGCAGCGGCCGTAAGGCCGATTATGACGGAAGCGAAGAAGCCAGAGTACAGAGCGAACCCGGCTATTCCAAGTTGCGCGGCGATGACGCCGACCGTGCTCTCGCTGGTTGAGCCGGGTGTGCGGCTCCAGTTGCCGGTTGCGCCAAGGCCGCGACCAAGTGGTCTTGTGAGCATCTCTTCGAGTCCACTGGTGAGCCCACGCAAATGTTTTGACGCAGCATCTGCGGTGCTGCCCGGTGGGTGGACGCCGATCTCCTGCAGGGGTGTATCAGCGCTTGCCGGCGGCGGGGGCGTGTCCGCAGATTGGGGTTCGTCCGAAAGTCCAGAAATTGCCCGCGTTGCCAGTACGTCCCGAACGGTACCCTCGGCTGGAACGTTATCGAACGACGTGAGCACCGCGCCCAACCCCATCAACACGAGCAGAGGGGCAATCAGGAAAGGGAGGGGCACGCTCACCGTCCAGCCCGGACTGCGAGCCCAGCGCACAGCGAGCACGAACCCGGTGGCGGCGATGAAGGTGACCATGCCTCCACGGCTGAGCGTCGCCATAGCGGCGACTCCCAAGGCGACAATTGCGGCGACTACAACAGTTTTTCGAAGCGGGCCGGCTCTGTTCCATGCTAGGTCCGGCACAAGCAAAAGCAGCAGCAGCGCCAGCGCGAGCAGACTGCTCAGCGTAGTCGGCTCCAAGTATGTCGAGACGAGGCGGCGGACGGGCTCTTGAAGCGGTAAGGCGATAAAGATTCCATCCGGGACGCCCCTGTAGATTACGGTCCAGTTTTGGGGTAGGAGGCCAGACTCCACCTGCTTTCCATAGAAAGTCGTGGCGTCAACGGTATCACGCCAAAACGACAAGTCGAGAGCGAAACGTTCCACAAGCCCGAACGCGGCTACCCCGACCGCGATCGCGACGAACAGGCGCATGCAGTCTAACAACTGATCACGCCGTGAGATGAGCAGCCTGCCGCCGACGTAGAGGAGCAGCGGAGCAGCGAACCGCCTGAGATACGTTAGCTCGGGCGAAGATGTCTGTGGGTCGCTGATAAAGACCAGGGCTAACCAACCAAGAAACGCCAGGGCGATGGCGTCTGCCGCGAACAGAATTGGAAGCGCTCGTTCGCCGCGCAGGTGACGGACCGCCACGCTGATAGCGCCGGCCGCGACAAGTATGAGGTAAAAGCCCTCTTTATACGTAAGGAGCAGCCGGACAAGGTCGGCACTGATGTGCGGGGCCAGCAGGGCGACGACGATGCGTTGGAGAGCAAACCACATGATGATGACGGCGATGAACAAAGCCGGCGTGCGGAACGTCGCCAGCGCAACGACAAAGAGCAATACAAGGTCTGTGATCAGAAGGAGCCAAAAGAGCAGCGTCGCATCGTTCAGAACGAGAGCGGCCAGGGGAAGCGGCGCGACGGTGATCAGCGTGAGCAGGACTGCGTTCAGGGGCCATGGTGGCCCCGGAAGCGGCCGCTCAGCGGTGAGCCAGTCGCAAAGATCGTTCAGCGTCCTAGTCGGTCGCGATAGGACTAGCACCTTGTCGATGGCTTCAGCCTGACGGCGGGGCGACCCGGGTCGCTCTATTAAGACTTTCGCCACCGCGATCAGCGCTGGCGGCCTCGAGCTCCAGATCGGCGTGGACCATCATTTCGATGAGTTCTTCAAAGCTTACCTTTGGCTCCCAGCCGAGCTTACTCTTTGCCTTGCTACTGTCCGCCAGCAGCCTATCCACTTCCGCGGGACGAAAGAAGCTCTGATCAATCACGAGATGCTTTTCCATATCCAGTCCGGCGTATCGGAAGGCGAGCTCAACCAGATCCCGGACGGAAGTGGCCTTTCCTGAACCAACAACATAGTCGTCCGGTTCTTCCTGCTGGAGCATAAGCCACATCACTTCAACGTAGTCGCCGGCAAAACCCCAGTCGCGATGTGGGTCAAGATTGCCCATCCGCAGCTCATTTTGTTTCCCAAGTTTGATCCGGGCGACCGCGTTTGTTACTTTCCGGGTGACGAACTCAAGCCCTCGGCGAGGCGACTCGTGGTTGAAAAGGATCCCCGCACTGGCAAAGAGCCCGTAGGACTCGCGATAGTTGACTGTGATCGAGTGACCGTAAACCTTGGCGACGCCGTAGGGACTTCGCGGGTAGAAGGGAGTGTTCTCGTTTTGCGGCGACTGCTTCACTTTGCCGAACATCTCAGAGGACGAGGCTTGATAAAACCTCGCGTCCGGCTTCGCTAAACGGACCGCCTCCAGCATCCGGGTAACGCCCATCCCAGTCAATTCGCCGGTCAAGACCGGCTGCGACCAGGAGGCAGCGACAAACGATTGCGCCGCAAGGTTATAAACCTCGTCCGGCTGGATCTCGTGGACAGCGGTTGTCAGCGAATGCTGGTCCATCAGATCGCCTGGGACAAGCTTAATGCGGTCCTGGATGTGCCTTATTCGGCTGAGATCCGAGGTTGAAGTGCGACGGATCAGCCCATGAACCTCGTAGCCCTTCTCTAGAAGTAAGTCCGCGAGGTAAGAGCCATCCTGGCCAGTGATGCCTGTGATCAGCGCCTTCTTTGTCATATTGCTTCCCTTCTCCGTAGTGATCGCGCCTCGGCGCCCGCTATTCCTGCCTGCGGCATCGCTATGCCTATCTGGTTTGCTATTGCTTTGAGGCGTTCACGCATGGCTCTACCGACTGTCTCGATGCCGAGTAGTCGCGAAATATCGGCAGCGGCCGTCTTCCCAACGGCCTCCGCGTGCGCGCGGTCGTTGTAAACGGAACGCATCAGTTCGGCCGCATGGTCGACGTCTGGATCAGCCCAGACCCATCCTTTTTCGTACGGAGGATAATCGCGGTCGAGTTCAATCAGTTTGTATCTTACAAGATAGCTATTGTCGTCCGTCATGAAATCTGTGTTTCCGCCATAGCCGGTCGCGATGACGGGCTTGCCCATCGCCATAGCCTCTGCGGGTGTTAGCCCGAAACCCTCGGAGCGATGCAGCGAAACGTAGCAATCGCAGAGGTGATACAGAGCGGCTATCTGGCCGCGGCTAAGAACTTCGTCTGTGACGATGATCCTTGCGTCGTGCGCCGTCTCACGCAGCATGCGGATTGTCCCCTTGTCGGCGTGGGATGACTTGATGACAAGCGTTGCTGCCTCGCTGGGCGTGAACGCACGCTTGAACGCCTCGATTAGACCGAGCGGGTTCTTGCGTTCAAGGACGCTGTGATAGTCGAACATAAAAAGGAAGACAAACTCGTCTTCTGGCAACCCAAAGTGGGAGCGAGGAAGAATGGTTGGTGCCGGTGGCATTACCGCGTATGGGACCGTCGCCACGGGGATGGGCGAGTTGCGCAGCAGGGCGTCACGCGTGAAGCTGGTCGGGGCCCAGATCTCGTCGAAGTACTGAAAGCGTGGCATCCATTCCTCGGGGAAGCTCGTAAGCTCCCAGTTCCAAGCTCCGATGTTATAGCGCCCTTCAAAGTACGGCCTGCCTTTATGAAAGGCGAAGTTTGCGGCCTGATCGCCGTTGACGTACACGAGGTTGAAAGCGTAGGGATTTGCGTTCGTTAGCTCTTGTGTGGGCATCTCGAGGTTTGCTGACCCCGAATCGATCAGATTGTTGAGCGCGAGCGGCACCTCGGCGGCCTGTAGTATCGCTGCGGCCGAGCGCGCGGCCTCTCCGGTCCCCTTCTCCGAAGTGAGGTAGCCAGCCAAGTTTACGCCGAATGGCTGGCGGCGTATGCCCCGCTGAGAAATCCGCAGTGCCGGGTCCGGTGACCAAGTCTCGCCGGGGGCGCCATCAATCATGCGTTTGTGAATGCCGCGTATTCGCCGCCACAGGCGGCGGTTCCGGCCGACTGTGTTTTTGAGCATCCACCGTACTGGCGTGCCAACAATGAGAAATATGCCTGTATACAATCGACGGTGAAGTGGTGCGTCCAGTCCAGCAGGAAGGCTCGACCCACTCACCAGCCGGTCGCGAACCGACTCCAGCCTCCGCCAGAGACGTTCGTTTCGGCCAACAGTGGCGCGTAAAGCTGGTTTCAGAACTGGCTGCGCGACGAAATAGGCACCGATTAACAGCCTGCGGACGAGCCTTGATGATCTGCTACGTCGCACAGATGACCTCTGGTTTGGACAACCAAATTACCTCATTAGGCATAGATCCACTTGGGCTACTGGCAATTGTAGCCGAACGCCGCCTTCCGACACTTTACAACGCGCCGAGCAAACCTCTGGTTCTCTATGGAGGAACCGCAGTCTGCAATGGTTCGAAGCGATAAGGCCCGTAGTCTCAAAGAAGTTGCGGCCCCACCTCGCGATGGCTAACATTGGTGAAACGCTGAGGGACGCTTACGCGTTAGTCATTAGTAGCATGGTCAGAAGGGAAGCCGTGACTCATCTCCAAATCGCAACCAGACATCCCTTGCGACATACCTTCGGCGTGAACGATGTCGGCGCACATCTCATAGGCTTTTGGCGAAGGCGAGAGCTGCTCTGGCACATGACGGTCAGGCATCTGCGCGGTCAGTACAAGCAGTCTGTGCTGGGCTACGCTTGGGCTTTTGTCAATCCGCTCAGCCAAATGTTGATCATGACGTTCGTTTTCTCCACAATCCTGCGGTTCTCCAGCGAGGGTACGCCGTACCCTCTCTTCTTGTTCGTAGGATTGATTCCGTGGATCTTCTTCTCAAGCGCGATCGCCTCCGGCACAGAAAGCGTAGTAGGTGCCTCGAGTCTTGTCACGAAGGTTTACTTTCCCAGAGAGGTCCTTCCGACGGCGGCGGTACTAACTAAACTGGTGGATTTGGGCTTCGGCATTCTCATTCTCATGGGCTTGATGGTTTACTACGGCGACCCGCCCGAATTGACCGCGTGGTGGCTGCCGGTTCTGTTCTCTATCCATTTGATTTTCACTCTCGGCCTAGCGTACCCGCTGGCCGCACTGAACCTTTTCTTCCATGATGTGAGGTTTCTCGTTGGAGTCGTGCTCACAATGTGGTTTTATCTGACGCCGGTGCTCTATACGGTCGACATCGTGCCACCACGATACAGATTCCTCTACGAAATCAACCCGAATTCCCTCTTCATCAATGCATACAGGCGTGTTTTGCTACACGGAGAGGATCCGGGAGTGGAGAAGGTACTTCTCGGCTTGGTCATAGCAGTCGCAACATTTCTCGTGGGGTACTATCTATTCAAGAAAATGGAGCCGGCGTTTGCAGACCGCATTTAGCGAACGCGAGATCGAGTTCTGGCACGTAAGTAAGCGCTTCCAACTCCAGGAAGGGAAGACGCTACGGGAGTTTGTCCCGGCGCTCTTTCGAGGTCAGGGATGGGCCGATCCCTTCTACGCCCTTCGCGATATCAGCTTCTTTCTCGATCGTGGCGAAACCCTGGGAATAATCGGACGCAATGGAAGCGGCAAAAGCACCATCCTGAAATTGATCGCAGGCGTCATGGCGCCTAGCGAAGGCGAGGTTCGAGTCGCTGGGCGTGTTTCGCCCCTGATCGAACTGGGGGCTGGGTTCCATCCCGATTTAACAGGCCGCGAGAACGTTTATCTGAACGCGTCCATCCTTGGCATGCCGAGCCGCGAAATCCGCGAGCATTTTGATAACATCGTGGAGTTCTCCGAGCTGTGGGAGTTCATCGACACTCCGGTCAAAAGGTATTCCTCCGGGATGTACATGCGGCTGGGCTTTGCGGTTGCTATTCACAGCAATCCCGAAGTCCTGTTGGTAGACGAGGTATTGTCGGTCGGTGATGCCTTCTTCAGAGAGAAGTGCATGGAGCGGATGCACGAATTCCAGCGGACGGGCATGACGATCATCGTAGTGTCGCACAGCTTGGAGCTGATATCCACTTTCTGCGAACGGGCGATCTGGCTGGAGCACGGTAGCATGCGGGCGGAGGGCCCGGCGCGAGAAGTGCTACGTCAGTACACGGAGACAGTGCACCACCCGGCAGAGGTGGGGGTGCCACATCTGCGCGTGTAGAATCTAAAGACAGCGCCCCAGCGTAAGGCTTGCCGCACATCTACGGCGGCCGCGAGGACCTGCGGTAAAAGGTGTACGAAGCGTCGTCATAGGAGACCTCGAGCGCACCCATGTCAGTCAATTGGTTGAGGATTCTCAATGACTTTTCTCTCAGCACCGCGTCCTCCTGCGGGCCAAAGCCAGGTTGGTAACCCCAGGTGATTTTCTCGTACACAACGTAACCGATGTCCTCATCTGTGAAGAACTTGCTAATGGTGGAGGCGCGGCATTCATCCGAAGGGGTGTCTATCATTTGCGGATAGTTGAAACAGACGAGAGGAGAGTTGAGGACCCTCTGCTCGAACGGGCGATGAACGAATGGGGAATAGCCGTTGACGATGCGCTTGCCGTGATAGACCTGAAGGAGCTGTGCCGTTGCGTTGTTCAGCGCCCCGCTATAGATGTTCAGCGGCAGATCGAGAACGAAGAAGTCTCCCGGGGTGGCCTTGATCTCGTGCACTGCAGGCGGCACCTCGAATTTATGCCGATAAATGGTACCCCACGGATATTGATCAAAGGTCACGAGCAGAAGAGCGGGAATTGCCAGTAATGGAAGGAGAGGACGAGCGGCGGTGCCATACTTCGTGAGGAGAAACCTGAACACGTGCACTGAGAGCAACGTCGCGGCCCCGAACGAGAAAATTCCGAAGCGCCCCCAAGCGCGAAGCTGGTCCACAATTGGCAGGCCTAGATCATATAAACCGTGGACAGGAAGGTTAAGATCGGAGTCGTTCAGCTTAAGGACCGGGCCCAGACTTAGGATGAGCGAAGCAGCGGCCATCAAGGTTAGCTCCCACTGGAGAGCGCGCAGAAATGGCGCGCCGCGCAGCAGTGAGTCGAGAAGGTCGCGGCGGAACACGAGCATGAAAAGCCATGCGCCCAATCCTGCGAGGTTAATGAGCCCAAGATAATTGAGGTGCTCCGCTTTGTTCGCATGCTTGAAGACGACCGGCAGATGGCGGTAGATGAGGCTCTCATCACTTGGAAATAGGTAGTTCGCCGGTGAGGAGGAATAGAGCTGGGCCTCCTGAATGTCCCGTGTCGTGTGGACGCCGTGATCGTGGTCGTAGTGTCGTTTTTGCAGATGCAGAGCGAGAATCGGCAGAGCGAATAAACCCACAACTGCGAGCCATAGGCCTAGGTGAGGAAATAGCCTCCCGTGAAGCGTAGATCGAGCATTCACTGCGAGAGCAAGTGCTGACGTGAGGATGATGAAGAGGCCCAGCTCCTCGCGTACCCACAGATACGCACCGCTGATCACAGCAAGGCCTAGCCAGTAGGCGATCTTTTGCGGCTGCTGTTTCAGGCGGTACAGGCAGTAAAGGTAAAGAGGCAGCAGGAAGGTTACGACGAAGTAGACATGGCCGGTGGCGTGGGCCATGGTAGCTGGGGCAAACAGAAAAACGGCGGCGAAGACGAATGAGATAACCGCACCAAAGCGCAGCAGCCTGAGAACGAGGTACATTGAGCAGAAGTTCAAGAGTAGGAATCCTAGGAGAAGGAAGTTATACGAGAAGAACGGGTTGCCGCTCGTCTCCAATACAAGGAGAGACGCGATCACTTCCAGCATGACGATCGGGTTGTAGGCGTATGGCGTTGGTACCCCGAAGAACTCCCTTTTGATCATGGGATCGCCGGTGGAAAGCACGTCCTTAAAGGTGTTCGTTAACCACATAAAGTGCTGAACGTCTCCAAAAAAACCAATGAACTGCTGACGCGAGGCCAGCACGGCCGAGACGACCATGATCACGATTACCGCGGGGAGACCAATCAAGGCTAGCTCGGCTAGGATCGGGGCCACCGCCTGCGTGGCCTTTGAGGTCGATTCCAATTCAAAGGTCGAAGGCGCCAGCCTGCCAACAACAGAAGCGTCGGCGCCCGCACTCGTTCGGCGCTGCATGGTTACGCGTCGCCTAGCGGAGACAAGTATTCAGCCCTTTGGCTAACCGTGATTTCGCAGCGGACTCGTCAGGGAGCACAAAGGACCTCTGTCCAGAGACGGTCGGCGACCGCTTCCATGGATACGGTTTTGGCGTAGCGTAGTGCGCCGTCGCGAAGCCGAAGACGCAGAGCCTGATTGGAGACGATTTTCTGCATGGCGTTCGCCAGTTCAGCAGGCTCAACCTGGGCGGGCACTTTGATCGCCGCCTCATCCGGTAGCTCGCGAAGAGGGCCATGGTCGCTAACGATAGTAGGAACGCCCGCGGCAAGGCAGTGTAGTATCGCCGCCGACGACTCGCCGTTGCTCGGAAAGCGGAGCTGGACTGCGCAACGACACGCAGCGAGCCAGGCGTCGAACTCGTCCTCGTCAACATACCCCGGGAAGAGAACACGCTCGCCAATAGCGAGGTTCGTCGCGCGCCTCTCGAGCTCTCGCATGTAGGGGTCATCGCTGGGACCCACGAACACCAATACAAGATCGTTGTCCTCACTTGCCACGCTGGCAAAGGCGTCAATTATCGCCTCAGGGCACTTCGTGGGCGCTACAATCCCAACGCTTACGATCGGAATCTTGTCGCTGCTCAAGCGATAGCGCCTGGCAAGTGACTCCCAGTCCTCTTGAGTCGGCCGGCCGTTCCTGGCGGCCGCGGCCAGCGGTATCACCGCCACCGGCACCTCCGTCTTGCCCTCAATCTGAATTAGCTCTTTGGAGTACCCTGAGCCTACGATCAGCCCTTCGGCCAAGCTCGCGACCTCCCCGGCCAGATAGATCCCTTGCTGGTGCTGGATAACGTTGTCCCGCAACAGCAGGTCGCCCTTGTGATCGGGATAGCGATCGGCCCAGTCCTCAAGCTCCTCGGGGAGCTTGCTGATGTCTCGACCCAGGTGCCGCTGGTAGTACCAGCGGTAGAAGTCGGTGAGGCGAATATCGTGGAGCCAAACCGTCCCGGGATGTTCTTTCATCAGGTCGTAAATGTAACCGTGGAAAGGGCTATTACCCATGCAATGGATAATCGAGTCGTAGTATCCATGCTCGGCAAGCCAGCGAAACTGTCGCACGGAGACAAGCGTCATCTGGGGAACGTCCGACGGTTCGTACGTTGCCGGATCTCCCCCGACGACAATGTGGGTTTCCACGGGGTGCCTCCTGCAAAGCTCCCCTAGAAGGCGTTTGTTGTAGTCCGCTATGCCGCTCTTCTCGGGTGGAAACGGCGAGCAAACGGCAACAAGTTTGCGCCTCATCGGGGGAGCAATGCCTGGGGCGTCTCGGCCATCGCAACCCGGCGATAGACCTCAACTATCTGGTCGGCGGCGGTCTTCCAAGTGAACGCCTTGCTACGCTGAGCGCCATAAGATACGAGCCGCCGGGCCAAAGAGGCATCCGATAGAACGCGTTCGATGGCACAGGCAATGTCGTTGGTGTCCTCCGGATCGAACCGCGCCTCGTCAATCTCCAGTAATTCTTTCATCGAACTGCAATCGCTGGTGATTACAGGCGTGCGGCAGCGCATCGCCTCCAGGATAGGCAAGCCGAAGCCTTCGTATAAGGACGGGTAAAGGCATAGATCGGCGCCTTGATAGAGTTCTCTAAGCGTTTCATCGTCCACAAAGCCGGTCAGGACGAGCCGGCCATCGAGACCTAGCCTTTGAGCGCTCTCTGCGAAAGTTGTCCTCTCCTGGTCCAGCATATGACCGCTGATGACTAGCTGAAGGCGCTGTTGAAGAGATGAAGGCAGACGCCCGTAGGCTTCGATTAAGCGATTGACATTCTTGCGGAATTGGCCGGTGCCGGCCGGGTAGAACAGATACTGTCCATCTATGGCCGGAATGCGGTGCGAGACTGCGGCCAGCGACACCTCGCGAGCAGTTTCGCAGGGTCGGAAGAAGTTACTAACACCATTGTAGACAACGCTTACTCTATCAGGACTAAGTCCCAGTAGACGGATAGCATCGTTGCGTGTCGCTCGAGATACGGCCACAACGTGATCTGCTTCTTCCAGAAGTCTAAGCCTCCTAAAGAACCACTGCCTATCTGATGGGTTAGTGAGATATGCATCCTTATAGATCAACGGGATCAGATCGTGTAGAGTTACGACAACTTTGACTCCGCCCCTCATAAAGGGTGGGGGTATCAGCCGGTGAAGGGGAACTACCGGCCAAAACGGTGAGACCACGTGAAAGATGACGTTCGGCCGGCTTACATTCAAAAACGCTTCGGACCGGGGGTGCCTGAGGAGATCTTGCCCACTGACGCTTAGCGATCGTGGTACTGGAAGCGCCGGATCTAGATGCAGGCCGGCGATAATCTCTCGGTGATTCCTCAGCAACTGAGCAGTCAGCTCCCAGGCCACGCGCCCAACGCCCTGCCACAGGTGTCCATCAGAACCTTGGCACGGCTGTAGGCTTATGTGGACTTTGGGGGTGCTTCCGTCGGCGCCGCCACCTCTCATTCCCCTCGTCAGTCGTGGTGTCCCTGATGCTTCGATCCGTTGTGCCGGCCTCCCGCGGCGTCCCGCCAGCTCTCGGTAGCTATCCGCTGTGGCGCGCGCCACGCGGTCCCAAGTGAACTCCCGGCTGCGTTGAAGACCATATTCCTTAAGGCGCAATCGAAGCGAGCCATCTGTAAGCACGCGTGCGACTACCCGCGCAATGTCGGAAGGGTCCTCCGGATTGAAGAGTGCTTCCGGGAGCTCGACTAGCTCCTTGGTCGACGATCGGTCGCTTGTTACCACCGGGGCCCCACAACGCATCGCCTCAAGAATGGGCAGCCCGAAGCCTTCGTACAGGGAGGGGAACAAGCAGAGCTCGCACGCTTGATACAGCTGCCGCAAAAGGTCGTCGGACACGAAACCCGGCAGTACCAAATGATCCGCTAGTCCCTGGCTTCGCGCACGTTCTTGCAAAGCTGTCACGTCTGAAGCGGGCAGGAAGCCAAGGACGACTAATTGGAGGCCGTCGCGCAGCTGGGGAGGTAATCGCGCCAAGGAATCGATCGCACCCGTGATGTTCTTTCGGTATTGGGCGGCTCCGGCAGGGTGCACGACGTAGGGCCCTCGAATTGCCGGGAGTTGGGACATCACTTGCCTACGGACGGCCTCTACCGGCGCGCCTGCTTCACGAAAGAAATCGCTAACGCCCCCGTAAATAACGGTAATTCGATTAGGATCCAGGCCAAGTAGCCGCACAGCATCGTCCCGAGTCGTGGCCGACAAGGCGAGGACGTGGTCTGCGTCTTTGATCAGATTTAGTCTCGAGTGGAACCAACGTTTATGAGCGGGGTCTCGCAGATACCAATCCCTATAAACGAGTGGTATTAGGTCGTAGAGTGTTACCACGATCTTGGCCCCGGCCCGAACCATCGCCCCAGGGATGAGACGATGGAGCGGTATTGTTGGCCAAAAGGGGGACATGGCGTGGAAGATATCCGCATCAAGGGCTCCATTGGGCTGTCCGCTGCCAGACTGATTCTGATAAAGAAGCCCGAATCCGCTGAAGTCACCTAGCGTCCGCGGCACCGGCAGATCGCGGTCAACATGCAGGCCAGCGATCAATTCGCCATGGTTCTGAATGAGGTGGAACGCGTGGTCGCGAACGTACCGGCCAAGCCCGTGCCAAAGGAATTCCTCCGGGCCCTGGCAGGCGTGGAGTCCTAGGTGTACTTTAGGTCGCAACGCGACACCCATTGAGCCGGAACCGTTCGGCATTTGTAACGTCAGGTTAATCTAACTTGGTATTCGAAAGCGCCGGCACGGCTTGGCGTCCCTTTTCACGGGATAGGGGTTGGCATGCCAACCAATAATGTTGCTCCCAATAGTGGTCCTCCGGCGCATAGCTTGGGTGCCTGATAAGTTCCATCTGATAGCCAAGGCCTTCGAGCTTGTCTTGAAGGACAATGCCGTTTTCCTTGCTGTGAACTTCGATAAGCATACGGGGCTTATGCTGCGATATCGTGTTGATACCACCTGCAATTACGTCCACTTCCGCGCCCTCGGTATCGATTTTCACAAAATCGACCTGCCCCGCGAAGGGAACATCATCTAGGCGGACACAAGGCACCATTAGTTCCCCAATTGGGTCGCCGACCGCAGCTTCATGGTGGATAGGCGAGCACGAGCTTTGAGCGTGGTCAGGGAACAGGTAGAGCTTCATGGCGCCAGTGCGACTAGAAACTGCTCTATCATCTACCGAGACATTCGGAAAACCGGAAACCGACAGCCTCAATCGGTCGCGAGCCTGGGGGTTCGGCTCGAAGGCGATCACTGTCCGGTATCCGGAGGCAAGGTTGGCAGCGTACTGGCCTGTGCTTGCGCCAATGTCGACGAACGTGTCGCCCTCCACGAGAATGTAGTTGGTTAGCCAGGGTTCCCAATCCCGTATTGCAACCACCTGAGGAAGACGCTGTATGATCGTGTCCAATTGTTGTCTTTGAGCCGCGAGTTCGCCTCTGAGCTCCTCTGCTAACCGAACAAAGTTATCCTCAATGGCATGCACCCGACGAACTAGGAGTGTCGTCATGTCCTCCTGTGCTTGCAGGCGTTCGCCGATCTCAACATCTTTTCGGTAGATCGTTTCGATGCGTTCTCGGTTATCTAAAGAGGCCCGCATCAAGTCGCGGTAGTAGAGGCCGGTGACTCGCTTGAACGTTACCTTAGCGAGCCAGCGAACGCGGTAAGGCACCAAACGGCGCACTGCCTGGCGTGGCATTGACCCGGGGTCTTCTGCCTCCTGGCTCTCGTTACGTCTGGCGCCATGCCGGGATGGGTCAGCAGGCAAGATCAGGCCGTTTCATCCTTCAGATACGCTTCGGCGGTGACAGGATGGGCGAGCTCATTTTGCGAGCCCTCAGCAGGACGACGGAGCGGTTCATCGACGTCGTCATCTGCATTAAGTCCGTCATATACGTCCAGGTTTCCGGGCTGCTCTGTTCTCCCCGCCAGCTGGGAGCGAAGAGCATCCAGCGCCTCACAAACGGACGCGATGTCGTCTTCCATGGCGCGCATTCGGCGGAGCAGCAGATACAACACCTCGCCCTGCGCTTGAATGGCAGCCGATTGGTCCGCTACTTGCTCCGAGAGACCACGGAATTCAGTGATAACCGCTCGCACATAGTGGCCCGAAGCCAAACGCAGCGAGAGTCTGGCCAGCCAACGAACTCTTCTTGGGATGTACCGCCGAACTGTGTTGCGAACGCCGCCAGCAGCCAAGCGGTTTAGCCTCCTTCTCCGACCGACGTTATCTCTCGGGAATGGTCAGTCCGACCAATGTTACTAATACTAACGCCCCCCCGAACCGGTTCGTTATCGCCGGCCACACCCAGACCGTCAGAACAAATCGCGCGATGGCAAGTCCGGTGTTCGGGACCATCGGACGCGGCGGGCTGCTGGGATACTAGGGTATAAACGTGTCGACGACAAATGAGCCGGTGCCATCCGAGCGCCAGATATTCACATAATCACAGCACAGGTGAAACAAGTCTGTCCGCCCATTTCCGTCGAAATCGCCGACATGCCACGACCCGCTTCGGAATCCATAGCCGGGCCAAGGACTGAAGGGGTTAACCGAGAATCCAGAATCGCCTCTGGAAAGCCACACATTCGCGGAACCACCTCCCCAGATATGCGTGAAATCTGTCCTCCCGTCCCCATTGAAATCCGCGGGCAGCCAAACGCCGGACAGGTAGTCGTATCCCGGCCACGGTTCGAATGGAACGATCGAGAAGTTTCCGTTGCCATTGGACAACCAGATATTGGCAGGGCCGCCGCCCGAGAAGTGGATTAGGTCGGCGCTGTGATCACCGTTGAAGTTGCCCGCTACCCATGAGCCAGACTGAATTCCGTAGCCGGGCCAAGGACGAAAGGCCGATACCGCGAAGGTGCCGTCTCCGTTGGATAACCACGTATTTGCGAAGTCGTCACAGCAGAGGTGAACTGCGTCCGTCTTGCCGTCGTCGTTGACATCAGCAGTCTGCCACGAGCCGGATTGGACGCCATAGCCCGGCCACGGACTGAACGCGGCGACTGTAAAAGTACCATCGCCATTGGAGAGCCACACATTCACGTAATCGCCACAGCAGAGATGAAGCAGGTCTGTGCGGCCGTCCGCGTTGAAGTCCCCTGTGCGCCACGCGCCGCTTTGTAGCCCATAACCGGGCCCGGGGCGGAAGGGCTGGACGCGGAACGTACCATCGCCATTAGATAGCCAGATGTTCCCGTAATCCTCACAGCAGAGGTGTGCCAAGTCGGTGCGGCCATCCTTGTTGAAATCGCCGGCCTGCCAGGTCCCTGCCTGCATGTTATATCCAGGCCACGGCCGGAAGGTCCGGACGCTGAAGTTGTCGCCACCCTGAGATAGCCAGAGAGAAGCGAAGTCTGAACAACACAGGAACATGACGTCGGACATGCCGTCGCCGGTGAAATCGCTCGAGATCGTTGTGCCGGCTTTGAGGTCAACCTGTAAAGTCACGGGAACTGTCACGGGTGCACCGGATGCATAGAGCGACTCAATAGTAAGCTGACTGTTGTAGTTGCCGGGAGGAAGGCCCGCCGCGTCCGCGTAGACACGAAGGGTTTGGGTGATGGAGCCCAAGTCGGCTCCCAGAGAGACGCCCTGGAGCCGCGACAATTTTAGCCAAGATGCCGCCGAGCTCGCTCGCCAGGCCAGGACGCCACTCCCGGGGTTGGATATGGTAAAGTCCATGCCCAGGCTTTGACCGCCGGGGACAGCAGCGAGTGAAATATTCCCTGTGGACACGTTCACTGCCGGTGTCCCGATGACTTGGCCGCGGCTGAGGGACGGGGTGGTCGGGTCTGAATGCCAAGGGTTGGGCGTAGGAATATTCATTCCCGAGCACTGCAAGTTGTAGACGCATTGATTAAAAGCGTCCCAACTGGCAAGCCCACCGAATCCGGGATCAGCTGGGTTCGGCAGGTGAACTTCCTGGGCCGGCCATAGAGGAATGCCTCCCCGGACCGGCGGGTGGGCAACGCATCCCAGCACCAGCTCCTGGTATGGGTAGTTGCTCCGCGGCTGTGTCCCGTCGCATAGATAAGGGGGACGATTCGGGTCGTGGCTAAGGGGGTGGTTCTGCGATACGAACCCGTTATAACCCCAAAGAGCGTAATACCAATCCTCGATAATCTGAGAGTTGCGACTGCCAACGACGGGCCGAAATTCGGGCGCAAGGTTCCACTTGTCCGCGAGAATGCGCGCTCCACGGGCGATGTTGAAGGCGAAGTGCCCACCGATCATCGCCTGATCGAGGTTAGGTACGCCGGTGACGTTCTGCATTCCGGTGGTTATCTGCATGATGCCGTAGCCGCAGTCATGCGACGATAGCACCGGACCGATCTCGCCATACGGAACCAGAGGATCGTAGCTCGCTTGCGACCAGCCGCTTTCCAGCCATGCGATCGATTTCAAGAGGACGGGGGGTACATAGGGCGACGGCTGGACCCCTTCAAGGCCAGGCAGCGCAAATGTCCCTTGCTCAGGGAAGAGCTGGTTGAAGCCCGCGAGCTCCATCGTCCGCGCGTAGACGTTGCGATAGTCGGCAGCCTCATAGGTTTGGAGGTCGAACGCTCCATACGGGCTGCCAGTTGCCCCGCATAGGTGATGAGCATAGGTGGCGCGCGATCCGCCGCTGAGTGCGAGGGCGAGCGCGACGAGAGATAGCAGCGGGAGCGCCGTTGTGTATCTGTTGAGTAGTTTTGTCATGGCGGGGAAAGTAGTATACAAGCCGTAGCTCGGGGAAAGGGAAGTCGCAGCCCGGCAATATTCAGAGACGCGCCGGGCTAGTATTCTGTGACAGCGGGAAGGATAAATGCCGTTACAGCAGCGGCGAAGTTTTAACTTGTGTTACTTAGAGACCGTTAGGCGCGGACGCGCGGCGTATGCATTGCGCCGCTGGATATCGGTTCGTCGATGTAGAGGTCGCCGTTGCGGATTTTGATATTGAAGCCACACGTAGGGTTAGTGCAGGCCCACGCCTTGAAGTAGATCGCCGCTCCCTGGCTGCCGAAGTCCGATAGAGGCACGAGGTCACCGAGTTCGCATTTCTGACATTTCGGGAAATTGTTCACCACGACCACATTTACCTCCGCCTATAGGCTGTCTTGTCGCGCAAGTATAGCAGCGGCTTAAACGCACTGACAAGTAAAAAAGTGAAGGTATTTCGCTAAAGTTTTGAGAGGTTTTTGATTGGCCATTACTGAGGGAATATTGCGGATGATTGCCGCCGATGACTCCCACGCCGGCTCGCTAACGATTGCCCGAAGGGGAACGGGGGGACACCTCCAGACCCCCGGGCTAGCGGCACCTGAACACTCCGACGCTGAGCGCCCAGCTCCCCACCTGGGACAAGACGGCCGGGCTTCTGCGCCTATGGGTCGCCGGACTCGCGCAAGGAGTCGCTACGCTCGGCCGGGG
>WNFX01001587.1_pt1 | contig 23806 bp, 20 predicted proteins | sample 5400111 | NCBI WGS metagenome assembly WNFX01 (sample SAMN13153363, study PRJNA577476) | soil metagenome | isolation source: 40 cm soil or saprolite under grassland replicate 1 | place: USA:California | collected 2016-06-15
AATCCGGCGTAACCGGCGTTGCTTACGAAACCATTCAAGTTGGCAATCGATTGCCGCTGCTCGAACCGATGAGCGAAATCGCCGGACGCATGTCGGTGGTGATGGGCGCGTATTTTTTGGCGAAGCACAATGGCGGCAGCGGCGTTTTGCTCGGAGGAGTGCCCGGAGTGTTGCCCGGGCGCGTTGTTGTTATTGGCGGCGGCACTGCTGGTGTGAACGCGGCGCGGATGGCGACCGGGCTCGGAGCGGATGTGACGATTCTCGAAGTGGATCTCGAGCGAATGCGATTTCTCGACATCACCATGGGCAGCGCGCACACGCTTTACTCGAGCGAGTCGCATCTGCGCGAGCTCATGCCGAATGTGGATCTGTTGATCGGAGCTGTCCTCGTGCCGGGAGCAAAAGCGCCACGATTGATTACGCGGGCGATGTTGAAAGCAATGAAAGCGGGCAGCGTGCTCGTTGACATTGCCATCGACCAAGGCGGCTGCGCTGAAACTTCGCGACCGACAACGCATTTGCAGCCGACGTATGTCGAAGAGGGCGTGACGCATTATTGCGTCGCCAACATGCCGGCGGCGTACGCGCGCACCGCCACTCAAGCGTTGACCAATATCACCTATGGTTATGTCGAATTACTGGCGGATCTCGGATTGGATGAAGCGTGCAAAAAACAGCCCGCCCTGATTGGCGGCATTAATACACGAAATGGCAAGCTGACGTGTCGCGCAGTGGCCGAGGCACATGGACTGAATTACGAGGCGCCTTTGTAAATAGCACAGCCGAATTGCATTCTTGCTGCGAAACTCATTTGACGGAGTTTTTCGAACTATGAAGAAATACATTTGCATCCTGGCGGGCGCCGCACTTCTCGCGGCTTGCGAACAGAAAACTGAAACTGCCGCCCCGGCGGCAAGCGCTTCCCCGGAGGCGAGCGCTACCATCCCCACCGAGTCTACCACGACAACTACCAGCCCCTCGCCGACACCTTAGATAATTAACATTCCACCACGTCCAACACCGACATGAACAGATACATCTGCCTCTTAATGGGTGCCGCGCTTTTGGCGGCTTGTGAGCAAAAGGAGACGACGATAAACAATCCGCCTGCTGAAAAGACGGAGAAGAAGGAGACGAACACGACAATCGTCAATCCGTCGCCCGCCACCAAGACCGAAACGAAGACGGACATTAACATCAATACGTCTCCTTCTCCGTAAAAGGCGGATCCAATTATTTGCCAAGTCTTTCGTCCCGCGTCTGCGGGGCGGAAGACTTTTGCTGTACCGACAATAACTTCTCAGCGCTTCTTTTATTAGATCGACAATCGCCATGCCGGCAAAACACTTCGCATTTCCAAAAAGCCGTCGGCTGACGCTGCCGAGGGAGTTCGAGCACGTCAAAAAGAACGGCCGCGTGCATCGTGGCCGGCTACTGGTGATTAGCGTCGTTTCATTAAATAATGCCGATCCTTTTCGGGCGGGATTTGTCACCTCGCGCGCGCTCGGATCCGCCGTTGTGCGCAACCGCGTGCAGCGTCGCCTGCGTGAAATCGCTCGCAAACATCAGCGCGAGATCGCTCCGGCAACATGGATCGTGACGATCGCGCGAGCGAGTGCTGCCTGCGCGAGCTATGAGCAGTTGGAAGCTGAGTGGTTGCGTCTGACCAAGCGCGCTTCTATTTTAGCGACTCCATGCTGAAAATTCTCCGCGTTCTGATTCGCTTTTATCAGCTAACAATTTCGCCCCTGCTCTCGACGCTGGGCGGTCCGGGTTCGGGTTGTCGATTTGGGCCGAGCTGCTCGCATTATTTTTTAGAGGCCGTCGAAACGCACGGCATTATTTCAGGGGGCTGGCTCGGTTTAAAACGTTTGGCCCGCTGTCATCCGTGGGGCGGCTCCGGCCACGATCCGGTCCCGAAACAAATTTGCGCTCGAACGGTCGCCAAGTCGCTGGCCTGTGAATAGCGAGCCCTATCAATTTTATGGATCGAACCGCGTGGATCGTCGTTATACTTTGTGTCATCGGTTTGGTGACGTGGACGTGGTGGAATGGCCAGCACGCGCCGCCGCGTCCCGCGACGCCCGCCCTGTCCCCCACACCGCTGCCACTTGCAGCTGCTAGCGCGTCGGTAGCTCCTTTAACTTCGCCTTCGCCTGCTCCTGCTGCGACTGCGACCCCGGCAGCTGAAGCCACTCCGGCGTTTGCGGAAAAGGCCGAGACTTTACGAAATGACGACGTCGAACTTCGCCTAACGAATCGCGGCGGCGGGATTCGCGAAGCCACTTTGCTCAATCACATCAGCCAGGGTGATCAGCGCGTAATCATTAATTCAAAAGATCAGCTGCCAATCGGTGCGCTTGTCGAACAGCCAGCCAATCCTCGGGTGGACGAGTTCGCCTTGAGTCGAGAGCCGGATGGCAGCGTCAAATGTGAGCGCACCGCCGAAAATGTCACGGTTCGAAAGAAATTTCTCTTTTTGCCGAGCAAGGAGAAGAAAGACAACTTTCTGGCCGAGATGGACGTCGATCTTGTGAACGGCGGTGCGCAGCCGTACACGAATCCTGGTTATTTCGTCGCGCTTGGATCGGCGGCGCCGATTCATCCGAAAGATTATTCATATTATACAAGGCTCGTTTGGTGCGTCGACGGGAAGGCCAAGGGGATTGATGTCAATTGGTTCGGCGGCGGTGGCGGGCTTTTTGGAATTGGCCAGCGCGCGCCGCAGCCGTTTTATCAGCAAGACCTGGCTAATGCCGACTGGGCGGCGGTGAGCGATCAATTTTTTACCACTCTCATTGCACCGCTGACGACGAAGGCGAACGGGGTTTCGGGCCGGCGTTTCGATATTTCGCCTGAACAAAAAATGTACGGACTTGCCGGTGCGTTGCGCATGCCGGGTTTTCAACTACCACCCGGCCAAACTTACAGCGCGCGCTTCGAAATTTGGGCAGGGCCGAAAATTTATCATCGGCTCGCCCAGCTCGATCACAACGAAGCCGAGATCATGGATTTCGGAATCTTCAAGATCGTCAGTCAGTTTCTGCTCAACTTTCTCAACTGGCTCCACGGCTTCATTGGTTCCTACGGATGGTCGATTCTCGCGCTCACCGCGATTATTAAGATCGTGCTTTGGCCGCTGCAGGACAAAGCCAACCGCTCGATGCGGCGGATGTCGCTCCTCAATCCGAAAATTCAAGAGCTGCGCGAGAAATACAAAGACGATCCGACGCGGATGAACCAGGAAGTGATGAGGCTCTACAAAGATTACGGGATCAATCCGGTGGGCGGCTGTTTACCGATGATGATTCAAATCCCGATTTTCTTCGGGCTATTCAAGATGCTCGGCCAGGCGGTCGAATTGCGAAACGCGCAGTTTTTTTGGGTGCACGATCTCTCCCAACCGGACACGGTGGCGACCCTCCCGTTGTTTGGCTATTCGATTCCGATCAACATCATCCCGCTTTGCATGGCGGCGAGCCAGATCTGGCTGATGGCGATGACGCCGAAGACGGGCGACGCCACCCAGAGGCGCGTGATGATGTTTACGCCGCTGATCTTTTTGTTTATCTGCTACAATTTTGCCGCGGCTCTGGCATTGTATTACACAACGCAGAATCTTTTCAGTATCGTGCAATTTTATTACAACAAACGACAACCGCTGCCGACGCTGGAAAAACGCCTGCCCGCCGGAAAACGCAAATGATGACGCCGAAAGAATTACTCGACACCATCCTTGGCTATCTCGGCTTCGTCGTTCAAATCGAAGAGTCGCAGAACGAAGCGGGCAATCTGGTCCTGCAAATTTACACCGAGGAAAGCCGCCGTTTGATTGGACGCGACGGCGAAACGCTCGAAGCATTGCAGTTTTTGCTCAACCGCCTCTTGCAGACGAAGGACAAAGATGCGCCGAAAGTTGTCGTTGATTGCGAGATGTATCGCTCCATGCGCGAAGATCGGATCGTGCAGCGGGTTCGAGAACTCGCGGAGCGTGTGCGCGCGACCGGACGATCGCTTCAGCTCGAGCCGATGAACTCCTACGAGCGCCGCATCGTCCACAACGCTTTTAAAGACGACCCGGATATCGCGACGTGGAGCCCGTCTGATTCCGCACGGATCAAGCAGATCACGTTACTCAAGCGCCAGCCGAAAAAGGAACCGGCGCAAAGAGAGTAAGGTGGATTGGCCGGTCCGCGGGCGATGCCAAAAATAATGCGGCTTCGCCGCCTGGATTAACATCGAGCAAGGGACTGCTCGATCCACCTATCAATTTGGATCAAATCGCGCCGCTTCTTTCGTCTCGCCTGATTTCACTTCCGGTCGCCAACGAAATTTCTGGAGAAGCGGGTTTGCTTTGCCTTCGAGTGCGTCGGCGGTGATTTCGCCTAAAACCGGCGCGAATTTGAACCCATGTCCACAATCGCCGGTTGCGATGACTAAATTTGGGCGCTCCGGATCCAGCGCGATCCAAAAATCTCCGTCGTTCGTGTCGCAGTACATACAGACGCGCGTGTAAACGACCGGCGCCTGAGCGAGCGCGGGGATTGTCGATCTCAGAAATTCGCGCAAATCGTTCTCGTCTTCAGCCGTCACGACGCGCTCTGCCGAATCCGGTGACATTTCGCACCCTGGACCGTGGTTCGCGACTTTGACAACGCCCTGATTCAGCGAAAAACCGTAGTAGCCCGTCGTCGAGATATCCGCGCCGAAAAACGGAAAGCGCGCCGGCAAGAAAAGTTCCGGCTTGTCCGGCTTCAAATGAAAAACCGGATGCCCGCTCGCGCGGAAAAACTTTTTTGTGAATGGCAGCACGTACGGCGTCCACGCGCCGGCCGCAATCACGACTGCGTCTCCACTAATCCGATCTCGATCTTCCAACACAATTCCACTGACGCAATGATCGTTTTCATCGAGCGCTACGAACTTCGCTCGTTCGTGCAGTTCGACCCCAATCGATTTCGCGTGTTCGACTAGCGTCGCAACCACGCGACCGCTTTCGACATAACCCGCGTCCGGATCAAAGAAGCCGTCCTGAAATCGATCTGGAGCAAACGCAGGAAAACGTTGATGGAACGTTGTCGAATCGAATCGATCGAATCGATGCCCTTGTTTTTCCAGGACCCGGCAGCTCTCATATTCAAAATCGCCGGGTTGCATCGGGTGCTGGCAAACAAACAAAACGCCCGTCTCGTGATACAGTTTGATCCCGAACTCGGTGTTCCATTTTCGCCAAAGCTCAATGCACCGGTCGGCGAGTACGGTGTAATCTTCGTCCGGACCGTAGGCGGCACGGACCGCTTTGCTGATGTCGGTCGAAGCAGCGAGCGGATGGGGCAGGGGACCAGGATCGACAAGCGTAACTTTATGGCCGCGTTTTTTTAATTCTATCGCGGAAGTAACCCCGCTAATCCCTGCACCGACAACAATTACCTTCTGCATCTCTCGAATTGGGAAATAGCGCCCACCGCGCCGGGCAACGAAATACCGCCAAACAACAAAACGACGACGCCCAGGGTATTAATGGGTCGCAGTGACGCGATCCAAAGTTCCCGCTTTCGCAGTGCGATATTCGCGAATGCGTTTGAGTTCGTTACGTGAAGCATCAGACTTCGCCGTTTGTGTGGCCAGCTTGGCGTAATAGCGGCCTGCGTTTTCCTTATCTCCACTTTGCTCCGCTGCCAGCGCCGCGCCATACAATCCTCGGAACCGTCCCGGATAGATTTTCAGGGCAGCCTCGAATTCACGCTGTGCGTCCTTCGGTCGGCCCAACTCCAACAACAAACTGCCCAGTTGCTCGCGAATTGGGACCAGCGCACCAGGAGAGACCGGATGCTTGCCGAGAACGTCTTCCTCATTTGCGGTCCGGCGGAAAATCTCAATCGCTTCGTCTTTCTTGCCTTCTCCGTACATCACCCAGGCAGATGCCGCCTGCATCTGCAAGTCGAGGTGTTGCTTAAAATAATCAAACTTTGGATCTTTGGTCGCATCGCGTAACTGCTGCATCCGGGCGATTGCTTTCCGCGCCCCGTCGAGATCGCCGATATGCGCTCGCCCCAGAGCGTGACCATACTCGATCAGTGCTTCCATGAATGGAAAGGAAGACCAATGCGGAAGTTCCGGAATGGTTAATGCCGCCGCGGCCTCCCAATCATTGCGTTCGAACGCATAACGGGTTGGGATCGCAGCCAGTGCATAAGCAGCACTAAATTCCAGTTCCGGATTTGTCTTCCGAACGGTGCCGGCAAAATCGACAATCTCTTTCGCCTTGGTGTCCTGCGCTTCCTGCAAATAGGAGTAGGCCATGTAATCGAGCGCGTGTAGTTCTTCCGCTTCGGTGGCGTCGCGGTGGCGCATGGCCGCGTAAGCGCGCGCGGCATTGACGGCAGCTCGGTTGGCCTCGACTGATTCATTCCACATTCCCAGACGAGTAAAAATGTGTGACGGCATGTGCAGAGCGTGAGGTACCCATGGCGCGAGGGAGCCATAACTCCGGGCCGCGGCCAGCCCGCGTCCAGCGAGTGCGGGGTAATCATAGCAATGGATCAGGTAGTGAACGACGCCGGGATGGTTTGGGTTTTTCTTCCCCAGTTTTTCCAGGATAGCAGCCGCTTGAAGTTGCTTGGACAATGTTGTGTCATTGGGTGTGGCATAACCAACGGCCAGTATCGCGAAGGCGTAAAAGGTTTCCGTTTCGAAATCGTCGGGATATTTGTCATGGAGCTGGCGCATCGCTTTTTCATAAGCGACTACCCGATCACGTGGTCCGACTGGTCCATGACACGATTGTCCAACCGCGCCAGTGGTCGAACTATCCGGGGTATTGTAATAGACATTGAGCGCACTAATGAATCCCCGCTCGCGATCTGTGCCGGCGCTCATTCCCATCGCCTTCTCGATGGCTGCCTTGCCCGCGGTCATTTCGTCCGGAGTCGGAGGTGTCCAGATCGGGTGCCACCACGTCATCGCGATTCCCCACTGCGCCATAGCGCATTTCGGGTCCTGCTCGGCCACGGAAGTAAAAATGCGTCGCGCCTCCTCATAGAAGAACGAATGCAGCAACGCCACGCCGCGCACGAATTCCGGCTGAGCAGCAGGTGCGCACGATACCGGGAAATCCACTTTCCCGGCCGCGCGCAAATCGCCCGGTTTAGGGACGCTCGCGCTCTGGACGCCGAAAGCGCCGAGACCGCTGACTAGGAAGGTGAGAAAAAATATGCGATGGCGATGGGTCCGAAGCACTTTTTAGGCTGACATAACTGCCGCTACGCGGCAAATTCGAAAATGATTTTGCCGCTGCGTTTGCTTTGCGATGCGTGAGCAACGGCTGCTTTCGCTTCATCAATCGGGTAAGCCTTCTCGACTTTTGTCTTTAATAGACCGCGCGTGGCCATTTCGAACAACGGTTTAAATGCTTCCATTCGTTCCTGCATCGTGGCGGCGTCGTACCATTTGTTGATCCAAATTCCGCGGAACCGAAGATCTTTGAAAATCAGCAGCCCAGTCGGAATCTTCAGCGGCTGCAAACTCATTGCCCCGAACGATACCAACGTACCTCCGAAGGCGAGACAATTAGCCAGACGCAACGCGCTATCGCCGCCAACTGAATTTAAGCCAAGGCGGATCGCCGCTCCGCTCGTCACCGTTTTCACTTCATCCCGAAGATTTTCTCCGTCGACCAAAACGACGTCGCCGCCTTCGCCGCGCAATTCGTCGATCAGTTCCGCGCGGCGAACCACGTTCACAGTTTTAAACCCGAGCTCGTGCGCGATCTGAATCACGGCGCGACCGGCGGCCGAGTTCGCTGCGTTTTGAATCAACCAATCACCGCGCGCAAGATCGACATAATCCCGCAACAAACGCAAAGCTGTCATCGGATTGATTTTCAACATCGCGGCGTGCACTGGCTCAATCTCGGGCGGCACCGCCACGAGTTCGCTAGCTTTGACCGCCAGCGCTTCGCGCCATGTGCCGATGTCGTGCGGCAAAATCACCAGCGCACCTTTGGCAATCGTCGAGACTTCGGCGCCAACTTCGACAACAACGCCCGCGCCTTCGAATCCCGGCACCGCCGGCACTTCGCGACGGCCGGGGTATTTTCCTTCGATCGCGTTGATGTCTGCCGGATTAATTGGCGCCGCGCGCATTTCCACGACGACTTCATCAGAGGCGGGTTTCGGCCACGGTTGCGCTTGAACCTGCAGAACCTCCACCGGATTTCCGTGCCTTTTGTAAACGATCGCCTTTATAGTTTTGTTCATTCGATGAATTCGGCGTCGCATCCTCAGCCTGTCGCGACCAGTCTGCAAACCGGCGCGCGGCTCGCGCTGATTGGTTTGATCATCAACATTGCCTTCGCCATCATCAAAATTGTCGGCGGCGTTTTCGGGAATGCTTACGCTCTCATCGCAGACGGAATTGAATCGGCGCTCGATGTCGCCGGTTCGATCGTGGTCTGGGGCGGCCTGCGTTTTGCAGCGCGACCGCCGGATGCGACCCATCCCTACGGTCACGGCAAAGCCGAACCGCTAACCGCGATTTTTGTAGCGTGCATCGTATTGATTGCCGCAATCGCGCTCGCAGTCGAAAGCGCGCATACAATGTTTCTGCCGCATTCCGCGCCCGCCTCGTTCACGTTGCTGATTCTCTTGGCGGTTGTCGTCGTCAAAGAAACACTCTTTCGTTACGTGATCCGTTTCGGTCGCTCGATCGAAAGCATCGCCGTCGAAGCCGATGCCTGGCGTCATCGCGCCGACGTTCTAACGTCGATTGCGGCGTTCGTTGGAATTTCAATCGCGCTCATCGGTGGCGAGACATGGCGGAGCGCCGATAACTGGGCCGCGATTTTCGTCTGTCTCGTAATCGCCAGTGTTGGCGTGCGACTTTTGCGGCCCGCGCTCTATGAGATTCTCGATACCGCGCCGCGCGGTGCAATCGTCGATCGTGTCCGCGAATCGGCGACGTCAGTGCCCGGTGTCGTCGAAATTGATAAGTGCTTTGTCCGCAAAATGGGCCTGAGTTTTTATGTCGATCTTCACGTCAAGATCGATGGCAATATTTCGGTTCGGGAAGGTCACCACCTTGCGCATGAAGTGAAGCGAGCCATTCAAGAGAGCGATCCGCGTATCGCCGACGTGCTCGTCCACATCGAGCCGGCGAAGACCCTGCGTTAGTGCGGCAGCTCGCGCACGAGCGCAACGATCGCATCGGTCAACGCTGCGCGTGCCCGCGCAACTTGCCGGGCAAACCGAAACAGCCGCCAGATCGAAGCCGGGCGTCTTAATAAATAGGCAAGTAATCGGCCGTAACGGGCCTGCTCGCGCTCAACGTCGAATAAAACGGATGGTGGCATGGGAAACGGCTGAACCGGCGTGTCGCTAATGGCGCGAAGGGATAGTAACGGAACGCCATGAGCGTTACACACGCCGACGATAGCCCCGGTTTCCATGTCGATCGCTCCGGCACCGGCTCGGCGCGCGATTTTGTTTCGCTCGGCAATCGAATCGACGATCGATGTCGATGTAAAAAGTTTCACCAGCTGCGGCTGGCGGTCGCGCAATATTCGCTCAGCGCTGGTGAGCAGTTGTGAATCAGAAAAGTTCTGGGCTAAAACCAAATCGCCAACGCGCAATTGTTCGCTGACGGCGCCGGCAAAACCGGTGCTGATTACTAATCTCGGTCGCGCTTTGTGCAGGAGAAATTCAAGCCGTTGGTTTTTCGCTCCGACGCCAGTATGCAAGATTGTCACGTCGCGATTGTCGATCTTCCCTGACAATAAATTGTCGGAACGCTCAACCGCTCGAACCCGCCGGACTAAGTCCGAACTTTCCGAGGGAAGCGCGAATGTGATCCCGATCATTGCGCGCTGACGATGCGCACTTGGAGAATCGCCTTTTCTCCGGCTTTTGGCTCGGCTGCGGACGCGGGCACAGTTCCGCCGAGTTTCTTCATCGAAGCGCGAAAGTCATTTAATCGCGCAGTTGGCACTTCGGCGAAAAGCAAAACGCCTTGCTGATCGGCGAGGCCCCTTGTTCCCGAGCCGCCGACTTGCTTTGCCGCGGCGATCACCTTGTTTGCCAATCTATCTTGCTCCGCAACGGGCGCGGTGAATTTGATTTCATCGACATCCAGACTCGGCGGAGGAAGCGCCACCGCCGCCGACCTGGCCAGACTTTCTGCCAGTTCGCTCCGATTTTGTTCCGTGCTTGCTCGCACGCGTTCTTTCTTTTTCATGAACGCGATTGCGTAAATTCCAAACACCACGTTGGCAAAAACGAGCACAGCAAACGCGATTGCGATCCGGCGGCCGAGCACGGCGCCGCGTTCTTCAAGTGTTGGTTCTGTGACGCCAAGGATCTCGCGCGAATGGCGCATCTCTGCGTGAATTTGACGAGCAACCGCGAGCTCTTGGCGCACTTCTGGATCCGACATAAGCCGCTCTTCCAACTCCGCGCGCTCCCTAGGCGACAATTTGCCCTCGAGATAATCGAAAAGCTTGTCCGGATTCATTTTTCGAGTTGGACAAGCGTGGCGCGGCCCGCGTTCGCCTGCAATGACGAAGTCCGCAAGTTGGTTTGCCAGATTGGACTAAATTTGCGCTTTGCCCTCGTCCGGTAGAGTTAATCCGTCGTGGGCGAATATGGTCAGGCGAATTTCCACGATGGAAATTGGCGTCGCCGTGCGTTGATCGCGCTGGGGATTCTGAGTGGACTCTTTCTCATTTTCCATCGGCCGCTGGTGTTGGGCCTGGGCCACCGTATCGCTTTGCATTATGCGGCCAAGGAAAATCTGAAACTCGAATTCCGGCTCGAAGGCAGCGTTTTCACAAACGTCATCATCAGAAATCTGCGTGCCGTTCCAACTGGTCCGAGTGATGTGGAATCGATCGATGTCGATCTTGTCCGAGTCGACTTCGGATTGTTTACATTGCTCCGGCACGGGATTTCGACCGCGATCAAGAACGCAGATGTGCATTCGGCCCGGATCGTGATGAATCCGGCGAAGGTGCCTTTGCGACCGCGTCCGCCGAATCCGAAAAAGAAAATCGAGTTGCCCGACATTTTCCCGGAGCGCGTCCACATTTCCGACGCGACCATCGTTGTTCGCAATCGTCCGAACGATTTTGTCGCCGAACATGTGGCTGTTGAATTGGATCCGCGCCGTGCCGGGGAAATCAAAGTCGAGAAGTTGCAACTCGTTGGCGGTCAGACCTGGCTGAAGTTGTCTGCACCCGCGACCTACGCGAATCGAAACCTGATCGTGCGCGATATCGTTCTCGCAGATAACGAACGATTTCGCTCAATCAATTTCGACGCATCGCAAATCGCGGCGCGAAAATTGGCGATCAATTTCGATTACGCGGTCGCAGACGGAAATATTTCCGGTTCGCTTATGTTGCGTGAGGCACAGGCTTCGCTCGACACCAACGCTCGCATCCGCGCCAAGAATGTTCCGTTTGATGCGATCAACAAATTCGTGGCGCTGCCGGAAGGTTGGATGCGTGGGCAGTTCGAAAAGTTAGATGTCGATCTTAGCGGATTGCTCAGTTCGCCGGCGACATGGAACGGAAGGATCGCCGCTGAGCTCACTGATTTTCACCAAGAGCAAACGGAGTTCGATCGCGGAATATTTCAAGTTACGGCGAAAAGCGGCGTGGCGACTTTGCAGTCAGCCGACATTACCCAGGATAAAAATCAATTTCATCTTCGCGGATCGACAGAACTTCCGCGCGATATTCAGGATCTCGGTCGAGCGCCGGCAACCATAGAACTGGCGGCGACGCTGCCGGATTTGCAGCAGGTGACGGCGGGGATGTCGCAAAAATTGAGTGGCGCCGCCGAAATCAGCGGTAACATCAACATCAGAAATTCGATTGTGAATGGCGATCTCGCAATCACTTCGCCATCAATCGAATTTCAAGATGGCCGGTGCGAGAACCTGAATGCCGCGATCAAACTGTCGAAGAAAATACCGCCCGCCGCGGCGGGCAAACCCTGGTTTAGCGATCTTCTCTGGCAGGCAACTCTCGCGGTCTCGAATCTACGTTTTCGCGATTACGTCGCCGATTCCGTGGAAGGATCGCTCCAGGGTAAAAACGATCTCCTCACGTTCGATCATCTGATGGTTAGGCGGAAAGAAAACGAATTCGCGATGAACGGCGAGTATCGATTGCCAAAAGAGATGCGGGACGTCACCGAGCAACCGGCCAAGATCGACATCTCATTCAATGCCGCGCAGCTGGCGGATTGTTGGGTGCCGGAGTCGCCGGACAAAATTACGGGTCCGCTACAGGCCGTCGGTCAGATCGAATGGAAAAAGGGACTCGCGAACGGTCAATTGTCGATCTTCGGTGCGAACCTTCGAATGCGCGATCTCGTTTTCACTCAACTCAACTTGCAGTGCGTCGTTTGGAACAGCGTCGTTTATCTGAACGATGTCAGCGCAAATCTGACTGGGAACGATTTCATCACCGGGAACGCGATTTACGATCTTCGCGCGCCGCATCATTACAACGGAAAATTCCGTGCGAACGTTTTGGATTTATCAAAACTGCGGCCGTTGCTGCGGACTTTTGGAAATCAAAACGAACTGGGCGGCTCGCTTGTCGTAGAGTGGGAAGGCGACGGCGAAGCGGCCAAGATTAAAACCGGGAAATTAAGACTGGCTTTCGATCACGGCCGCTACGGCAGCGCGCGCTCGTTGCAGGCAACCGCCGATGCAACCTATTCGCCGGACGGCTTGGATGTTCCCACAATTTTCCTGCGCAGCGACAAAATGGATTTTCAAGCGATCGCTCAGGCCAGAGGGGACACGCTCGAGATCAGCAAGATCGAGCTCGACCAGGGCCAGGCGAAGTATGCCGGCGGATACATCTCGATTCCTTTCGTCTGGAAAAATCTGGGGACCGACGCGGCCGTGCTTCCGCCGAACGGAAAAGTCGCGGCGGTATTTCAATCTGAAAATCTCGACATCAAGAAACTTTTTCAGGACGTCGGGCTCAAACCGGCCGCATCGGGTTTGTTGAATGTGAAATTGGACGCGAGCGGAACGCTCGCCGACTTGAACGCGCGGCTGGACGTGCAGATGCGCAATCTGCGGGCGGAGAATTTGCCCAAGTTCGAGCCGGCGAGTTTCGATCTAATTGCGCAAGCGCAAGGCAAGCAGCTGACGATTTCCGGCAAATTGCAGCAGGCGAAAATTCAACCGCTCGAGCTGACTGCTAATTTTCCGTTCGATGTTCCAAAGATCGTGCATGAAAAAAAAATGGCCGACGAAACGCCGGTGACCGCGAAGATGCGTTTGGCGCGCAGCTCGGTGAATTTCATGCGGCAATTTATTCCGGGCGTCGAGGAATTGGACGGCGACGCGGCGCTTGATGTCGATGTTCACGGAACAATCGCGCGTCCGGTTTTCAGCGGGAGCGGCGACATGACCATCAACGTCGCGCGGATGACCGACCCGACGCTGCCGGCGGTCCAAAATTTCAAGGCGCGCCTGAATTTTGCGCGGGACGCACTTACGATCGAGCAATTTGGAGGCGAACTTTCCGGCGGACGTTTCAAGGTCACCGGCGGCGTAACATTTCCGACATTGACAACGCCGAGCCTGGATTTTCAGCTGAAAGCGGACAGCGCATTGGTCGCGCGCAACGACGCGCTCACGGCGCGCGCGGACGCCGATATCAAAATCGCCGGGCCATTTAATAGCGCTAACGTTACCGGCACGATCGCGATGACGAACAGTCAGTTCTTGAAAAATCTCGATCTCATCCCAATCGGCTTGCCTGGACGTCCCGCACCGCAGCCGCCGGCATCGCGTCCGAACTTTTCCATTCCCCAGCCGCCGTTTCGCGATTGGAAATTCGACGTAGCGATCAAGACCAAGGATCCGTTTCTGATTCGCGGTAATCTCGCCAACGGTGGCGCGATCAGCGATCTGCATTTGACCGGCAGCGGATTGCATCCCGGTCTGGAAGGGTGGATTCGATTGGACAAGGTGGATGCAACGCTTCCGTTCAGCCGGCTCGAAATTTCGTCCGGCTTTCTTTATTTCGATCCGACCGATCCGTTGAATCCGAAGATCGACATGCACGGCCGGTCAGTGATCCGCGATTACACAATCAACGTTTACATTTATGGAAGGACGCTTGCGCCCGAGGCCATTTTCACGAGTGAGCCGCCGTTGCCCCAGGAGGAAATTATTTCTCTGCTTGCCACCGGAACGACGCGGGAGGAATTAACCGGAAATAATAACGTCCTCGCTGGACGCGCCGCCATGTTGCTCGTGCAGCAGCTCTACCGAAAAATTTTTAAGAAAGGGCAAGGAACGCAGAGTAGTTCTGTTTTCGACCGTTTGGATTTGGATGTCGGCACGGTCGATCCTCGCACTGGCCAGCAACAGGCGATTGCGCGCTTCAAGATCAACGACCAGTTTGTCTTGCTCGGCGATCTCGGCGTCGGCGGCGATTACCGCGGTATGGTAAAGTATCTGATTCGTTTTAAGTGATGCGCCGTTACCGTTTCTTTTTCCTGTGCAATTTGGCGGCCGGCCTCGAGCTGGCGGCGCAGACGGCGGTCGACGTTCCCAGGGCCGAGGAAAAACAAAAGCAGGAACAAGCCGTTGCCAAAGAGCAGGAGAAACACGCGCAGGCCACGACCACTGTCGAATTTAGCGGGGAGCAGGCGTTCAAAGAAAAAGATTTACGTTCGGCGGTAAAAGAACAGTTGGCGACTGTCGATCGCTACGGGCTAACTCCGGCCCGAGCGGACGATCTGGCGTTTTTCGTCGAAGTTTTTTATCGCAAGCACGGGTACACCAAAGCGAGCGTTCATTATAAGATCGAGAGTCGCGACCGGTTGCGGCTTGAGATCAATGAAGGGCCCTTAATGGATCTTGGCACGATCACTTTTGAGGGAAATTCCGCTGAGCCCACGCAGAAGCTGTTCGAATTTGCAGTCGGCCCAACCCGGCAACGCTATTCAAAGCTGCAGCGGCGTCTTCCATTCGTCGCGTCCGATATTCAGGAAGGCGCGGAGTTGGTGCATCGCTTGTATGTCGCGGAAGGTTTCCTCGACGCCGTTGTCGATCAACCGCGCTACACGTTTCACGATGAAGCAAACCGGGTCGATGTGACAATTCCGATCCACGAAGGCCGGCAATATTTTTTCGGCAATGTTTCGTTCCAAGGTCAGACGATTTACGGCGCGGACGCTTTGCGGGGGCAGATCGAAGATTTATTAAGACAACCTTTTACCGATGCGCGCGTTGCCGACATTCCGCGTCGTCTTCAGGCCTATTTCAAAACGCGTGGTTACTATGAAGTGAAGGTCGAGGCGACCGCGGAGCCGGAGTCCGCAGTAAACGCTCACATACCGGTAGATGTCGCGATTTCGCCCGGTCAACTTTATCACTTTAGTGGCGAAGTTTTTGTGAATGGCCTGACGCGATTGCGTCCGAGTTTCGTCCAGAAGCGTTTCACTTCGCTCGCTGGAAAGACTTACAGCCCGGAAGTTTTGGACGAGCGGTTCCGCGCCTTGATGCGGACCGGTTTGTTCAATGTGCTCAAGATTGAGCCGACTCCGATCGCCGACGAAGATTCACTTCTGTTAAACATTTCTGCCGAAGAAGCGAAGAGCAAGGAATTCGGTCTGTCGATTGGTTACGGGACGTTCGAGGGTGGAATTATCGGTGCACAATTCCGCGAGCGCGATCTGTTTGGCTACGGTCGGCCGTTGACCATGTCGGTGGAAGTTTCTCAACGCAGCTACAAAGGCGAAATCCTTTATGAAGATCCGTTCTTATTCGATACTGACTTCAGTTTCAAGAATCGACTGGCTGCGTTCACTTTCGCTTATGACGGCTATTCGAAGTTCGAAATAGGCGACCGAGTCGAGCTGAGCCGCAAGATCACAAAACAATACGAAGCGGGTCTGGTCTTTGCCGCTCGCCACGTCGACGTCACGCAAACTTCGATCGCCGACCGGTTTCTCGGCCGCAAGTCCTATCTCGTAGATTCCCTCGGTTTCACGCAAACGCTTGATTTGCGTGAAAGCCCGCTGGTCGCACCGCGCGGTTTGCTGATCAGCAACACGCTCGATGTCGCTTCAACCGCCTTCGGCAGCGACATCCAACTCATCCGCGGCACCGGCCGGATCGCGTATTTTTTGCCGTTCGGTCCGAAATCGCTCACACCGGGAGTTGTCGAGGATCAAACGCTGCCGCCATTGCAACGATGGTTGCAGCAATCATCCCTCGCTTTCGGTGCGCGCGCGGGGATAGTTCATTCGCTGAACCATTCGGGTCCGGACGAACCAACCACGTTGCCGATCGACGAGCGCTTTTTTAATGGCGGCGCGACCACGGTGCGAAGTTTTGGCGAACGCGATCTCGGGCCGCATGATCCGAAGGGAAATCCGATTGGCGGCGAATTCTACACCGTCTTCAATGTCGAGTACACGTTCCCGATTTACGGCGAGCTGGAGGGCGCACTCTTCTTTGATGCCGGCGATCTTCTTCCCACTTCCGAAGAGCCGGGGGTGGACGATATGCGATACGCGCTCGGCGGCGGCTTGCGTTACAAATTGCCGATCGGTCCGATCCGGCTCGATTACGGATGGAATCCCGACCGCGCGCCAGGCGAAGACTTTGGGGCGTTTCATTTCAGTTTCGGTTTCGCTTTCTGACACACTTGCTTTCGGATGTCCGACTTTTTCGACGGACGGCTTGGAGAGCCGTCGCCTACCTGACCTAACGAATGAAAGATAGACGAGAAAATCTGGGCGACGTTCCAGCTGCAGAATTTCGGCGGCAACTGCATGAACTCGCTGATTGGATCGCCGATTACCGCGAAAAAATCGCCGAACGCCCGATTTCTCGGAATCTGCAGCCGGGAGAAATTCTTTCGCAATTGGACCGCGATGCCCCGGAGAGTGGCACGCCGTTCGACAAAATTTTCAGTGAGATTGACAGTGTGATTGTTCCCGGCGTCGTCCACTGGGACCATCCGCAATTCATGAGTTATTTCGGCTGCACTACGACCAATCCCGGGATTTTGGCGGAGATGATCACCGGTGCGCTCAATGTCAACACGATGACTTGGCGGACCGCGCCGGCTGGCGTGGAATTGGAAACGCTGGTGCTCGATTGGCTGCGACAATGGCTAACTCTGCCCAAAGAATTCACGGGCGTCGTTTACGACACCGCGTCGATTTCCACCATGCACGCGCTGGCCACGGCGCGGGAACAGATCGCACCGAACACGCGCAAGCTCGGATTGAGTGGGCGCGACCTGCCGCGGTTTCGAATTTACACCTCCGATCAGGCGCACAGCTCGATCGAAAAGGGCGCGATCGCCATCGGAATTGGTGAAGACAATGTCCAGCGCGTCCCGAGCGATGCCGAATTTCGTCTGGATGTGGCGGCGCTACGCGCAATGGTTGAGCGAGACGTCGCCGAGAAATTCAAGCCGCTCGCTGTAGTCGCGACCGTGGGCACAACATCGACCGCGAGTGTCGACCCCGTTCCCGAGATCGCGAAGATTTGCCGCGAGCACAAGATGTGGCTCCACATCGATGGCGCTTACGGCGCGGGACTCGCGCTCTTGCCGGAATGCAAATCCATCACGGCTGGTTGGAATGAAGCTGATTCAATCGTCGTCAACCCGCACAAGATGCTCTTCGTTCCGTTGGATTTCAGTGCGCTTTATATGCGCGATATCGGACGGTTGCGCCGGCTCTTCGCGCTCGCGCCCGAATATTTGCATCTTCGCGATCCTGATAATACGGAAATTAATTACATGGACTATGGCGTCCAACTCGGCCGCCGATTCCGCGCGCTCAAAGCGTGGGTGGTGTGGCGCGCGTTTGGTCGCGAAGGAATCGCCGCGCGCATTCGCGATCATCTCAGGTTGGCGAATCTCCTGGTGGACTGGATTAAGGCCGACCAGCGCTTCGAACTCGCTGCGCCCGTTGTCATGCCGGTGGTCTGTTTTCGCTTTGTCGCCGCTGACAAAGATACGATCGACATCTTGAACAGCGAGATCGTCGAACGCGTCAATGCGAGCGGCCGCGCGTATCTCACCCAAACGAAATTGCGCGGTCGCACGGTGATGCGAATCGGCTTGGGAAATATCCTCACGACCGAGCAGCATCTGCGCAACGCTTGGGAGCTCATCCAGCGCACGGCAAAAGAAATGGAGGGACGCGCTCCGCTCGCTGTGCCGAAGCTGCGCGAAGGCGGGTCGCCTCCCTAAGTGTTTTGGGCGGCACCGCAGTTGTGGCGTTCATCAAACATCTTCTGTGGCGGCACGTTGTCCGCAAATGGCGCCTGAGAAAAAATGCGAATACACCTCTCGGATGCTTTCGATCTCCGGCGCGACCTCGACGCGCTGGAAACCGGCGCGGGTCAACGCGCGGCGCCACTGATCGGCGGTCAGGAAACCCGGATTGGGCCGAATCTCGGGATCCGTATTCACGTTGCTAAAGCTGTCTAAGATTTGAAAGATCAGCTCGGGGTAAATCGGCTGGTTGAGATACGGGCGCACGCATTCGCCAATCACCAGCCAGCCATCGGTCGCCAGTGCGTCACGCGCTTGATCTAAGCTGAATAACAAATCCTTGGCGACATGCAGGACGTTAACACCGTATACGAGATCGAATTCGCCGTGGGCCGCGCTTTGAGTGTCCCATGGTAAATTTATGTCAAGCGGCCCCCATTCCAGCGGCAGATCGCGATAGCGGCTTGATAATTCGCGCTGAGCGCGTCGCCGAAAAAACGCGCTCGGTTCGGTGATCAGGTACCGTTCTATGCGCGGGAGAAGCCCGCGCTCATTAAACACGCGCAATAAGATTTCACTGGCGCTGCCGGCACCGGCGCCGAACTCGAGGATCCGTAGTTTGGGTCGAAGGGCAAGTCGGTTGGCGGCCAGAACCGCGCTTACCCAGTTATTCACAGCGTAAGTTGTGTTATCATTGTGAAAATAATTCAGCCACAGCGGCATCGCTTGCGGTCCGAACAGGCCTTGCTCGCCGCTCTGCTCGCCGCGGGCGACTGCTGGATAGAGGCGCGCTGCCTGATCTAATAAATCCAAGGTCGCCGCATTGGCGCAATCGATATCAAGTCCGATTGCGCGCAGGGAGGCAAGTTCAGGTCGCGATGGCGGATGCCGCAGCCAATACCTGCGCGCGTTACCATTGATTCGCGTCTCGACGCAACCGGTTTCGATCAGGCGCTCCAAAAGCCAACCCAAAGCGGAACTGAAACGCGGTTGAAAAGAAAGTGACTGGCAAAGCTCGGACGCGGAGCGCCACTCGCCGAGTTGATCGATGGCCCCCAACTGGTCGAGCAACTCGATTGCCAGATCGATGCTGTAGCGCTCCATTAGTTCGACGCTTTGGTAGAGTTGTTCGCTGAACAGCTCCGGCGGGTAATCTTTCAGCCAATCTGCCAGGCGCGGATCGCGCGGTGGAGGGTTAAAGGTAAGTGGCTTCAATGATGTCGCGTCCGCCATGTCAGATTGCACCGCAACGGATCTGAAGGCGCCCCTCCACGATCATGCGGTCTTGGACGCGGCAGGAAAAGTCAACATTAGTCTCGTTACCCTCAGCCATCGTAAGCAAAACAGTAAAGGACTGCTCAGGCTTTAAGGGCAGAAGAAATTTGACCGCAGGTATACCGGTGAGCTGACAATCTTTGCGCCATTCGACCAAGACGGCGGCGACTTCGTCGAGGATTACTACGCCCGGCACGATGGGCTTGTCTGGAAAGTGTCCGCTCAGGCTGGGATGATCGGCGCGAATCGCGCGGCAAAGTTCAAAACTCATCTGCCGATTTCCATCACGATCCTCTTTTGGCGCCGTCACGTGCGCAGCATGATGGTAACGCGTCCGTCTGCCAAATGAACATTGCCGGCCGAAACATGGCATTCATAAATGGTATTGCCGGTGTCTCCGAACAAGCGTTGCGCGCGAACTTCAAGCGGCGAAGCGATATCATCCAGGCGTTTCACCTGCAAGTGTGCATCCCGCAGCGCGGCCAGATAACACGGCGGTGCGGCCGCGCCCGCCGAGCGCGCTCGCAATCCGCCGTGCACCGCGGCCGCCTGGGCACCGTACTCGAAAGCATGTAACGCGGAGAGTTGTCCATGGCGGCGCAGCGGATTGGCCGGATCGCGATGCGTTTCACTCCTGCACACAATTGATTGGTCATCCCAATCAAGCACGCTATCCAACAAACACATCAGACCAGCATGCGGGATGAGCGTGCGGATTTCGGCTTTGTCCATGGGCATGTTGTGTGAATAGTTTTTTATAGTCTTCGACCCTGGGACCGGCTGTTAATCCCAAAAGGGATAAAAGTTGAACCAGTTATAAGGCGCAAGCCGCGTGTAATACTCCAGACGATGGACGTAGCGCTGCATCGACTGCTGGATCTCCTCGGCGCGCCGGTCGGGACTCAGAATTACTTCCTCAGCCAATCGCTCGAAGTAAATTTCATAGTGGTTGCCGCCCCGATAAATGCCGAAAAAGAGGATGATCGGGCAATGCATAATAGCAGCGAGCAGGATCGGACCGACCGGGAAGGTGGCCGGCGCACCCAAGAAGTTGCACCGCGTGGTCTTGCCATCGCTCGAGACACGATCGCCTAACATGCCAATTAGAAAACCCGTATCCAGGCTCTCTTTAACTCTAAGCAAGAAGTCCGGCGAATCTGAAACGATCACGGTGTCGGCGATCGCCGGATTCAGCGCATCCAGAAAGCGGGTGATGTTTGGATTATGAATCACGTCCATTATCACCTTGAGTGGAAAATCCTGCTGCATCACGCCCAGGGTGCGCAACACCTCGAAACTACCCAGATGAGAACCCAGCAGGATGCAACCCTTTCCGGTTTCGATCTGGCGGTGCAGGATTTCTTTGTGATGAAGTCTCACATCAAAGCGCTCGAACTCGCCCCGCAGCAGATAGAACCGATCTAATATTGTCGCGCCGAAACAATGGAAATGCTGGAATACATGCCACCAGCGGGCCGGACGAGCGCGAACACGCTTTAAGTAATCGTACGATATTCGCCGGGCCGCATGTGCGCCGATCAGAAAATAAAGGGTGATCGGATAAAGCAGCAACCTCGCCGCGGTGCGCCCGATGTGAACGGCGATCCAGTCGATCAATCGCAACATGGCGGGCGTACCCCGCTCCGGCAACTGCGCCCAGCGCGGCGCATGCGAGACTTCATTTGCCGCCGTCATGCTCTTCTCTTCCAACATCGACATCGCGTTTACCGCGGCTACAGAAAAAAGTTGGCGTGGTTTGGTTCGCTCGTAAATTGCCAGCCCATTCCATGATTAAAATCCTCCGCAAACATCGCAACTGGCTCATGATCGTGATTGCAATCCTGGCGTTGCCGTTCTGTCTTTATTTCGTCAAGAGTGATACTAGCCTGATTCGCTCCGATCAATTCGCAAAAATCTACGGCCGGAAAGTTACCATGACTGAGGCGCGCCGGGATGCGCGTTTGTTTCAATTGTCGCGGCTGCTTGGTATGTCCGATCTTGGAGACGGTCTCGCTCCGGGCGGGGGGACTGACGATCAGAAAGCGGTCACGTTCATTATTAATTTGATTGTGTTACGGCACGAAGCCGAGCGGTTGGGCATTCAACCGTCCGACGCTGAGATTGTTGAGGCCGTGAAGAAGTTTCCGGCCTTTCAGGGTGCGTCCGGTTTCGACGGCGCCAAATATGATCAGGTGGATCGAACGATTCTGCCGTCGTTCGGATTTACCGACGAGCAATTGCGCGAGCTGGCCCATGATCAGCTTTGCCTGAAACGGATCAAGGAAATCGTCGCGTCGGGCGTATCGATTCCGGAAAGCGAGAGCAAATCCAATTACGAACAGCTTTACGGTAAAAATGTTGTCAGCGTCGTGCGCGTGCGCTCGGCTGATTTCCTCAAAGAGATCAAGCCGACTGATGACGACATCAAGAAATATTACGAGGCGCACAAAGGCGAGCTTAAAACCGAAGAGAAACGGAAAGTGGAGTTTGTTCGGCTGGCGTTGAGCGAGGAACAAAAAAAATTGAAGGACAAGGAACGAATCGACACGCTCCAAAAACTGGCTGATCGTGCGAACGACTTCTCGCAAGCGCTGCTCGAGAAGGGCGCCGATTTTCACCAGGTCGCGGCCAAGTTTCAATTGCCGGTGGATGCTACCAGTGAATTCACCACCTCCGCGCCTGATCCAAAGTTGAACACCGATCCGCAACTGAATCAGGCTGCGTTTAAATTAACGTCACAGGAACCGAACAGCGATCCGCTTCAGTCCGCCGACGGTTTCGCCATTTTACATCTAGCGGGAATCGTCGAAGCTCGACCGCTGACGTTCGATGAAGCGAAGCAGAAGGTTGTCGATCAAATCAAAAACGAGCGCGCCCGCGAAATGGCGATGGCCAAAGGCCGCAAAGACGCCGAGACACTGCGCAACGGATTGAAGGCCGGCCAGCCGCTCCAAATTACTTTGGAACAAGCCGGCGGTTTGAAAGCGGAAAGACTCGAGCCGTTTACCATGGCCGACGAAGCCGACGCCAAGAATCCTCCCGAAAAGCCGAAGAACGAACCGTCCGACATGATGATGATCAAGAATGTGTCCGCTCAACTTCAGCCCGGCGATGTGAGCGACTTTGTTCCGAGGATCGACGGTGGACTGATTATGCTTCTGGAAAAACGCGAGCCGCCCGATCCCGCGAAATATCAGCAAACCAAGGCGACGTTCGAGGAGCGTTATCTTAAAACCGCGCGCGAATATGTTTTTATGGAATGGTTGCGCGATCGTCAACGCGAAGCCGGTTTGCAGCCTTCAGCCAAAGGTTAACTGTAGCGGCGGCCGTGTCGGCCGCGATTCGACGCCCTTCCAAATGGAACAAACGCGTGACGAAATTTTCGACGACGCGAATGGCGATCTCGCGATCGGTGAGCTGGAAAGCGCGGTCGCGAAATACCAGCGCTGTGTCGATGTCGATCCAAATTTTTTCGATGGCTGGCACGCGCTCGGGATGGCGCTGATGAAACTCGGCCGTTTCAACGACGCGATCGAAGCCGGCAAAAAAGCAGTCGCGCTAAAGCCGAACGATCAGATCGGCTGGACCAGCCTTTCGTTGTTTTACAATCGGGCCGGCGACATCAAAGAAGCCGAAGCCGCCGGCGCCAAAGCAAAAATTCTTTCCTGGGGCGGAAAAATCGCGAAAGATTAGAAACCGTCTCGCACAAAGGCCACCAAGGACACAACGATTCAGAGTTTCGAAGAATTTTTCCTTTGGGAAACTTTGTGAACGTTGTGCGAGTTTTTCTTACCAGATGTTCACGCGTTTGTCGTAGCTTTTGCTCTTCGTCGCGGATTTTCTGTCGCCAGATTGCCGCGAATGAAAGAAAGAACCGCTGCTCCGGCGTGAAGCCGTCGATCTTTTGCTCCCGCGCCTGCGGATTTTTATCAAGCGCCTTTTGCAACGCTGCGTAGGCGAGCTTCACTCCGCCGATGTCGGCGATGTTTTCGCCCTGCGTCAGTTCGCCATTCACGTGCAAGCCGGGCAACGGTTCGTATTCACTGTATTGCTGGACGACTGCTCCCGAGCGTTTCTTAAATTCTTCCGCCGATTGCGGCGACCACCAATCGGTCAAATTCCCCACTTTGTCGTATTGCCGGCCCTGATCGTCGAAGCCGTGCGTCATTTCGTGGCCGATGACCGCGCCGATGCCGCCGTAATTCACCGCGTCGTCCGCGTTGGCGTAAAAGAACGGCGGCTGCAAAATTCCGGCCGGGA
>WNFX01005728.1_pt1 | contig 23795 bp, 24 predicted proteins | sample 5400111 | NCBI WGS metagenome assembly WNFX01 (sample SAMN13153363, study PRJNA577476) | soil metagenome | isolation source: 40 cm soil or saprolite under grassland replicate 1 | place: USA:California | collected 2016-06-15
GGGCCGATGCCCGCCGCAGCCAGCCGCGTCGCGGTCTGGACCGCCAGCGGCTGCTGTGATGCTCTGTCCAGGACCCGAGCACGCCGCTGCGCCCACTGCCCGCCGCGGGCCGGGTCGGCCTGCGCCGCGGCCTGCACTAACTGCGCCGCCCGCTCGGTGTCCCCGTCCCGGTAAGCCAGCCCGGCCTCGTGCGCCCACTGATCGGCCATCGCCGTGCGCTCCTGCAGCGCGCTGTCCGTGGTCATCTAGCCCGCCTCCCGCTCAGGCAGCCGGGCTGGCGTAGGGTCCGGGCGGCGCCACGGTTCGCGCTTCCCGCGGGCGCTCTCGATGGTCCGCCGGGCCTCCCGCTCGCCGCCGCGAAGCCCGGACCGCAGTGCGGCGGCCACCAGCTCCTCGGCCGCCGCCGGGTCGTCCAGCAGCCCGGCCTCGTGCGCCCGGCAGGCAGCCCAGAACAGGCCGTCGTTCCGGTTGCCGTGCTGCTGTCGGGCGACGAACGCGGCCAGCCGCGCGACGTCGGCGCGCTTGTCGCCGGTCGGCTGCGGGCCGCGCTGCCGCTCGTGCTGCGGCTCAAGCAGGTCACGCACGGCGGTCCAGTCCAGCGTGGCTATGCCGCCCTCTTGCTGGATCAGCTCGTACGGCTTACCGGCGACCCGGGACGGCGGTGCGACGACGTAACCGCCCTGAGCCCGGAAATCGACATGCTGGGCCGACAACTTGCCCGACCGCTGATCCGTCCCGGCGAAATAGGCATGCAGGCCGCCGCTCGGCGTGGCGACGATCGCCTTGACCCCGGTGACCAGCCCGGCCCGCCTGAGGTGGTTGAACGCGGCGAACCCGTTGCCCGCCTCCCCGTGCTGATCGACGTCCAGGACGTCCGGCCCCGGCGAGCCGGTGGCAATACCCACGTTCCGGCCCGGATTGCGGCCCCACCAGTAAGTGATACGGTCCGGGTCCGTGCTCGCGTCCTGGAAGCCATGCGTCCGGGACAGCGGCACTTTCTCGCCGGGGATCAGCGGGAACACTGGCCAGCCCGCGCGGGCGTACGCCTGGGCGGCGCGCAGGTTCCCGTCCTCGGCGCTCATGGCCGGGCCGTCCGGTGATCGCATTTGGTGGCGTCACGGTGCATCTGCTCCGCGGCGGCGGGCAGGTAGCGGGTCTGCCACTCGGCCTGGCCGGCCAGAGCGGACGCGGACCGCTTCGGCTGCAGGTACAGGACCTGCCAGAGTTCGCTCAGCCAGTCCAGCGCCGCCAGGATCAGCAGGTGGCGCTCCCAGCACTCCGGGAGGAGCGCTGCCTGGTGGCCGTACATCGGCCGGTAGACGTCGTGGATCCATGCCCGCAGCGGCGCCACGGAGGCCTCCCGCTCCGCGTTCCGCAGCAGCCACCAGCGCGGCGCGGGTTTCGGCCGGTAGCCCTCCGCCGCGCCGTCGTCCTCGCTATCGTCCGCAGCCAGCTTGCCGTCGTCTGTCCCGAGCGCCTCCAGGAAGGCGGCCTGTGCGCCGAGCTGCCGTTCGGCCGCGTCCAGGCGCTCGGCGAGCTCGGCGAGGCGCAGCAGGGTGAAGTCCCGCGGGTCCTGCCCGCCCGCGCTCACGAGGCGCCCCACGGGTACCCGGGCGCCGGCTCAGCCGGCAGGTCCTCGTCAACGTCAGGCACGTCCGCCACCGGGCGCAGCCGCGCGACGGGCGCCATGTCGCGCGGAATCTGCGGCAGCAGCTTCGGCAGCGCCAGGTCCGCCAGGGCTGGCGGCGCGGCAGCCGTGACCGTTGCCACTGCCCAGCGCTGGCGCCTCGCCCGCTTGTATTCGCGGGCCTTCCAGGCCCGCGCCAGCTTCGCCACCACCGGGGACGGGCACCCTGCCCGCAGGATCAGGGCCCGCCACGGCGGGAGAGCCCGGATCATGTCCGAGGTCATCACGTCATGGCGCGACGCGTGCCTCTGGCCGTGCTCCCGATAGGCCGCCTGGCCGCACAGCTTGCTCGCGTGGTCCAGCGTGGCGGTGTCGTTAATGCCGGGCAGCATGATCGTGACGCCGCAGGTGTCCTGGATCACGCGGGCGCCGTCGTCCTTGTAGCGGCTGGCGAACTGCGCGATGCCGTGCCCGACCGCGGCGATCGTGATGCCCTTCCCGCCGGAGTCCGCCAGCCATGACGGCAGCGGCACCGGGCAGACCTGGCAGACCTCATCCCGGCGATCAGGTACAGCGTCTCCCCGTTCGCCAGGAACTCCGCGAAGTCGAAGCCCTCGCCCGGCCCGGGCAGTACCGACAGCATCAGCGCCGGGTCGGTGACGCACGCGAGCGAACGGGACATCGTCATCCTGACCGTCCCCGCGGTCTTCTGCGCCTCGCCCCGCAGCTCCGCGAGCTGGACGGCCCACTGCTCCGCGCCAGAGGCCCGCAGGATGTTCTCCGGGTCCTCCGGCTCCGCGCCGCCGACCCACCGGGCGACGAGGCGCATGTCTCCGCCCACGAGCGCGGCGGCGTGGAAGTAGGCCCGCATGTAGTCGCTGGCCTTGGCTGACCAGAAACTGCTGTCCTCCACACCCTTCTGCGACACCGCGCGGGCGAAGGCGTCAGCGCGGCGGATGGCCACCGCCTGGTCCTCGCACCCGCGGATCGGGTTCCACCGGAACGTGGACGGCGCCGCCGCGCCGCCGATGCCCTGCGGGTTGAATACGTGCACGCGACCGTGATGCCGGGCGCGCAGGCCGCTGGTGAGCAGGAACACGTCGTGCTTGGTCGTGGTCGAAACCACCGAGCCCGGGTGCCGCATGATGATGCGGGCCAGTAGTGCCGTCTTGCCCGTCCGCGGCGGCGCCAGGATCAGCAGATGCTCCTGCAGGCTGACCCGCACCCGGTGCCAGTACTGCGCGCAGCCGAGCGCGATCGAATAGCCAGCGGCATACCGGGCGCGCGCGCCGAAGCCCAGGCCCGGTCGCGTCCTGCGGGACTCGCGGAACGCCGCGAGCCGGCCCCACCGCAACCACAGCTCCAGGAGGCTCGCGTGGCCCTTACCCGGCCGACGCCGCATGCGCAGCCGGCGCCGCATCGCGGACACCCGGCGCCGGGGCAGGTGCCGCGCATTGTGCAGCGCCACCGCGGCGGCGAGCGCCAGCATGAGGAGAATCAGGAGCCTGGTCATGCCGGCTCGCCTCCGTCCCGCGCTGCTAGCACCGCGGCGCGCAGAGCCGTGCGGGCACGCTTGCGCTGCCTGTCCGGGGCTGGCACGAGGGCGAGCGCCTTCGGGTGAGCGGCGAGCTGCCCGGCAGTCCGCCCCGGAGCGACGCGGACCTCCGCGACAACCCACGAGCGGAAGCCCCGCACGGTCGACGGCGGAGCGAGCACCAGGCGCAGCAGCCAGAGCAGCAGGCCGCCGACGATCGCGAGCGGGCTGCCGTCATCGTCGGCCAGGTCCTCGGCCAGCGCACGCTGACGCGCGATGCTCCAGGCCCTGATGACGGCCACGAGCGTGTCCGATGCGAGTGCGTACAGGACCGGCGCCATGATCCAGACCGCAAGCGCGGTCCAGCCGGCGGAGGCTGCAAGCGCGTTCATGGCGATGCTGATGGCGACGCACGCGACGTTCAGGATCCGCGGGCGGATAGCCCGCTTGCCCTGGAGAGCCAGCGCGATACCCAGGCTGGCGAACACCATCGCCCCGACGTCGGGGATACCGGCCTGAAGCGCGGCAACGATGGCGCTGCCCTTGTACGCCAGCACCATCGTGTACTGCGCCTCGTAGCTCACCGCGGCGGCAGTCAGCGCGAGCACCGCCAGGGCGGCCATCGCGTTGCGCAGCCACGTGCCCGCGCGGTCGCCCCTGGCCGGCTTCGGAGCCTTCGGCCCGCGGCCCAGATGCCACGTGAAGCGCCGTGGCCGGGCGATCACGGTCATGCCGCTGGCGTTGGCCCGTGCGCCGTCAACGTCACCGAGCCCGGTGAACAGGTTCGCGGTCATGGCCTCCTGCTCCCTTCCTGCAGCTGGCCGGCCATCACGGCCAGGTCCGGCAGTGCCTGGTCAAGCAGATCTGTGATCACGTGGCTGAGGCACTGGCCCCGCAGCAGGGCCAGAAGCCGCAGCCGGGCGTCGACGCCCGCGGTTATCCGCGTAGCGAGGCGCTTGTCGTAGTCCGCCATCCGCATCTCCTCTGGGTCTGCCAGCACGGTGCTTTGCTGTCGGGCACAGAATACACGTCAGACGTGTGACGTCTAGTCGCCATGCGATGATGCAGAGACGGCGAGGCCTTACCGAACACGGGACGTGAGACGTCTAAGGTTGGGTACCGTCCCCGGACGGACCTAACAGAAGGGAACAGAAGCAACTAGTGGCGATTGAGAAACAGCAGCCCCAGTACCGGCAGCTAGCCGGGCTGCTGCGGGCCGCCATCGAGAGCGGCGAATACCCGGCCGGCTCGGCTCTCCCCCCTGAGCCGGAGTTGGCCAGCCGATACGGCGTGAGTAGGAGCACCGTCAATAACGCCGTGGCGATACTCCGCAATGAGGGGCTCGTGCGGGTCTCCCGGGGCCGAGGGACGATCGTCCGCGAGATACCGCCCATTCACCGCAACGCCATGGCCTGCTACTCGCAGGCCGCGCGAGAGCGCACTGGCGCCCGAGGCGCCTTCGATAGCGAGATCAGGTCCCTGGGCTTCACGCCCCGGTCCGACACGACCGTCGAGCGAGTCACGCCACCGCCGGAGGTGGCGCAGGCCCTCGGGCTGCCGGAAGGCGAGCCGAACGTCATCCGGCGCATGCGGCACATGTACGCCGACGACATCCCCGTCCAGATCGCCCCGTCGTATATCCCGGCGGAGATCGCGGAGGGCACGCCGCTCGCGGAGCAGGACTCCGGGCCCGGCGGCATCATCAGCCGGTTCGCTGACCTCGGCCTCGCGCAGACCCGGATCAGCGAATCAGTCCGCGCCCGGCGCGCAACCGACGCCGAACGTGAGTTCCTGCGCCTGGAGGAGGATCAGCCGGTCATCGAGATCTGGCACACCGGCTGGACCGCCGATGGCCGGCCGGTTGAGATCGCCGTGCACGCGGTGCCGACCAGCCTCTGGATACTCGACTACGAGTGGCCGGCCGGGTAGCGAAGCGCCACTGCAGAGCGAGACGGCCCGCACCGTGGTGGCGCGGGCCGTCTTGGCGTCGTGCTGCGGGTCAGGGCAGGCGCTGGGCGAGCCAGGCCGGGTCATCGGCGGCCCAGCGGTAACCACAGCTGATCCGGCAGGCCATGCCGTTCTCGTCGCTGTAGCCGTTCACGAAGTCCCAGGCGATATCACCGCAGCGCGGGCACGCCCGGTACACGATCCGCGCCGTTCCCCGGCACTCCGGGCAGCGCAGGCCGGTCACGCCCTTGCAGTCCGGGCAGCCCTCGATGTGCGCCCGGCCCGGCGGCAGCAAGTCCGTCGCTGCGTACGTCATGCTCACCACCTTGGTCCACATCGTCCTGCCGTCAGTATGCGCGCCTATGCTGACGCTTCGCGGTCGGCGGCCATCTCGGGCAAGCGTTGTATCACCTGCGGGGAAGGCTGCAGGTCGGGCTTCGGGGGCTGCAGGACCGCGTCCCGGTCGCGGCCGTGCCAGGATGGCCACGCCTCGCCCAGCGGCTCGAAGTCGGGATCCTCGGCGGGCACGATGACGCCCTGGCGCTGTTCGAGCCGGGCACGGAAGGCCGTGCGCTCCTCCGCGGACGGCAGCACGGGCAGTGCTGCCTCCGGCATCCCGGCGCCCAGGTCCGTCTGTGGCTCCGGCTCCGGCTCAGCCGAGCGCAGCGGCTCGATGCGCTGCTCAGGGTGGCGGCGCCGCAGCTCGCTATCGGCTGCGACCGCCAGGTGCCGCGATCCCTCAGTGACGCGTGCCCACGCTTCGCGGTCCTCCATCGCTGCGGCGTCCGTAGCTTCCCGCTCGCGGTAGAACCGCGCGGCCGCGCGTGACGACTCGGCCAGCGTCTCGTGCCTTGCCGCAGCCTCGTCGTCGCCTCGCTGCCGCGCGACCCGGGCCTCGGCGTCCGCGCGGGCCGCCGCGACGTCGGCGTCAACAGCAGATACGCGCACCTGGCGGAGCTCGTCCCCGACGTGCGGGGGGGCCCATTCGGTCTCGGCGCGGTAGGTGTCCCGCATGTGCCACAGAGAGCCGTCCGGCAGTGCCCGCAGGTCCGCGCCGTCCGTGCGGTTCATCGCGCCGAAGGCGGCATGCCAGGCGGCGCGCTTCTCCGGGCTGTCCCCGGCGGGCTCGGGCCCGGCCGCCTCAGTGTCGTGGTCCCAGCCGTACAACTCTCTGTAGGCGCCGATCTTCGCCGCCCGGGTCGCCCAGTCCAGCCGTGCCAGCGGGTCCTCCGGCACCGGGCCGAGCGCGCCCACCGCCCACGCCGGCTGATGCTCCGCCGCGTGCTCGCCGATACGGGCCTGCCGCTCGTCCATGGCCTGCGCGACCTCGGCCAGGTACCGGGCCTTGTCGGGGTCGTGCACCTGCGGGACCTGCTCCGCCCACGGCCGCAGCGCGGCCGGGGCGATTGCCGCAGTCTGCTGCCGGATCCGCGCGTCGATCACGCTGGCGACGTCCCGGGCACCGGTCAGCGGCCGCCCGCCGAGCGCCCGCCTGGCAACCTCGCGGACGTCGATCCCGGCCGCCTCGGCGGCCCGCATGGTCCGCCAGAGCCACGTCGCCTGGCTGGAGTCCAGCCGCTCGCCCTCGTACCCGGGCGGCAACGCGGCCCGGATAACTTCGCGGTAGCGCTCCCGGTGCAGGCCAGCCGTCTCGCCCTGCCAGATCGCGTTCAGCGCGGCCAGATGGTCGGCGTTGGCGAGGTTCCTGCGCTGCGTCTCCAGGGCCGAGACCTCGGCGCCGTCGCGGTCCAGGACGTCGGCGAGCACGGCATGAGGTTCTCGCGGATCCGGTAGATGTTCGGGCTTCCTCGGCTCTGGTGGCAGCCCGGCGCGCTCCCGCTCCAGGCGCTCATACCTGGCCAGTTCCGGCGCCGGCCTCGTGCCCGGCTCGGGGTCCGGCAGTTTCGCCGGCCTGGTGAACACGTGAGGGAAGTTGCCCTCCGCGCCGCGGGTCATCGCCGAGTAGACCCACTGGCGCGTCTCCCCGCCTGTGATGACGGGGATGGCCACAGTCACCGTCCGGCCCTGGGCACTGTGCCCGGTGCTCGCGTAGCCCAGATCCGCATCCCGGTAACCGCGCCACGTGAACGTCTGATCGAACCACGTCCGCTGCCCTGCCTGCGCGTCCCGCCCCCGCACGGCACGGCATGTGATCGTGCCATCCTCGCCGATGGCTTCGATGCGCATGACGTCCATGTTCGCCAGGGTGCGCCCTGGCGGCCCGACCGTAACCGAGTGGTCGTTGTCACGGCAGATGAGCAGGTCGCCGACGCCCGCCCGGGCACCCTCCGCCAGGCTCACTTCGCGGGAGGTATCCACCATGCCCAGGTGGACCAGATCCTCCCGAATCCGCCGGGACATCTCCCGCGCGATGTTCCGGGTCCAGGTGAGCAGTTCCACGTCCGTGCCAGTCAGGTAGTGCGACACGTACATGGCCCGAGCGTCATCCATTGCCGCATCGGGGTCGCCGCCCCGGATCCTGCCGTGGTCGTCGTAGGCGTCCAAGGCGCTAAGTTCGCCGCGACGCAGCCTCAACGAGGCATCCTGTTCCCACGCCTCGGTGAACCTGACAGCCTCGGCGAGCTGGACGTGGCCCATCCGCTCGGCCAGGAGCATCATCCCGCCACCGCCCTCCACCGCGGCGAGCTGCTCCTGGTCACCGGCCACGATCACCTTGCACCCTCGCTCCGCGGCGTAGTCGATGATGTCCGCCAGGTCGGCCGTGGACATCATCGACGCCTCGTCAATCACGATCAGCGAACCGGGCGCCAGATCCCTGACGCCCCGCGCGCCGCGCCGACCCGGCGAGTGCCCCAGGAACACCGAGGTATTCTCGGCGAGTTCCACCCCGGCATCGGCCAGCACGTTGCGGGCGGCCTGGGCGGTCGCCAGGCCGATGACGCCCCCCTTGCCCGATGCGATCCACGCCCGGGCCGCCTCCGCCAGGGTCCTCGTCTTCCCGCTCCCGGCCGGGCCGACGAGGATTTCCGCCACGCGCCGGGAGACGAGCACATGGTGCAGCGCCGCGCCCTGGTCCATGCGCAGCCCTGAGCCGGTTGCGCCTGCGCTTGCGCGTGCGTCCTGCGCGCGCGCAAGCAGCTGCGCGTCCAGCGCGTCTGCGTCTGCGCCGAGCTGGCGCGCGGACTCCTCGCGTGACAGGCACGGCGCGCAGTCCCGCTGCGCCTCGGCCAGGAGCCGCTCCTCGAGCGCAAGCTGCACCCGCGTGGCGTACCGCTGCGCGCCCGGTCGCGTGTAGACGCTGCGCCCGTCCAGCTCCCGGCGCAGGTAATCGGGCAGAGCGGGCCACTCCGGCGCGTCGAGCGGCACGACCTGCTCGAACTCGCCCGCCAGCGCCCGGTCAGCCAGCGAGTGCAGTAGCGCCACCGCGCCGCCCGGGTCCATGCTCCGCGACTCCGCGGGCATCGCCAGCCCGATCTGCCTGACCAGGTCGGCCTTCGTCCAGGTGGCCTGTCGCGCCTGGACCATGGCCAGTGCCTTGCGCGCGGTCCGCGCCAGGATCTCCGGCACCGGGACAGCGTCAGGCTCAGGCTGCGCCTGCGTGACCGCGCCTGCGCCGCGCAGGTTCGAGACGCTCGGTGCGATCTGCACGAGCTGTCCGCCGAGCTTCGCGTCCCACTCGGCGGCGTAAGCGTCCCAGTCGATCTCGCCGTCCTCCTTGCGCTCGCGCGACGCGAAAGTCACGACCTGCTGGATATGCAGAAGCTCACGCTGATTAGGCGCACGGCCGTATTTCGCCGTCCATGACGCGACCGCAGCAGGCGTCGCGTCCTTAATCGCCTGCGCGCGCGACGAATAAGCGTCCATCTGCGCCTGCGTGACGCCGCGTATCTCATTGCCCGCGCCATCCGGGCGCGCAACCCATCCGACGCCGAATTCACGCGACAGCCCGCATTCGGCATGCGCCGCAGCGACCGCCTGCATCGCGGGCAGCTGCGAGCGGAGCGCGACCGTGTCGAGCGCCCGCCACTTCCCGTCACTGCGCGTCCGCACCATCCGGGCGAACTGATTGTGCTCGTGGTCCTGCGGGTCGCCGTCCCGGCTCGTGCCCTGCAGCCAGGACGACACGGCCACGTCCGCCAGCTCGAACTTCCCGGTCTCCTGCCCGTCGACCTTCGCCCCGTGGTAGCCCGTCCTGGTCACGCCCGCCCACCGCTGCGCATGCTCCAGCGCAGCCCGGTTAGCCGCCTGCAAGACGTCCCGGAAAGCCAACTCCCGGCCATCCCAGTACGCCTCGGCCTCAGCGTCGCCGGCCTGCCTCGCGCGCCGCGCGTTTTCCCTGATCGAGGCATGCAGGATCGAGATGCTTTTCGAGAACGACACCGTAACGTCGGTGTACGGCGCCGGTGCCCTGGTCAGCCGGTGCGCCTCGCGCTCCAGGTCCAGGCGCCGCTCCGCAGTCGCATGCGGCTCCGCAGCCAGCAGGCGCTCCAGGTGAGCCTCGTAGCTGACGTACTGCCCGCGGGCCCGCCCGAGCTTCTCCCCGGTCCGCGGGTCCACCTGCCGGTACACCGCGTCGTACGGATCCCGGTCGACGCGGCCGCCATCGGCCAGGCCGAGCGCTTCGGCGCCGGGCCCGAACCACCGGCCCGGCGCCTCGCCGGCCTGCGCGGCGTTCATGTAGTAGCCGCCCGCGGACTTCTCCGGCTCCTTGCCGGCGCCCCGCCAGACATAGCCAAGGTCATAACCGCTCACGGCGGTAACAACGACGGCCACTTTCCCGGCTCCCGGCCCCTAGACAATCTTGCTCTTAGTAATCTTGACTGACCATGATCATTTCTAATGCAATGGTCTAAGGCTGCTACTGGATGGGATCAGGATAAGCGGATGAAATAGCGGGGGGCAAGCGGGCGACGAGAGGCGAATTGACAGCGTGACAGAAAGACAGAATGACGGCCGGAATTAGAGGGGACGAAAGACGGGTTGAGGTCGGTGTGGCCACCGCCTCGGAAACGTCGAGCGACGTCGATTCGGGTTCGGGCCAGAGCCGAGCTGCGGTCGCCTGAGGCCATGGCAAAATCTTGCGCCCACCTTGCGCCCTGCTCCGCCTGGCGGACACGATCGCGGCGAGCACTGGCGGCAGAGCCGGGAGTGCGACCCCGGTGCACTGGGGCGCCCTCGGCCCGCCGCCGCGGCGGCGGGCCGAAAGGGCAGCCATCGTGGCGGGGCAGACGTACCTCAGCCCCGCCACGCGGGGCGCAACGGGGCTGAGGGTATCCGGTGTGGGGTCAGTCGCCCGGCCCGCGCTCCTGGCGCCTCGTGGTGACGGGCACGCCATCGGCGGTTCCCGTGCCGGTGCCGCCCCACCGTGCCCGCTCCGCCGCTGTGGCGCGTGCCGGGTCTGGCGGGATGAACCCGGGCGGGAACTTCACCGCGGGCGGGTGGTCGCTGCCGTCCTCGCGGATCACCGCGCGGAACGTCACCGGCTCGGCCGGGTGCGGGTTGGCGTACGCCGGGCCGTGGCCGCCGCGCTCGATCAGGCCAAGCAGCTCGCCTGAGCTGGCACGGATCTCGAAGTCGTAGACACCGGGCACGGCCAGGATGCCCAGATTGGGCCACCCGGCCGCTCCAGGTCCGAACATCACCGCCACATTGTCGGCGGGCAGCGCCGCGCCCGCGAACGTCGGAGCGCTCTCGCGGAGGATCTCCAGCACCTCGACGTGCTCGGCCGGGATGATGAACGCGCCGTCGATGTCGAACGATGTCCACCAGGCGTCGCGCTCGGCGGGGCGCCCGGCGCGGCCGTGCTGGTTCATTTCCAGCTCCTCGCCGACCTCGAACCGGCGCTCATCCCACGGGCTCACCGACCCAGCGCGGTAGGGCTTGGTGATGCGCACGCGGGCGATCGTTGACCAGTCTCGCTCGGCGATCTCATCGTGCCCGCTCACTGTCCCGCCTCCTGCTCCGGTGCCTCGGTTGCTCGGAGCATCGCCGCATACGTAGCTACCGCATCCGGAGCCAGCATCCCTCGGCCAGCCTCGGAGGCGCCGCGCTCCAGCACAGTGCTGCACTTCTCGCCGGGCGCTAGCCAGTGCGCGCCCTTACCGTCCCGGTCAGCGTGCGCGCACAGCACCCGGTGCGTGGCCGCGTAAGCCTTCGCCACGCCCGGCTCCGGCTCGCCCGCCCGGGTGACCGCCTCGGCATACTGGGCATCGCTCATGCCCAGGCGCCCCTCGGTCCACGAGAGCATGTCGTGCTGGCCGTCCGCCCAGGCCCGGTAGGCCACCCGCGCATACGCCTCGCTGGTGTCCAGGGCGTCGGTGACCTGCGCCCAGGTAGCCCCGGCCCGCAGGGCGTGATCAATCTCGGACGACGGCTTGTAGGCGCGGGACAGATACTCGCCGGTGGCGATCAGCTCCAGGTGCTCGGCGGCTGTCAGCTGCTCCGTGTCTCCTGCTCCGTGCTTGGCAGGGTCGTACTCGCCAGAGGCGCGCAGCTTCGCGTAGGAGCGGGCCAGCACATCGCGCATGCGCAGCTCGTCGTAGCGCTCACGGGCGGTGTGGGTGCCTGGCCCGTACCGGCTCGATGCGCCGTGGTAGGTCACCGGCGGTGGCTCGGCCTGGCGACCCTCGCCACTGCGGGCGGACTCGCCCGCTGGTGCCGGAGCACCGGCGGCGGCGATTTCCTCGCGGTCAGTCATCGGACCCTCCGGTAGTACTGGCCCGAGGGGAACTCGCAGCCGATCTCGAAGTGATCCGGTGGGCCGACGCCTGCTCGCGGGCGCGGGCGATCGCGTCCATTACGCGGTCGGGGCCGGACAGCCAGTCCTCGTCGTGGTCCGGCGGCTCCAGCGACATGATGACGCCCATCGGGATGTTCCGCGTCGGCTGTACCGCCAGCCGGAACAGGCGGCCCCGGAAGATGACGTCATCAAGCCGCTCATCGAGCCACCCAGCCGCGGTCCTCCCCCTGCCAGGCTGCAGGGCGACGTGCTGGCGTCGGGCGCGCACACAATCCAGGAGCATGCGCCCGACGCCCGGCTCCCCGCGCCCGGCCTCTGCAGCATGGCTGGTCTCGTGCTTCACTGTCCTGCCTCCATCTGTGACTCGCGGGTAGCTTCGGGCGCCACGGCCGGGGTCTCCGACCGGCGCAGCGCGGCGGCGTACTCGGCGTCGCTCATGCCGAACTTGCCTTCGTAATCCGCCCAGAGGCGGTGTTGGCCCTCGGCCCAGCTCCGGTAGTCCTGGCGGGCCTGATCCGGGCTGACGTCGGTGGCGTCGGCCACCTGCTGCCAGGTCACCCCGGCATCCAGCGCCTTGTCGATACGGGCCGGGTGACGGTAGTACTGGGCGAGCAACTCCCCCGCCGCGAGGACTTCCAGGTGCTCAACGGCGGTCAGCGGCTCCGTGCTGCCGTCGCCGTGCTTCTGCGGGTCATACTCGCCGCGCGCTTTAAGCGTTGCGTACGCCCGGGCAAGAAGGTCACGGTTGGTCAGCTCATCGAACCGCTCGCGGGCCTCATGGGTGCCCGACCCGAAGCGACTTGATGCCTCGTAGTACGTCGTGGCGGGCTCGGCCGCGTTGATGTCCAGGCTCACCGCCCGGCCTCGCTCTCCAGCAACGCGACATACTCAGCGATCGCCGCGGCCGGGATCAGCCGCGACCGGCCCTGACGGACGGACCGCAGCCGCTTCGACCGGAGCTGTTCATAGATGACGCTGCGGCTCATGGAGAGCATCCGCATGGCGTCGGTGACCCGGTAGAGCTGGGTGTCTGAGGCAGTGGCCTGCGCGGTAGTCATGCCGCACCGGCCATCACGTCGGTCACGCGCTGGAAGCAGAACGCCAGCCGCTCCGGCCGCTCGACTCGCGCACCGGGCCGGGCCAGCTCGTCGGTACGGCGCTCCAGCTCGATCAGGCCGACCGAGAGGGCGGCCATCGCCACGCATCCCCGCACATCCTCGGCGGTAGCCAGGTCGCGCGGGTGCCGCACGCGGTTCTCCAGGCCGTACAGCGCCGCCGCCATGCCGAGCGACAGGCCAACGGTCATCGACAGCCTGACTCCCCCCTCATCCTCGGGGAAGTACCACAGCGGGCCGTCCGGTGTAGTCGGATAGATCACAGCCTCTCTAGCCGCGCAGTTCAGGACGGGGGTACCTTGAACGTGCATCGAGCGGTCTCCTAACCATCGGTGCTCAAGGCCCTGGCGGGTCGCATCCGCCGGGGCCTTCTTTGCGACCTCCCTAGGGCAACCACCCTAGGGAGGCTCTACACGAACCATGCCCCTCCCTAGGGAGGTGTGTCAAGTCGTCCGCCGAAGGTCGCAAGCGCCCGTGGCGATGCGCTGCGTTCACCCTGGGGAGATCTCACTAGGGTGGTAGTAATCTCAGGTGGAAGGGGAGTGCTGACCGGATGGCAGAGCGTGCAGCACTGAGTCGACAGATCGCGGCGGACCTAAGCGCCTTGATCCGCTCTGGCGCGCTTCGTCCTGGCACCCTGTTGCCATCCGAACGCGAGCTGATCCAGCGGTACGGAACGTCAAAGAGCACCGCCAGCAAGGCCATAGCGTTGCTCGCAGCTGAAGGTCTTGTCACAACCGAGCTCGGGCGGGGAACTTTTGTCCGCAGTCGGCGGCCCCTTCGTCGTGTGTCTGCCGCCCAGCGTCACGCCGAACACAGGTCATCAGGCAAGCCAATCTTCGACACAGAAGCGATAGCCCAAGGGCAAGTGCCGTCGCGGCAGATGTTGCTGATCGGCCGGGGACAAGCTTCGCCTGACGCCGCCATGTGGCTCCAGGCAGCGCCTGGCGATGAGGTCGTTATCCGGAAGCGTCTCCAGTTGCTAGATGGAGAGCCAGCTGTAATCTCGACCAGTTACTATCCGCTCTGGCTAGCAGCCAATACGCGACTTGAGTCTCCAGAAGCCTTGCCGGAAGGTCCCGACGAGCTGATCGAAAGTCTCGGACATCACTTCTCGCGGGGAGTCGAGGTCTTCCGCGCCCGAATGCCGTCACCGGAAGAACTCCACTTGCTTCGTCTAGGCGCTGGCATCCCAATCGTTCAGATGTGGGACGTCGACTACGACGAAGAGGGGCGAACGCTACAGGCCGCAGAGGATCTCTATGCGGCCGACAGACACGAATTCTCATATGAATGGGATGAAGGAGATATCAGGCCGTGAGTTCACAGTGGCCCGCAAATTGGGATGAGCTAATATGCGGCGTGGGCTGTGAAATGTGCGAGTCCGTCCGGTCAGATGATGATGAATATGGCCTCCGCATTCAGGCCACCGACAACACTGATGCAGTGCTGCAACGCGCGAATGTTCAACGAGGATATACGCTCGTTATCTGGCGTGGACGGCATGTGACAGAGCCTACCGAATTGACTGATGAAGAGGCTACGAGATACTGGCTGGCCGTCATGACTGTAGCTCGTGCGCTGATTCAATACTTTCAGCCGCTAAAAATGAATTACGAAACGCTTGGCAATAGCCTGCCCCACCTACATACACACTTGCTTCCTCGATACATCGAAGATCCAGCGCCAGGGCACCCGTTCCCCCTCCTGCCGCTAGATGGTTCGGAACCGCTGATCTCGGAAGGCCAACTCTGGCAGGACGCCGAGGCACTGCGCCGCCTGCTGAAATAGCCGGCCGCCCGGGGCCTCGGTTATGACCTGCCGCAAAGGTGTGCTGGGCCTGTTCCGGCCCGTCGTTCCGATAGCTGCCAAACCCAGGTGAGGGACCGCGGACTATCAGCTTGGGAATGAGCGAGCAGCTTGGCCGGCACGCACACGGCTCAGGAGTCGGTCCCGCACATTCGGGACCTTGATGTCACTACAAACTACTTGCAGCGTGCTGTACTGTTACGGAGCACCATTGTCTCCAGTAGTGTAGGTTTGAATGAGTTTGTCGATATCTCGCATTAGTTTCGCACGCTTACTTGCGAGGTGCTGCAGCTTAGATAGCCGGCCTTCGTCATGTATGCGGCTCGATAGCTCGTGCTCCGCTTGCGTAGCAACCGCCCAGAATTGAGTTATGAAGGCACCAAATGAAAATAGGACACCTACTATAAGTGCGACGCCTATGGAGGCAAGCAGCCCACCAGCTAGCACCAATGCTATTCCCGCGGCAAAGCAAGCTGCATTGAATAGGATGAAGACTCTGACAATGAGTTGTGAACCTACAGCACTCTGGACACGAATCGGGCCAATCGAGAGGTGCCATTTGGGTTCGATATATCTCCACTCTTCCCAGAATGCGTCGTCCACAACTCTAAGATCCTCATACAATTGACTGAGCTCAGCCCTGGCGTTGTCCACACCCGTATCCTCCCAGCTCGAATGCCATGCGGCACGTCGAAGGTCGCCCCGACCGGCCCACGTGCGAGGCGCATCCAAGGCTACGCAGCGAGTGACCGGCTGGACAGCCTCAAATGCGGCGGCCTCTGGCGCGGGCTCAAGGAGCTGATGGCGGGCCTCGAGCACTCCAGCACCCGCGCCGTGCTGATACCAGCAGGCAACCAGAGATCGTGACCATGCCATCCCGAAGGCACTCGGCGGCCTGGCCCGGGACGTGCGGAGGCCGCCGGTCCATTGGGCACGCACCGGGCGCGCTCGGGTGGTATGCCTTCGGCATGGATCCAGAGTTGGCAGCGCGGCTCAGCGCAGAACATCAGCGGCGCCTGGCCTGGTTCGAGGAGCACAAAGGCGAGGTCTCCCCGATCCCGGGACCGTTAGAAGATGGCCTCCGGCTAGTCTCCAAGCCCAAGGGGATCTACAAGCCAGCTGGCACGCCGTATGCGCTCAGCATCAGGATCAACCTCGACAGCCCATACGCGGACGGCCTGCCGGTGCCGGCACCCGGCGGCGGCTGGCTGCTGTCCTATCACCAGGAAGGACCTGACCCGGCAGCTCGTGACGACGCATTCACGAACAGGGGCTTAATGCGGTGCATCGCCGACCGGGTTCCTGTCGGGGTGCTCCGTGAGCACTCGCCCGCCAGGCGGCGAAGCCAGTACGAGGTCCTTGGCCTGGCCGTACCTGTCCGATGGTCTGAAGGCTACTTCTTCCTGGAAAGCCTGGACCCCCCGGGCACGCCCGCTACCGACATCATCAACGACATCCTCGAAGCGACCGCCCGCACCGATCTCGACCGCGAAGCCAGCGAGGCGGCCATTCCATCCGACGACTACGACGCCCGCCTGCGCACCTACCGGCAAATCGTCGCCCGCCAGGGCCAATCGGCATTCCGGGTCGCCATCATGCAGGCCTACCAAGGACGATGCGCTGTCACTGGCTGTGACGCCGCCCCAACGCTGGAAGCCGCCCACCTTCGGCCCTACCGCGGCCCCGAATCCAACACAGTCACCAACGGGCTGCTGCTGCGATCCGACATCCACACCCTGCTCGACCTCCGCCTGCTGGCCTTCGACCCCGCGACCAGGAAGGTCGCCGTGTCCAAGCTGCTAGCCGGAACGCAATACGAGGCACTATCCGGCCACCGTGTAGCTCACCCGGCCGAACCCGGGCAGCATCCCAGCCAGGACGCCCTGAACAGGAACTGGCGGGACTTCGCCCAAGCTGAGGACGTTAGATAGCTGCGGTTACACCACCAGCTTGGAAGGTCGGTACCGCTGAACAAGCCCTAGCAGTACTGATATATGCGCTGGTGGATCACGTGCCTGATCCGTGAATTACCGCCATTGACCGTGAATGCTCTCCGTGCGTGGCACATGTGTGGCGCGCGCCACGCTTGCTTCGGTTCGCCGAGCGCGCTCTCGCGCACGCCTGTCCTACTGATCATCCCGTCTGCCGTCGACCCGCCCGCCAGGGAGCGGGCCGGGCCAAGCCGGTCAAGATGCAGCGCCCTACCGGACGAACGATCTTGACCGGCTTGGCCCGGTCTGCTGGGCTTGTCCCCTGGTCGGCGGCAGACGGGACGATCAGGCTCCACCTTAGCCAGCAGCACACTGTGGACGCTGCGTTAGCGATCATCCCGGAGTCGGAGTGCCCCAACCGGTGGGAGCGGTTTTACCGGCGTTCTTTGACGAGTTCTTCGCTAACGCCGTCACCGTAGTGGAACAGGCCCAGATCTGGCTCTGCTCTGCTCGAATTGCCACCGGATGATCCACCGCCCTAAGCGCTGGCTCACAGTAGAGGAACTGAAGCAGCTAATAGATATGCAGCGCCAGCGCCGCGCCCTTGGGGGGCGAGTGTTCGTGAGGCACCCGGGTTCATACCCTCATCGGTCACACAACGGAGAAAGGCGCATCACCGCGGCCAGCTCCGCCGCTCCGACATGATCGCCGAGCTCGACGGGCTGGAGGACTGCAGTCCTGAAACCGGGAACGTCGGCGGTTCGAACCTGCCTCTGATCACCAGATTGTTGGGACTTGGCTCGTGCGAACCTCTACTCTCGGTCTTACTGTACGCTTCCGGTGGGTGACTGGCCACGTCCGTCTCTACTGTTGGGCACCGTAGGCTGTGGCCGCGGATCACACTGGGATCACCTGTTATGGTCCCTGCGATAGTGAGACTCCGCACGGTTGGGGAAGGGTTGCGAGGGGCTAGGATGCCGGGAGAACGGCGGTCACTACAGGACCTCATTCGGGGCCGTCAGCAGAGCGGCTTCGTCGGTCGTCAACGACAGGTGGTCCAATATCAGGAGAACCTGGGGTTGCCGTTCGAAGACGAAGGCCGCAGGTTCCTGTTCAACATTCACGGTGACGCGGGTGTTGGGAAAACTTACCTGACCAAGCAGCTACAACAGATCGCAAACGACGGCGGGGCGCTGACCGCATACGTCGATGACACTGTTGACGACGTGACTTCGGCTATGACTGCCATCGCGGCAGAATTTAAGCGTGGCGGTGTTTCACTCGCAGAGTTTGAGAAGCGAGCTGCCAGGTACCGTGCTCGGCGACAGGAACTAGAGTCTGACCCGCACGCTCCAGATGGGGTCGCCGCGTTCCTTACTAAGGCTGCAATCACGATTGGCATGTCGGCGGCACGCGATATACCCTTTGCCGGGAGCCTTTTGGCACCTGTGGACATCGGTGCCGCCGCTGATCAAGCTGACAGGGCACGCGTATACCTAGCTCGCAAGTTCAGCGACCATGCAGATCTGCGCCTTTTGCTGACTCCAGAGGCCGAACTCACACCTGTCTTCGTCGCAGGACTAGACCATGTGGCCGCAGGTCGGCAGATAGCCCTGTTTTTCGATACCTACGAGCGCACCGCGCTATTCCTCGATCGCTGGCTACGGAATCTATATGCAGGCCTTTATGGTGATCTGCCGGTTACACTTATTACTACTATTTCGGGACAGAACCCACTTAACCCTAATCTGTGGGGAGAATACCTATCAGTAATCACCGATGTTCCCCTGGAGCCATTCAGTGAAGCTGAGGCACGCCAGTTTCTAAGCAGCAAGAACATCAGCGATGAGCATACAGTTCAGGTTATCCTCAGCCTGTCTGGCAGGCTGCCTATGTGGCTTACAACACTCGCTGACGCTCGGCCGGATGATCCCGCCGACATTGGCGACCCTGCCGGAGACGCAGTGGAGCGATTTCTTAAATGGGAGAACGATCCAGTCAAGCGGGCGGTGGCAGTCACCGCGGCGCTACCCAGGACACTTAACCAGGACGTGCTCGCCACGATTACTTCGTCTGGTGAGGCGGGCGACTTGTTCGGTTGGCTGTCCAGTCTTCCTTTCGTGAGCCGTCAGGGGAGTTCATGGCGGTATCACGAGGTCGTACGTTCGGCCATGCTTCGCTTGAAGCGAGCCCAATCGCCCAATGAGTGGCGCGCCCAGCATGTAGCGCTGGCACAAGCAAACGCTCAATGGGCCGCGGATGCGGCTGGCGGAACCGACAAGACTTGGGAAGATCCTGATTGGGTCGATTATACGTGCGAGGAGACGTACCACGGTTTGTGCGCCGATCCAATCAATGGCCTGCCACGAGCGCTCGGGTTCGCGGTCAAAGCGGCTGAGCACAGTACCGCCCGCGCGCGCCAGTGGGCAGGCATGCTCACCGGTGCGGGTCGTGACTCGGCTAACACCCAAATCCAAGATTGGGGCAAACTTCTGCAGGATGGTATCCATGATGAAGATTTGACCCAGTACCTAAGTAATCTAATTGCTGATGCTCACCTCGATAACGCTACTCTCGTCATAGCGCTTGAGGAGCGTGGCGAGAACCACCGCTTGAATGATCGTTACGAGGAAGCATTGGCCGATTTCAACCGCGCCATCGAACTTAACCCTAAGCGCGCCTGGCCCATCTCAAGGCGCGCGGAGACCTATCGGCTAATGGGGCGCCATGAGGAAGCATTGGCCGATTTCAACCGCGCCGTCGAACTCGATCCAGAGAATGGCTGGGTGATCGCCAGCCGCGGGGAAACCTATCAGGCGATGGGGCGCCATGAGGAAGCATTGGCCGATTTCAACCGCGCCATCGAACTCGACTCAGACCGCATCTGGCCTATTATGAGCCGCGGACAGGCGTATCAAGAAATGGGCCGTTACGACGAAGCATTGGCCGATTTCAACCGCGCCGTCGAACTTGACCCAGACGGCACCTGGCTTGTTACCAGCCGCGGGCGAGCCTATCGGTCAATGGGACGTTACGACGAAGCATTGGCCGATTTCAACCGCGCCATCGAACTCGACCCAGAGAATGGCTGGGCGATTGTCAGCCGCGGGGAAACCTATCGGTCAATGGGGCGCCATGAGGAAGCATTGGCCGATTTCAACCGCGCCATCGAACTCGATCCAGAGTATGACTGGGCGATTGCCCAACGGGATGAGACCCGTCTGGCGATGGGACGCTATGCCGAGGAGCTGGCCGACCTTAACCGAACTATCGAAGCCGATCCCGGCGACGTTCAGGCTATCTTTCGCCGCGGCCGAATCCAACTGATGACTGCGCATTACGATGAAGGGGTGACAGACCTCCGGCACGCGGTAGAACGCGACCCTAATATCGCTAGCGACCTTGCTCATAGTCTTATCCCGACTGCTGCGAATTACTTGCGACACGGCCAGCCCGAGATAGCGGCGGGAATATTTGAAGCCGTAATATTGGTCACGCCCAACGATGCAGACGCTCACAACCACTACGGGTTCTCCCTGCTTCCCGTCGATTGTGCAACCGCACTGGTCGAGTTGGAAAAGGCGAACTCCCTAGATTACAAAGAGCTTGCAAATCTGGCTGACCGGGTGCTGGCGCTACACCTACTAGGGAGGAATGAAGAAGCTGTAGCCTTGGCGACTTCGCCGGAAGTACTAGAGGCAATCCCCAGTGCTGGGCTAATGTGGATTATACAACCAGATCGCACACTTCTACTCAGTGGTTGGATTGACATTCGTCAATATTTGAGATCATTGCTTATTCATATCGACGGGGAGTACAATTAACCTGTTGCAACGCTGGCAACAGTCGGGAACGATACCGGGATCAGCGGATTGGTCGCCAACAGTCCAATAGGATGCCTTGAATCTCTCCAGCTCCTCGTAGCCGCCGCTCCCTGGCGAGCGGGTGTCGTGTCTGGGTTCGGCGGAGCCGATCGCGTGCGACGCGACCGCAGGGCGTGACCTTGACAGGACGGCCGGGAGCAGGACACTAGATCGCCGAGGAAGACGGCATTGTGCAGCATCGGTTACACGCCGGGTGAGCCGTATTCATTGGCGGCGGAGTGAAGGCGTGGGGTCGGCGCGCGCCGGCCGGGGCCTTCCCAAGGCCGGAGGCCGAGCGCAGGCGCCGGCCCGCGGCGCGCGCAGCGCGCCGCCTTGATCTAGGTACGGCTCAATTCGGCAATGCATCGCCAGCCGGGCTGGATACTTGGCCGGACACAGGTGGCAGGCCAGCCACCCAGCCAAGGAGCTGCTGAAGGAGGTCGCTGCTCGTTGGCTGGGGCAGCGGCTTTACATCGCATCAGACCCCCGACGACTATGCCCCGACCTGCGCAAACGCAGGTTCCAACCTCGAATTGGGCACGCACTCGGCATGATCAAGCGCTCAGGTGCTGCGCAGTGCCAGTGCACACGGCTCCAGAGGCGGTAGGTGCGTCACATCCCTACCTGGGCATACTTCGAAGCGATAGCCTATTTGCTCCGTGTCTGGTCCGCCTGTAACCAAACAGGGATTTGGTCCTCTCGCACGAGGAAGCGCTCTTCGGTGCTCGGGGCGTTGATCGTTGCCGCACCTACCCACGTCACGGTCACTATGGGTTGCCTGGCCGCTGCCAGGGCCAGGTTCCGGAGGTAGCCAGACACCGAGGTACCGGCCTCGACGGCGTGTGCCTGCACGGATGCCAACTCATCTGGCGAGAAGCGAACACTTACCATCGCGCCGCGTTGTCGGCGCTCGGACTTCCGCTTGCGCTCCGGCTCGGGGCTTGGTTCACCCCAGGCTTCGGCGTCGTCACGCATAGCCTCAATCTGCTCGGCAAACTCGTGTTCCTTCATGATTCCTATATTGCCCTCCTAGGTCGCCACCGCGTCAACTCTCCAACAGTGCTGTTCCATCCCGTGACTGGCCGCAGACGCAGCACTGACTCCAGGGTTATGACCGCCACAGTCAGTGAACGACCGCCTTCGGTGTCGCCAAGCATGAGCCACGTTGCGGTCAGCCCCTTCTTGTTCGGCACGTACACCGGCCGGTTCAGCCAGACCTGAGTCACCTCCGTTGCGGTGATACCCCGCCGGGCGAGATGCGCCTCGTTGACCTCATCGAACTCAAGATCACCCGCGCCACATGGATGCAAGCTTCCTCCTTGGCGGTCATCCACCCCTCCTTGACGGTCATCCAGGTTGATGATACGGTCATACCGTCGTGGGTTCAAGTGTCATACCGTGGAGGTTCCATGCAGATCGACGCGATCCTGTGCAACCACGCCGAAGCTGTGAACAACCTCCTGTACATCGCAGGAGGCGGCATCGACATTGTCTTCGTGCCACCAGGCACGAACCCGCCCTATGCTGCCAATCTGGGTATCGGGATCATGGTCACAGTGCCGTGGGGGCAGACCAACAAGCAACACCAGGTCGACATCGAGCTCATCAGCGAGGACGGACAACCCGTTCAGGTACCGGTGGGCTCTGACGCGACGCAGCCACTGCACGCGAGGCTAGCTTTCAATGTAGGTCGGCCAGCTGCGATCACTATCGGCGATGACCAGCACGTTTGCCTAGCCGCAAGCCTCCCGGGTCTGCCTATACCAGCAATTGGCAAGTACGAGTTCATCGTTCGTGTCGATGGCAGTGATGATCGTCGGCTCGCCTTCAGGGTCATGCCCACCATAGGGACGCAGATGACGGTCGGTCCCGCGACTCCGGGACCGAGCCAATTGCCTCTCTAGTGCAGGACGACTTGCTTGGTGGAGCTGAGGAGATTTGAACCCTTCATCCCCCAATGCGAACTACCGGCAGCTTGGTCGATAGCGGTCATAGGCGCAGGTGGCGGAGCCTGCCGGGGTCGGTTACCGTCATCGGATGTCGGCTCGGTTGCTGCACAGTCGTGCTGTACGTTCGGAACCTTGACGCTTAAGCGTCAGCGGGCGGGACCACCGCGGACTATCAGCTTGGGAATGAGCGAACAGGTTGGCCGCTACCAGCTCACACGCAGGTCGGCAGCCCTGGCGGCTTGCCCGTGAGTACCCGCGAAGCACCACCACTGACCGACCCATCGGGCACGCAGCGGGCACGACGATCCCCTCGATGCGAACTAACGGCAGCTTGGTCGATAGCGGTCACAGGCGCGGGTGCGGAGCCCACCAAGGTCGGTCGCGGCCATCGGATGTCGGCTCAGCTGCTGCACAGTCGTGCTGCACCTTCGGGACCTTGACGCTTAAGTGTCAACGGCTGTCCCGCGACCACCAGCTTGAAAGATCGGCCGCCCGGCCCGGTTGTTGCATGATCGTGCTGCACGTTCAGGACCTTGACTTTAAGTGTCAAAGACCAACGGCTCCGGAGGCGGTTGGTGATCAGTCCCGTCAAGTGCGGAAATGCGGGTGTGATCGTCCGTGGGACCACTTCTGGACCGCGGAGGTCGGCTGTCAGATGACGGGCTGGTGAACGCCCCAGTGGAAAGCCTCGCCATGGATCGTGGGGCGACTGTGAGCGACAAAGCCACTAGTTCAAGCTCATGCAAAGCTCGGCTAGGCTTCGCAAAGACGATGTACCGCCTTTTGGTCCCTTACGTCCGCATAACCGCGAGGACGTCCCCTATCATAACAATACTGACGCGCAATTCGCTCGGTGATGACTTGGAAAGGTTGTCCATTATGGTCTATTAACTCTTGGCCTGAACGTCCGCCTTGAGCCCAATTGACAAGTACCACAAATTTGCAACTGCACTGTGTTGCGATAACATTTAAGACGAAATACTCAAGGTTTGTATCGGTAACTATAAACGGAAAATGACCCCTCCCGTTTAGTTGAACCCTGACGTCAGATGTTGGGACATCTAGATCAGCCAAAACGTGCCTGACGACCTCCTCTGAGCCTTGCACTAGTTGAGGGGGATTTATGGGTGTGCATTTCTTTAGCCAACAGGAATGGATTTTTGTGACCGTGAAGGGAGGAGCACGGAGGGTTATTCACGCTTCTCTCCAAAAGTGCAGGCCAATAACGGCTGAGATAGTTGTAGTGAATGTGTCTATCGGGCGGCGGTAATCGGTGTGCATGATCCGCCAGGTTTTGAAGTTCGCTATGACTCTCTCGAT
>WNFX01001976.1_pt1 | contig 23790 bp, 22 predicted proteins | sample 5400111 | NCBI WGS metagenome assembly WNFX01 (sample SAMN13153363, study PRJNA577476) | soil metagenome | isolation source: 40 cm soil or saprolite under grassland replicate 1 | place: USA:California | collected 2016-06-15
AACGTTGAGCGCTCGACCACGACCACGTCGGGGATCTCGAGACGGCTGAACCGGAACGGGGCTATGGACGCACCTCCGACGCCCGGTAGGCTTCGCTCAACACCCGCTCCCACCAAGCGCGGTGGTCCAGGTACCACTGTACTGTCTCCGCCAGTCCTGCCTCGAAGCCGTGACGCGGCTGCCACCCCAGCTCCCGGCGCAGCTTGTCGATGTTCATCGCGTAGCGGCGGTCGTGACCGGCGCGATCGGTGACGTAGCGGATCAGCGACTCGGGCCTGTCGAGGATTGCTAGTAGAGCACGCACGACCGCGATGTTCGGCCGCTCGGCCTGCCCCCCGATATTGTACACCTCGCCCAGCCGCCCCCGCGTCAGTACCTCCCAGAGGGCGCGCGCATGATCCTCGACGTGCAGCCAGTCCCGCACGTTCAACCCGTCTCCGTACAGCGGCAGCTCCTGACCGCCCAGGGCGCGGGTGATCATCAACGGGATCAGCTTCTCGGGAAACTGGTACGCGCCGTAGTTGTTGGAGCAGCGCGTGACGATCGCGGGAAAGTCGAAGGTCGTGACGTACGACTGCACCAGCAGGTCGGCGGCGGCCTTGCTGGCGGAGTAGGGGCTGTTCGCTGCCAGCGGCGTCGCTTCGGTGAAGGCGGGGTCCCCCTCGCCCAGACTGCCGTACACCTCGTCGGTGCTCACGTGCAGGAAGCGAAACGGCCGCGGCGACCGCGCCAACTCGCCGCGGCACGCCTCGAGCACCGTCAGCGTGCCCCGCACGTTCGTGTCCACGAACACGGCCGGCCCCATGATCGAGCGGTCCACGTGCGACTCGGCGGCCATGTGGACGACGGCGTCGGGGGCCGGGATACGCCGGGCGGCGGCGCCGCCAGGGGGCGTCTCCGTCGCCTCCCCTGCGAGCACCCGGCGCAGCGTCTCGAAGTCGCGCACGTCCGCCCGGATGAAGAAGTGGCGGCCGTCGCCCCCGCGATCGGGCCCGTGCCGCCGGAATACGTCGGCCAGGCTCTCCAGGTTGCCGGCGTAGGTCAAGAGATCGAAGTTCACGATCTGTACGTCCGGATTGCACGACAGCACCCAGCGCACAAAGTTGACGCCGATGAAGCCGGCGCCGCCGGTCACGAGTACGTCCCTCACGGGTCCCGAACCTCGCGCGTGTAGCTCGCGTCGCGGATCATCGCCAGCAGGTAATCACCGTACGGATTGCCCCGCAAGGGCGCGGCCAGCCGCTCCACCTGTGCCGCGTCGATGAATCCCATGCGATACGCCACCTCCTCCACGGCGCCGATCTTGAGGCCCTGCCGCTGCTCCACGGCGGCCACGAACGTCGCGGCCTGGAGCAGCGCCTCAGGGGTGCCGGTGTCGAGCCACGCGATCCCCCGGCCCAGCGTGACCACTTCGAGCTTGCCGGCCCGCAGGTACGCGTTGTTCACGTCCGTGATCTCGAGCTCGCCTCGCGGCGACGGCTTGAGCCCGCCGGCGATCGCGACGACCGCGTTGTCGTAGAAATACAGTCCCGTCACGGCATAGTGCGACTTGGGCGCGCGCGGCTTTTCCTCGATGCCCACGACCCGACCGGCCGGGTCGAATGCCACGACGCCGTAGCGCTGCGGATCGGAGACGTAATAGGCGAACACGGTCGCCCCCTCGGTCCGCTGCTGGGCCTGTTGCAGGACGGGGCGGATGCCGCCACCGTAGAAGATGTTGTCGCCCAGGATGAGTGCGGCAGGATCGCCGCCCAAGAAGTCCCGCCCGACGAGGAACGCCTGAGCCAGCCCCTCGGGCTTCGGCTGCTCCGCGTAGCAAAGGTTCAAGCCGAGCTGCGAGCCGTCGCCGAACAGCGCGAGAAACCGCGGCCTGTCCTGAGGTGTCGAGATGAGCAGGATGTCCCGGATGCCGGCGAGCATCAGCGTCGACAGGGGATAGTACACGAGCGGCTTGTCGTACACCGGCAGCAATTGCTTGGTGATGCCGAGGGTCAGCGGGTACAGCCGCGTGCCGGAGCCGCCGGCCAGGATGATGCCTTTTCTCATGGAAGTCGGGGAAGTGTATAGGTCACGTCCTTTGACCGCCACGCCCAGCTCACGAAGACGCGCGCCTCATCCCAGCGGCGCCGTGCCTTCCGCAGCGAGCCTCCCAGCAGTCGCACGGAACCCAACACGAAGGCCGCGAGCCCCACACCCGCCACCACGGCGACGTAGGCACGGGCGTACCGCTCGCCGCGATGCTTCACGAAGTAGCGATAGGTCGCCTGCAGGCCAAGCCGCTTGATGAGCGGCGACGGCTGCTTCTTGCTGCTCACGCTGTAATGGTGCAGAACCATGGCGCCGCTGACATAGCGCAGTCGCCCCAGGTCGCCCAGGCGCTTGCACAGGTCCATGTCGTCGAGATACAGCGGGACGGACTCGTCGAATCCTCCCAGCGCGCGCACCTGGTCCGTGCGGCACAGCATCGCCGCGCCGAGCAGGCACTCGACGTCGCGATCCGTGGTGCCATCCCAGCGCGCGTAGTACTTCCAGGCCAGGATCCGCGACCGCGGGAAGATCCGGGCCAGCCACGACAGGTCGCAGAATTCCGTCCACAAGGTCGGCAGCCGGCGCGCACAGGTACGCGAGATGAACTCGCTCGGCTTTCGGATGCGCGGACCGACCGCCGTGCGCTCCGGGAACGCGGCGAGCTCGGCGAGCAGGCGCTCCAGCGTGCCGGGCTGCAACTCGGAGTCGGGATTCAGGAAGAACAGGTACTCGCCGCGCGCCAGCGGGAGCATCTGATTGCTCGCGTGCGAGAAGCCGACGTTCTCCTGGTTCGCGATCAGCCGCACCGCGGGAAAGCGCGCGCGCACCGCCTCGACCGAGCCGTCACTCGAGGCGTTGTCTACGATTATGATCTCGTGCGGGACGCCCGAGGCGCAGCGCTCGATCGACTCCAGGCAGGCGACGAGCTCACGCGCGGTGTTGAAGCTGACGATGACGATGGAGATCAGGAAAGGCACATCTCCGCGAGATAGCTGCCGAAGGGAAGACTACAGGTCAGGCCTGGGGAGACGGCGTTGAGCACGTGCACGGTCCGGCCCGACCGCCGCACCACGATGTCGTCCACGAGATCCCCGCTGCGGGAGACGACCTGCGCCCGGTTTCCCGCATAGGACCGAACCAAGTCGTGCGCCTCGAGCTCGGGGATGAGCAGCCGGGCCTCGGCCGCGATCCGCCCGAGAAACAGGCTCTTCATCACCTCGCTCTGCACCAGCGCCCGGAACCTGGGGCGGAAGATCATGCGGTAGAATCCAGGCCACAGCAGCGTGCTCAAGAGGTCGCGCGGTTGCACCTGCGTCAACCGATACGCCTCGCGCCCGAACGCGAGCATGGCCCCCGGGCCGACGATCACTCGGCCGTCCGTCCGCCGCGACAAATGAACGCCCAGAAAGGGGAACGTGAGATCGGGCGCCGCGTACACGTGGCTGCGGATCAGGTCGGTGCGTGCAGGCCGCAGCTCGGCATAGTATCCGCGGAAGGGAATGATGCGCATGTCACCGGCGACGGCGCCCGCGAGCCGGTCCGCATGGAGGCCCGCACAGTTGAGCACGACGCTCGCTTCCCGCGATCCATCCGACGTGTGCACGACGGCGGCTGGACTGGCTCCGCCCGGTTCGTCGATCCGCCGCACCGAGACGCCGAATTCGACCCGCGCGCCGGCCGCGCGCGCGTCGTCCAGCAGCGCCGCCACGTACGCGGGAGCATCGAAGCTCGCCCCTTCTGGTGCCTGCAGCGCCTCGATACCCCGCGCGTGCGGCTCGATCGCGGCGATGCCACGCTCGTCCACGTGCGTCGTGCGCACGCCATTGGCCTCCGCCCGGCGGTGCAGCTCTGCGAGCGTCGCGCGCTCGGCGTCGGTGCGGGCCACGATGAGAATGCCGCCCTGCTGCATGGCGATGCCGCGCTCCCGACAGTACTGCCGCAGGGCCCGGCTCCCCTCCACGCAGTACTTCGCCTTCAGGCTCCCCGGCTTGAGGTTGTAGCCTGCGTGGATCACGCCACTGTTGCGGCCACTCTGGTGTTGGGCTGGGCCCGTCTCCTTTTCGAGCAGCGTGACCCGCACCCCGGCACGCGCCAAATGGAGCGCCGCGCTCGCGCCGATGGCGCCGGCGCCGATCACGATGACGTCGGGACTCAGGCGAGGTGACCTTTCTGGCGGAGATAGGTGCGGAGCGCGTCGCGCCACGAGGGCGGCGGCGCGCCGAGCAGGGACGCCAGGCGACCGGTGTGCAGCGCACTGTTGCGTGGACGGCGGACCTGGGAGTAGAAGGTAGATGCCGGCACCGCCTCGACCGTTGTGGCGAGCCCCACGAGCCGGATGACTTCCGCCGCGAGGGCATGCCAGGTGCAGCCATCGGAGCTCGTGACATGCGCTACTCCGCTCGCGCCGCTCAACGCCAGGCGCACGATCGCGCCCGCGGCGTCGACCGTATACGTCGGCGTGATCCACTGATCGCTCACGACGCGCAGCGGCGCGCCCGCGCCGGCTTGCTTGAGCATCGCCTCAATGAAGTTGCCCCCCTTGTTGTGGAGACCGGCCACACCGAATAGGGACGACACCCGCACGATGAGATGGCGCGGGTCGGCAAGGCGCACCGCCTGCTCGCCCGCTGCCTTGGACGCTCCATACACGTTGAGCGGACGGACCGGATCGTCTTCGACCCATGCCGTGGTCGGCGTGAGCCGGCCGTCCTCCGCTGGTGGCTTGTCTCCGGGGAACACGTAATCGGTGCTGATATAGACGGACCGGGCGCCCGTCCGGGCGGCGGCGCGGGCGACCAGCAGTGCACCCACGGTGTTCACGAGGTATGCCTGGTGAGGGTCATTCTCGCAGCCGTCCACCCGGTGAAACGCGGCGGTGTTGATCACGATCGTGGGGCGGTACCGCGCCATCCCGGCCGTGACCGAATCGGCCTTGGTCACGTCGCAGTCCTCGTGGCCGACGCCGACGTGATCCACGCCCGCGGCCGCCGCGGCCCGGAGCAAGTCCGTCCCGAGCTGCCCCGTCGCGCCGAGGACGAGCAGTCGCTCAGAGGACGACAGCCCGTCTCTCAGGGTGCCCTCGTTCAGCGCGTTGAAGATCTCCGTGGCGCCGTCCTCCGTTCAGCGGTACACGTCCCGGCGGTGGCCGATCTTGACCACCGTCACAGTCTTGGCTGTGTCATCGATAGAGTAGAGAACGCGGTAGTTCCCTTGTCGGACCCGATACTTCTCCTGTCCGGAAAGCTTCTCCACGCCCTGCGGCCGAGGCGTCACGGCCAGCCCCGCGAGCTTGGCGGCCACCTGACGGCGAATTTTAGGAGGGAGTCCCTCGAGTTCCTTGGCGGCGGAACGCTTGATGAGGACGTTATAGCTTGCCACGCCGCTTCAGGTCTTTGAGCACCGCTTCGAATGCCAAGACCGGCTCGCGCGCGCGCGCTTCGAAGACGGCCAGGTCCGCCGCGTCCTCACTCAGACTCCGGCGCACCGCGACATTGACGAGGTCCGAGACGCTCGTCTCGGTCTCGGCGGCCTTGACCCGCAGCGCCCGGTGCAGCGTGGAGTCGAGGTAGATCGTGGCGCGTTTGACCTTGGCCATACGGGCAACCTAGCGTCATGACGTTATAGCGTCAAGACGTCGCCACCGTCCGGGCCTCGACGGGGAAATGGCCGCCGCTTGTGTATGCGCGGCTCGAAGCCGCGGACGAACGACTGGCGTATCCCCGCGCCTCGGCGCAATGTTCCGATGACGCTGTTCGGCGATGAGCGTCCACTTTCCGGAGCGTGGGCATCAGCTACATCCAGGGTACCGTGCGCGGTCCTGCCGGTGCGGAAGCCACTGTCCGCTTCCTGATCGACAGCGGCGCGGCATACTCGCTCCTCCCTGAACCGGTGTGGCAGGCCATCGGCCTCGCGCCCAAGCGGGAAATGGAATTCAGCCTCGCCGACGGGACGACGATCCACCGGCCCGTGTCTGAGTGCCACCTCTCGCTTCCCCAAGGGGACGGTCACACGCCGGTCGTCTTGGGCCAGCCGGGCGACCCGGAGCCGCTCCTCGGCGTCGTCACCCTCGAGATCCTCGGCCTGGTGTTCGACCCCTTCCGCCGAACGCTGCACCCCATGCGCGCGCTGATGGTGTGACCCCTCTCCCTTCGTCCCCCCTCTCCGCATTGCGGAGAGGGGGACAGGGGGTGAGGTCGCGGGTTTACCCGCGGACGAACGAGGCTCCGCCGACCCGCAACAAGAGGTTCGCCCTGCTCCCTGCTCCCTGCTCCCGGCTCCCTCAAGGGTCGGGGTTTCTTCGGGCGCCGGGACGTCCGGGAAGCGGCCCTAAACCTGGCGTGACCCGCCACATGCTTCCGGGCTCTTTATCCCGAGAGCCCTTCCTCGGAGGTCATGTGACACGCATTGCCGTAGAGGCCCGCCAGTCGCGGGAACAGTCGGTCTCGGATGTCGCCCTGTTGGAGCGGGTGGCCGAGGGTGACGTTCGCGCCCTCTCGGAGCTGTCCGCCCGGCACTCTTTGAGCCTCCGGGCCCTGGCCTTCGGTATCCTGCGCGACGCCGTCGAGGCGGAACAGATCGTGCAGGCCACCTTCCGCGAAATCCGCTACGAGGCGGGCCGGTTCGATCCCGCTCATTTTCCCGTGTTCGGTTGGCTGTCGGAGCTGACGCGCCTTGGGGCGCTGCAGCGCTCGCGGGTGCGGGCCGGCCTGCCGGCGACCACGGCCTGACATCCGATTGACAGCCGCCTCGCCCGGCGGCACTCTAGGACCGCGGGGACGACATGCCTGTGACTCAGTGGGCCCGGTTGCAAACACCCGCGCGCTGCGGGCTGCGGTGGGGCGCGTGGTACCCGGTCACGGGACTCACGCCGCGGGAGGCGCAGCTGTGGGTCCGTGGCCGTGCCCTCGCGGTGGCCCGCTCGCTCCTCGAGCTGCGCACCACGCCGCCCCGCGAGTGGACCGTGGCCCGCACGGCACAGGCGTCCGATCCGTATCTCGTGTGCCCGAGCTGCCGCCATCGGGCGCAGCTTGCGGACAGCCGCGCCACCAGGCTGCGCTGCCCGCGCTGCAATGAGCTGTTCGCGATCGCGTGGGACGACGGCTCGGTTAAGCCATCGAGGGAGGAGCTGAGGCCCGACCACCGCATGACCCGCCGCCGCCGCATGTCCCGAGACCGCCGCACCGGCCAGGAGCGCCGCGGCGTCGAGCGCCGCACGCTGTCCGTCGCGGTGTCCTTCGAGCGCCGCGTCGCGGAGCGCCGGGCGATCGCAGAGCGCCGCAGCGGGTTGGACCGGCGCGGCAGCGCGGACCGCCGCCGCCGGGCGACGGTGAGATAAAGAGGGAGCCGGGATCGCGCCTCGTTCGTCCGCGGGTAAACCCGCGACTCGGCATTTGCCCGTAAACGGGCGTACCCCATTTCGAGCATTCCGCCGGTTTACCGGCACATGCCGAGTCGCGGCTTCGAGCCGCGGACTCGTCGGATAACGGGCAGTCAGGGCGGCAGCCGTGGCAGCATATAAGTGACGTTCTTACGCCGCCACGCCCAGTCCACAAACACCCGCGCCTCGTTCCAGCGGCGCCGTGCCTTTCGAAGCGACCCTCCCAGCAGTCGAGTGAACCCCAACGCAAAGGCGACGAGCCCCGCACTCGCCACGATGGCGACGTAGGCCCGGGCGTACGCGCGGCCGCGATGCTTGACGAAGTAGCAATAGGTTGCCTGGAGGCCCAGCCGTCTGACTAGCGCGAGTATCGGCGCACGATCAGGGCGATGGGCAGCCCCACACAGAATATGTGGATGACGATCCCGATGATCGTCGCCCTGAGCGAGAACGGACGCGGGCCGATGGCCGAGAGCGGGATCACCACGAGCTGCATGAAGAAGTAGACGACCACGCCGTACAGCGCGCCCGAGACCACCGCGCGCTCTATCAGAATGGGCAGACGGCGGCTCGCCGCGAAGTACACGGCGGCCGCCGACGTCGCGATGAAGAAGTGACACACCAGACCGAGCAACGCGGTCGCAAGCCCGCCCTGGAAGGCGGCCTGTCCCAGCAATCCGCTCGCGATGCCCTGCAGCAGGCGAACGGAAAACCTCCCGAACCGCGCATAGACGATGAGCGCGGCGGTAATGTCGAGAGTGCCGCTCACCAGGCCTGCGCGCAGGATTATCGGCAGGGCTCGTGGGTTCTTGGCGTATACGTCCGACGCAGTTGAGCTCATAAGACCGTTTTCTCCGGATTGACGTGTTTCATCGCGAACGCCTCTGGCACCAGGTCCGGGACTCGCCTAAGGTTCTCCCGACACCGAGGAGGATGACCACATGCACATCCGAGTGGGAATCGCGCTCGCCGCCGCGGTACTGACGCAGGCTGCGCCGCGGGCTCGCGTCCAGACGCGGGAGATCGAGTACCGCCAGGGCGACACCGTCCTGAAGGGGTTCATCGCGTGGGACGATGCGGCGTCGGGCAAGCGCCCCGGCGTGCTCGTCGTGCACGAATGGTGGGGCCTGAACGACCACGCGCGCAACCAGGCGCGCCGCCTCGCCGAGGCGGGATACGTCGGGTTCGCGCTGGACATGTACGGCAACGGGAGGGTCGCCACGCATCCGCAGGACGCTCAGGCGTTCGTGGCCGAGGTGACCAAAGATCCGGCGGTGGTCGCGGCGCGCTTCAACGCCGCGCTTGTGCAGCTGAAGCAGGATCCTCACGTGGACACCACGCGCATCGCTGCGATCGGCTACTGCTTCGGCGGCAGCGTGGTGCTCGGCATGGCGCGCGCCGGCGCGGACCTGGACGCCGTCGTGACGTTCCATGGCGCGCTCGCCCCACAGACCCCAGCGCAGCCCGGCAAGGTCAAGGCCCGGCTCCTGGTCCTGACGGGTGCCGCCGATCCGTTCGTACCGCCGGAGCAGGTGGAGGCGTTCAAGAAGGAGATGCAGGCCGCGGGCGCGCGCTTCCAGGTGGCGAGCTATCCCGGCGCGAAGCACGGCTTCACGAATCCGGATGCGGGGAGCTACGGCATGAGCCAGCTGGCGTACAACGCCGCCGCGGACCGGGAGTCTTGGGCCGCGATGCTCAAGCTGTTCCGCGAGGTGTTCCCTTGAAGGGAGCAGGGAGCGGGGAGCAGGGAGCAGGTTTATCGACGCTCCTGGCTCCCGGCTCCCTCCCTAGAGTCGCGGTCCCAGCACGTCGTCAACCGACATGCCTCCGACGGCCACGAGCGGCACGCTGAGCGTGTCACCCCGCCGGAGCGTGCGAACCTCACGGTACCCCTCGGGCGCCGGCTGCCGATGTACCTCGATCGCATCGTTCGCGAGATCCACCAACCAGGCCTCCGGAATCCCCGCGGCGGCGTAAAGCGGGAGCTTGACGTCGCGGTCGGACCCGCCTGACGTGTCCGCGACTTCGACCACCAGGAGAATGTCTCCGCGTCCTGGATGCGCGGCCCGATAGCCATCATCTCGCGGCTTGAGCAAAGCGACATCCGGCTGGGGTTCCCACTTCGTCCCGAGGACCAGAGGGTTCTGCACCCGGACGACACCTGCGTCCCCGACGCACCGGGAGAGAAGTCGCGTGAGGGCATCGACGCATCCCGCATGCTCTGGCCCGATCGGCGTCATCTCGACGACCTGCCCGTCGAGTAATTCCACCCGGTCGTCCTCGTGCAGCACGCCCAGCTCGGCCAGACGGTGGTAGTCGTCCACCGTGAACGGGCCTCTAAGCAGTCGTTCCGACATACGCGATAGCCTCCGTGCCCAATCTCGGATGCGTGGGGAATGGCGGCAAGTCGCGGCCAGGACACGACCGAGCATACGGACCGCGGTGGGATCGGTCGTCATCCAAATCTTGCAGACCGGTCCTGCTCCGCTCCCTTAAAGTCCCACTCTCACCCCCGCCGCTACCGGCCACAGCGTCGCCACGTGCCCCTGGTTGGTGTCGCGCAGCCATTGCCGCTCCACGCGCACCTCCACGATCACGCTCGGCGAGACCACCACATCCACGCCGCCGCCCCCCGACCAGAACGCGTTCGTATGATAGACGGTCTGCCCGTTGTCGCCGCTCTTGAGGCGGTACCCGCCGGCCCCGAGCGACACCACCGGGCTCACCGCCCCGCGCGGCACGAGCGCCCACTCGGCGCGCCCATAGCCCTCGAGCAGCTGCAGCGACACCGTCCCGGTCGTCTGATCGGCGTTGAGCGAGCCCGCTGCGGCGCCGAGGGCGAGCGACAAGCCACCCGCCACGGTGCGGCGCCCGAAGAGGCCGAAGTCCGCCCCCGACATCCCCGTCAGACCGGGGAGCGCGATCCAAGGATGGTTCGAGCCCAGCCACTCTGAACGCGCGCCGATCCCCCAGGGCCGAACCGGCGTACCGGGGAGCACGACGTCCACGGCCATGCGCGTCCGGAGCCCTGAGGCCGACAGCGTGAGCTCCCCGGCGCCGGTGCGCCGCGGCTCGAGCGTGACGACGCCGGCGGAATCAGCCACCGTCGATTTCAGCCTGAACGCCCGCCCCCCCCTCGTGGTCGTGGCCGCGAACCCGTCGAGGGCCGCGCGGTTGCCGTACTCGTCGCGCGCCACCACGCGCAACGCGACCGTGTCGCGCGAGCGCAGGGTCAGGCTCCCCGCCACCGGCGTGTCGCTGCGCTCCACCACGAGCGCGTGCGCCGGACCTGCGTCCGCGCGCACCGTTGCCGTCCGGGTGAGCGTCCCCACTCTCGCCGTGACGACCGTGGGACCGGCGCGCTCACCCAACGTCACCCGCACCCGCACGAGTCCCGCCGCGTCGCTCTCGGCGCTGCCCGGCGCCACGGTCCCGCCGGTCGCGACGATCGTCACGCGCTGGCCCGCTATGGGCGCGCCCGCCGTGTCTCGTACTTCGAGCACCAGCGCTTGGCCGAGCGCGGACCCGACGGTGCCGTGCAGCTCGGCGCCGGGCGTGAACCGGGTGAGCGGCTCCGATATCACCGGCCGCGGCGGCGGCGGCTCCGCGCGCGCCACAGGCGTGGGGGGCGAGACGGGAGACGTCACGAAGTCGATCTGACTGCCGGGACCGAGCGACCGGCCGTCCGGCAACATGACGGTGAGCCGGTACGTGGCGGGGGTCAGGCCCGCGAGGATCCGAAACGTCGCGACCCCGTGTTCGTCGGTGGTCGCGGCGGGGTCGCGCGTGACACCGCCGGGCATGGCGCTCGCGCCGCGCAACACCAGGTCGATGCCGGGCTGCGGGGTGGTCCCGCGGAACAGCTGCGCCACTACGTCGAAGGCAGTCCCGGCCGGTGCCGCCATCGCGTCACTCGCCACGACACGCAACGGCGGGGGAGCGCTCGGCCGCGCAAGTGGCGGGGCGGGGGCAGCGGCGGGGGCAGGGGCGGGGGCCGACGGGGGCGGCGGCGTGGCGCGAGCCACTCGAGCGCGCAGGCATTGGTCGATGGCGGTGAGCACGGCCTCGTCGGCCCCGGCGGCGCGCAGGTCGGTGCGGTCGTGCGCGGTGGGCTGAAACGTGACGCAGTTGCGGCGCACCAGCGCGGCGACGTCGGCCTTGGGCATCACTCGCGTGGCGAGCAGTCGCACCAGCTCGGCTTTGCGCAGCGGCTTCGTGCCCTGCGCTCGCGTCTCCCGGGCAGGGAGCACCCCCAGCGTCACGAGCAGCACGGCTCGGAGCGAGCGGTGCATCAGGTCGCGCACGTCATGGCCGGGGGCAGCCCGAGCGCTCGAAATCGGCTTCCACGGCGTCGACGTCCGCGGCCAGACGCGCTTCGGGCGTTGCCAGGGTCGTGTCTTCCAATGCGGAGGCGGGTGGCGCTGCCAGGGTGTGGCGCAACCACTGCTCGTCCACGTCCGCGAGTCCGTGCGCCAGGTCGTCGCACGTCATCTGACCCTTGGCAACGAGGCTCTCCCGCTGGCGGTACGAGTCGATCGCCCGCTGCACAGCTTGGGCGGCGCCGGGTGCGGTGTCCGAAAGTAGCGCCTCGGGCGCCGCCGTCGGCGTTTCGGGACCGGGGCCGAGCCCCAGTCGGACGCCGAGCACGATGGCGGTGAGCACGAGGACCCCGGCCAGGAGCCACCAGCCCCGCGCGCCGCGGCCCGGAGGCCGGACCCAGGCGACGTAGGAGTCTTCGTCGCTCTCGAGCCCGAGAATCGGGGCGAGCCGGCGCCCGCCAGACGGCCGCCCGGATGGAGTGATCCGTGGGGGGCGCGGAGACTCGGCCTGGGTGCGCCACACCGCGGGATCAGGCGACCAGTAGGTGCTCCAGGAGACTCTGGGGTGCTTCCACCCGTCCCGGTAGGTCTCGGCGTCCAGCAGCTCGTAAAACGGCAGGTAGACCACGGGTGACCCGGGATCCCCGGCGGGTCGAAAGAAGCCCCCCCGCGTCCCGGTGGGGCGGATCGTCACGACCAGCGCGAACTGCCAGGGGCGATGGAAATGCCGCACGTGCGCCCGGTGATCGTCGGCGGAGATCTTGAGCACGCCCGTGGGGTCGCTCCGGTACCAGCCGACCACCACGCCGTCCTCGGGCGGCAGCATGCGCTGCGCCGCCGCGAGCGACTCCGCCACGAGCTGCTCGGTGGCGCCGTCGACCAGCATCTGCGGCACGCGCACGGCCCCGTGTGCCACCACGTACGACAGGCCGGTGTCGGGAGCCTCGAGCACGCGTCCGACCAGGTACCCGAGCAGCGCCCGGTGGGGTGCGGCGAGGAGGTGGTCCTCGACGGCGGCGAGCGCGCGCTGCGCGACAAAGATCGGGCTCGCGTCGGCGTCCGCGGGCGCGAGCTCCTGGATCGCGGGTCGCCACAGGACCGACTGGGCAGTGGGGAGCGGTTGGGGGGGAAACCGCGCCCCCGCCGCGGGTGGCCCGTCGCCCGCCGCCGATCCCCCTGAAGGACTCGCACCGATCATGCAGGCTCCTATCTCACGAGCAGTCACTACCACGCTGCCTACGGCGCGCTTGCAACATAAGTGCGCGGGCGTTGTGCCGATGTGAGACCCGGCCCGCTTGCGACCTCTCGCGCCGCGCCACTATCATAACGCTCCGCCTCGAAGGAACCACCAATGACTCGCTCCCCTCTGCTCACCGCTGCCTCTGTCGTTGTTCTGTCTCTGCTCCCGGCTCCCAGCTCCCGGCTCCCTGTCGTCGTCGAATACTCGCTGCCTCGCCCGAAAGCGTTCCCGCACGACCCCGCCGTGGGCGCGGATGGGATCGTGTGGTACACCGACCAGGTGAACAGCTACATCGGCCGGCTCGATCCCGCGACGGGCAAGGTCACGGATTACCCCACGCCGACGCCCATGTCGGGGCCGCACGGCATCGTGGTGGCGCCGGACGGCGGCGTCTGGTACACCGGCAACTTCACGGCCCGGCTGGGGCGGCTCGACCCCGCCAGCGGCGCCATCAAAGAATACCAGCTGCCGGCCGAGGCGCGTGATCCGCACACGCCGCTCTTTCATCAGGGAAAAGTCTGGTTCACTGTGCAGGGCGGGAATCTCTACGGCGTGCTCGATCCTGCGTCGGGAACGGCCAAACTCTATCCCGTGTCGACGCGCGGCGCCCGGCCCTACGGGCTCGTCGCCGCCCCCGACGGGATGATCTGGATGGCGCTGTTCGGGACGAACCAGATCGCCCGCATCAATCCCGCGGACGGCTCGCTAAAGATTTTTCCGCTCCCTGCTCCCGGCTCCCGGCCCCGCCGCCTTGTGGCGGACTCCCGTGGAATCGTGTGGTACTCGGACTTCGCCCGCGGCAAGTTGGGCCGGCTCGATCCCGCCACGGGACAGGTGCGGGACTTCGCCTCCCCGGGAGGGGACGGCAGCCAGCCGTACGGCATCGCCGTCGGCACCGACGGGCGCATCTGGTACGACGAGTCGGGCAGGGACCAGATCGTGGCGTTCGACCCGGCCACGGAACTCGCGGAGACGGTCAAGATCCCCACGCCGGGCTCGGTGGTGCGGAACATGGCCGTGGACTCGAGCCGCGCGCGGTTGTGGCTGGCGCTATCGGGTGTCCAGAAGTTGGGGAGGATCGATCTAAAATAGGGAGCAGGGAGCGGGGAGCAGGGAGCAGGCACCACACCCCACTGCTCCCCGCTCCCTGCTCCCGGCTCCCTTTCACACACCGTTCACATCAGACCGCACGGGATGTGACCTACGCCCCCGCCGATCCCGTCCGCGGGCCGCAAACTGGCTTCGCGCCCCTGGAGCTACCCGAACCGCCATCCCCCGTTGCTCTGGAGGGCGATCATGCCGCATGGAGAACAATGGGCTCGGACTCGAGTCCGAACCAGCCGTCACGTGAGACGCGGCGCGTGGTACCGCGTCATCCGCGCTACGGCGCTCGAAGGCGTCCTCGAGGTGAACCGGCAACCGGTGACGGTGCCGCGCACCTTCCTCCAGATTCTCCCGTTTCGTCCCACGATGTGGTCCGTCGTGACGCGCCTCCCCAACGCGCAGCACCCGCCGGCGAGCTGGGGCTCGACCTACGGGGTATGCCCCAGCTGCAGCGCTCGCGCGCCGCTCGGCCGGCAGGCGCCCCAGGTGGTGTGCCCCCGGTGCAATGGGCTGTTCCCGGTGGCGTGGGAAGATTCGGGCTTGTGTGTATTCGAAGCGGGAGAGGAAACGGCGCGGCCGCGCGCGGCGCGCGACCACGTTATTAGCTAGCGGCGGCGCCTTGCCGGACTGAGCGGCGCTCCTCACCGGAGCGCCGGGCCAGGCCGGAGCGGCGCTCCTTGCGGCTACGACGCTCGACCTCCGGCGGATCCTCCTCCCGCCGGCGGTCGCGCACGATGCGCCGACCGAGAGTCTGACGTCGGTCGAGAATGCGCCGGCGAATCATGGCGCTCAATTACCCTCCACCCGAAGGTGAACCGGCCCCCCTCGCTGCATATTGTGTGCTGCTTCGCGTTCCCCTCGCCTCTTGGCCGACTGGCGCGGAAACGCAACAATCTGTAACCCTTCAAACCCCTCAATCGGACAACCCGTGAAGCGATTTGCCCTGGTGCTCGTTGCGTGCACGCTACCGTGGGGCCTGGCGCGCGCCCAGAAAGCGGGCGTGGCGCGCGCCCAGAAAGTGGGCGTGGCGCTGTCCGGCGGCGCCGCCCGCGGGCTCGCCCACATCGGCGTCCTGAAGGTGCTGGAGGAGGCAGGGGTTCCGGTGGACGTGATCACCGGCACGAGCATGGGCAGCGTGGTGGGGGGCCTGTACGCCGTGGGCTACACGGCCGGGCAGCTCGACACCATCGTCACCACCGAGGATTGGTACCGGCTGCTCACCGACCCGGTGGATCGACGCGACCTCGCGGTCGATCGCAAGTTCACCGAAGACCACTACCTGCTCACGCTGCCGATTCATCGCAGCGGTATCAAACTCCCGAAGAGCGTGGTCCCGGGACAGCGCATCTCTCAGCTCCTGACGGGCCTCACCTGGTCGGCGCACGCGACTCGGGATTTCCGCGCGCTGACCATTCCCTTCGCCGCCGTCGCGACCGATCTCGAGACCAGCAGGGCGGTGGTGCTCGATCACGGGTTCCTGCCCGATGCCATCCGCGCCAGCATGGCGCTCCCCAGCGTGTTCTCACCGGTGGAGCTCGCGGACACGGCGTTCATCGACGGTGGTGTGATCCGGAACCTCCCGGCCCAGGACGCGCGCGCCCTCGGCGCCGACGTGCTGATCTGCAGCGACGTCACCGATCCGCTCGAGCCGCGGGACTCGATCGTCTCGCTGGTGGACGTCCTGGTGCAGTCGGTGTCGTTCCGGGTGTGGGACTCCGAGGCCGAGCAACGCAGCAAGTGCGACGTGTTGATTCTTCCGGACGTGCGCGGTTTCTCCACGTTCGGATTCGCGCGGGCGCGCGACGTGATCGCCCGGGGAGAGGCGGCGGCGCGCGCGGCGCTGCCCGAGATCGAGGCCGCGCTGGCGCGGCGGCGCGTGTCCCGGCGGGCTGGAGCCCCGCGGGCACCGGTGGTCGAGCCCGAGTCCATCCGGGTCACGAGCGTGCGGTTCGATCCCGCCGGTCTCGCGCCGGGAGGATTCCTCGCGCGCGCCCTCGGCGTGAGCCCCGGCACCTGGGTGTCGCGCCGCGCGCTCGATCAGCGGATGAGCCGGCTGTACGCCACCGGGCTGTTCGAGAGCGTGGGCTACCGCCTCGAGCAGGGGGACTTGACCGTCATGCTGCGGCAGCGCGCGGGCGGCCGCTTCGGACTGGGACTGCGCTACGACAGCCGCTACAAGGCGTCGGTGCTGCTGTCGAGCACCCTGGGCCGGGTGGCGGGCGGGTTCAGCGGGCGCGCCGACGCCCGCCTGGGCCAGCAGATCCAGGTCGGCGCCGGCGTGTCACAGCCGCTCGGGGACGGGAGGATCGTCACACTCGGGGCCGCGGCCGACTACGTCCGCAGCCCGTTCGATCTGTACCAGGGCGACCACCGCGTCGCGCAGGTGCGGGTGGACCTGGGCGCGATCACGACGTCGATCGCCCGGAGCGCCGGGACCCTGGCCGACGCCTCGCTCCGCGCCAAGCTCGAGTACGCCCGCTGGGCGGAGGAGGTGTCGGCCGTCGCGGCCGCGCCGCTCGACCGGACGTTCTACAGCCTCGCGGGCGTGGTCCAGGTCGATACCTACGATCGCGGCGTGTTCCCCCGGTCCGGCGTCGGGTTCCGGGCCGTGTCCGAGTGGGGCAACCGCCTCAGCGCAGCGTCGGGGGGCGGCGCGTTCTCGCACCACGTGGCCGACCTGCGGGGATATCTGCCGCTGGTTCGCAGGCTGTCGCTCTGGGTCGGCGCGACCATCGGAGCGTCAGGCGGCGAGCCGCCGCCGCACTACCAGTTCTTCCTCGGTGGAGCCAACACGTATTACTTGTTTCCCGACCGCGACATCGCGTTCGTGGGCTTGCGGACGCAACAGCGGCGCGGCCGGCACGTCCAGAAGGCGGAGCTCGGGGCGCAATGGGAGCTGGCGCCGGACGTCTTCGCGCGCGTCCGCTGGAACGCCGGGACCGTGCTCGACCGCTGGAGCTTCGATCCCGCCCGCTACGTCCACGGGGCTGGTGTGGAGCTGGGCGCGAAGACGTTCGCCGGCCGCCTGAGCCTCAGCGCGTCAGGCAATGCCCACACTACGTGGCCAATTGTCGAGATAGACCTCGGCTATCCCTTCTAAGCCCCGGCGGCCGTTGGGCACGACCTGCGTCGCCTGGTCCACGACGACCTGGATGCTGCCGTTCACGGAGACGCGCGCGTTCACGAGGTCGTAACTCCCCGGGAACGGCACCGTGAGGCCCTCCAGCGTGACGTCGGTGGCCAGCGGGCCCTGATCTCCCGGCTGCACCAGCTCACGCACGCGGATCGAGCCCATGTTGCAGAACATCAATTGCGCTTCGCCGGTGGCCGCCAGTACCGCGACTCGGACGTTGGGCAGGTCGGCCCGGACCTCCTGCCCATGTGAGACCTGCGCTTCATGCAACCGCTCCCGGAGCTTGAAAGACTGCGACTGCGCTGTGATGCGGGCTTCCATACGCCACCTCCTGTTGAATGTGGTCGTACGCGCGGCGGGGAGCGAGAGTTCCCTCACTGGAGAGAGCAGGGAGCGGGGAGCAGGGAGCAGTACGCAACCCCGCGATTGGAGCGGGGTACTCTATACGGTTGGGCTAGTCGACGCCCCACGTCTCATGCCGATTCGACCGCGTCTCACCCGTCCGCCGCGGATCCTCATCGCCAGCGATCAGAACCACGCCCTCTCGGACGTCGTCAGATCGCTCGGGCGACGCGGGTACTCCGTGCTGCGCGTGTTCGCCCAAGCCTCCGTGCTCGAGCGGGCACGCACGGCGCGCCCTGATGTCATCGTGCTCGACGCCGGGCTCGGCGACGGGCAAGCCCTCGATCTGAGCCGCGCGCTCCGCACCGATCCGTCGATCGGCTCGGGCACGCCGATTCTGCTGCTCGTGCCCACGCGTCCCGGTCGTCAGGACCATCTCACCGCGCTGCGGGCGGGCGTGTGGGAGCTGGTGCGCCAGCCATTGAACGTGAGCGAGCTGCTCGGCAAACTGGACCGCTACGTGCTCGTCAAGGTCGAGCGGGACGGCGTGTCGCGTCGGGATCTCGTGGACGACGTGACCGGCCTGTACTCGACGCACGGCCTGGCGCGCCGCGCCGGTGAGCTGATCCTCCAGGCGGCGCGGCACAACACGTCGGTGGCCTGCGTCGCGGTCGCTCCCCGCCACGAGGGCCACGAAAACGGGGCCGATGGCCTCGATGCGCTGCGCGGCGTCGCGCGGCTGCTCGAGGCGAGCGGACGCCGCTCCGATGCGCTCGGCCGCATCGGGCCGGCCGAGTTCGCGGTGGTGGCGGCGGGCGTGAACCGCAGCGGGGCGCGCCAGCTCGCGCAACGGCTGCGAGACTGCGTCGGGGTCGAGCTGCGCGCGGGGTACGACGCCGTGGGCAGCCGCCGCGCCGGTGCCCTCGAAGCGCGGAGCCTGCTGGCGCGGGCGGCGCGGGCGCTGGAGATGGCGAAGCTCGAGGGGAAGTGGGTGAAGGAAGCTAAAGAGTGAGCAGGGAGCAGGGAGCGGGGAGCAGGACGTGAAAGGGAGCGGAGAGCACGGAGCAGACGCTGCACACCCGGGATCGTTCCCGAGCCGTTCGTGCGCGGGTAAACCCGCGGCTCGGCAGTGCGCGTAAACGGGCGCGCCCGACTTCGAACATCACGCCGGTTTACGGGCAATGCCGAGTCGCGGCTTGAGCCGCGGACTCATCGGATGAGGCGGTCCTGGCTTTGGGTAGACCAAGTTGTGGTGAGCCCCGAGTGCCCCGGGGTTTAGGGGGACCTCTGGGCGTGCTAGTCCAACCTGACGGTGCGATGCTTGGCTCCGTGAGCCGCGGGCCGTCGGCCCGGGGTCAACCCACCCCACACGCGTGCACGGTGTCCGAGCCGGACGCCGCTGAAGACGCCCAGACCACGGTCCCGTCGGCCGGCTTGCATCGCCTTCTTGACCATCGTATGGATCGCCACCGAGTGCAGGCTAGGGTGGGTTAACCCCGGGGCGGTGCCCCGGGGGTTAAGCAAGTCGTGCCCGAATAGGTAGGAACCGCGGGCCATGGGCCCGGGGTCGGTCTACCCGCGCGGCCCCACGATGTCGGGCCGCTCCACCGTTGCTGTGCTCGACCTGACGGTGCGGGGTTGGTTACGGTGAGCCCCGGGCCGTCGGCCCGGGGTTAACCCACCCACACGGGCGGACGGTGCAGGGGCGGGACGCCGCTGAAGACGCCCAGACCACGGTCCCGCCGGCCGGCTTGCATCGCCTTCTTGACCATCGTATGGATCGCCACCGAGTGCAGGCTCGGGTGGGTGAACCCCGGGGCGGTGCCCCGGGGTTTGGAACACGACGAGTCTCGGCGGACCGTCACCCAGGGGTCCGGCGTCGAGCTCCTACCGCGCTTACAACAGCGTCACCGAAACGACCTTCGAATCCGATCCTGAAGCACCGCTTGCATCCGTCACGGTCACAGTGATCGTAAAGCTGCGTGGCAGAAGAATGACGTACGTGTGCCCGGCGCTGCGCGTACTCTCAGTCGAGGCGTTCCCACTCGACGTCTGGCCATCCCCCCAGTCAATCGTGTATGACCACGGTCCGTTGTGGTTCCCATCGCTGAAGCTCCACGAGAATGAGTAGAGCAGACCGGTCAACGCGTGGTCGTCCGGCCCGGCGTTCACGACCGGCGGCTGGTTGACCGGCGTCGGACAGCTCACGGAGAAGGACGCGGACGTCGATCCGCCCGCCGGCACGGTCACGGTGCGCGACGTGCCGCCACTCGCGGTGCAGTTCGATGCCAGGCCGCTCAGGGTCACCGTGTGACTGCCGGCAGTCAGGTTGGAGAAGGTGACGTTCCCGTTGTTCCCGATCGGCTGGCTGCCCCCGCCGTTCACCGTAACGGTGTAGCCGTCGGGGTCGGGCGTTCCACCGGAGGTGGTCGTCGACACACTGAGGCTCCCGGGCAGCGCCGTGCAGGTGATGCTAAAGGGAGCGGTCGTCGTGCCACCCGCCGGGACGGTGACGGTCTGGGAGGGCCCGCCGTTCACCGAACAGTTCGCCGCCACCCCTGAGAGGACGACGGTGTGGCTACCCGCCGAGAGGCCATTGAAGGTGACGCTGCCGTTGTTCGAGACGGTCTGGCTGGTGGTCCCGTCGACGGTGACCGTGTAGCCATCGAGGTCCAGGCTCACACCGGTCGTACTCGTCGTCACCGTCAGGCTGCCCGGCAGCGCGGTGCAGCTCACCGAGAACGACGCGGTGCCCGTGCCGCCGGCGGGCACGTTCACGGTCCGCGAGGTCCCGCCGCTGACCGAGCAGTTCCCGGCGACGCCCGACAGGACGACCGTGTGGCTCCCGGCGGCCACTCCGGTCAGCGTGATGGTCTGGTTGATACCGATCGCTTGCGGCGTCCCGCCGTCCACGGCAAACGCGTAGCCGTCGGGATCCTGGCTTGCGCCCGAGGTGCTCGTCGTCACGGTCAGGCTGCCCGGGAGCGCCGTGCAGCTCACCGAGAAGGACGCGGTGCCCGTGCCGCCCGCCGGCACGGTGACGGTGCGCGAGGTCCCGTTACCCACGGAGCAGTTGCCCGACACGCCCGACAGCACGACCGTATGGCTCCCCGCGGCCACCCCGGTCAGCGTGATGGTCTGGTTGACGCCGATCGCTTGCGGCGTCCCGCCGTCCACGGCAAACGCGTAGCCGTCGGGATCCTGGCTTGCGCCCGAGGTGCTCGTCGTCACGGTCAGGCTGCCCGGGAGCGCCGTGCAGCTCACCGAGATGCCCGTGCCGCCAGCGGGCACGTTTACGGTCTGCGAGGTCCCGCCGCTGACCGAGCAGTTCCCCGCGATCCCGGACAGCACGACGGTGTGGCTCCCGGCGGCCACACCGGTCAGCGTGATGCTCTGGTTGATGCCGATCGCTTGCGGCGTCCCGCCGTCCACGGCAAACGCGTACCCGTCGGGATCCTGGCTCGCCCCCGAGGTGCTCGTGGTCACGGTCAGGCTGCCCGGGAGCGCGGTACAGCTCACCGAGAAGGACGCGGTGCCCGTGCCGCCAGCGGGCACGTTCACAGTGCGTGAGGTCCCGCCACTCACGGTGCAGTTGGATGCGAGTCCGCTCAGGATCACGGTGTGGCTTCCGGCGGTGAGGCCGGTCAACGTAACGGTGGCGTCGGTCCCGATTGCCTGGCTCGCTCCGCCATCCACGCTGAACGTGTAGCCGTTCGGGTCAGGGCTGCCGCCCGACGTGCTGGTCGTGACGTCCAGACTTCCCGTCGACGCGGTGCAGCTCACGGCGAAGGACGCCGTCGCCGTCCCGCCCGCGGCGAGCGTGACGGTGCGCGACGTCCCGTTCGCCACGGAGCAGTTGCCCGCGACGCCCGACAGCACGACGGTGTGGCTGCCCGCGGCCACACCGGTCAGCGTGATGCTCTGGTTGATGCCGATCGCTTGCGCGGTCCCGCCGTCCACCGCGAACGCGTAGCCGTCGGGATCCTGGCTCGGCCCCGAGGTGCTGGTGGACACCGTCAGGGTGCCGGGCAGCGCAGTGCAAGTGATGGCGAACGAGGCTGTCGCCGTCCCGCCCGCGGCGAGGGTGACGGTGCGCGACGTCCCACCGGTGACGCTGCAATTCCCGGCGACCCCCGACAGCACCACGGTGTGGCTCCCGGCGGCCACGCCGGTCAGCGTGATACTCTGGTTGATGCCGATCGCTTGCGCGGTCCCGCCGTCCACCGCGAACGCGTAGCCGTCGGCATCCTGGCTCGGCCCCGAGGTGCTGGTGGACACCGTCAGGGTGCCGGGCAGCGCGGTGCACGTGACGACGAAGGCCGTCGTGGCCGTCCCCCCGGCGGTCACCGCGACGTCGCGGGGGTTCGGAGCCGTCACGGTGCAGTTGGCGGCGACGCCGGTGAGCTCGACGCTGTGGCTGCTTACGCTGAGCCCGCTGAAGGTGACGCCGCTGCTGCTGTTGCTCCCGATCGGCTGGCTGTCGCTGCCGTCCACGGTGACAGTGTAGCCGTCGACATCGGGGCTCTCACCCGACGTGCTCGTCGTTACCCTCAGGCTCCCGGTCGGCGGGGCCGCGCAGGTGATCGTGAACGTCGTCGTCGTGCCGCTGGTGGCGACCGTGACGGTCCGCGGATTCTGGCCGCTCACGGTGCAGTTGCCGGCGATGCCCGTGAGCTCGACGGTGTGACTCAACGCGGTGAGCCCGCTGTAGGTGGTGCTCGCGTTGATCCCCAGGCTGCGGCTCTGGCCGCCGTCCACGGTGACGGTGTAGCCGTCGGCGTCGAGGTCCTGCCCGGTCGTCGCGGCGGTGACGGTGAGGTCCCCGGTCGGGGGCGGCGCGGGGGTGATGTTGAACGCAGCGCTCGTGGCGACTGGCGTTGCGCTCCCGAACGCGGCCGCGAGTCTGTAACCGACGCCGGGCCGATCGATGCCTAAGTCAGTGAAAGTGGCTACACCGGCGATGGCCGGTACCGGATTCCTTCCCACGAACGCAGCGTTCTGGGAGACACTCCCATCGGTGCCGAACGCCATGCGGATTGGGCCGGTGAAGTTGGTAGCGGTGTTCCCGAGGGCGTCGTATGCCGTGACTTCGACCGGCGGCTTAATCGGGCTGCCCTGCGTTGTGTCGGACGGCTGGACGGTGAACGCGAGCACGGTGGCGGGTGCCGGCATGACGATGAACGCCGCACTCGTGTCGGCTTCGAGCTTGGGAGCAGCAGCGCTGAGCGTATAGCCGCTGTCCGCTTTGTCGAGGCGCAGGTCCGCGAAGGTCGCGACGCCGTTCACGGAGCGCACCTGCTTCTTGCCCCGCAGCGAGTCTCCGCTCGGGTTGGCGGCAAGCGACAGCGTGACCATGGTGTCGCGCACAGTCACCCGGCCCGCCGAGTCCTGCACGGTGACCTGGACCGGGGGAGTGATTAGCTCGCCGGCGCGTGCGCTCCGAACCGATGACGAGAAGGCCACGCGGGCCGGGGGGGCGTCGGACGGCGGCGTCCCGCCCCCCTTCAACAGCTTGTCGATGTGGCAGCTGGCGGTGAGGGCCCACAGCGCCAGAACGGAGACGGTCTTCATCTCATAACAGCGCGACCGCGATCGTCTTGGAGGCGGAGCCCTTGGCGCCCTGCGGGTCTTGCACGGTGACGGTGACGGTGAAAACCTTGGGCAAGAGGACCACATAGGTGTGCGTGGCGTTGATCGTCCCCTCGCTCGTCATCGGGAATTGTGACACATTCCCGTCGTTCCAGTCGATCGTGACGGTCCACGGCCCATTGTGGTCGGGATCGCTGAACGATGCCCCCTGCAGCGAGACAGCGATACCGGTTATCTCGTCTTGGTGGGACCCGGCGCTCACGATCGGCTGCTGATTCGGCGGCGGCGGCTCGGTTACGGTCACATCGTGTGACACCGCGTCGGTCGCGCCTGCATTATCCCTGACCGTCAGCGTCACGGGATACGTGCCGGTTCTGCCGTAAGTGTGGGAAGGATTTGCACCGCTCCCCGTCGTGCCGTCGCCGAAGTTCCAGCTATAGCTCACGATGGAGCCGTCCGGATCGCTGCTCGTGCTGGTGAAGCTGCAGTCGAGGAAATTGCAGCTCGGGGGGCTGAACGCGGCCGTCGGCGGCTGGTTCACGGGCGCCGTGCACGTAATCGTGAAGGTCGTCTGGTTGACACCGCCGGCGGGCACGTTGACCGGGCGCGGGTTCTGCCCGCTCACCACGCAGTTGCTCGCTACGTCTCCGAGCCCAAC
>WNFX01005469.1_pt1 | contig 23781 bp, 21 predicted proteins | sample 5400111 | NCBI WGS metagenome assembly WNFX01 (sample SAMN13153363, study PRJNA577476) | soil metagenome | isolation source: 40 cm soil or saprolite under grassland replicate 1 | place: USA:California | collected 2016-06-15
CGAGGCTGGCGCGGGCGAACGACTGCGGGAAATGCCCGAGCGTGAAGCCCTGGGCGGCGAGCAGTTCCTCGGCGCGCGGCGCGCGGATGCCGGCCTCGAACGTCGCCGTACGGGACACCGGATCTACGTGCAGCAACCGGTCGAGGCCGGCCAGGTCGAGCGCGACCAGCCCGGCGAAGCCCGCGCGCCGGGCCCGCAGGCCGCCGACGACCGACGTGCCGCCGCCGAACGGGACGACCGCGATCCGCTCGGCGGCGCAGACCCGCAGCACGGCGAGGACCTCGTCGTGACCGGCCACCAGGGCGACCGCGTCCGGGGCGTGGTCGGCGACCCCGGCGCGCAGGCGCAGCAGGTCCACCGTGGACATCCCGGCCGCGTGCGCGAGCCGGGCCGCGTCGTCGGTGCGGACCGCGGTGCACGCGCCGCGCAGCGCCCGCGCCGCGGCGTCCGGGAGGACCGCGGGCGGCAGGGTCACGGTGTCGGCCGCCGGTCGCGGTCCGCGGACGCCCAGCGCCGTGACGAGGAGGGTACGTACATGGTCGGGGATCGCCGCGTCCCCGTCGCCCCAGCGGGGGGCTGCGCTCGTCGCACTCACGCGTTACAGTGTGACACATGACGTCTAGTCGTAACAGCCGTGTCGCCGGACGGCCCGGTCCGCGCACCGAGGAGGACGCGCTCCTGGACGCGGCCCGCGACTGCGTCCTCGCCGTGGGCCTGCGCCGCACGACACTCACCGACGTCGCGCGGCGAGCCGGCGTGTCCCGCATGACCATCTACCGGCGGTGGCCGGACATGACGACGATGGTCGCCGACCTGATGACCCGAGAACTGGGCGCGCTGACGCGGGCCGCGACCGAAGCGGCCGGCGGCTCGGGCGACACGTCCGGCGGCGGCTCGGATGGCTCGGCCGGCGGCGGCTCGGATGGCTCGGCCGGCGCGGCCCGGCCGCGCTTTGTCGCGGCCGTCGTCGCCGCCGCGCGGGCACTGCGCCACCACCCGCTGTTTCGGCGCATCGTCGAGCTCGACCCGGAGGTCCTGCTGCCCTACCTCGTGCAGCGCCGGGGCACCAGTCAGGAGCAGATGCTGGCGATGATGACGGGCGCCATCGCCGACGGCACCCGCGACGGCTCGATCCGCATCGGCGACCCCGACCTGCTCGCCCGCGGCGTGCTCCTGGCGGCACAGGGGTTCGTGCTGTCCCTGCCGACCATGACCGACGCCGCCGGCGAGGACGACCTGGACGGCGAGCTGCGGCTGCTGCTCGACCGGTACCTGGCGCCATGAGCGCCCCGGCGACGTCGTTGAACGCCGCCCGGCGCAGCCGGGAGCTGGCCGAGCTGGCCGCTGGCGAGCCGGTCGACGTGCTGGTCGTCGGGCTCGGCGTGACCGGCGCCGGCGTCGCGCTCGACGCGGCCTCCCGCGGCCTGTCGGTCGCCGCCGTCGACGCGCATGACCTGGCGTTCGGCACCTCGCGGTGGAGTTCGAAGCTGGTCCACGGCGGCCTGCGCTACCTGCTCGGCGGGCAGGTCGGGCTGGCATACGAGAGCGCGCGCGAACGCGGCGTGCTCCTCACCCACACCGCCCCGCACCTGGTGACGCCCCTGCCGTTCGTCGTCCCCCTCACCCCGGCGCTGCCGGCCGGCCCGGCCGCCGCCCTGCGGGTCGGCCTGGCCGCCGCGGACGCGCTGCGCACGGCCGCCGGCACCCGGCGCGCCGCGCTGCCCGGCAGCCGCCGGGTCGGCCCCGCGGAGGTGCACCGGCTCTTTCCCGCCGTCCGCGACGCCGACCTGCGCGGCGGGCTGGTGTACTGGGAGGGTCAGCTCGTCGACGACGCGCGGCTGGTCGTGGCGCTGGCCCGCACGGCGGCCGGGCACGGCGCCCGAGTGCTGACCCGGTGCCGCGCGGTCGGGGTACGCCGCGGTGTGGTAGCGCTTCACGACACCCTGACCAATCGGGACTTCGAGGTCCGGGCCCGCGCGGTCGTCAACGCGACCGGTGTGTGGGCCGACCGGCTCGACCCGTCGGTGCGGCTGCGCCCGTCCCGCGGCACCCACCTCGTCGTGGCCGCCGGAGCGCTCGGCGATCCCACCGCGGGGCTGACCGTGCCGGTGCCCGGCGGGCGCAACCGGGTCGTCCTCGCCCTCCCCCAGCCGGGCGGGCTGGTCTACGTCGGCCCGACCGACGAACCCGCCGACGGGCCGGTGCCGGACGTGCCGGCGGGCGACCCGCGCGAGGTCGAGTTCCTGCTGGACACGCTCAACACCGCGCTGGAGCGCCCGATCGGGCCGACCGACGTGCTCGGCGCGTTCGCCGGGCTGCGGCCGCTGCTGGCCGGCGCGGCGGCGCGCACCGCCGACCTCGGCCGGCCCGACGGGACCGGCCCACCCGGCCGGCCAGGCAGCCTGCCCGACCCGGCTGGTCGCCCGATACGGCAGTGAGGCGCCCACGGTCCTCGCCGAGGCGGCCGACGACCCGACGCTGTGGCAACCCGTCACCGCCGGCGTGCCGGTGACCGGGGCGGAGCTGCGTTGGGCGGTCCGCCACGAGGGCGCCCTCGACGTCGACGACCTGCTCGACCGGCGCACCCGCATCGGGCTCGTCGCCACCGACCGGCAACGTGCGCTGCCCGCCGCCCAGGCGATCCTCGCCGCCGAACACGGTCAGCCGGCGTGCTGACCGTGGTTTCCCGGTCGTGCCCGCCGCCACCGGCCCGACCGGCCCCGCGCATCGACTAGGTTCGGCCGATGCAGGTTCGTCGGCCGCACCCGAGTCGCCGCGCCGGCTGGCCCACCGTGGCGCGGCCGCGGCTGCCCCGGGCACTCCAACCGGCTGTCGCAGGTGAGCACGACGTCGAGCACGAAGCCGTCCTCGCCCGGCTCGACGTCCAGCGACTCGACCTGTCCGCACGCTCCGCCGAGCTGGTCCAGGTCCGCCAGTGCCGGTTCACGGGCGCGGACCTCAGCGGCAGCCACCTGGAGCGGGCCGCGTTCACCGACTGCGTCTTCGACGCGGCCAACCTGGCCAACCTGCGCCTGGAAGGACCCACCCTGCTGCGCGTGGCCATGGCGGCGCAGCGGATGACGGGATTCCAGGCCACGGTCGGCACGCTGCGCGACGTGACGATCCGCGACAGCCGCCTGGACCTGTCGTCGTTTCGGTTCAGCGCGTTTCACCGCGTGCTGTTCGCCGACTGCAACCTCACCCGGGCCGACTTCCAGGCCGCGGACCTGCGCACCGCCGCGTTCCTGCGCTGCGACCTGTCCGGCGCCCAGTTCTCCCAAGCCAGGATGGCCGGGACGCGGCTGGCCGACTGCGCTCTGGACGGGGTGGGCGGCGTGGCAAGCTTCGACGGCGCGATCATCCGCACCGTCGATCTGATGAGTCTGACCCGCGCCCTCGCGACGGCCCTGGGCATCACCATCGAGGACCCGACCGTCGAGGACGCCGATCCCGAGGACCCCGCCGAACCGGCGTGAGGCAAAGGGTTTCCGCAACGACCTTGTCCGGCCCGGCCCCGGCCCATAGGGTCCACTTAGGAGCATGACGGGTCCCCCACAGCTCGGGGAGGATGTCCAATGGCAGTCGCTGACCACACCGTGCGTCGGGCCACCGGCGCGGACGCCGGGGCGATCACGCGGATCCTCGCCGCGTCGTTCCACGACGACCCGCCGCTGATGTGGATCATCCCGGACGCCGCTGACCGGCAGCGGCTGAGCCCCGCGTTCTTCCGGCCGTTCGTGGATCTCGTCCTGACCGGGGGTGAGGCATACATGACCGACCAGGGCACCGGTGTGAGCCTGTGGCTCGACGTCGACGTGGACGCGCCCGACGAGGACGCCTCCGGCGACTTCGAAGGGCTGCTCGTCGACGGCATCGGCGTCGAGTACGCGAAGCGGTTCTTCGTCCTCGACGAGCTGTTCAACGCCAGCCACCCGACCGACGAGTCACACGCCTATCTCGCCTTCGCCGGGGTGGTGCCGCGCGCGCAGCGGCAGGGCGTGGGCACCGCACTGATCATGCACCGCCTCGCCGCACTCGACGCCGCCGGGCGGCCCGCATACCTCGAGGCGAGCTGCCCGCGCAACGCGGCGCTCTACGCCCGCCTGGGGTTCGCGCCGCTCGGGGAGCCCATCGCGCCACCGGACGGGCCGCCGCTGCAGCCGATGTGGCGCCCGGCCGCCGGCTGACCCGCGACCGCCAGTCTGGCACCAATCCGGGATCCTGAACCGGGCGTGCGCCCCTAACGTGTACCCGGAAAGCCGGAACCCCGGAGGTGCGAGATGCCTGGCACGTACGAGGCCGTCAGGGCCGAAGCACTGTTCGTTTCACACCTGCAGCCCAGCCAGCACCCCAGCGGTGCGCAGGTCCGGCGCGCGGTCGCGACCGCCCTGCGCGGCAGCGGCATCCGGGGATGTGCGGCCCAGGTCGCGGGCGAGTTCGGCGACCACCCCGACATCGCAGTGGCCCGGATGGCGTGGGCGCTGGCCACCGTCCACGACGTGTACAGGCCACGCCGGACAACGGTGCCACCGGCGCCCGCACCGCGCGCCCTGCCCCTCGCCAGCTGAGCGTCCCGCCCGTCAACGCCCCCAGTTCCCCACCCTGAACCATGTTCTTCCGCGAACGGCTGCCCCCCGGACACCGGGGACATGCCGCCGGCTGATCGGCCGACGTACGGTACGAGCGTGGATGCCTCCTCCGACCAGCTCACGCCCGGCGCGGCCACGACGCCCGCCTGGCGGGTGCTGCTGGCCTACGTCCGGCCGTACCGGTGGAGTCTGGTCGCCGGCGGCGTGCTGAGCCTGGTCACCGGGGGCACCGGGCTCGCGCTGCCGCTGGTGGCCCGGGAGCTCATCGGCGATCTCGCCGACGGCCGGTCGGTGGCGTGGGCGCTGGTCGTGATGACCGCGCTGGTCCTGGCCAACGCGGCGGTCGGCGGTGTGGGCGGGTACGTGCTGCGACGGACCGCCGAGTCGGTGGTCCTCACCGCACGGCGCGGCCTGGTCTCGCGCCTGCTGTGGCTGCGGATCAGCGTCGTGGACCGGCACGAGCCGGGCGACCTCATGGCCCGGGTCACCGCCGACACGACCCTGCTCCGCGAGGTGACGACGGAGGCGCTGGTCGGCGGGGTGACCGGGGTGATCACCCTGATCGCCACCGTCGTGATGATGGGCCTGCTCGACCCGGTCCTGCTGGCGGTGACCCTCGGGGCCCTCGTGCTGGCCGGCGTGGTCATCGGCCTGGTCGTGCCCCGGATCAACCGGGCCTCCCGGCGCGCGCAGGAGTCGCTGGGCGCGATGGGCGCCGCGCTGGAGCGGATGTTCGGCGCGTTCCGCACGGTCAAGGCTTCCGGCGCCGAGGAGCGGGAGGGCGCGCGGGTCCAGGACGGCGCGACACAGGCCTGGCGGGCCAGCGTCAGCGCCGCCAAGTGGGCGGCTCTGGCCGGCAACACGGCGGGGCTGGCCGCGCAGGTCGCGTTCATCGCGGTCCTCAGCGTCGGCGGAGCGCGGGTGGCGTCCGGCGCGATCGACGTGGGCACGCTCGTGGCGTTCCTGCTCTACGTGTTCTACCTGATGGCGCCGATCGGCCAGCTCGTGCAGGCGGTCACCCAGTACCAGGTCGGCGCGGCGGCGGTCGCGCGCATCCAGGAGGCCGAGGCGCTGCCGGTGGAGCTGCACGGCGCGCCCGCGGCGCTGCCCGGGCCCGGTGCCGCGCCGGCGAGCGTCGCGTTCGAGGACGTGCGTTTCCGGTACCGGCCGGAGCTGACCGACGTGCACCACGGCGTGACGTTCCACCTGCCGCCGGGCGGCATGACCGCGTTCGTCGGCCCGTCCGGCGCCGGCAAGACCACGATCTTCTCGCTGATCGAGCGGTTCTACGACGCCGACTCCGGCCGGGTGCTGGTCGACGGCGTCGACGTGCGCGACTGGCCGCTCGCCGAGCTGCGGGCGGCGATCGGCTACGTGGAGCAGGACGCGCCGGTGCTCTCCGGCACGTTACGCGACAACCTGCTCTACGGCGCGCCGGACGCGAGCGGGGCGCAGCTGCACGACGCGCTGGTCACCGCGCGGCTGGAGGCGCTGGTGGCGGGCCTGCCCGAGGGCCTCGACACGCAGGTCGGGCACCGCGGCACCAAGCTGTCGGGCGGGGAGCGCCAGCGGGTGGCGATCGCCCGCGCCCTGCTGCGCCGGCCCCGGCTGATCCTGCTCGACGAGGCGACCTCCCAGCTCGACGCGGTCAACGAGGCGGCGCTGCGGGAGACGGTCGCCGACGTCGCACGTACGGCTACCGTGCTGGTGGTCGCGCACCGGCTGTCCACGGTGACCATGGCCGACCGGATCGTGGTGATGGACGCCGGCCAGGTGCGGGCGGTCGGCTCGCACCTGGAGCTGGTCGCCGCCGACGGCCTGTACGCAGAGCTGGCCGCGACGCAGTTCCTCGCCACCGCCAGCTGACCGACCGCCAGCTGACCGACCGTCACCTGAACGACCGCCACCTGAACGACCGCCACCTGAACGACCGCCACCTGAACGACCGCCACCTGAACGACCGCCACCCGAGCGAGCGGTCAGCGGGGCACCGAGTCCAGCGCCAGCAGGTGGTCGATCTCCTCGCTGGGCAGCGGCCGGGCCAGGTGGAAGCCCTGCCCCAGGGTGTACCCGAGCTGGCTCATCCGGTCGGCCTGCGCGCTGGTCTCGATGCCTTCGGCGACGGCGTCCAGGCCGAGGGCGTCGGCGATGTGGGCCACGGCGCGGGCGACGGCGGCCTGCTGCTCACCCCGCGGGTCGCCGTCGATCACGAAGGACTTGTCGAGCTTGAGGATATGCACCGGGCAGGTGCGGATGAGGCCGAGCGACGACTGGCCGGTGCCGAAGTCGTCGAGCGCGAGGCTCACGCCGAAGTCGTGCAGGGCATGCAGGGTCTCCAGTGCCTGGCCGCCGGTGAGCACGGCCGTTTCGGTCACCTCGAGGACCAGGTTGTGCGGCAGGAGGCCGGCCTCGTGCACCGCGTCGGCCACCTCGTCGGCGAAGCCGGGCTCCTGTAGCTGACGGCCGGAAACGTTCACCCCGACCGTTGCCGGGGACGTGTCGCCGAACGCCTTGCGCCATACCGCCTTCTGCCGGCACGCCTCGCGCAGCACCCACCGGCCCAGCGGCACGATCAGTCCGGTCCGCTCGGCGGTGGTGATGAAATCGTTGGGCAGGATCAGGCCCCGGGTCGGGTGGTGCCAGCGGACCAGTGCCTCCATGCCGATGATGCGCCCGTCCGTCAGCCGGACAACCGGCTGGTAGAGCAGGTGCAGCCGCCCGTCGTCGAGGGCCTGGCGCAGCTGGGCGCCGAGCTGGGCGTGCTGCAGGATGCGGGCGGCCATGCCGGGCACGCACCGGGCGAAGCTGCCCTTGCCGTGCTCCTTCGCCGCGTACATCGCGATGTCGGCGTTGCGCAGCAGCACCTCCGGATCGTCGCCCGGCTTCGCCTCCGCCACCCCGACGCTGGCCGGCACGAGCAGCTCGTATCCGTCGACCATGACCGGGTGGCTCAGGCTGGCGACGACCCGCTCGGCGATACCGTCGACGGCGGCCGGGCTGGCGTCGTGCAGCAGCACGGCGAACTCGTCGCCGCCGAGCCGGGCCACGGTGTCGCCGGGCCGCACGCACGCGCGGATCCGCTCGGCCACCGCGGTGAGCAGCCGGTCGCCCACGCTGTGCCCGAGCGTGTCGTTGACGCTCTTGAAGTCGTCCAGGTCGATGAGCAGGACGGTGGGGGCCAGGCCGGCGGCGAGGGCGCCGTCGAGCCGCTCGCCGAAGAGGGTACGGTTGGCGAGCTGGGTGAGCGCGTCGTGGGATGCCTGGTGGCGCAGCCGGTCCTCCTGCTGGCGCAGCCGGTCGACCAGCCGGCCGTTGTCGGTGAACGCGACGACCTGGCGGACCGCCACGAGCGCGGTGATCACGATGGCGCCGGCCACCACCACGTACCGGCGCTCGTCGACGCGCCCGATCGTCGCGAGCACGAGCAACGCGTCGGTCGCCGCCACCGCACCGTACGGCAGCAGGCTGACGTGCCGGCGACGGCGCACCCGGTACGCCGGTGGCTCGATCGACAGCGCGACCTGCTGCCGTTCGGCGGCGAGGATGAGGACCACGGCTATGAGCGGCACCGACACCTGCGCCGGGACCAGGTGCGGCTGCTCGGCGATGAGCGTGGCGGTGCCGGCGCTGACGCCACCGACCAGGAGGGCCAGGCCGAGCAGGCCCAGCGCGCCCCGGTCGACCGGCCCGCTGCCGGCGAGCACGATCTTGACGACGGCGGACAGGCCGACCAGGCAGACCAGGCCGACGACGAACGGTGCCCACACGGCGGCGGCGCTGCCTTCGGTGAGTAGCGGGCCAAACCCGACATACCACATGAAAACGGCGGCGCCGAGCACCACGGTCGCCCCGTCCAGCGACAACCGCACCCACTCCCCGCGGCTGCGCGGGCCGATCGGCACCCGCAGCAGCGCCCACACCGCGTACAGCATCGCGGCGACGAAGAGGATCCCCGCGGGGACCGGGACCTTGCCGCGCACGCCGACGCCGGCCACCGCGTAGACGCCCTGGATCACCAGGCCGATCGCGGACAGGTCGGCCACGCGGGCGATCCGGTGCCAGAACCGCCGGGCCGGGACGGCCAGGTCGGCCGCCGCCGCGCCGGTGCGCCGCAGGGCCGCGGCACCCAACGCCAGGCCGACCGACGGCGCGATCCAACCGAACAGAACCGGGCCGTGCTGTGCGCGCTCGTTGACGGCGAACCAGGCGGCCGCCGCGACGGCCAACACGACGGCGGCGGGCAGGAAGGAAGTGGCGCTGGCGCGCTTCGCGTCGCTGCCACCTGTCGTCAGCAAACCGGATCCGCCGTCCGCGTTCGAGAGCCTGCCCCCACGAGCCCATTACGGTACCGGTTGCGTTAGTTCACCGGGAGTCGTCGTGCGGTGCGTTTAAATTGACCGGAAACGCACGCCCGCTACCGTCAGAGACTCCTGGTCGCCTCCATGAAGGACCCGCCGCCATGCCTGAGGATCCGATCCGCACCGCCGTGATCGGCTACGGCCTCGCCGGGTCGGTGTTCCACGCTCCGCTGATCGACGCCACCGACGGTCTCGCGCTCACGGCCGTCGTCACCGGCAACCCGGAGCGGGCCGCCGCTGCCCGACAGCGGTACCCGGGCGTGCGGGTGGTGCCGACCGCCGACGACCTGCTGACCAGCTCCGGCGAGCTCGACCTCGTCGTGGTGGCCAGCCCCAACCGCAGCCACGTGCCGCTCAGCCGGGCCGCGATCGCCGCCGGCCTGCCGGTGGTCGTCGACAAGCCGGTGGCCGCGACCAGCGCCCAGGCCGGTGAGGTGCGCGACGCCGCGGCGGCAGCGGGCGTGCTGGTCAGCGTGTTCCACAGCCGCCGCTGGGACGCCGACGCCCGGACCCTGCGTCAGCTCCTCGACGAGGGGGCATTGGGCGCCGTGCACCGCTTCGAGTCGCGGTTCGAGCGGTGGCGCCCGCAGGTCAAGGAGGGCGTGTGGCGGGAGCTGCCGGCGCCCGACGAGGCCGGCGGCCTGCTCTACGACCTGGGTAGCCACCTGATCGACCAGGCGCTTGTGCTGTTCGGACCGGTCGTCGCCGTCTATGCCGAGGTGCGGCGGGTGCGGCCGGGCGCCGAGGTCGACGATGACGTGTTCGTCGCCCTCACCCACGCCTCCGGGACGCGCTCGCACCTGTGGGCGTCGTCGGTCGCGGCCGACTTCGGGCCGCGCTTCCGGGTGCTCGGCACCACCGGTTCCTACGTGAAGTACGGCCTGGACGGGCAGGAGGCGGCCCTGCGGGCCGGCGGCACGCCCCGCGATCCCGAATGGGGCGCCGAGCCGCCGCAGGCGTGGGGCCGGCTGGGCACTCCCGGCCAGACCACACCGGTGCCCAGCCGCCCGGGGGCCTACCAGGACTTCTATGCCGGTGTCCGGGACGCCCTGCGCGGTCGGGCGCCGGCCCCGGTGACCATCGAGCAGGCGATCGACGTGCTCACCGTCATCGAGGCCGCCCAGCGCAGCGCACGGGAAGGCGCGACGGTGACCGTCTCCTGACGAGCGTCAGGGGATCTACAGGCCGCTGCGCACGGCCAGCACCGCCAGGCGTACCCGGTTGGCGGTGTTGGTTTTGGTCATCAGGTTGGTGATGTGCGTCTTCACCGTGGTGACGCCGATATGCAGCCGCTCGGCGATCTCCTGATTGGACAGGCCGGCACCGACCAGGGCGAGGACGTCGCGCTCGCGCGGGGTCAGCGCGGGCAGCCGCGCGGGCCCGCCGTCCGCGCCGTGCTCCTCGCCGCGCGTGCGGACCGCGCGGTCCACGAGCCGTCGCAGCACGCCCTGGCTGAACGGGCTCTCGCCGTCGGCGGCACGGCGGATGCCGTCGAGCAGCTCGGCCGGTGCGGCGTCCTTGACCAGGAACCCGCAGGCGCCGGCGGCCAGCGCCGGGTAGAGGTGGTCGTCGTCGTCGAACGTGGTCAGCACGAGGACACAGCTGGCGGGGTGGGCCGACCGGATCCGCGCCGTCGCGGTGGTCCCGTCCATGCCGGGCATGCGCAGATCCATCACGACCACGTCCGGGCTGAGCTGGTCGAACAGCCGGACCGCGTCGGCACCGTTGTCGGCCTCCGCCACGACCTGCACGTCCGGCGCCGACTCGCAGAGCATGCGCAACCCCGCCCGGATCAGGTGCTGGTCGTCGACGAGCAGGACGCGGATCACGGTTGCCGCGCCATGCGGCCGGGCAGGCTCGTGCGCAGCTGCCACCCGCGCCCGCTGGTGACCGGGCCGGCCTCCAGCTGACCGCCGAGCACCTCGACCCGCTCCCGCATGCCGGTGATCCCGTGCCCGGTGCCGCGGGTGGTGGCGGGCCGGCCGCTGGCGCCGCCGTTGTCGGTGATCTCCCAATCGACGGCGCCGTCGCGCATCGCGACCGACAGGCGGGCCCGCGCCGACGGGCCGGCGTGCCGGGCGACATTGGTCAGCCCTTCCTGGGTGAGCCGGAGCACGGCGAGCCCGCGCACGGCGTCCAGGGTGGACAGCGCAGGGTCGATGTCCGCCTCGACGGTGACGCCGGTCTGCCGGGCGCGGTCCACGGCGGCCCGCAGCGCCGCCGGCAGCGCCTCGGGTTCGATCGACACCACGCCGGGGTCGGCGTGGATCGCGGCCGGATCGCGCAGGACCGTGACGAGCTGCCGCAGGTCGGCCAGCGCCGCGCTGCCGGTCGCGTGCACGTCGTCGAGCACCTCCCGGACCCGCGGGTCGGCGGTCGGCAGCACGTGCCGCGCCACCCCGACCCGCAGCACGATCGAGGCCACGTGATGGGCGACCACGTCGTGCAGCTCGCGCGCGATCGCGGTGCGCTCCCCCGCCCGCGCGGCGCGGGTCTCCGACAACCGCCGCCGCTGCTCGGTCGCCGCGCGCTCCTCGGCCTGCCGCGCGAGCTGCCGGGACGCCCGGATGTTCGCGCCGAGCAGCGCCGGCACCCCGATGACGATCGCGAAGTTGAACAGGACCGCGAGGGCCCCGCGGGGCAGCCGATCGGCCTCGTCCAGTCGCCAGCCCGGCGCGCGCAGCGCCAGCTCGAGCACCGCCCAGCTGGCGCCGACCTCGGGCACCACCGGGTCTGCCGTCGCGACCAGGAACGCCGTCCCGAGCACGGCGGTCTGGGCGAGCGCACCGGCAAACGGCCACCGAGCGCAGACGGCGCACAGCGCCAGCGCCGCGCCGTCGAGTGCCCAGTCGACGGCGGTCAGCCGCTCGCGCCGGGGGCTGAGCAACACCAGGTACCCGATGCCGCTGAGCGCGAGCAGCGCCAGCCGCACGTAGGCGTAGCGATCGTCGAACACCCGGGTCAGCACCGCTCCAGCCTAGGACGTCACCGGCTGCGCCGGCTGCGACCGCGGAGCCGACCGGTACCGCAGCGCCAGGTGGCTGAGCAGGAGGTACGCGAGCAGCCCGAGCGGGGCGAGCATGATCGTGAGGACCAGCAGCGGCGCCATGACCAGCGGGTGGACGCCCCGGCGCTGGCTGTCCAGGTACATCCACCGCCCCACGAACAGGTCGAACGCGATGAAGTGCGCCCACGCGGCCGCCGCGCCGCCCGCCGTGCCGAGCAGCGCCTGCACTCCGGGGAGCGTCGGCGCTGCCACGGCCGGCAACAGCTCGGCGAGCCGGGGCAGTACCAGCAGCGCGTACACCAGGACCGGCGGCACGACGATCAACGGGGACGCGACGATCCGCCGGGTCCACGACCAGCGCGGTGCCAGGATCATCAGCGCCCAGAACGGCGCGGCGAGCGGGAAGAGCACGCCGAACAGGACCGCGGTCATCGGACCTCCTGCAGGTCGCGCGGCGGCGCCGGCGTCGAGCGGGTCGCCGTCGAGAACACCGCGAGGGTACCGGCAACCGCCGCGCCCAGGAGCAGCCCGGCGGCACCGAGGGTGGCGGCGTCGGGGCGCAGCAGCGGCTGGCCGCGCAGCGCCTGCCAGGTCAGCAGCGCGAGCAGCCCGGCGTACAGGCCACCGGCGAGCACAACCAGCCGCAGCCGGCGGGTCGGGTCGAGCGGGCGCCGGGTGGCGAGGACGGTGAGCAGGAGCGCCAGCAGCGGCAGCACCTGCAGGGCGTGCATCCCGACGAAGTGCGGGATCCGCAGGTCACCGCCGGTCGTGCTCCAGCCGGTGACCGGCAGGCCGGGCCCGCCGTCGGGTACCCCGACGCTGTGGGCGCCGGCGGCGTCGCGCAGGCCGGCATCGAGTTGCCGCTCCTGGGCGGCGGTTGGCTGGGTCATGAGGAAGCCCACCGCCATCCCGGCCAGCGCGAGCAGGATGCCGAGCCGGATCGCCCACGCGGTCGCCCGATCGGGGATCCGCGCGCGCAGCAGGGCGAGACCGATGACGAGCGTGGCGACCCACAGCACGACGATGGTGGCGCCCATCGTCGACCACAGCGCAGTGTCCAGCGGGGTGGCAACGTTGAAGTGGCTGCGCCGGCCACGCAGCACCTGCCCGACGATGATGACCATCTCGGCGGAGCCGGCGACGACGATGACGGTCCCGGCCCAGCGCGCCACGCGCCGGCCCCGGGGTAGCAGCGACAGCAGCCACGCCAGGGTGACGGCGTAGATCGTGAAGGACACCGAGAACTTGAACGGCTTGAGCCAGATCGGCGCGCCGACGAGTACCCGGTCGTCGAGCAGGGCACCGCCGGCCGAGACGACGGCGAGAGCAGCCATGGCGGCGGCGAAGAACATGAGTGGCCGGTGCCAGTGCACCATTGCGCGGAGTGTCGTCATACCCCCAGGTTTCCGGTCGGCGGCCGCCGATTCTTCCCTCTGCGGGCCGCACCGGTGGCCTCAGGTAGGAGACCCGCTCCTCCCCCGGGAGGACAGCTGGCGCACCGCCCGCAGGTACAGGTACGCCTGCACGAGCAGCCCCACCACCGCGCCGGCCAGCAGCCCCCACGCCGCGCCGGTCAGCCCACCGCGCACCGCGCCGAGGACCAGCCCACCGAGGCTGGTCACAGAGAAGATCAGGTACTGGGTGAACAGGTAGGGCCCCCGCTGCATGCCCCGGATGCCGACGGTGAACGGGATCTGCATGAGGTAGGCCCACGCCTGCGCGGCGATCGGCACCGCGATGGGGATCGCACCCGCGTAGGCCCCGTGCCGGTACCAGTGCAGAGCCGGGCTGGCCAGCGTCGCGGCGACGACGACGAGCACGACGCCGATCGCGCAGTTGACGGCCAGCAGGTCGCGGGTCTGCCGGCGCAGGCCCGCGATGTCGCCGGTGCCGGCGAAGCGGGAGGCGCGCGGAACGAGCAGCCCGTTGAGGGCCATCACAAAGCTCTGCGCCGGTTGCAGCACCAGGGTCTGCACCAGCCGCAGGCTCGCGTACGCGCTGGCGTTGAGGATGCCCTGCACGAGGGTGCCGACCCCGAGCGTGGTGACCTGGCCGAGCACGCCGGTCGCCGTGAACCAGCCGAGCAGGTGGCGGGTGTCGCGCAGCCAGCGCAGCGGCCGGCCGCGCAGCGGGTTGATCCGGGTCCGGGCGTAGAACAGCAGCGCACCGGCGGCGGCGCCGGCGCCCCAGGAGGCGATCAGGGTGCCGCCGGTGGCGTGACCGGTGACGGCGAGCACGAGGATGCCGGCGATCTGCACCGACACCCAGCACACGTCGATGACCAGGGCGCGCGCCTGCAGGCCCCGCGTCTGGTACGTGTAGCGGCACAGGTCCTGCAGCAGGACGGCGGGCACGATCGGCACGCCCCAGATCAGGTCGCCCACGTACCGGGCGGGCGCCACCAGCCAGACCGTCACCAGGACGGCCATCGCCACCACGGCGAGGGCGAGGGCGGTGGCGTGCGCGTTCTCGAACTGCCGCCGCCGCTGCCCGGCGTCGTCGAAGCGGGGCACGTGGGTGAGCATCACGTCGCCGACGAAGGCGCGGCCGATGCCCTGGACGAAGAACAGGATCGCCACGGAGTACAGCATCACGCCGGCGGCGGCCGGCGACAGCAGCGCCGTGGCGAGGAGGCCGGTGCCGGCGCTGGTGATCGCCACCAGGGCCTGGTCGGCGAGGCCGGCGAGCACGCGACGGCCACCCCGGCGGCCCCGGCCCTGCGCGGGCAGGGCGGCCGGCGTCGTCGCGGTGGTCGGCTCGGTCACCGGCACAGCCTGCCATGCCGGCGTGATGATCCGGTGTGCGACCTCGGCGGATGCGCCCCGGCCCGGGCGTGCTCAGCTGAAGAAGCGGGCCAGGTGCGCCTCGTCGGGACCGGCGTCGCCGGGCGCGAGCGGGACCAGGTCGGCGAAGACGGTGGCGCCGTCGCACGACGCGTGCAGCGGGTACCAGCGGCGGTCGCCGTCCGGCCGGGCACAGATGCCCTTGATCGTCTGGATGTCCAGCAGCCGCACGTGCGTCGGGTCCGCGACCGCGTTCGTGTACCGCCACCAGGGCGACAGGACGTGCAGGACGCCGTCGGGGCGCAGGATGCGGTGGCACTCGTCGACCAGCGGCAGGAAGTCGATGAGGTGTTCCAGCACGTGCACGGCGAAGATGACGTCGACCGAGCCGCTGGCCAGCGGTACCCCGCGGCTCAGGTCGGCGAGCACGTCGACGCCGGCGGCCCCGCGTACGTCGACGCCGATGTTGCCCGGGTACTGCTTGGTGGCCCCGCAGCCGAGGTCGACGATCACCGGTTCCCGATCGGCGACCCGCAGCCGGGACCAGACCGCAAGGACGCCGGACAGCCTGCCGAGCAGCTCGCGGACCAGTCGCTCCTGCGCAAGATCGGCGACCTCGCCGGTGACGTGGGCGACGCCGCGGTCGAAGCGCACCTCGACGGCGAGCCCGCGCAGCCGCTCGTCGTACTTGAACACGTCCGCGGCGGCCCGCTCCAGGTGCCGGTCGACCAGGGCAAGCCGCTGCTGCGACCACGGCTGGAAGGCCGCGCTGACGTCACTCATCGCCCGCTACCGGTCGTCCTCGAAGGTGCCGACCGTGCTGGCCGGGCCCGTAGTGGCCCTGCCCGACCGGGTCGCTGTCCTGTCCGCTCATGCGACGGTCGGTGCCCGGCCGTGCGGCGAATAAACGGGCGCGCGGATAAACCACTCAGCCGTCGCTGCTGGGCGTGGGCACGTGCCCGGGCAGCAGGCCCTCGGCCTTGAGGTCGGCCCACAGGGCGTCGGGGATCGGGTGCTCGAACATCGCCACGTTGTCGTCGAGCTGCTGCGGCGAGCGGGCGCCGATCACGACCGTGGTCACCGCGGGGTGGCCGAGCGCGAACTGGATCGCGGCGGCCCGCAGCGGCACCTCGTGGCGCTCGCAGACGGCCTTGATGGCGAGCGCCTTCTGCAGCAGCGGCTCGGGCGGGGCCACGTAGTCGTAGTGCGACTTCGGCGACGGATTGCCCAGCAGCCCCGAGTTGTACACGCCGGCCGCCATCACGCCGATGCCGCGCTGCGCGCACAGCGGCAGCAGCTCGTCCAGGCCGGACTGGTCGAGCAGCGTGTACCGCCCGGCGAGCATGAAGCAGTCGAACCCGGGCTCGCCTCCTTCCCGCACGAACCGGGCCAGCATCGGCGCCTGGTTCATGCCCGCGCTGATCGCACCGATCACGCCGGCCTCGCGCAGATCCGCGAGCGCGCGGTAGGTGCCGGCGAGCGCCTCGTCGAAGTGGTCGTCGGGGTCGTGGATGTGCAGCACGTCGACCCGGTCCAGACCGAGCCGGTCCAGGCTCGCCTCCAGGGAATTGCGTACGGCCTCGTAGGAGAAGTCGAAGCGCGGCGCCACCCCGGTCGCCCTGGCCTCGGGCCAGATCTCCTGGGTGTCGGCTCCCCCGGGCTCCAGCAACCGGCCCACCTTCGTCGCGAGGACGTACTCGTCGCGCGGCCGCTTGGCGAGGGCCTGCCCGGTGCGGCGCTCCGACAGCCCGTACCCGTAGAGCGGAGCGGTGTCGAACAGCCGCAGCCCGCGCTCCCAGGCCCGGTCGACGGTGGCCACGGCCTGCTCGTCGCCGACCGGCCGGTAGAGGCCGCCGACGGGTGCGAGACCGAGCGCGAGCCGGGTGACGACCAGGTCGGTGCGGCCCAGCTTCACGGGGGCAGCGGCATCCATCGACATCTCCTCGTCCGGAATCCTATAGGATTCCGCCATCCTCCGGAGGCATGCACTCGGTTGTCAAGACCGGTCCCGCAGCCCGCTGCGCCGCGGCCACCCTGAGGCCGGTCTGTAACCTCCTGATGGTTAGGTGCCGGTATGGCTGGCTCCGCCGCGCACCGCCTCTACAGCGTGATCGTGTTCATCGTGCTGGCGTCGCTGGACAACGTGGCGATCGGCCTCGTCCCACCCCTGGTCACCCCGATCAGCCGGGACCTGTCCGTGCCGGAGAGCGGCGTCGGCCTGGTCACCGCGCTCAGCTTCCTGGTGACCGCGCTCGCCGGGGTCGCCTGGGCATACTGGGGCGACCGAAGCAACCGCAAGCCGCTGCTCATGGCCGGCACGCTGCTGTGGGCCCTCGGCCTCACCGGCACCGCGCTCGCCGGGCACAGCTACGCCGGCTTCTTCGCGGCCCAGATGGTCGCCTCGCTGGGGCTCGGCGCGGTGGGCTCCGTCGGGTACTCCGTCGTCAGCGACCTGATCGCGCCCCGCCGGCGCGGCCTGGTGATGAGCCTGTGGGGGCTGTCGCAGGGCGCGGGCACGCTCGCGGGCACCCTGCTCGGCGGCGTGCTCGGCGCCGGCGACTGGCACCGGCCGTTCTGGATCCTCGCCGCGGTCGGCGTCACCGCCACGGCCGCCTACGTGTTCACCTATGACATCCGGCGCGGCGCGAGCGAGCCCGAGCTGGCGCGCGTGTTCGAAAGCGGCGGCGACTACGAGTACCGGATCAGCCGCGAGGACCTGCCGGCGATCCTGCGCCGCCGCAGCAACGTCTGGCTGATCCTGCAGGGCCTGACCGCGCAGGTGACCTTCGGTTCGCTGGTGTGGCTGCCGCGGCTGTTGCAGGCGAAGGCGGAACAGCAGGGGTACCCGGAAGCCACCGCCATCCTCATCGGCAGCCTGTTCGCGACGCTGTTCCAACTCGGGGGCATCCTGTCCATCGTCGGCGGGCTGGTCGGCGACCGCCTGCAGCGACGGACCCCGCGTGGCCGCGCGCTGGTCGCCGCGGTCGGCATCCTCGGCGGCGTGCCGCTCTACCTGGTGCTGTTCTTCGCGCCGCTGTCCATCGACGCGCCGCGCGACGCCACCGGCGGCCAGGTCACCCGGGCCGTGCTGGCCAGCGTGTTCACCCAGCCCGCGATGGCGGTCACGTTCTTGACCGCGCTCGGCGCGCTGGCCCTCACCTCGGCCAACTCCCCGAACTGGTTCGCCCTGATCGCCGACGTCAACCCGCCGGAGCACCGCGGCACGGTGTACAGCATGGGGAACCTGGTCAACGGCGTGGGCCGGGCAGCCGGCAACGGCGTCGTCGGCGTCGTGTTCCGGGCGCTCGCGACCGCGCTGCCGTCACCGGCCAACTACGCCACGGGCCTGGCCATCTTCCAGGTGTTCTTCCTACCGACCGCGCTGATGTACTACCTCGCCTCCCGCACGTCGCCCACCGACATCCGGGAGGTCCGGGAGCTGCTCGCCGAGCGCGCGGACGAGGCCGCGGCAGTGTCCTCTGTGGACTCGCGATAACCGCCAGCTCAACAACACCACCCGCGCCGAGCTGTGGGGCCCGCCCGCGAACACCGCGTCGCACTGCACCCACGTCACCGGCTACCTCAACATGACGGGCGGCTCCACCAGCACCGTCTGCTGACCGTCCCGTCCCGCCCGGCACGACACCTGTGCCGGGCGGGTCAGGTGAGCGTCTCGACCCGGTTGCGCGCGGTGCCGGTTACGGTGTCTTGTCGAGCAGCTCGCGCGCCTGGTCCGGCCCGACCGGCTGGCCGTAAACGGGGGCGCCCGGCTCCTGGCGGCGACCGTCGGCGAGCGCGCCGGCGTCGACCGGGGCGAACCCGATCTCCTCGATCAGCCCGCTGACGATCCGCTTGGCGTCCGCGTCGTCCCCGGCGAGGGGGATGGCGAGCCGGTCGGCGGCGGGCGCGTCCGGCCGGCCGTCCTCGCGCAGCTTCACGTAGTACAGGGTGTTGAAGGCCTTGACAGTGCGCGCGCCTTTCAGGTGCGCGGCGACCAGCTCGGTGGAGGTGGTGGAACCCTCGTCAATCTGCGGGATCGCGCCGTCGCGCTGCGCATAGTAGTTGCCGGTGTCGACGACGACCGTGCCGTCGAACGCCTCGGCGGGCAGGTCGGTGAAGCGGCCGAACGGGATGGCCACGACGACCACCTGGCTGTCACGGGCCGCTTCCTCCACCGTCGCCGCTCGCACCCCCTCGGGCAGGTCGCGCAGGCTCTGCGGGCCGCGCGAGTTGGCGAGCCGTACCTCGTGGCCCCGCGCGCCGAACAAGGCGGCGAGGGTGCCACCGATGTTTCCCGATCCGATGATGCCGATGCGCATGTCGTGCCTCCCGATCGTGGGTGTCATCGACAGGCACCAAGCGGGCGCGGGACGGAAATCTTCCGGATCCCGCGACTGCGGCTTACGCCACGAGCGAACCGGCGATCGCGGCGTGGTCGTGGTAGTCGCGGGTGGCCACGATCTTCCCGTCGCGTAACCGGAGAACCTGCACGTTGGCGGAGCGCGCGGCCCGCACGCCCTGGATCTCGTAGTCGAACTCGGCGATGACCACCTCGGGATCCGTGGTCTCGTGCACGACGACGTTGCGGGCGGTCAGCGTGAGGGGCAGGTCGGCGCCGCGCAGGAAGTGCCGGTGGATCTCCGCGCGGCCCTCGATGTGCACCGGCGGCGTCGCGAACGGGATGTCGACGACGGCGTCCTCGGCGTAGAGGTCGGCGATCTCGGACCACGCTCCGTCGGAGATCCCTTGCAGCAGGCGCTCGAATACGGCACGCGGGGTGCTCGGCTGGTTCATGACGTCTCTTTCTGTCGTCCGATCTCCTAAAACTCGACGGCCTGCGCCCCGGCCGGGCCGGATAGGCGCCGCTACCGCTCGGCCAGGGCGGCCTTGTCCAGTTCGTTCATGGCCGCCCCGTTCATGGCCGCCGGCAGGTCGCCGGCATACAGCACGCCGAGCCGCTTCGTCGCCCGCGTCAGTGCCACGTACAGGTCGCTGTGCCCGCGCACCGACTCGGCGACGATCCGCGCCGGGTCGACCACCAGCACCGAGTCGAACTCGAGCCCCTTGGCCTGCCGCACGGTGAGCACCACCACCCGGCTCGCCAGGTCGGCCTGCTCGCCGATCGCCGCCCCGGGCACCGCGGCGACCACCGACCGGCCCAGCCGGTCGAGCTCACCGGCGGGGACGATCACCCCGAGCCGGCCGCCGTCACCCGTCCCGTCATCGCGCACGAGCTGGTCGTCCAGTGCGGCCGCCTCGCGGGCCACGGCCTCGACCAGCAGGTCGGCCAGCCGCTCGGGCGCGATCCGCAGCCGCCACGGGCGCTCGCCGGCGTCGCGCACCGACCGGGGTGGTTGCAGCGTCCGGTCGATGCCGGCCAGTACCCCGGCGGCGACCGCCATGATCTCGGCCGGCGTGCGGTAGTTGACGGTCAGCGCCTCCTGGCGCCAGCGGTCGGCCACGTACGGCTCGAGCACCTGCCGCCAGGACGACGTGCCGGCGAGGTCACCGGTCTGCGCAACGTCCCCGGCGATCGTCATCGACCGGCTCGGGCAACGTCGCATCAGCAGCCGCCAGGCCATCGGCGACAGCTCCTGCGCCTCGTCGACGATGACGTGACCGAACGCCCACGTCCGGTCGGCCGCCGCCCGCTGCGCCGCGGTCAGGTAGTCCGCGTCCTGGTGCCGCTCGGCCAACCGGCCGGCGTCCAGCAGGTCGAACGCGGTCAGGATCTCCGACTCGGCCTCGTCCTCGAACTCCATCGACGCCGAGCCGGCCGTGATGTCGAGCACCCCCTGGGCGTACGCGATCCGCTGCCGCCGCCGCAGCTCCGCGAGCATCTTCGCGGTGCTGTCGTCCTCGCCCAGCAGCTCGGCAGCCTCGTCGAGCAGCGGCACGTCGGCCGGCGTGAAGCCGTCCGCCGGGTCGTGTAGCAGCAAAGCGCGCTCCTCGCCGGTGAGCCGCGGCGCGGCGGAGGCCAAGCGGCCGGCGTCCGCGAACAGGTCACCCACCAGCCGCTGCGGCGTGAGGATCGGCCACAGCGTGTCGAGCGCCGCCCGGACGTCCAGGTTGGCGCGGAGCTCACGACGGACCTCGGCGAGGTCGGCCTCGTCGAACAGCAGGGCTCCCTCGCCGGGCGCGTCGTCGCCGCCGAGCGCGTCCTCGGCGAACGGATCGTGGCCGACCTTCTCGGCGAACTGCCGCGCCAGCGCGTGGATCACCGCCATGTCGAAGATGGGGCGGGCCAGGTTGTGCTGCTTGCCTGAGCGGCGCGCCTCGGCGCGCGCGTCCTCGCAGGTCGCCCTGTCCAGCCGCCACGTCTCGCCGTCGATGATGATCTCGATGGCGTCCTCCGGCACCCGCTGGCGGTCCCGGATCGCCGCCGCCAGCACCTCGGTCATCGCCAGCCGGCCCTTGATCTCGGCCGCCTCGGCCGGCTCCGTGCGGTGCGCCGCCACGCCGGGATACAGGTCGCCGAGCGTGGACAGCAGCACGCCGGTCTCGGCCAGCGACGGCAGCACCTGCGAGATGTACCGCAGGAAGGTCGCGTTCGGGCCGACGATGAGCACGCCCCGGGTGGACAGCTCCCGCCGGTACGTGTAGAGCAGGTACGCCGCCCGGTGCAGGGCGACCGCGGTCTTGCCGGTGCCGGGCCCGCCCTGGATGACGAGAACGCCGCCCAGGCCGGACCGGATGACCCGGTCCTGCTCGGCCTGGATGGTCTCCACGATGTCGCGCATCCGGCCGGTGCGGCCGGCGGTCAGCGCCGAGAGCAGAGCTGCCTCCCCGGTCAGCCCCTCGTGCCGGGTGTCGCGGGCCGCCGCCAGGTCCAGCACCTCGTCGTCGAGCCCCACGACCTCGCGGCGCCTGGTGCGGATGTGCCGCCGGCGGGCCACGCCCTCCGGCGACGCCGCGGTGGCGAGATAGAACGGCCGGGCCGCCGGGGCGCGCCAGTCCATCAGCAGCGGCTCGTAGTCGCCCGCATCGTCGAAGATGCCGATCCGGCCGATGTAGCGGTGCCCGCCGCCGTCGAAATCCAGCCGGCCGAAGCACAGTCCGTTCTCCACCGCGTCCAACTGGGCCAGGCGCTCGCTGTACATCCCGACCGCGCTCTCCCGCTGGGAACGCGCCTGCGGGGTCCCGCCGGGCTCCCCCAGGTAGCGCTTGAGCCGGCCCGCCGCCTCCGCCCGCAGGCCGTCGAGCCGGCCGTACAGCGTCGAGACGTACTCCTGCTCGCGACCGATCTCGTCGATGTGCTTCTCCTCGCGTGGGTCGGGGCTCGAAGGCTGGTCAACGAAAGTACCGGAGGCGCTTGACAAACGGACTCCCTGGTCAATAGAATCCCTTGGCAGGACAGCGTTTCTGGCTGTCCTTTTTTGGTGCCCGAAACGGCTAGGATACCGCGTCCGCCGTTACCCGCGCACCTGACGAGCAAACCAGACAGCCGCCCGACCCGGCTCGCCCGTCCACAAAGGACGCCCGTCCCACCGTGGGGTCGGTTCGCGCCTACCGGCGCACCAGACACGTCCATGTCCGGCAGGATGGCAGGCATGGCGACCTTGGACCTCACTCCGGACGAGTTGCTGACAACCACCCGCAGCGTCCGCAAGCGGCTCGACCTGACTCGACCCGTACCGATGGAGTTGGTTCGGGAATGTCTGGAGATCGCACTGCAGGCGCCGAGCGGATCCAACGCACAGTCGTGGCACTGGGTCGTGGTGACCGACGCCGGCGAGCGCGCGGTCCTCGGGGACCTGTACCGGCGGGCGGTTGCCCGCTACCTGGAGTTGCCGGTGGCGGCCGGGAAGCTGTTCGCCGACGATCCTGCCCGCTCGGCGGTGCAGCGCCGGGTCGGCGACAGCGTCGCCTACCTGGGCGAGCATATGGGCGAGGTGCCCGTGCTGGTGATCCCGTGCATCGAGGTCGGCTCGCGCGGGCTGGGCACGGGTAGCCAGGCCGGCCTGTGGGGCTCGCTGCTGCCGGCCGCCTGGAGCTTCATGCTGGCCGCGCGGGCGCGCGGGCTGGGGACGGCGTGGACGACCCTGCATCTGATGTACGAGGACGAGGCGGCGCGGCTGCTCGGGCTGCCGCCGAAGGTCCGCCAGGGCGCGCTGATCCCGACGGCGTACTGCACCGGTGACGGCTTCCGGCCGGCGCCCCGGCAGCCGCTCGACGAGGTCCTGCACATCGACCGGTGGTAACCGGTACTGAATCAAGAAAACCTTGGAGAAGCGCCTTTCCCGTTCGTTCGGCCCGTCGGTACCCTTACTGTCGGTGGCCGGACGGGGGCGGAAGGTGCCGGCCGTCGATCCACCGCAGGCCAGCGGAGGCGACGTATGCCCGACCCTGCCCACCGATCGCTGCGCGTCCTGATGGTGTCGTGGGAATTTCCCCCGGCGGTCATCGGTGGCCTCGGCCGCCATGTGCAAGGGCTTTCGGCGGCGCTGGTCGGCGCGGGCCACCGGGTCACGGTCCTCACCCGCGAGGTCCCGGGCGCGCCGCACGGCGAGGACGCCGGTGGTGTGCGGGTGCTGCGCTCGGTGCCCATGGCGGACACCTCGGCCGCCGGCCTGTCGGCCTGGACCGTCGGGCTCAGCCGGGCGGCCACGCACCGCGCGATGCAGGCGATCCACGACGACGGCTACGACGTCGTGCACGCTCATGACTGGATCCTCGGCAACACCGCGGTCGCCCTCTCCCGCCGGCTGCGCGCTCCGCTGGTGAGCACCGTCCACGCGACCGAGGCCGGGCGTCACCAGCGCCCGTTGCCGCCGCAGGTCGACGCGACGGTGCACGGCGTCGAGTGGCGGCTCGGCCATGAGGCCCGTCGTGTGGTGGTGTGCTCGCGGTACATGCGCGGTCAGGTGATCGACCTGCTCGGCCTGTCGCCGGGGCGCGTCGACGTCGTGCCGGACGGGGTCGACCCGGAGCGCTGGGAGGTGTCCGCGGTGGAGACCGCCGCCGCCCGCCTGCGCTATGCCGGGGTCGGACCGCTTCTCGTGTACGCCGGGCGCCTGGTCCACGAGAAGGGGGTGCACGACCTG
>WNFX01003030.1_pt1 | contig 23774 bp, 16 predicted proteins | sample 5400111 | NCBI WGS metagenome assembly WNFX01 (sample SAMN13153363, study PRJNA577476) | soil metagenome | isolation source: 40 cm soil or saprolite under grassland replicate 1 | place: USA:California | collected 2016-06-15
AACGAATATCCAGATGTTGTCATTGGTTGTGTTGGTGGTGGCTCTAACTTTTCTGGCATTGCCTATCCCTTCCTGCGCGAAAACTTGAAGAATGGAAAACGTACCCGTCTCCTAGCCGTGGAACCGACAGCCGCACCCTCACTGACAAAAGGTGTTTATACCTTTGATTATGGCGATACTGCGAGAATGGCGCCCATCGTCAAAATGCATACGCTGGGACATGACTTCATCCCACCTTCCATTCATGCCGGCGGATTGCGTTATCACGGCATGGCTCCCAGCCTATGCGCGTTATATGACGCAGGCTATATCGAGGCGGTGGCAGTTCAACAAAAAACAACCTTCGAGGCTGCCGTGCAATTTGCTAAAGCCGAAGGCATCCTCCCTGCTCCTGAGGCAGCGCATGCGATCCGCGCAACGATTGACGAAGCGTTGGATGCCAAGGCAAAAGGCGAGAAACGCGTGATCCTCTTCAATCTTTCAGGTCACGGACATTTTGATCTGGCTGCATATGAGGCCTATCTAACTGGAAAACTCGAAGATTACGATTATCCCGCTGAAGCTGTGAAAGATGCCATGACCAGACTACCACAGGTTAATCTCCCCGCTTGAATGTAAAAGACCTCCGAGGTTTCTACCTCCATTCGGGGGCGCTTCGCGGAAACCTCGGAGGTCTGTGCTTAAACCGATTCCTCAATTTGATCCTTCAATATTGGGATATTATCTTTGATCCATACACTTGTTCGATTCTCTGCCACTTTGAACCAAAGGCGATGCTCATTCTCCCACCACGTAATTTCTAATATTCCTTTTTGTTTGCCATTTTTTAAATGCCAGTGAATACTATCTGGGTACTTAGCAAGAGTTCCTTTTAATGTGCAGGTCAGACCATTCATCATGCAAACATGCTCAACGATCCTGACGATCGTCTTTTCATCGATGCTATCAGGAATTTGAAGGTCGACTTCAATCATGAAATAAAATCGTCCCGCAGGTTTCTGTCAGGCACCTGAATTTCCTTGAAAAAACCTGCGGGACGCTCCAGTAAGTGGAAGTGTAGTTACGCTTCTCCAAAAGCAACCACAACAATGTGTTGATTTAATAACTGAGGTGATGCCGAGTCTTTGTTCGGAACAACTTGCCCCAGTGTATATCCGCCTACAATAGGAACGCTTTTTCCGAGGATATCCTGAACTGCGTTGATCTCAGTACCTGGATGAGATTTGAGCAACATCTCCCAGGCAATATCCACGAGGATCAGGACGAAGACAGGCTTACTCCCCTCTAGTTGCTGCAATGCCTGCTGCGCGGCTTGCTGCGCGGCATTTTCACAAGAGACGCGGCTTCCGACCAGCAGATAAGCATCTGCACCATCGCGCACGGGAGCATTCATGCGGAAACTACCATCTGCTTCCACACGGATAGGTGCGCGGATGACGAGTTGATCTCCCTGCTCCACGCCAAGCGGATACAACCGTGCCAAATGACTTAGTGGCGGGAATGCCCATTCCCGAGCTGGATAACCGAAGAGTTGAGCATACGTTTCAGAGGCAGGCCGACCATCCAGAGTGCGCAACCAGAAGCCGCGCGAACGCGTCACGCGGAACTGACTACCAACGGGATTCCATCCATGCGCAGCGCCGATTCCCACGCGTAAATCACCGCGCAGGATTGCCGCAGCCAACGCGCCGGATCCATTCTGTGGACCCGCTATCTGGTAGGAATGACCGGTGTGCAAATCCCCAGAAGAAAGCCCGCCCGCCAGTGGAATAGATCCAACTGAGAGAGCATTACACAGTTGATCCGCATCCCCATTGAAGCCATCTGCAAAGAAAAAGAGAGCACGTGTATCGGTTTGATTAACAACTTGTTTTGAAAGCTGTGCGCCGGTCTCGCGACCACTTTGAGCATAGCCGGGCATCCAGCGCGTTTCGGCTTGCAAGTCACCAGCCAATAATCCAACAAGCACTGAATTGGGATGCAAACCATCTCCTGCCAAACATACGGAACTGCTGAAACCGATCATTGGCGTGTCACCCAGCAGACTGGATACACCACTGACCACTTCACGCGCCTGATACTGATGCGACGCAATCACGAAGCCGAACTTCGGGGTGCCAGAACCAAGTTTATTCAACGCCTGATGCGTTGCCTGCAGACCCGCTTCGCGGCCGTTCAATGCTTGTGCATAACTAATCGAAGCTGTAAGTGTCATTTCGATTATCCTTCCGCGACGGGAATGGTGAAGTGGAAGGTCGTGCCTTTTCTAAACTCACTATCGAACCAGATGCGACCGCCCTGCATTTCGACTAGACTCTTGGTGATATTCAAGCCAAGACCTGTACCCGGTACTTCACGAGCCTTCGTATCATCTGAACGGAAGAATCTCTGGAATATCTTCACCTGATCTTCTATGCTAATGCCAATACCGTTGTCCCTCACCCAAAGATGTACAACCTGTTTGGCACCTTCAGGGTCCCATTGGTTATTCGTTGCCTCAGCGCCAACCAGGATCTTTCCACCTTCAGGAGTGTATTTATGCGCGTTGCTAACAAGATTTGTAAGCACTTGTCCAACACGAGTACGATCTGCCCAGACCGGTGGCAACCGTGATGAAAGGTGAAGTTCAACATTCTGACGTTTATCGTCCACTTGGCGCTTGGTGGAACGCAAGACTTCATCTACGACTTCCTCCACCTCCACTGGTTTGTAGTCAAGACGCAATCGCCCGGCTTCGATCTTCGCATTATCGTTAAGATCAGAAACAAGTGTAGACATACGCTCGACATTCGAACGGATCGTGCTCAGGAAATTGGTTTGCATCTCATTGATCTGACCTACAGACCCTGCTGCAAGCAATTCTGTATAACCCTTGATAGATGTCATCGGGTTCTTTAATTCGTGTGCGACAAATGAAACGAACTCACTCTTTGCCTCGTTCGCACGTTGAACTTCGTCATACAGTTGCGCGTTTGCAATAGCAATCGCCGCACTATCGCTCAATTGATTGAGAAAAGTCAGATCGGCTTGAGAGTCACTTGTGCTTTCCAGCAATAACAAACCAATTACCTGCGCCTCTCGACGTATCGGGACAATGATTTGTGTGTGCGCAGTTGGGAGAATACCTTTTGCCCCATTGCTTACTAGTGAAATTTGGTTGGGTTGACCACTTTCAATCGCTGAACGGAAGGCAGGCAATTGGAGAGGTAGATGTGCCTCTGTCTCTTGTGCCAAGATATCATCATATCCTTGTTGTGCCATCAAACGAAGGTGATCTCCTTCAATCATACCGATCAAGCCCGCCTCAGCATTTGACCGGCGTATCGCCCATTCAAGAGTGATACGTATAGCACGATCTACTTCAAGGCTGGCGTTGAGTTCACGCACAATGCGCCCCATGACTTGTAACTGTTCAACCTTCTCGGCCAGCTCCTGGTCTATCAGAGCCAGCAGGCGGGCATTTTCCATTGCAACCGCAGCCTGACCAGCGAAAGCGGTCAGCAGATTCTGGTCATCCTCCACGAAAGGCAAACCATCGCGGCGGTTAATGACCTCAATTACGCCAAGAACCCGATCCTTGATCTGCATGGGAACTGCAAGGAGGGCACGCGAGATAAAACCTGTTTGCCTATCAGGGCCCTCATTGCGAGTTGTTGAGCGCTGGCCATCGTTCTCAATGACCGGCGCGCGTAATTGCACTGCTCTACCCACAATACCTGTCCCCGCGGGGAGACGCTGCCCTAAAAGATTATTTGCTACGGGACCAACCGTGACGCGGAAAATCAAATCGCCGGTTTGTTCATCCATCAGGAACAATGTCCCAGCTTCGCAGTTCAAAATGTTGACAGCGTTCTCCAGGATATTCCGTGATCTGCAATAGCCTGCAACAGATCGAGTTGAGCGCGCGTATAAGTGACAGTGGCATCGCCACTACCTATACTCAATGCTCCCATGGTCTCAGCACCAGAATTGAGTGGTACACCCATCCATGCATATACTCCTTGAATGGAAGGAGTGATGTTTTTCGACTGACATTCATGCACATAATCTTGCGTAAGGATAGGGCGTCCCTTGCGAATGATCTCCTGTCCAAGACCTAGGCTGGGAGGGAGAGGCTGATTTTCGCGGCTGGTGATGCGTTCGTTGTCATCCACGCGAAAAGCATAGTAGAAATAATTGGCGGCTTTGCTATACAGCGTGATATGAAAAAGAGAGGAAGGGATGATTTGAGATGTCTGTGCAAAGATCAGTTCAAGGACATCGTCAAAGGTGAGTGTGATATTCACACCCTGCGAGACACGCGTTAATGCGTTCATCTCTTGCACACGGCGCTCAAGGTCTACAACGGTTTGAACTCTTGAGATGGCAACCGATGATTGGTCGGAGAGATTATCCAGAAAATCCAAATCCTTCGGCGTGTACACGCTTCCTGAAAGAGGAGTACCTAAGGCGAGCCAGCCAACCGGTCGTTCCTCGCCCGGCAAAGCAACAAAGAGACGTGCCCCGAGTAATGAAAGGCGGGCCTCATCACCTCGTATAAATGTAGGAGGGTTGATCGTATCCAGATAAAGTGGAATATTTTCTTTTTGGAAGTATTGAACAAGGGGGCTGTTCGCTGAAAACCGAATATCACTTGTTGGGCGTCCATCGCCATTCGCCAAGGCAGCATACTGATCGTTCAATGAGTCATAAGTATAGATATGGAGCCGGTCAGGAACAAGACTGCTTGAAATCTGCTCGCGCAACACGCGACCAATTGTATTCAGATCAAGAGCATTGGTCAGTTCATGACTAAAAGTACGAAGACGTTCCTCATAGGCGCGTTGACCACGAAAGAAGGTGCTATCCACCAGAATTTGCAAACGTGTGCGGATCGGATCGAGGAGTACTGCAATGACAAAGACAAGCCCACCAATGAGGTAAGGATTGTTATGTGGCATAGCAATCGCAAAGATCGAACCCAGTCCACTGACCAGCAGAGCATACGCGGCAACAACAAGAATTGTCAACACGGAATAGACCAATCCTTGTCGTACCCAATAGTCAGTGCGCAGGAGGCGGAAACGCAGAATCACATACCCATTTGCCAGTGGGAACAAGATCATTGGCAAAAACAGGTAAGGGTTGAATGGAACAGAACTTGTGAATCCTTGAATCGTATTTTTCAATGATGAGTACAATAGCCAAAAAACGATGGGGCCGAATGCAAACAGGGCTCCAAACAGAATCGTTCTTGCCTGACTTTTTACAACTGGTGAATAAGTGAAGAATGCATGATAGGCTAGCGCGCCAAAGTAAAACAAAGCTGAAAGGCCGACAAATATGTAAATGTTCCGCCAAGCAACAAAGTAAGCAGTCGGATTCACGAAATCATATAATTTGAAGTAAGCACTAATAGTCAAACCAATGCCGATTGCATATCCAAACCAGCGCAGATACGGACGACGGAATAAAAAGCGCGCTTCCTGTGGAAAGCAAAGGCCCAAATCGATCAAAGAGCCGCCACAGAGAGCTACAGCCAGGGTCCAAAAATAAGTAAAATGGTGAGTAGTGTATATATCGAAAAGAGCACCAATTCCAATGGCCAGCGAGGTAGCCATTATGGAGAATGCACGACCAGCCGATTCAGTTCGGCGTAGACCAAAAATCCAAAGACTGATTCCCAGAAACACCAGGCTCAAGATCGCCGGTATCACAAAGTATGCAATTCGATCAAAGGCCGGGAACGGCTGCAACGTGACATCAACTGCACGGATTTCGCCCTCAGGTGTACGCATCACAACTGAAACGCTTTGACCAACCTGCAAAGAATTCAGGGTACGATCCAGATCCTTGGCACTTGAAATCGAACGACCGTTTACTGAAACCAATTGATCTCCTGGCTTAAAGGCCAGTGCAGAGAGAGACCAATGCTTGTTGACCTCGCGGGTAACTGCATCGTTCAGTACCATCGTTTGCTCGAAGAATCCCCCAATGAAAGGTTTTCTCAGCCAGTTATATCCGAGAAACAACGACGCAATAAAGATCACAACAGCAATACTCTGGTAAGCCAGAACAATGAACTGCGTGACTTTGCTTAAGACATCATTGACACGATAAGATTCGTTCATAAGAGAACACGCCGGAAAACCGGAAGTTCAACAGAATTTTACACTAGACCCCCAACCCTAACTATGGTACTTTCATAACAAAGAAGAAAGGCGGAAAACAAACGCCCGAAGGTTTTCTTGAAAAAGACTGTTGAGTTGCTCAAACCTTTGGGACGTTCAATCAAACTAGATATCCAGATTTCTGACAGCCTTCGCGTGCGTCTGGATAAACTTGCGCCGGGGATCTACCGCATCACCCATGAGCATATCGAATGTACGATCAGACTCAGCCGCGTCATCCACCGTGACAAGGAGCAGAGTCCTGTTTTCAGGGTTCATCGTTGTTTCCCACAACTGGGTTGGGTTCATTTCACCTAAACCCTTGTAGCGTTGAAGACTTACCTTTTCTCCTAACTCCTTGACAAGCTTATCTTTTTCTTTATCGCTATATGCATACTTGATTTGATTCTTGTATGCTACGCGGTACAACGGAGGCTGGGCAATATACAAATGTCCATCTTCGATCAATTGCGGCATATAACGGAAGAAGAAAGTTAGCAAGAGTGTACGGATGTGACTGCCATCTACATCAGCATCGGTCATGATAATGACTCGTCCATAGCGCAGACCGTTGACCTCGAAGTTATCGCCGATGCCTGTTCCCAGCGCAGAGATTAATGCTCTAATTTCATTACTCGAGAGAATCTTATCAAGCCGTGCGCGCTCAGTGTTCATGATCTTGCCCCGCAAAGGCAGGATCGCCTGGAAATGGCGGTCGCGTCCCTGCTTGGCAGAACCACCTGCCGAGTCACCTTCCACAATGTAAAGTTCCGTCTTCGATGAATCGCGTTCAGAACAATCGGCCAGTTTACCGGGCAACGTTAGTGACTCGAGCGCCGATTTGCGAATCACCAGATCACGCGCTTTGCGCGCTGCGTCACGCGCGCGGGCAGAAGTGAGACACTTAGCAATGATTGCCTTCGCCGCTTGAGGATTCTCTTCCAGGAATGTGCTGAACGCCTCACCCACTACCTGCGTGACATACGTCTGCACTTCGGGGTTCATCAACTTCACTTTAGTTTGCGATTCAAATTGCGGATCCGGATGTTTAACCGAGACGATTGCAGTCAAACCTTCACGTGTATCATCACCAGAGAAGTTCGGATCAGCATCCTTGAGCAAACCATTCTTGCGCGCATAATCATTGATGACGCGGGTCAGCGAAGAGCGCAGACCGGTGAGATGGGTACCACCATCAATAGTATTGATCGTATTCGCGAATGAATACACAGATTCAGTATAAGCATCTGTATATTGGATGGCGGCTTCAATCCCAACCGATTCGATATCCTTTTCCACATGCACCACTGGATGCAAGGTTTCGCGGTTGCGATTCAGGTAACGGACAAAGGACGTAATTCCGCCTTCGAAATAAAACGTCATTTCCCGATCATTGCGCTCATCCACAAAACGGATTCTGACACCACGAGTAACAAATGCCATTTCGCGAAATCGCTGAACGAGTGTGTCAAAACGATAATCAATATCTTCTGTGAAGATTTGTTTATCAAATTTGAAGATTTGTTTAGTGCCAGTATCGTTGTCCTTTATCTTACCAATCTGCTTAATCACGCCTTGAGGCACACCACGGTGATAGCGTTGTTGCCACAACTTTCCATCGCGTTTGACCTCTGTCACCATCCATTCGGAGAGAGCGTTCACAGCACTCACACCCACACCATGCAAGCCGCCTGAAACTTTGTAACCTCCGCCCCCAAACTTACCACCCGCACCGATGACAGTCATCACCACATCTACGGTTTCCATGGGTTTTCCATTCACATCCTTTTTAGTTGGATGCGGGCCTACTGGAATACCACGGCCATTATCTTCTACGGTTACGCTGCTGTCGTCATGGATGGTTATATTGATGTTGGTACAGAAGCCAGCCAGCGCCTCATCAATGGCATTGTCAACAACTTCATAGACAAGATGATGTAAAGCCTTAATATCCGTACCACCCACATACATACCAGGGCGCTTACGTACATGCTCAATACCTTCAAGCGCCTGAATGGAACTTACATCATAATTAATCTGGTTTTCTTTCGCCACAAAAGCCTCCAAACAATAGATAAAAATTACACCCGTTGCACAGGCAAACTTTGTTTCTGCTGCAATTTCTCAAAAACAGTCTGCAACCACACGTTCATATCTCGATAATAGACAAAACTTGCTGCAAGCAACGCGGTTGTGATAAAAGCATGTCCGCCAATCCCAACCAAAGTCATCCACGAATTGTTCGGCGGAACACTCCACAAATAGTTTAATCCGATAGAGAGAAGGAACACACTAAAGACGAACATACCACTCGTTGGGAGAGTGAAACGTGCCATTCGCAAGCTTGTGAAGATCGAATAAAAGGCATTCTGCTTGCGTACAAAGATCCCATGTGGGGTAAAGAACACCGGCACGATCAGCCAAAAAGACAAGATCAATATCACAAATAATGCACCACTCGCCAACCCCGGGCTGAGCATTGCCAGCAATGCAAGAATAAACATGAACGGTATAAAAAACATCATCAAACAAACCATCCAGATGAACGAAAGGATCATTGTTTGGGTAATTGCCCGCACGGAAGTGATACCCGCGTCTTTCTCACCCAAAATTGTTCCCGATACCCAGCGGAAGTACAAGCCTCCAAGGACCCAGCCTGTCACAGTCAGCAGGAACGCCAATCCAATCACACTTGGAACGGACGATACATGTACAATCTCCTGTGAACCGAATGGGGTTTGCACCGGCATGGTTTGAGCCAATAAGCTCGAAACCCCAACAGGAAAAGTCTGTAATTTGCCAAGCAGACTGAGTAGATTAAAACGCCCTATCGCTTCACTGAACGCGGACTGAACTTCCGCAAACCGTTTCAAGTCTGTAGACGAGGTCAAAGTTAGCCGCACCTGATCGAACATAATCTTAAGGAACGGGTTGATCAGCCCATCCACGCTCAAACGAGGTCCCAACCACAGGAAGATATCCAGCACTACTGGCAGGAAAATTAGACCTATATGCCTAGAAACAGCGTCAAATCCGGCTCTTAACGAACCTACTACGCCTGGGGGTGGAGGAAATTCTTCAAATTTCTGCGTATTCATAACCAGCTGATTCTACCATATCGGCCCTATCTTGGCATCCAACTATGACACAGGTACAATGCTTTTATGAATGAGCAAAGGTATTTACCTGACCCAGACCGTATTGGCATGCTGACGTCCACAGTTTTGCTGGCTTTTGCCCTTACACACCTCATTCAGGCGCCCGAATTCAATCTAGAGGTCCAGTTACCGGGCTTTTTTTTCCTCATTCCATTGAACCTATCCACTGCCATGGGAGTGCTGACAGCAGGTCTCACCGCCACTGGCATGGACTGGCTCCTACGCGGTCATCCATCCTTGGGCGGAAGATCAACCTACCAATGGTGGCTTCTCCCTACTCTTACCACTTTTGTGATCGGTGTGCCACTCTCCATATTGCCCGATGGGATTGCATGGTGGGTTGGCTTTGCGGTCACTGGCACGTTTCTTTTTTTAGTCTTCATGGCTGAGTATATAGTGGTGGACCCAGGCGCTCCCTACTACGCCATATCCATCGCGGGATTGACCGCCATTTCGTACACGCTTTTCTTTATTCTCGCCGTCGCCTTACGCTATAGCAACGCACGTCTCTATATTCTCGCTCCGGCCTTATTTCTTGCGGCAGTTCTTGCCAGCTTGCGCATTCTGCACTTGCATTTGAGTGGTCGCTGGGAATATGCCTGGTCGGTTGGCATTGCGTTCGCTTGTATTCAAATTGCATCGGGCTTACACTATTGGCCCCTTTCACCCATCCAGTTCGGGTTGATACTCATTGGTTCACTGTACGGGTTGACCAATCTTGCCATAAACCTAGGTGAAGATCAGCCTGCACGTCGAGCTGTACTTGAGCCTGCAATCATTATTGCCCTATGCTGGGGATTGGCAATTTTCATTCAATAAGATGAAGCGGCAACTGATCCTCAGCAAGAACTACTGGCAAGAGATGCTTGATCACGTTGATCGGCAGGTTCCCTTGGAAGCCTGCGGTCTGCTAGCTGGAAAAAACGACCGGGTTGAGAAAGTGATCCTTGTACGGAATCAGGCGCAAAGTCCCGCGCGATTCGTGATGGATCCTTATGAGCAGCTCCAAGCCTTCGATTGGATCGAGTCCAACGGGCTCGACCTGCTAGGCATTTTCCACTCGCATCCCGCGGGACCTGAAACGACCTCTGCAACCGACATCGCTGAGACAGCTTATGAAGTGATCCATATCATTTGGTCTCGACCTGAAAATCAGTGGCAAGCGCGTGGCTTTTGGATTGAAAACGGCTACGCGACCGAGGTCCAATTACAAATTGTCGAGTAGAGAAACCTTATTGCTCTGATTGTGTTTCAAATTTTATACTCATCTCGGAGGATCGAAGGTTATGCATACACTCATCGGCATTGGGGTTGTCGTTATGGGGTACATTATAGGTTCTATTCCCTTCGGCCTATTAATTGTAAAGAGTAAAACAGGGAAAGATATACGCACCGTGGAAAGCGGACGTACAGGCGGGACGAATGCAGTACGCGCTGCAGGGTTCGGGGCAGGTCTGCTCACTGCCATTTTGGATATCTTAAAAGGCGCAGCAGCTGTTTGGCTTGCACAAACGCTCCTGCCGGAGAATCATGTTCTCCCTATACTTGCTCCTTTGGCGGCAATCATTGGACACAACTATTCGATATTTTTGATCAGCCGCGATGAAACCGGGAAATTGCGCTTTCATGGAGGTGCAGGCGGAGCGCCAACTCTCGGAGGCGCAATGGGCCTGTGGCTTCCAATATTTCCAATTGTGTTTGCAGCGGGCGCACTGGTCTGGTTTACACTCGGCATTGCTTCCATTACAACCATGGCAATTGGACTGATCGTAATTATCGTCTTTGCAGTTCGATCCTGGCTGGGACTCTTAGAACCTGTTACGATTTGGTATGGCGTAATTGCCGAACTACTTTTGCTCTGGGCATTACGACCTAACATCAAAAAGTTGCTGGCTGGCAAGGAACGCGTGGTCAAATTTAGTCTGAATGGATGGCTGAGAGCAAGGAAAGAAATGCGGGCACAGACACATAAATAATGCTGGCAGTCACTTTCATGGCCTCATTTGTTGAAGCAAAGCACGTAGATTTCTTTGGTGCAACGTCTGTGCCAGGCCACCAAGATACACACGGCTCTTCCCACAATCCTCAATAGTGATATCATCCAAAAGCTCAACTGCATTTTTGCGCCGTGACACGGCTCTAACAGCCCTCTTGATTGCAGCGAGATAATTCAAATTCTCTTTCACTGCCGCATCGATCTCACCACGCAGAATAATGTCGCCGTGGCCTTGTACAATATTTTCCAAACCCATGCGCCCGACGTGTTTAATGGATGTCATGATCTCATCAATATTTCCATCCACAATATAGGGCAGAGGCATGAAGGAATCCCCCGCGAAAAGAATGCGGTCCTCTTCCACCAGCACAGCGACCCCATCGGGGCTATGACCTAATGCTGATGAAATAATCAAATTCTTTTTGCCGACCCGCAAAGTTAGCTCACCATCGCTGAAGGTGATATGAGGCAATACAATCTTCACCTGCCGCAAGGCCGGGTTCTGTTTCTGTGCGCCTTCCAATGAGGGAATGCCTCGCTCAATGAGGAAATCGCGGCAACGCGCGTGCGCGATCACTGTCGCTCCGGGGAAAAAGCAATTACCCCAGGCATGATCGGCGTGATAGTGCGTGTTGATCACATACCGCACAGGAACATTTAATTCATGTTCGATGAATTCACGGATGCTAAGTGTCTCATCAGGTAAAGCCAGCGTATCGATTGCTACTGCCCATTGCGGACCTGCCACTACTCCGGCTGTGACTTGAGCATATATTTCACTCTGGAACCAAAAAACATTTTCAGAAACTCGTTCGCGGTGCATTCAAAACCCTTTGTGAATTTTTTCTATTGATAGCACAAATAAGCGTGAAAATCAAGTTGATTAGACAAATCTAAGGATTTCTTCGCATTTTCGTAAGGTATTCTCATACTTTCGCTTGCCTATGAACTTCTGCCGTGATACACTTTATAGAATATGACCAAAAGCCTGCTAATTGTGAGCGCAGACACTACCTTTGCACAAGTACTGCTTCATGGACTAGAACAGGAAGGCTATCGGGTTCACATCACCAAGGGGAAAGGTGAGTCTGTTGTCCGCGCGGATGAGGAAAACTCTTCACTAGCTTTCCTTGATATGGATCTTGGATACAGAGCAGTCCTGGATATCGGCCAGGCGCTTCGTATGCTCAAACCAGATATCAAGCTGATTGTGTTCTCCCCCGAGGAAGTTCCGCCCACGTTAAATGAACTCCATCCCTGGATGTTGTCACGCAAACCATACTATTTACCGGAAGTGTTGAACATGATAAATGATAATTTCACTCCTCCTTCGAAGCTGACGGGTACCCCAGATTCTCATGAGAGAGTTCAAGCAAGTGACCCTGCACTTCCATGGTTAAGTGATGCCACCAAAGCTGCCCAACACCTTACACGTCTGACCCTTGAGTCATCTGCGCAGGCAGCGCTGATTACGCGTGGAGACAATCTGTGGGCATATGCCGGTCAACTTTCACAAGGCGCAGCAAAAGAGTTAGCAGTGACTGTAACACGTCACTGGGATGGACAAAAAGGGAGTGACCTCTTGCGCTTCGTTCGTTTGGAAGCGACAAAAGCGGAGCATATGCTTTATGCCACACGCCTAGCTGATGATGTGGTGCTAGCGTTGGTCTTTGATGCTGAAACACCGTTCAGCACAATTCGTACGCAAGCGGGCCAGCTCGTTAATCGGCTTTCAACACAAGGCCCAGAAGTGGTGGAACCGTCTATTGCACAGAGACCGCTTCCGGCTTCGTATGATATGCCAACTGAATATTTGGATGATGAAAGTAGTGCTAATCTAGATATTCCTAGTATTGCTGATATTCTTTCAGATATTCCACCCCCTAGGCCGGAGCCAGGTGATGTGCTGGATAATGAGGAAGATTTATTCCATCATTCGTCTCCCTCGCGTTCGAGGGAATATAGTCATGAGAGTTCACCTGCTATACGCGTCAATGATTTACTGGTATCTCATCCAGACAATGAAGAAACCGTTGAGCATGTTGTCCAAGACTTCGATGCAACGATGCCTTCAAAATCACGACCACGCCCCGAAACGCCGATTCGTAGACCGATGCCTGGTGAGTTGGACGAGACACGACCGCATTCAATCACAGAGGTGGCTGGACGCGTGATGCTCGAACCGATCTCGCCCGGACTTTATAACCTGACTTATGCCTGTCTATTAGTGCCGCGTTTCAGTTCCCATTATTTGACCGGCGATGTGGCAGATCGGGTTTCTGAATGGTTGCCACAAATTTGCATCGCTTTTGGCTGGCGATTGGAATATCTAGCTGTGCGCCCTGAGTATGTCCAATGGGTTTTGAACGTGCCACCCGCCACCTCGCCAGGATATTTAATGCGGATCATTCGCCAACAGACTTCTGAAAAAATCTTTACTGAATTTCCACGTATGAAGAAGGAAAATCCTTCCGGTGATTATTGGGCACCTGGTTACCTCATCATGGGTGGTTCTCAACCGCATCCACCCCAACTGGTAAAAGATTACATCAAACAGACCCGCACACGACAAGGATATTCACAACCAAGAAAATAAATTACGTCGCGCTGAGCGGAGTGACGCCTTGGTACCACGAAGACGAAGCGCAGCTTGTAAGATAACCCTGTCGAGAAGAATACTCTTCTCGCAATGACATGATGAGCGCGGAGTATAATTACCTCCGCGTTTCTATTTAAATTAAATTTGTAAGGGCGACCCTTCACGGTTTCTCAGGCAAATAAGTTTGGTCATGAGACTTACTCGATATGATCTGTTTGAAAGCGGGGCGGGTCGCCCCTACCATTGGAATGGAACATGCCCTCTACACTTTATCTGATTGACGGACACGCACTCGCTTATCGGATGTATTTTGCCTTGACGGCCGGTGGCAGCAGTACGCGCTGGCAGACATCCAAGGGAGAGCCCACCGCGGGCAGCTATGGCTTCGCCCGTGAATTGCTTCGTATCATTGAACAGGAAAAGCCAGATTACATTGCAGTTGCATTCGATACCGGTAAAACGTTTCGAGATAAGATTTTCCCTGCTTATAAAGGTACACGCGCAAAAATGCCTGATGACCTCACGCCTCAGATCAAGCGCATTCGCGAAATGATTGATGCGTTTAACATTCCACGACTGGAAATGGAAGGCTATGAGGCGGATGACGTACTCGGCTCCATTGCCAGGATCGTTGCTGAACAAGGATTAGGCGTCAAGATTATCACTGGCGATCGCGACCTGTTGCAGCTTGTCAACGAGCGTACCGCCGTCTATCTTGCCGGCGATGATCAGAATTACATTACCGATGAGGATGTGATCCAAAAACTTGGTGTTCGCCCCAGTCAAGTTGTGGATTATAAGGCCCTGGTTGGCGATAAATCCGATAACATTCCCGGCGTGGCAGGCATTGGTGAAAAGACCGCGATCTCGCTGATCGAAAAATTTCAAACGCTCGATAACATTTATCAAAACATTGACCAGGTCGAAAATCGCTGGAGGAATAAACTCGAGCAAAATAAAGAGAACGCATTTATGAGTCGCGATCTTGCGCAGATCAAAACAGACCTGAACATCAAGTTTGATCTTGCCCGCGCCAAAGCGGATGGGTTGGATTTCCCTTCGATTGAATCCATTTTCAAAGAGTTAGAATTTCGTTCGCTTCTCAAAACCCTCGACCGGCTCGCCGGTAAAGACACATCCGTGCCTCTAAAAGACGGGCAACAAATGTCCATGTTCGTGAATGAGTCACAGCCGGTTATCTACACGCCAACGACCAGCCTGAACATTGAGGTCAAGATCATTGATACAAGTGAAAAACTATCAGACCTTGTAAAAGAACTCAATCACGCAAGTGTAATTTCCTTCGATACTGAAACGACCTCTACCGAGGAAATGAAAGCAGAGATTGTTGGCATCTCACTAGCAACCAAAGAAGGTGAAGGCTATTACATTCCGGTGGGTCACAATGCCGGGACAAATCTTCCACTGGAACAGGTCATTTCTGCCATCAAAGCGCCAATGACTAATCCGAAGATTGGGAAGATCGCACATAACGCAAAATATGATTACATTGTTTTGGCAAGGCATGGATTACGAGTCTCACCTCTGACGTTCGATACAATGCTGGCTGAGTTCATCCTCAATCCTGCCTCACACAATCTCGGTCTAAAGAATCTCGCCTTTGTCAAACTTGGCGAAGAGATGACTCACATCGAAGATTTGATTGGCAAAGGGAAAAAGCAGATCACGATGGCTGAGGTAGCAGTTGAATCTGTTGCTCCCTATGCTATTGCAGATGCAGAGATTCCTTTGCGTCTGATGGCTCTCCAGCTTGATGAACTGAAACGCGTCAATGGTGAAAAATTACTTTACGAAATTGATTTGCCTCTTACGCCTGTCCTAGCAGATATGGAGATGACGGGTATCTCGCTTGACCTGCCCTTCTTTGAAGAAACATCCAAGCGACTTGAGAAGCGCATGTCTGAAATTGAGAAGCAAGTATATGAGTCTGTGGGTAAGCCATTCAATCTCAACTCCACGCAACAACTTTCAGATATTCTCTTTAATCGCCTGGGGCTTGAACCACCTGATCGAGGCAACAAAACTGCCAGTGGTCATTTCTCCACCTCGGCTGGCGTGCTGGATTTGTTACGCGGCAAACATCCAGTTGTGGATTTGGTGTTGGAACATCGTGAACTCTCGAAACTAAAGTCAACCTACGTGGATGCGCTTCAGGCTGCGCTGAACTCAGAAACGGGTTGTGTGCATACCTCCTATAGTCAGATCGGTGCTGTGACAGGCCGTTTATCTTCATCAGATCCGAATCTACAAAACATACCGATCCGCACGGAGGAAGGACGTCGCCTCCGTCATGGGTTCGTTGCTAGCAAAGGCAATGTATTGCTCTCCGTGGATTATTCGCAAATCGAGCTGCGCTTGGTCGCGCACATGGCTCAGGATGAAGGTATGTTAGCGGCCTTCCGCGCAGGTGAAGACATCCATGCTACAACAGCGGCAGCAATCTATGGCGTACGTCCTGAAGCGGTGACCAAGAATATGCGTCGTCATGCAAAGGCGATCAACTTCGGTCTCATCTATGGAATGTCCGTGTTCGGTCTTACACGTACGACAGAGTTGACCCTCTCTGAAGCAGAGACATTTGTCAAAGCTTATTTTCAGAAATTCCCAGGCATTAAAAAATACTTGGATGGAATCCGCAAACAGGCTGCCCAACAAGGGTATGTCGAGACATTGCTTGGGCGCCGACGTTACTTCCCTGCATTGCAAAGCAAAGCCAATGTGCAAATCAAAAACCGCGAAGAACGTGAAGCGATCAATGCACCTGTACAGGGTACTGCGGCAGATATTATGAAAATCGCCATGTTGAGAATTCCTCCCGCGCTAAAAGCCGCTGGCTTAAAAGCCAAGATGCTTCTGCAAGTACACGATGAACTCGTGTTTGAATGCCCAAAGGCTGAACTGAAAGAAACGGCACACATAGTTCAGGAAGTAATGGAAAATGCATATCCATTGAGTATTCCACTTTCCACCGAAGCGCGCTATGGTGCGAACTGGGGTGAAACGATGCCGATATGATGTTACTGTGGCGCAAGATGGCATCTTGCGCTACTTATAAAAGATAAACCTTTTGTAGGGGTAAACTCAAACCCCTCTACGTTATAATTACAACCATGCCCGGACGAGAAGACATCTTCCAAAAATCAATGAATGAAGGCCATTCCGCTGCCTGGGATCAGGAATGGGGTAAGGCAGCCGCGGCATATCGTAAAGCCCTGCAGGAACTGCCGGATAATCCCAAAGCTCTCAACAGCTTAGGGCTGGCGTTATTCCAGCAGGGCAACTATGAGGAAGCCCTGCAAATTTATAAGCGCGCGGCACAGGTGTCGCCACAAGATCCCATCCCTATGGAAAAGCTGGCGCAACTTCTCGAACGCACTGGGCATCTCAAAGAAGCGATTGACGCAGCTGCCAGAGCCGCAGAGCTCTTCCTTAACCAGCGCGATGTAGACAAAGCCATTGAGAATTGGGTGCGCGTGACTATGCTCGACCCCGATCATGTGATGGCTCACTCGCGCCTCGCCCTAGCTCACGAACGTCTCGGTCACAAAAAGCGGGCTGTGACAGAATTCATCGCGGTTGCTAGTCTTATCCAACGTACAGGCAATATCCAGAAAACTGCTGAATTGATCAACAGAGCTTTGCATTTGATGCCTGAAAGCGAAGAAGTGAGACAGGCCATGACACTTTTACGTGCGGGTCAACTCCTTCCGAAACCATTAAGGCCGAAGGGCGGGACGGGTCCCATTGCGATGGCTCAAGTGAAGCAACTGGATCAGCCCAAGAAAGAGACCGATTCGGGGCTGGACCCGGTCTCTGAAGCACGACAAAAAGCGTTGACTCGGCTGGCAGAGATTCTCTTCGAATACTCCACCGATGACGGTCAGACCGCTCAGGCGCGGCGTGGCTTGCAAGCGCTTATGCGTGGCACCGGTCAGCTATCCATGCAATCTTCCGAGCAGACCAAAGTTGTTCTGCATCTCGGTCAAGCCATCGACGCGCAAACGAAGGATAATGAAAATCAGGCTGCCGAAGAACTCGAACACGCCTTAGAAGCCGGATTCAATCATCCGGCCCTCCACTTCGATTTAGGTTTGCTCCGCTCAAATGGAGATCGACTCGAGTCTGCTGTCCGCCATTTGCAACATGCGGTTAAACATACTGATTTCGGTCTCGCCGCGCGTTTACTAATGGGTCAGATCAATCAGAAGCTAGGCAGGCTCGGACCCGCATCCGTTGAATATCTTGAAGCTTTGAAACTAGCCGATGCGATGATTGTTCCCACAGAGCAATCAGATGAAGTTCGTCAGATGTATGAGCCGCTCATTGAAGCGCAAGCGCTGGAAAAAGATGAAGTCGCTCTCAAGCGTCTATGTGACAACATCAATGATATGCTCATGCGCAAGAACTGGCGTGATCATTTATATAGAGCACGTGAGCAAATGCCAAAAGCACAAGATGGTGATACGCTAATGCCGCTCGCTGAGGTGATTCTACAAGCGCAATCAAGTCAGGTTCTTGAAGCCATTAGCCATGTCCACCAACTAGCCCGCACGGGTCAATTACGCTCCGCTATGGAAGAAGCGTTCCTTGCGATCAGCTATGCCCCAACCTATCTCCCCCTTCATACTCTGATGGGCGATCTACTCATTCGCGAGAATCACACTGAAGAAGCCATTGCAAAATTTAGTGCCACCGCGCAAGCTTACAGTGTGCGTGGTGAAGCTGCTCAAGCAGCAAAAATACTGCGGCGTGTCATCCAATTGGCACCTATGGATATGGGTGCCCGCAAAAAGCTAATTGATCAACTTGTCGCGCACGGGCAGGTGGACGATGCTATCCGTGAATATCTCGAGCTTGCAGACACTTACTATCGTCTCGCCGAACTCGATATGGCGCGCAAGACCTATACCACCGCGCTGCGCGTGATCCAGCAAGCCAATGCTGACCGCAACTGGAACATCCATATCCTCCAACGCATGGCAGATATTGATATGCAGAGACTGGATTGGAAGCAAGCGATTCGCGTCTATGAACAGATCCGTACTTTGCGCCCGGATGACGAGGGCATGCGAAAGAATCTGATTGAACTCAGCTTGCGAATGGGTCAGACCGCGCAGGCAAATGCCGAGATCGACAGTTATCTCACTTATTTGCAGACTCATGGTCACATTGAGCAAGGGATCAAGTTCGTGGAAGAATTACTTGTTGAGCGTCCGGACGATATTGTATTGCGCCGCGCGCTCGCAGGACTTTACCAGCAGGCAGGCAGAGTTGAAGACGCCGTGGCACAGCTTGATTCACTCGCCGAATCTATGTTGAATGCGGGTCAAAAGGAAGAAGCAATGGTGGTAATCAACCAGATCCTTTTGATTGGACCACCCAATGCAGAACAATACCGCCGATTGCTGATGCAACTCCAGACAGGATAAAAATTATGACCCGTCACAATGCGAAGTGCATGACGGGTTTTTGTTATTCTTCGCGCTCCCGAAGGACACCGCTTCGGGACGGTGTGAGCGGAGGGACTGTGCTTTTGAGTCCCGTAGTCGAAGCGCAGGTTTACCAAGATACTTGCGCTTCGTCTACATATCTCGCTGTGCTCGACATTCCGCTCGGCGCGAAGCGAGTGCTATAATCCCAGCGATTTCATTTCTGGAGAAACATCACATGCCTCAAACTCGTAACCGCGCCGTGATGAACTGGCTCTTCATTTTTGCTGCCATTGTGGTCATGCATACAATCTTCGGAGGGTCTGTACGTCTCACTCGCTCCGGCTTATCCATTACAGACTGGAATCCAATCATGGGCGCAATTCCCCCCACCAGTCAGCAAGCCTGGCAGGATGAATTTGCCAAATATCAAAAATCACCTGAATTCATCCAAGTCAATTCATCAATGACTTTGGAAGAATACAAATTTATCTTCCTCATGGAATGGATCCATCGCTTCGTTGCTCGATTAATAGGGTTGTTATATGCCATTCCGGCGTTCTATTTCCTCTTCACGAAGAAAATTCCCTTCAAAGAATTTGGCACCTATTTCATCATAGGTATGCTTATTATCGGGGAGGCATTCATGGGCTGGTACATGGTTGCCAACGGATTGGTTGATCGCCCATCTGTCAGCCATTTCGATCTAACCGCTCATCTCTTGATTGCATTATCTTTGATTGGCTTGAGTTTATGGACAGCGCTTGCACATAAATATGGCTTTCCTGACTCTAACAAAAAAGTCGAAGATGGCGCTTCAGCGCTCACGAAATGGTCTTTGCCATCAAAACTGGCGTTGACGTCCTTTCTATTCCTGATTATTCAAATTACGTATGGAGGCATGACGGCAGGCCTCAAAGCCGGTCATGTTTCAGATACCTGGCCGTTGATGTTCGGAAAATTGATTCCACCGAATCTTTTCAACTCCTGGATTAATTTCTTTGAAACCCCACAGACAATTGTCTTCATCCATCGCTGGTTTGCATGGCTGGGACTCATCCTCGTCCCATTGGTGTATTACACTGCGAGGAAGCAAAACTACCCGCGCGAGATCCAAAATGGCCTGCTGTGGCTCACCGGTGTGGTCACTCTGCAGATCACACTCGGCGTGCTCACCATTCTTTCCTCTGTGAATATCGTCATCGCCTTGCTTCATCAAGCGAACGCCGCCCTGGATGCGAAAAGGACGTAAGGTGAAATTTATCGAGTAGATTCCTTCAACTCTGGTTGATGGTATTTTCAATTAAATATTTTAGAGGTTTATTTTGAAGAAGAATAAAATTTGGTTTAAGCCGATAGCCCTGGCGGGTCTGGCGAGCTGCGTGTACGTATTCATGGAATGGGTGTTTTTTGCCACGAAGCCTTCTTTTATGTCGTCCATGAATCCTGTGCAAAAAATGATGGTATTTTTTGTGTCGGGCTTTGTTTTTACCCTTGCGGCAATTGTTTCGGCGGGGTTGACGGTCATCATCTCCAAATTTCTGAAGTCACTCCGCTGGTTTAGTGCAATTGTTCCATCTCTGATTTTCACCTTGTTATCCCTGATCTTGTTGGATAACTTTACCTATACTGTTTTCAAGTTTGGCATTGTCACCAGCCAGGATATATGGCGTGGACTCTATGCGGTCGGCTTCCTGGCTGCCTTTGTCTTATTCCTGAGAAAGACCTCGATCTATTTGCAGCGTCGTCCGGATCGTGGAGCTGTTCTGGCTGGCTATTTTGTCCTGTTTCTTTTTTCTATCTCTACTGTAAATTTTGTGACCCGTATCCCGCACTTTCATTTCACAACCTCCCGGAATGGCCCTCTGGAGGGGACATCTTCCGAATTGCCGAATATCATTTTGTTGGGTTGGGATGGGGTGAACGCGACTCATATGTCGGTTTACGGCTATGAACGGGATACGACCCCCAACTTGTCGGAACTTGCTCGGAACGCGCTCGTCGCCGAAAATGGCCTGGTCATTCAACGGATCAGTGAGAGGGTTCAGCATATTTTCTTCATCAAAAAGATGGAGAATCCTTATCAGGCTGTTACCGAACCAGTTTACGCGACCCACGATGACCAACGACTGAAGGCAATGATTGATTATTTTGATGGGGCCAATGGGCCTCTGTTCCTGCATGTTCACATGATGGATACACACGGTCCCATATTTTATGTTCCAAACCAGCATTTTTCGGCAGGTCAAACCCAGGACAAGGAATGGACGACGAATTTCTATGATGACAGCATCCTGAATTCTGATCGTTACATTCATGAGTTGTTCGGCTATCTTTCCGAATCAGGAAAAATTAAAAACACAATTGTTATCCTTTATTCCGACCATGGCCTTCAATGGAATCCGCTGGAGCGCGTACCTTTGATTTTCTGGTTTCCTAATGGGCAGTACGCGGGAACGATTCGAGATAATATACAGCTCATCGATATCGCCCCCACGATTCTGAGCTATCTGAGAGTTCCTCAACCCGCTTGGATGCAGGGCCAGTCGATTCTAGTTGCCGACCTATCTCGTGCTCGGCCGATATTAAGCGCAAACGTTGTGGATGAACTCATGATTACCGAGGATAGACGGACCTGGATTCTGGATGAAAGCAAGATTTCCGCGCCCTTTTATCAACTAGGAAAAATCAATATGGTTGTCTGCAATAAATGGTTTTCATTGGATTTGGAAAGCCCCGAGCTTTCTTACGGGGCTGTGGATGGATCCACAGCATCTTGCCCTGATGATGTTATCCCTTCTCCAGAGCAGGCGAAAGAGATTCTTTTACAACACCTATTTAATGAGCATTATGATGTGGCAAAATTCCCTGTGGGGATTCCAGTTACGGGTGTGCATTAACTAACCTCTTGGCGCTGATAATTTATTTCATTCATCAGTTGAGAGCAACGGATTCTATAGAATAAAGATAAGCAGAAACATGACTAAGAGTGCATGTTGGTCATGTTTCTGCTTGTATCCTCTTTGTTTTCTCTGTAGACAGATGCCAGTACATCAAGGATTGACAAACAAAAGATTTCTGGCAATTCCGAATTACTGGCAATTAGGCAGTAATGTGGGGAAAGATGTTTTATAAACGTTACCGCTCCAACAATTGCCCGTACCTGAAAAATCCCAGATCAGATCGCTCGGAGGATATGGAGCAATTCTCGGATCGGGATTGCTGCCATTTGATACAACTACATTACGACTAATTCTGTCATTGTCAGGAAAAGGATCAATACGAGGATCCAACGCAGCCAGAGCTGGCGGAAGTTGAATGAGGGCAATGCCAACGCTATTGTTCTCGGCTACTTTATTATCCGTCACAGTCACATTGTCAGCTCCAACAATCAGAAGTCCCGCGCCGCTTGGAAGCTGGGAAAGAAAGTCCGTGGGGTCGGTCACAGGATTCGGACGATTGTTCCTAATGACCACGTTACCGATGATCTGGATATTGGCGGTCTCTGTTGTGCTCAAACCCGGAAGAACCTCGGCTGCCATTCCAATCGTATTGTCCATCACCTTATTGTCTTCAATACTCACATTGGAGCTAACCTCCAGCTCAATTCCAACTGTAATTTCCCATCATCTATCTGGTAATTGTCCACTCGAATGAGGATCACACCGTTCCTGCTGTAATTTTGAATCTGTAATCCGGTCAGCTTGAATCCGTTGATCCTTGCGGAAGGTGATGACGATCTCACAGTGATTCCTGAGTTACCTGGCAGACCGGTTCCATCCAGGATTGCACCGCTTTGCCCTTTGATCGTAATGTTGTCCTCCGCGACCAGAACATTCTCACGATAAATGCCAGGTGGGACGCGCACCGTATCCCCAGGATTGGCAGCATCCACTGCTGCTTGAATCGTGGTGGAGACAACGACTATATTTGCCTGCGCCTTCGCAGGTCGTATGATCGCAAATGAGCTTGAGATGATGATGAGCAGGCTTGCAAAAGTAAGAGAGAATTTGTGTTTCATGGTTTAGCTCCTATTCTTTGAAACGCAACTTAAATAGACTGTTCGATCGAACAGCCTATTTTTAGATGTGGCGCTTGGTCACGGCGCCACATTCGCGCAAATTGCATATGCACTGACCGACCAGAGGGCAGGTGCAAGATCATTTTTAGCCAATGTCACAACCCAACTAGATCCATTCGGTGCATTCGTCGTAACCGACACATTCAGATTGTTACCAAAGCTCGCAAAACCACCTCCTAGAACCTGTTTTCCGGCTGGGCATTGCGCGACCACATCGATTCGAAAATCATTCAGAGTTCCACTATGGACCTGCACGACTTCCAGACCACTAATTCCTGCCGGCCCTTGAATCCCTTGCTGTCCGGGCAGCCCTTGAGGACCTTGCTCGCCTTGAAGACCAC